>Ga0302323_100001640_pt1 | contig 18212 bp, 6 predicted proteins | sample Fen_T0_3_FD_201950 | JGI IMG/M metagenome (GOLD analysis project Ga0302323, IMG submission 201950) | Peat permafrost microbial communities from Stordalen Mire near Abisko, Sweden - Fen_T0_3 | ecosystem: Environmental > Terrestrial > Soil > Wetlands > Permafrost | place: Sweden: Abisko... | reverse complement strand
AACAAACAACGAGCCGCCTGGAACGCCGGGAAAGTGACCGAACAGTTGGGGCCAACGGCGACGGGTTCCGGCAACGTAGCCGGCGTAACATCTTCGGTTGTCATTTTGTTCCGGCGGTGCCGCTGTCGGTCTGGGGGGGGGCAAGTTAATCCGCACGGTCGCCTGGCGCGGCGGTTGGTCCGGCTCCGGCTGCTGATCATCGTTTTGCATAAAAACCCAATAATGCCCGACATAATTCACCAACTGTCCGCCTCAGAACCAATGGAAATATTTTGTTTGCCCGGAAAGCAGTCAGCTTTTCATAAGCAATCCTGCCGCGGCTGCATCACCGACCGGCGGCTCACTACTGAAGCCAACCTTAACAACAGAAGCAAAATCCTGCAAGTATTTCATGAGCAACACCCCGGAACAATCGGCCGATCACCCGGGCCGGCGCCGGGTTTGGGGCGGCGAGACCCGTAGCACGCGCCGGATTGAGTTCAGCGATTTTGGCACGGGGGCGTTGCGCCAACCGGGCGAGGATGGGTGGGCGGGCTGACGCGCTGGCGGAACTGGGGACAGGGACAAATAGGACGCACCTCTGACGAGCAAGGACGGTAATGGGATTACGATATGAACAGCAGACGCGAAAGCGCGAAGTTAAGCGGGGAGGCGGACGACGTCACGCAGAGCGAGAGAGCGGGGTTGGGATGGCGCCGGGCAACCCAGATTGGCCACGCGCTGCGAGTTGGGACAACTTGCGGTCCGGGGAGGCGGCTGCGACCCGGGCGGGTCGAAGTCACAATGCCGGGGAGGTTTTACCCGGCTGGCCGTCGCTGCCACAGGGCACGTCGTTAAAGAGGCGGAGCTTGAAGCTGCCATCGGGCTGCTCTTCGACCATCCAGAGGCCGGTGTTGGCGAGCCGGGTTTTCCAGGCGTCGCTCTCGGGCAGCAAGGCATGGAGCAGCAGGCGGCCGTTGTTGCCGTGCCCGGCCAGGAGGATGGATTTTTCCGAACCACCAAACCGCTGGCGGAGCAGGCTGACGGTCCGCCCGGACACGGCGACGGCGTCGGCGGCGGCCTGGAGGTTTTCGTGGTCGAAATCAAAGAGCAGACGGCCGTCCTGGCGGAGGGGGAAAAATTTCTTTTCGTCCGCCGGGACGGAAACTTTGTCGCGGGCATACAAATTGGTGCCGGGCGGGGGCAGGGGCTGGCCGTGCAAGATGCTGATGAAACCGCCGGATTCCGCGAGTTCGGGCCAGATTTCGGCTTTTTGCCGGGTCTGTTTCAAATAGGGCAGCACGGTCTGGCGCGCGCGCCAGACGGGGCTGACGGCGAGGAAGTCGAAATGGAATTGCTTGAGTTTTTCGGTGGCGTTGACGACCTGGACTTCGCCCCTGGGGGTGAAGAGGCCGGGGTTGCCGACGTAAAGGGGCCAGGCGTTGGTGGGGGTGGCGGCCCATTCTTTTTCGACGTTGGCGCCGACTTCGGCATGGCGGAGGTAATAGATTTTGAGCCCGGCGGCGGCGGGATGGACGAGGCTGAGACAGAGCAGGCAGCCGAACAAATTTTTTGGCAGGCGAAACGGTTTCATTTTAATTGGGCGTAATTCGTGCGGTTTCGATGGTCAGCCTGGATATTTCACAGGCGTTTCACCAGCACTTTGACAGGGTGCCAGAAGCAGTTAAAACGGCTGTGCTCGTCACCGTCAGTGGCCACCGGGCTGGAAGCCCGGTGCTAATGAAAGGCAAACCAGCAGCGATGATATTTCCGGGCTTAGAGTATTTCCAGCAATCCTCCATGACCCTCATGGCGCGACAGTTTGTCCAGGAAAGGGAACGCTCGGCCAGTCGTATGAACGATTGAGGGGAAGGGGCAACGGCAACGAACGGCGGGGATGGGTGGATTGGTGGGGTGTTGGATGAATGGGGAAGCGGCGGCGGAGAGGATTTGAACAGCCGACGCGAAGGCGCGAAGGTAGACAGGAAGGCGGACGACTCCACGCGGAGCGAGACAGCGGGGTTGGGATGGTGCCGGGCAACCCGGATTGGCCACGCGCTGCGAGTTGGGACAACTCGCGGTCCAGGGAGGCGGAAGCGGACGGGTGGCGATTCCAATTTTTCGGCGGAATTATCATGGACGACCGGCGGGCACCGTGGCTAAAGTCGCCACCAAGATTATGAGCTTTTTCCGCGATCTCTTCGGACCCAGCCGCGACGAAATTTGGCAGCAGGTGGCCGCGGTCGTGAATGGCAATGTGAGGGAAGGGAGTTTTTGGGGCGGCAACAGCAGCCAGGTGAACGCCGCGCATGGCCAGTGGCTGGTGACGCTGGATACTTATACGGTCTCCACCGGCAAATCCTCCATCACCTACACGCGGATGCGCTCGCCCTATGTCAACCCGGACGGCTTCCGGTTCACGATCTACCGGCGCGGACTTTTCAGCGACGTGGGCAAATGGATGGGGATGCAGGACGTGGAGATTGGCGACGCACAGTTCGACGAGGAGTTCATCATCAAGGGCAATGACGAGGCGAAGCTGCGCCGGCTCTTTGCGAATGCCCGGCTGCGCGGACTCATCAGCGCCCAGCCGGACATCCATTTTTGCGTGAAGGATGATGACGACCGATTCTGGAGCAGCCAAAACTTCCCGCCGGACGTGGACGAGCTTTATTTCCAGGTGACCGGCGTGATCAAGGACGTGGAGCGGTTGAAACAACTGTTCGACCTGTTTGCCGAGACGCTGGATGAACTGTGCCGGATGGGTTCCGCCTATGAGAAGAATCCGGGGGTGACGCTTTGACCGCAGGGACACCGCCGGGGCGGACGATTTGGCGGGGAGGGTTTGAACAACAACGCAAAGACACCAAGTTGGAACAGGTGGCGGACGACTTTACGCGGAGCGAGACAGCGGGGTTGGGATGGTGTCGGGCAACCCGGATGGGCCACGCGCTGCGAGTTGGGACAACTCGCGGTCCGGGGAGGGGGCGGCGAGCGGGTGGCGATGGGGCGGCGGCGGGGGAAAGGGGCAGTTAGTTACACTTCGGGTGAGGTCGGCAACGGAGTCGACAGGCGGTGGTTGGGAACATCGGCGGGCCCGGCAATCGGGCAGACCCGCAGCTCTTCGCCGGCCTCAACATAGCGAAGGTCCAACGGCTCGGCGCGATGAGTCAACCAGCGGTTTCTCACCCGGCCGCCAACATACTGCGACACGACGAGCACCTCGCCGGCAACCAGGGCCTGCACGAGCGCCTCCGGGGCGTATTCCACATGGGTGGCATCGCCGGTCACAAGCCGCAGCGCGCCCTGCGTGTGCCAGGGACAATCGCGAAAGCCCAGGAAGGTGTCGGCACCCTGATTGATATTCACCAACACGAGGACCCCTTCGTTGGCAAAATCCAGTTCCAACTCGCTCTCACTGCACCGGCGAGATGGAATCTGGTGCTGCACGCAAACCTGCTCGATGGCGCCAAGGTCGTAGCTCATGTTGATGCAAAAAATTATTCTACCAAGATTCGTCGTTGATGTGATTGACCTTAGCTGGACTGATCGCGTTGGGCAAGACAATCTGCGGCCAATGCGGACGCGCATGGCACGGCCACCGAAAGCATGTTAACAACCTGCGATACAGCAGATTGCAAACCTGCGCCACCTGCGTCCGGCGCGCGGGGCTGGCGGCCCGGGCCGGGAGCCGGCAGGGCGCGCTGGCGTTACAGGCCAAGGGTGATCAGGGTTGCCACAGGAACCGATAAAATGCCTCGGGCGGTGCATTGCCGTCGAGATCGCTGAAGGCATCGCTGCCAGTGACGGTGCCGTCGGATGTGGCCTGGTTCGTCTGCACATTTATCCACACGGCTTCCAACAAATTCGTGGTGCGTTGCAGGATGTAATAATAGTCGGGCACACCGTAAGCGGTAAGCGTGGCCGGGTTGCCGGGGGTGATGGTTGCGATGGAGTTGGTCCCGGGCACACGGGTGGTGAGGAGGTTGACATAGCCGGTGGCGGTGCCGCCGTGGCCGTCGCTCAGGACATAATCGAACTGGTCGGCCCCGACGACTGCGGGCGTGTAGGTGATGGAGCCGTCGCTCCAGACCACCGTGCCGCCATTGGTGCTGGTAACGCTTACGGCGGTGACAGATAACGGGTAGTCGGCCGGATTTCCGGCCAGGGCGACGAGGTCGCTGGTGGCGAGGGTGGTGGAGCGGCCCAGAACGGCGGCGAGATTCGTGGCACCCGGCACGGGCACGGGCTGGATGAAAACTTGCAGGGTTTTCACGGCATATTTGGAGGCATTCGCGCGGAACGTCCAATCGGGTTGGATATCGGTGAAGTGGTCAATGGCGCCGGCGACGCCGGTCTGATAGACGGTGTTGTTGCCGATGCCGAGGTCGGCGGCGGTGGCGGCGGTGCCGCCCCAGGCGTTGAAGGAGAGGAGCATCTGGGAGGCGGCGGGGTTGGCGATTTGCATGGAGCCAAAATTGCCGCTGCTGGAAACCTGATCACCCCAGTCAAACACGGACGCGCTGGCGCCGGACACGCTCCCGGGATTGGGCGCGGTATAATTGTAGGGCCAGAACTCGAGGTTGCCGCCGGCGAGATTCGTGCCGGGGACAATGCCGGCCACGCTCGAGGCGACGTTCATGCCGGTGACACTCTGCTGGAACACCGCCCCGCTGGCCACGGTGGGCACGCCGATTTGCGCCAGGTTGGTGGTGAAGGGATTCATGGAGACCCACATATATTGCAAGGGGCCGGCGTTGGTGGTCTGGAGTTCGAGATAGTAAGCGACGCGGCCAAACGCGCCGAGGCGCGCGTGGTTATCCACGTTGTAAGTGACACCGGCGGAATAATTGGGGGCATTCGGAATATTGAGCGAATAGGCGAGCTGGTAGTGGGCGGCTTCGGCGACGTTATTGGCGGCCCCGCGCGCGCCGGAGGCGTTGAAAGCGGCGGCCGTTCCCCCGGCGATGGGCGTGTGGGCAGCGGTGAGATCGACCACGTTGCTGACGGTCAAGGTGTAGCGGGCGTTGGGGGTCAGGGGGCTGGTGGTCAGCGTGACGACGCGCCGGGTGGCGGCATCGAGGGTGGCGGCGGAAATCGTGACGCCATCGCTCAAGGTGAAGTTGGCCGGGTTCGCGGCGGAGTCGGCGACCGGTTTGCTGAAGGTCACGGCCACGTTGGTGAGGCCGCCCGGGCTGACGAGGCGGGAAATGACGGGGGGATTGGTGGTGCCGAAAATGCCGATGACATTGGTGATGGCATTGAGCCAGTTGGTGGCCATGCAGGCATAACCGAAGGCGCTGGGATGCAGGTGGTCGGGGCTCAGACCGGCGGAGCCGACCGCGCTGCGCATATCGGTAAAATACACCTGCTGGCCGAGGGCGGCGTGCGCGGCCACGATGGCGGGAACGTAGGGATTGAAGCTGCTGGTAATCTGCGCATCGTAGGTGGCGTTATCGGACCGCAGGAGCAGGTTGGCCACGATGATTTTGGCGTTGGGCCGGTTGCTGGCAAGATTGCTGATCATGGCGTCGAGCCGGTCGGGGGCGCCATCACCCACGCCCTGGCCATAGTCGTTGGTGCCGAGCAGAAGGAGGATGAGGTCGGGATCGTCGGTGCTGTCAAAGACGCCTTGCATGCAATAGTTGACGCCGGCAATGATCGCGCCGCTGTGGCCTTCGTGCGGGGCGACGACGCCCGGCGGGTTGTTGGCGCTGAGGAGGCCGGTGAAGACGGCGTTATAATTTAAATTGGTCAGCAGGGCGGCGAGCAAGGTGCGGTAGCCGCCCAGCACCATGCTGGGATTGCTGGCACCCAGCGTGATGGAATCGCCCACGGCGAGGATGCGCACCACCGGAGTGGTGGCGATGAAGCCGGGCTTGGTATTGGTGCTGACACCCAACGGATTGCTGGCGACCAGGGTGACGGTCCAGCGGCCCGCCCGCTGGTAGGTGTGCGGCACGGTGGCGGCGGTGGTGTTGGTGGTGGTGCCATCACCGAAGTCCCACCAACGGCCGGTGATGCCACCGGAGCTGGTATCCGTGAAGGTGACGCTCAACGGGGCGATGCCAACGCCGGGCGTGCCGGTAAAATCCGCCACGGGAACGGCCATGGCGACGCCGGTGACGGGCACGTTGATGAGGTCGGCACCACTGACAAACTGCACGGTGTCGGCATAGTTGCCGCCGGCCAGGGGAGAGAATTGAACGGTAACCGTGGCGGAGTCGCCGGGCGCGACCGAGTAAGGGCTGCCGGAGACGATGGAAAAGACCGCGGTGCCGACACTCGCACTGCCGTCGAGCGTGCTGTCGCTGCTGTTGGTGATGGTGAAGCTGGCCTGCGCGGTGGTGTCCACGGCCACAGCTAAAAAGTCGTAGCTGGAGGGCATGACGAGCCACGAGGACATGATTAGATACAACTCGCCATTCACGAGCGAAAGGGAAGGCGTCCAGCCGCCCACGTTGCCGGTGACGGTCACCGAACCGGGAACGGTGCCGCCGACCGACCCGACATTTCCCGCCGTGGCGCTGGCCAGCAATTTGTAACTGCCCGGGGTCAGGGTCGGCCCGGTAACATTGACTTTCAAAACGGTGTTGGCCGACAGGGTCATGACGCCATTCGTGATGATGAGGGCGGGGCTGGCGGCGTCATAGGCCAGCGAGAGCGTGCCGGCAGCGGTCTGGCTGGAGCCATTGACCAGGGCCCCGGCGGAACTGTTGCCCAGGGTCTGGCCGGCGCCCAAGGCAAACGCGCCGCCCGCGCCGGAAACATCGAACGTCGCGCCGCCGGCCACGACAATATTCGAACTGCCGGCAAGGGAGCCGCTGCTGCTCAAGGCGAGGGTGCCGGCGTTGATGAGGGTGTTGCCGGTATAGGTGTTGGCCGCCGAGAGCGTCAAAACGCCGGCGCCCGTTTTGAGCAGGGACAGGTTGCCGCAGATGACCACGCTGCAAGCGGCGGCGGCGGCATGGTTATAATTCAACCAGGCGGTGGCACCCGGGAGGGAATTGGTGATGCGGTTGGGATTGCCGCCGCTTTGAACCACGTTGCTGCCAAAGACTTGCGAAAATCCATTCAAATCCAGATAGGCCGTGCCGGCCCCGCCGCCCAGCGTTAGGGGCGCGACCGGCAGCGCGTTGGCACAGCCCAGCTTGAGCATGCCATAGCCCACCGTTCCGCTCGACCACACATTGCCGGCGGCATTCAACACCCAGATGCCGGCATCGTCCTTGAACAACACGGCATTGGGGGCATTAATGACGCCATTGATGATGCCGCTGATGATGCCCGCACTGCCGTTCTGCCCACGCAGACTCAGTTGTCCCTTAAAGCTGTTGGTGGCGGTGATATTGCCATTGATCACAAGCAACGAGGTAGTGTTGTCGCAGTATAAATCAGTACGTGGTAACGCCGAACCGCTGACGCCGTCCAAGAAAATGTTACCATTCCAGGCATTGGTGCTGTTGCCGGCGGAGACATGCAGTTCCGCCCGGGAAGTGTTCACGGCGGCCTTGGGGCGCAGGACCAGATTATTTGGAAAAGTGTTGAAGCCGGACGCATTCAGGAAGAGGTCGGCGCGGCTGGAAGTATTGCCGACGAGAAACACGGTGGAACTGGAAGCGGCGCCCCCCAGGGCCCCGGCGTGGTTTAAATAGAGGCCCAAGATAAACGCGCCGGCGCCACCATTGACCGAGACATCGCCGGTAAACGTGTTGGCCGCCCCCAAAAACAGGGCGGAGGTTGCCGCCGCGCCGCCGTTCACCGAAAATCCATCCGTGCCGGCAAGGACGACATTGTTCGTACACAACACATTGCTCACCGTAATGAAGGGCGCAGTGCCGGCCAAGGTCAGCACGTTATCGACGCTGCCGTTGTTCCCCAGCGTCCAGTTGTAATAGGCAGAAGTGGTGTCGCCAAAAATCAAGCCGGTCAAGGTGTGCGGCGCATCCAGCAGAACCGCGTTGTGGGCACCGAGATTGAGGGTGCCAAAGTTGGCGACCGCCCCCGAGCCGTCAGCCACGACACCACTGCTCCAACTGGCCGCGTCGCTCCAGAGCGCGCCGGCGGCCAGATTGGTCCAGGTGCCATCGGCCGCGCGGGCCGGGTTGAAAACGGACAGGCACCAGATGGTGGCACACACGAGGAGCCAGGGGGATGGAGCGCGGAGGAAACGACTGCAAGATTTGACGTTGGAAGCATTCACCGTTGGTGGGGATGGATTGGGGGTTAAATTTTTATTGATGCCGGTCGCCGGGGGGTGACATTAACAGACCGACGGCAGCGGCCTTAGTCGTATGAACATTTGACCGTGCAGCCGGTCAGACAGGGCGGTTCAGCCGAAACCGGTCGAGCGAACAGGCCGGAATCCCGGCCGCAGCCGCAGTGGTGGCAGCGGTCGTGATTTTCAAAATCCAGCCGCTTTCCCCCCGGCCTGCCGAGCGCGCCGCGAGCGGGGCTGGCAATGGTCGCAGGCGAACAACGGGCACGCGACAGCAGGGGCGCGGGGATTTCACCACAATTTGAAGAACATTTGAGCGTTTGTGGGAGCAAACACCCAGGGTGAGGTTGCCGTGTTGGTGGTCCAGGGTCCGACGAGGTTGGTGGTTTGCAGCAGCGCGCCTTGTGACCACACAACTTCCATGCCACTGCCTGCCGGCAACGGAATCAGGGCAATCTTCGGGGTTGTATTCGTGCCGACTTGATAAAGCGTTTGCAACTGCGAGGCTGTCAGTTCGCTGGCGAAGACGGCCACCTGGGCAATGCTGCCGGGCAACAGCCGGGCAGTACCGTAGTCGGGCGCGCCGCCAATCCAGACATCATTCTCGTTACCCGGAAGCACCCCGACGGTGTTGGTGCCTTTCGGCAGACCATCCACGTAGAGCAGACCGTTGTTGGTGGCGTTGGGAATCCCGGAATAGGTGTAGGCAAGCATATGCCAATTGGTGCCCACGAGCGAGGCCGGGCCGGCCACATCACCGTAGACATGGGCGTCATTGGCGGCCGGCTTGCCGGCGGCATTGACGCTTAAACGCCAGGAGCTGTCGCCCCGCCCCACCACTCCTGAAAAATGGGGCGTAACCGGAACCTTGACCCAGGCCATCACAGTCATGGCATTGGTCAGGTTGAAGGGGCCGGACGGGATGTCCACATAGCCGGAGGTGCCATCGAACAGGGCGGCATAGCTGCCGGGGAAACCGAAGCCGCCATTGGCAATGCCCGGCTGCGCCAGGGTAAAACCGCCCGTATAGGTGCCATCGTAACCGCCGGCCCAATCGTAAGCCACGGTGCCGGAAGTTTCATTCAATGGCCAATACGCGAGCGGATGGTTGGCGGTGACGGCAGCGGTGTAGGAGCCAGCCACCAGAACCAAGGGGGCGACACGGACCTCGGCGGAGTAATCGCTCTGCCCCAGCGAATTGGCGGCCGAGACTTTATAGTAATAGGTCGAGCCATCGGCGAGGCCCGGGTCCACATAGGAAGGGGTGGGCGAGCTGGCAATGATGGTTTCCGCACCGCTGCGGGCGGCCCTGGCCACGTAGTAACTGGCGGCCTCGGTCTGACCGGCCCAATCCAAGGTCACGGAGCCGTTGTAATGTCGTTTGGCGTGCAGCCCGGTTGGGACCGATGGCAGTGGCATCAAGGTTCCAAACACCCGGAATTCGTAAAAGCCGGCCGGGCGATCCGTCGGCACCCCGGTCACGGTAATCCGCACATAGCGGCCAGTCGCCTTGAACATATCCGTTTGATCCTGGGCCGGGCTGGGATTCGCCGTTCGGTTGACGACGGGAGTCCAGTTGACGTTGTCCAAAGAAACGGCCACCGTGTAATCATAGCCCCCTCCATTCGTGAGCCAGATCACTTCGGAGCCCATCAACTTGCAGGGCTGGCCCAAATCCACCTGCCACCAATGACCGGCGGCCTCGTCGTTGGCACGCCAGCGGGTTTGGGCATTGCCGTCATTGCCACCGGCCGCCAGATCGTCCGGCGCCTGGTTATCCGTGCTGGCGGATTTGCCCAGCGCCAGGTTATCGGCGAACCAACTGGCGGCGGGAGTGGTCAAGGCAACATTATCAACGAAACCGCGATACCCGCCCGAGCTGTTGGGCTGGACATAACCCAAATCAATCCGGTCCACCGTCCGGCCGGCCAGCGGCGTCAGATCCACTTTGACATAATTCCAAGTGCCCAGCGCCAAGGCGGCCCCCTGATTTGTGGGATGCAGCCCAACGCCGTGTTGATCCGTGAGCCCGGCATCCCGAAGGTTGGAGCCATCGGTGAAAACCAGGTCCAAGGCCACATAGGCACTGTTTCGGCCGGCCACCAAAGTACTATTGGTCTGACTTTGCGGAAAAATCCAATAGGAAAAGTTCATGCCCGGAGAAATGGTGACGCCCGCTCCGCTGAGATCAAACGCCTTCATGAAGGCATGGTCGTCCTGCCCGCCCAGGGCCAGGCCCGAATACACGACGGTATTGCTGGCGCTCTGGCTGTTGCCCACCCGGACATATAACTCCGGGCCCGCCGAGCCGCTTTGGATGGGGCCGACATTATTGCTGCCGCCCGCAGGGTAGGCAGCCAGATCCACGGTGTTGGTCCAAGTGAGCCGGGTTTCGCCCGTTTCGAAGCCGGTGCCCCAGTAATAATCCTGGGCGAGCGGCGAGTTCATCCCGTCCATGTAGGAAGGCGGCGCGAGGGAAAGATCTGCGCCCCAATTGGTGTTGGCGGTGACACCCATGGTGAAGGCCAGAACCCCGCCGTTGGCCAGGTCAGCAAAACGAACCCAGGACGCATTGGACGCGTTTCCGTTCACGGCCAAACTTTGCACATACGGCGCACTGGAGCCGGCCCCGGTGCCGGTAATCGTCAGATCGCCGCCGTTGGCCAGGTGAATGACGGCCTGAGGAAACAGCGGCCCATTGATGGTCAAAACATCATCCCCTGGAATTTCTGGAAACAGTCCGAGCGCCGCCCAGACATACCAGGAAGACATGGCGCCGAGATCGTCATTGCCAGGCAAGCCATTCGGCGCGGTGGAATAGAGCTGCAGCATGACTTGCCGGACGATCTTGGAGGCTTTGTAGGGCTGGCCGACAAAATTATAAATCCAAGGAGTCTGGGAACACGGTTCATTGCCCACGTAGGCATAAGCCGAGGCGGTGCCGGCGTTGACCTGGGTGAAGAATTTATCCAAGCGGGCGGTGACGACCTCGGCCCCCCCCATCCGGTTGACCAAGCCATTCAAATTGAAGGGGATCATCCAAACATACTGGGCGGCGGTGCCTTCGATGTAGGCCCGCCGACTGTAGCCAGGGTAGAAAAAAAACGCCGGGTCGTAGGTGTCACTATTATTAACAAATCCTGACGGCCAGAAGCCGTCCGAACGACGCAGCTGGAGATAGCCCGAATTGGTATTATACAAATTACGCCAATTCTGGGCGCGATTCATGGCGGCGGTGTAGTTGAGGTGATCGTCAAGGGTCAAGGCGAACCGGGCCAGCGCAAAATCGGCGCTGCAATACTCCAGCGTCACCGACACCGGGCCGTCCCGGCCAAGCATGCCCTGCGGCAAATAGCCCAAATTCAAATAATCGCTCTCCGCCAACCGCTCATACATTCCGTTAGCGGCCACCGTGTTCGGATCAACCGCTGCTTTCACCATGGCGGCCAGCGCGGCACGGGTGTCAAAATTTGTGGCCCCGAACGCATACATGCCGGCGATGATCGGCGTGGCGGGATCCCCGGTCATAACGCCCGTGTCCCCGCTGGGAATGCTCCACCGCGGCATCGTTCCGCCTGCGCGGGCATCCTCAACGAGCGACTGCGCCATGTCGCTCGCAACCGCCGGATCCATCAGGGCCAAAAACTGGCACTCGCCGCGGTAAATATCCCAGCCCGAAAAGAACTCATATTTGGTGAAGCCGGAGGCGGCATAGACCTGCCCGTCAAACCCCATGAACTGGCCATTCACATCACTGACCACGCTGGGGGCTTGCAGCGCATGATACATCATCGTGTAAAACGTCGCCGTGTTGGCCGCGCTGCCGCCACTGACCTGGATCTTGTTCAGATAACCATTCCAGACATTGCTGGCCGCGCCGGCCATGACATCAAATCCCGCACTGGTGAAGGGGGCAACCTGGCCTTCGAACGCCAGATTTGTCCTGGCATTTTCCACGCTGACGTAGGAGATCGCCGTTCGAGCCAGCACCACGCCGCCGTCAGGCAGGTCAAAACTCAAGTAAATGCCGGTTTTGGAGCCGGTGGTGTTAGTGCCACCCGCAGTCAAGGTCGCGGCATTCCAGACTCCATAGGTGGCAAAAGGATGGTCAAAAACCGCGTGGAAATACAATTTGACGGGCTGGCTATGGCCACAAAAACCGCTTTCGATCGTCCAGCCGCTGACTTCCTGTCCATTCGTGTTGATGGTGACGGAGGCGCCGTAACAGCCTTGGGCCGCACTGCCGGCATTGATCACCATACTGGCGACGGAACCGGACGGATAAGTGAACCGGCCAAACCCGGTCCGCGTGGTTACGGTCAGCTCGGTGCGAATCGCATTGGTAAATTGGACGGAATAATACCCCGGCGTCGCGATTTCATTGGCATGCAAAAACCCGGTGGCAAAATAATTTTTGCCATTGCTGCTGCTGGTGGCCGGCGAGGCGGTCACGTTTCCCAATACTGGCATGAAGGCAAAGCTCCCACCATAAGGACATCCCGCCCCGCTGATGTGATCCAGGCCAAACCCGACAATGCTGGTGGCGGAATAGACATAGCCGCCGGAAATGGACGTCGGTTCGTCCGGACTCCACTGCATCATTCCGAATGGAACGACCGCTCCGGGAAAGGTGTCGCCGTTGTTGGCCGAGCCGTTGAGGGGGTAGACGTTGGTGGTGAGGGTTTGCAGGGGGTAGGCGAAGAGCGGCGGAGCCAGGCAAAGGCCGGCGGTCAGAGCGAGCAGGCCGAGCAGCCGGCGGTTATTCAAATTCGGGCACCGTGTATTGATATGCATAATTTCCACTACGACAAGCAGTTGAAGACCGTTCCTGCCGGCTAACGCCACCGGCACCAGGAACTCCCGGCAGGGTTTAAAATAATTAAGGGCGGGGCCCGGCGGCTGTTTGTTGGCTTGAACCAAACCTGGCCACCACGCGTCCCACCCACGTCAATTTCCGAATGAGTTATTGCTGTTTAATACGGTAAAACTTAAAGGCATTCGTGGCCTGAACCGTGTAAGGCGAGGCGACACCCACCTCGGTGCTGTAAGGTCCGGCGACGTTCGTGGCGCTTTGCAGGACCCCGCTGAAGTTCCAAATCAACTGCAGTTGACCATGGCCGAAGTCCTTGGCGATCAAGGTGCCGGGCGTCACGACGGCGGGGAGGTTGGTGGCGCTATAGTAATGCGCCACCACCTGGTTGGTGTTGAGGGCGTAGTTGTACAGGGCGACATGGGCGATTTTGCCCTGAAATTGGAGGTCATAGACATTGGTGGCGGTGCTCGAAGTCAGCGCCCCAAAATGCACCAAGCTCGCCCCCGGCAAGGAGGCATTGTTCGCCGGAGTCCACAAGCCGAGGCCGGTCGCCAACCCGGTGAGGCTGCGCACATTCACACCATTGACGAACAGGCGGGCCGCGCCGCTGGCACCATCCCAGACGCCCACCACATGATACCACTGGCCCACGGTGGGGGCCGGCGACGTCCCGGTGTCGTGCGCCGTGCCGGCGGCGTCGCGGAAGACGAAGCGAAAACCACTGTTGACCATGTCGAGTGAAAACTGCTCGGAGTGGCCGTTGCCTTTGGAGACAATTCCGTTGGCGTTATTGGAGCTGTTCACCCAGGCTTCCACCGAGAACTGAGCATCGCTGCCCGACGGCCGGGCGAAATCAAGATTGGGCAACCCGCTCCCGGACCGGTCCGTCTCGGTGACCACGCTGTTTGAGGGCGTAAAGACGCCAAACTGCGCGGAGGTGAGCCACGAGGCGTTCACCGGATCAAAGCCGGCCAGACCCAGGTTCACGTTGGCGTAAGTGCCATTGTGCCCGCCCACATAATCGTAGGCGGTCGCGCCGGCATTGCCGTTATTCAAGAAATTGGCCGGCTCGCTCAAAGTCCAGTAGGCCACCGGGCTGTTGCTCAGGATGGTCGCCTGATACATATTGGTCGCGGCGTTCACCCCGGTCAAATTAACGGGGCCCAGCGTGAGGCTGCTGAGCCCATTGAACGAATTGGAGACCTGGCAACTGACCGAGGTGCTGCCCAGGGGCATCGTAGCGACATAGCTGGAACCGGTCGCACCGGCAACGGCGACGCCGTTGGTAAGCCAGCGGTAGTAGAACGGCTCCGTGCCGGAAGCGGTGACCGCAAAATTCACCGCCAGCCCCGCATATAAGTTCAGGCTGCTGACGGCGGGAACCATGCTCACGGTAAAGCCGGGAACGGGAGTAACTGCGATCGTGCTGGAGTTGGTGCTGCCGTACGCATTCGTCACGGTCAAATAATAGCTATTGGCGGTTTGGAAATTAGTGAGCACCAAGGTGGCATTGGTCTGCCCGTCGATATAGCTGCCGGCGTTGACATCGAACCAACTGAAGAAGAGCGGCTTCGTACCGTTCGCCACGACGGAAACGGTCAAGGTTCCATTCTGGTTCACATTGGTGCCGGCCGGCGGCTGGCGGAAGATGACGGGCGGGAGGCCGGCGGAAAAATAATGGTTTTGCACCTGGCTGGCCGTCAAAGCGGCGTTGTAAACGGCGACGTCGTTGATGAAGCCAAAGAACTGGGTATCCAGCGTGTTATTGGCGGCGGCAGTCGCACTGGAATAACGCGCGCCGATGCTCATCAGGCTGGTGGAGCTCAAAATGCCGGCATTGGTGCCGATGGTCGCGGTGGCCACGGATTGACCATCCACATAGAGGGTCACCACGCCGTTGGGCTCGTCACAAACGCCCACCAAGTGGTGCCAGACGGAGTCTTTCGGGACAATGGTGCTGCTCGCGACGTGAGCGGTGCCGGCGGCATCCCGCACCAGGAAGCGAAAGGCGTGACTGGTCGTGCTGGAATCCAAATCAAATTGTTCCCCTCCGGAACCGTAACCCTTGGCAACAATGCCCGAGTCCATCACCATCGCCCAACCAGCGACCCACGCCTCGACGGAAAACGCCTTGCTGGTGTTGGCGGGCGAGGCAAAATCCACACCGGCAATGCCGCGGGCCGCGCAATCCGTGGGATTGGCGGCACCGAACATGGCCGTGGTGGTGGTCGGATCCGTGGTTTGACTGTAACCCGGCTGCTGGCCAAGAAAAACATTGTTAAACACGCCGTTGTTGCCCCCCCAATAGTCATGGGCAACCTCCCCGGCATTATAGTTGCCCAGCCCGTTATCCGGCTCGTTGAGGCGCCAGTAACCAACGAGGCTGTTGGACATGACGGCCAGCGGGTAGGGCGTGGTCGGGGCCGCCACGACGGTGGCGGACCAAGTTGCGCTGGTGGCGGAACCGGAGGCATTGGTCACGACACAGTACGCGGAAACGGAGCCGAGGCGAAGATTGGTCCACGACATGGTGGCCCCGGTGGCCGCGGCATTGAGCACCCCGTTGGTGTACCATTTATAGCCGAAGGGCGGCAGGCCGCCGACGGTCACGGAAAGGGTCGGGCTGGCTCCGACAAACAGGGTTGAATCCGTGGTATAGGAAACCGGGGTCTGGCTCGTAATCAAAGGCTTCGTATCCATGACCAAATACAGCACGCCGTTGGCAACAATCAAGGAAGCGGCCACGCCGCCGCCCCCGTTGAGGGTGACGGTGGATGGCATGATGCCAGACACCTGTCCGGTACCAGCCAGGCTCACCAACGGATAGGTTTCACCACTGACGAGCGAGCCGGTCACATTGACGACCACCACGCTGGAGCTGCTTAACACCAGATTACCATTTGAAATATTCAAGGCGGGTGTGCCGACGCCATAATTCAAAACCACCGAGCCCGTGCCCACATTGAGGGTGCCGCCGAGGTTGGCGGTGCCGTCGGCGGGACAAAACTTTTGGCTGGCGGACAACGTGAGGCCCGAAGGTGCGAAGGTGGCCCCGGCGGCAACGATAATATTCGTGGAACCGGGAAGGCTGCCCGTGCTGGCCACCGCCAAGGTGCCACCATTGATGACGGTGTTTCCCGTATAGAGGCAGACCCCGGACAGCGTCAGTGTGCCGGTGTTTGACTTGTTCAAGGACAGGCTGCCCCCCAGCGCCCCGGCGTAGGTAACATCCGTGGCATTGTTAACCGTCAGCACCGCCGAACCGGTCGAATTGGTAATCCGCTTGGTATTACTCCCCGTGGCGACCATGCTCGCCACGGTTTGCTGGAAGCCGTTCAGTTCAAGTATTGCGAGTGCGGACCCACCACCCATCGTAAGACCGGCGCCCACAGGCAGGGCATTATCGGCGCCCAATTTCAAGGTGCCGGTGGCAACCACCGTAGTGGTCCAGAGATTATTGACCGAATTAATGAGCCAGGTACCCAAATCGTCCTTCGTAAACACAGCTCCAGGAACATTGATGTTGCCATTGATGATACCGTTGCCGCTGTTGAGGCCACGAAAACTCATTTGCCCGATAAAGTCATTGATCGTGGTGAGGTTCCCGTTAAGCGTGAAGGTTGACGAACCCACATCGCCATAAAAATCGCAGCGCGGCGAGGCCGATCCACTCACGCCGTCCAAAATAATGTTGCCGTTCCAGGTCGCGTTGCCAGCCGCCGAATGTAATTCCGCCCGCGAGGCGGAATTGGCGGCGGCAGGCCGCATGATCAGACTGTTATAAGCGGGATACGTCGCCCCGGAAGTATTGAGATAGAGATCGGCGCGAGTCAGACTGCCGACCAAGACCACCGTATTCGGAGCGGCGGCAGAACCGCCCAAAGCGCCGGCGTTATTGGCATAGAGATTCAAATTTAAAAGAGATCCAGCCGCGCCCCCACCCGCGTTAAGGGTAAGATTGCCGGTAAACGTATTGGCCGCCCCCAGAACCAGCGCGGAAACCGCCGTCGAGCTGCCGTTCACGGAAAAACCACTGGTGCCGTCGATGACAAGGTTACAGGTACACGTACCGTTGCTGACGGTAATGGACGGCGACGGGCCGGCCAAGGTGAGCACGTTGGCGGCGGTGCCATTGTTGCTCAGGATCCAATTGAACACCGTGGGTCCCGTGTCAGCGAAGCGCAGGCTGCCCAAGGTATGGGGGGCGTCAAATAAAACGGTGGTGTTCGCAGTGATGTTGAGGGCGCCAAAGTCGGCAAAGGCGCCGGAACCATCCGCAACCACGCCGCCGCTCCAGTTGGCGGCCGAGCTCCAGAGACCGCCGGAGACCGTGCTGGACCACACGCCATCAGCAGCGCGACCAGCACCCGGGTTCAACAGACAAACCACTGCCATTACCAATGGCAGGGAGAAATAGGGCCGGCAAACAAGCCGGTGGCATAAGGCGGCGTTCTTAGTTTTCATAAAGCACTAGATATACAAATACTGAAGAGATTGGGTTTTGAACGGGTGTTTAGTCGTAGTTAATGTCGGGCGTTGAGCATTAAAACATTAGCAAAATCCGGCGCGGTTGATAGTCGTATAAACATTTGAATTGACCATCAATCAAGCCTAATTATCTATCTGCCAGCCACATGCGTGGTTAAGCTTGCCGCCATTTCCGCCCGCGCCGTGATTTTGTTCAGGGCAAGTGATGGTGGTTCGGGCTTTCCGCGCCACCGCCTCCGCCGGCTGGCGGCAGGGCGCGCGCAGCGCCAGGCGGTGAAATTTGTGTTTCAGCCAAAGGCAACGCCAGTGTTGCAAAGCTGAAATTTACCAGAGCATTTCCATCAAAGCTGTAGCGCCGGGTGGAGGGGTGAGCCGACGGCGATCTTTTTGCCCTTGGGCTTCGTTTCGGCTTAGTTACAGGGTCCGTGGAACCTGCGCCTTCGCCGAAGCCTCGCCCAAGGGCAAAAATCCTCGCCGCCCAGCGCTACATCTTTGCTGTCAATGCTCTAGGGTTCCTGATATGTAACCGTCGGCGGCTCAATCACCCTTGCGGACCAGGCCTTGCTGGTTACGGAACCTGAGGCATCCGAAACCACACAGTAAGCGGTCATGGCGCCCAGTTTGACACTGGGCCACCGCAGGTTGGAATTGGTCGCGCCCGCCACGCGCACGCCGTTGATGAACCATTTATAAGACAAGGGCGGCGTGCCGCTG
>Ga0302323_100001638_pt1 | contig 18220 bp, 12 predicted proteins | sample Fen_T0_3_FD_201950 | JGI IMG/M metagenome (GOLD analysis project Ga0302323, IMG submission 201950) | Peat permafrost microbial communities from Stordalen Mire near Abisko, Sweden - Fen_T0_3 | ecosystem: Environmental > Terrestrial > Soil > Wetlands > Permafrost | place: Sweden: Abisko... | reverse complement strand
AGCTATGGGCGCGTGCCCGCGGGCTCGGTCGTCGTCGCCGGCAGCCTGCCGTCGGGCGATGGCGGCTGTGCGCTGTATTGCGCGGTGATCGTCAAACAGGTGGACGCGAAGACGCGCTCCAAGACCAGCATCAACGAACTGCTGCGCGCCTAGGCACCGAAAGACTCCATGTCCGTCCCTCTCAAATCCGCCGCCGACATCGAAGGCATGCGCGTCGCGGGTCGTCTCGCGTCGGAGCTCCTCGACTATCTGACGCCGCATGTCGCCACCGGCGTCACGACGGGCACGATCAACGATCTCGCCCACACGTATATGGTCGAGCAGCAGGGAACCATCCCGGCCACGCTCAACTACGCGCCGCCCGGCCACACGCCCTATCCAGCGTCGCTGTGCACGTCGGTGAACCACGTCGTGTGCCACGGCATCCCGGGCGACAAGAAGTTGAAGGACGGCGACATCGTCAACATCGACGTCACGGTGATCAAGGACGGCTACCACGGCGACACCAGCCGCATGTTCTTCGTCGGCAAGCCGTCGATCCAGGCTAGGCGCCTGGCCGAGATCACCTACGAGGCGATGTGGCGCGGCATCCGCGCCGTGCGCCCGGGCGGGCACCTGGGCGACATCGGCAGCACGATCCAGAAATTTGCGGAGAGTCACGGGTTCTCGATCGTGCGCGAATTCTGCGGGCACGGCATCGGCACGCAATTCCACGAGGATCCGCAGGTGCTGCACTATGGGCGCGCCGGCACGGGCCTCAAGCTGCAGCCGGGGATGATCTTCACCGTCGAGCCGATGATCAATGCCGGCAGGCCCGGCATCCGCTGCCTGGCCGACGGCTGGACGATCGTCACCGCCGATCACTCGCTCTCCGCGCAATGGGAGCATACGGTCCTCGTCACAGAGTCCGGCGTCGAGGTACTGACGACGTCGGCAGGCGCACCGGCGCCGCCACCGCCGCCGGTGGCCTGACCCCGCCTCCATGGCGTCCGCGCCGCCGCTCGCCGCCGCACACGCCACCGCGAGCGTCCGCGCCCCGCGCGTCCCAGTGCGCGTGGCGTACTGGCGCGACGAACTCAAACGGGGCCGCGAGACACTGCGCGACGCCTTCTTCGCGCGCCCCGATACGCCGCGCCTGCTCCGCGAGCACGCGCGCCTGGTCGACCGCGTCGTCCGCGGCGTCTGGCGCGAGTCGGGCATGCCCGCAGCGCTGGCACTGCTGGCCGTCGGCGGCTACGGCCGTGGCCAGCTCTTTCCGCACTCGGACGTCGACGTCCTGATCCTGCTGCCCGAACCCGGCAACGCACCTGCCGAGGCCATCGAGCGCTTCTTCGCCACGCTGTGGGACATCGGCATCGAGCTGGGGCACGCCGTCCGCACCGTCGTACAATGCGCGTCGGAAATGGCCGGCGACACCACGATACGGACGAGCCTGCTCGAGAACCGCCTCCTGCAGGGATCGCGGCGACTGCTGGGCGAATTCCGGACGATGTTCGCGGCGCAGCTCGACGTGCGCGCCTTCTATGCCGCCAAGGCGCTCGAGCAGCAGCAGCGTCACCTGAAGTGCAACGACGCGATATACAACCTCGAGCCCAACGTCAAGGAAAGCCCCGGCGGACTGCGCGATCTGCAGACCGTGCTGTGGATCAGCCGTGCCGCGGGCCTGGGAACGTCATGGGCCGAGCTGGCGCGGCACGGCCTGATGACGATCGCCGAAGCGCGCGCGGTGTCCCGGCAGGAGCGCTTCATCGGCGCAATGCGCGTGCGCCTGCACTACCTGTCCGGGCGGCGCGAGGATCGCCTGGTGTTCGACCAGCAGGCGGCGCTGGCCAAGCAGCTAGACCTCACCGACACGCCGGCGCGGCGCGCCACCGAACAGCTGATGCAGCGCTATTATCGCGCGGCAAAGCTGGTGCGGCAGGCCAACATCATCCTGCTGCAGAACCTGCATGCGCGCCTTCACCCCGCGGCGACGACGCCGGTGCCGTTCGACGACGAGTTCCAGATTGTCGACGAGCTGCTCGATGTCCGCGACGAGGACCTCTTCGCGCAGCGGCCGTCGGCGATGCTCGATGCGTTCCTGATGATGCAGAAGCATCGCGCGCTGAAGGGCATGACGGCACGGACGCTGCGCGCGCTGTGGCGAAACCGGAAGCGCATCGACGCGACGTTCCGCCGGGACCCTGCCAATCGCGCGCGGTTCATCGAAATGTTCCGCATCGGCCTGGGGCTCCTGCACGAGCTGCGCCGCATGAACCTGTTCGGCATCCTCGGCCAGTACCTGCCGATGTTCGGGCGCATCGTCGGCCAGATGCAGCACGACCTGTTCCACGTCTACACGGTCGACGAGCACATCCTGATGGTGATCCGCAACCTGCGGCGGTTCACCGAGGCGCAGCATGCGCACGAATACCCGACGTGCTCGCGGCTGATGGCCGATTTCGAACGGCGCGAGGTCCTCTACATCGCCGGACTGTTCCACGACATCGCCAAAGGCCGCGGCGGCGACCACTCGAAACTCGGCGCGCGGGACGCCCGGCGGTTCTGCCGCGAACACGGCCTGTCGCGCGAGGACGGCGAGCTGGTCGCGTGGCTGGTGCAGGAACACCTGATGATGTCCGCAACTGCACAGAAGCAGGACCTGACCGACCCGGCGGTGGTGACGGCGTTCGCGCGCAAGGTGCGCACCCAGCGCCGCCTGTCCGCGCTGTACCTGCTGACCGTGGCCGACATTCGCGGCACGAGTCCGAAGGTGTGGAACGCCTGGAAGGCCAAGCTGCTGGAGGACCTTTACCACGGCGCGCGCGCGGCGCTCGCCGGCGAGGCGCCGACGCGCACGATCATGGACAGCATCGAGGCCCGGCGCGAGGACGCGCGCCGGCTGCTGCGCCTGTACGCCGTGCCGGACAATGCCGAGGCCTCGCTGTGGCGCCACCTGGACACGCCCTATTTCCAGCGCCACACGTCGGAGGAAATCGCCTGGCATGCGCGCCATCTCTACTGGCGCCCCGCCGGGACCGCGCCGGTCGTGAAAGCGCGGCTGGCGCGCGACGGCACCGGTCTGCAGGTGCTCGTCTACCTGCCGGACCAGAAGGACCTGTTCGCGCGGATCTGCGGCTTCTTCGGCCGCTCGGGGCTGTCGATCGTCGAAGCCAAGATTCATACGACGCGGGCCGGCTACGCGCTCGACACGTTCGCCGTGCTCGACCCGTCCAACCCGAATGCGTCCTACCGCGACACGATCCAGCTGGTCGAATTCGAATTGTCGCGGCTGCTGGCCGAGCAGGTTCCGCTGGCCGTGCCCGCTGAAGGCCGCATCTCACGGCAGCTGAAGCATTTTCCGCTGACGCCCGAGGTGCAGATCTTTCCCGACGACAAAGGCACGCACTACATCCTCGAAGTCGTCGCCGGGGACCGGCCCGGACTGCTGGCGCGGATCGCCTACACGCTCGCGCGCGCCAACGTCAACGTCGCCAGCGCCAAGATCACCACGCTGGGTGAACGCGCGGAGGACGTGTTCCTGATCGACGGCGCACGGCTGCACGACGAGCAGGCGCTCCTGCGGCTGGAGACGACGCTGTTCGAGCAACTGCGCCTCTGATCCTCATTTGCGTCCCTCGTCTGCGTCACTCGTCGGCGTCGACGCCTTCCATGTCGGGGAACAGGACGTCGGTGAAGCCGAACTGGCGCATGTCCGCAATGCGCATCGGGTACAGAATGCCGTCCAGATGGTCGCATTCGTGCTGGACGACGCGGGCATGAAAGCCGGAACACTCGCGGCGGATCTCGCGGCCCAGCGGATCGAACCCGGTGTAGCGAAGTTGCGTCCAGCGCGGCACCACGCCGCGGAAGCCGGGAACCGACAGGCACCCCTCCCAGCCGTCCTCGGTCTCGGCCACCAGCGGCGTCAGTACCGGATTGACCAGTTCCGTGTACGGCACCGGATCCTCGTCCGGATAACGCGGGTTGTGTTCCATGCCGAATATCACGACGCGCAGCGGCACGCCGATTTGCGGCGCGGCCAGCCCGGCGCCATTGAGGGCGCGCATGGTGTCGCGCATGTCGGCCAGCAGCGCCGCCAGCTCCGGCGTACCGAACTGCCGAACCAGGTCGGAACGCTCCCACAGGCGCGGATCACCCATCCGCAGCACGTCGCGAATCATGCTTCCCCCTTGGCCGGCGGCGAAACGAGCGGAGCGACGTGCTCGAGCAGCAGACGCACCTCGTCCATCGCAGTATCGAGCACCGCGTGGATGCCTTCCATCGAAATCGTCTGCGCGCTTTCGCCGCGGCCCGCCGCGTGGTTGACGACGACGCAGATCGCCGCGTAGTCCAGTCCCAATTCGCGTGCCAGCACGGCTTCCGGCATCCCGGTCATGCCGACCAGCGTGGCGCCGTCGCGGTCCATCCGGTCGATTTCCGCGGTCGTTTCGAGCCGAGGGCCGTTCACGGCGCCGTAGACACCGCCATTCTGCAGCCTGATTCCCGCCGACGTGGCCGCGGCAAGGCAGGTGGCGCGCAATTCCGGCGCATAGGGCTGCGTGAAATCCACGTGCACGACGGTCCGGTCGCCGCCGTCGAAATAGGTCGAGGCGCGTCCCGACGTGTAGTCGATGAGCGAATGCGGGAGCACCAGGTCGCCCGGGCGATGGGCGGCGATGGCGCCGACCGAGGCCACGGCGACAACTGCCGTGGCGCCTCGCTGCTGCAGCGCCGACAGGTTGGCGCGGTAATTGACGCGATGGGGCGGAATGGTGTGGCCATGCCCGTGCCTGGCCAGGAAGATCGCGTCGCGGCCGGCAATCTGGCCGAACAGCAGCGCCGACGACGGGTCGCCATAGGGCGTGCGCACGACTTCGCGATGCGCCACCTGCAGCGTCGACAGGCGCGTGAGACCGGTGCCACCGATGATTGCGAGCATGGAACTTGCTTGGTCCGGTGAGTGCATCCGTCGGCGGCTGGCCGGACGGGGGCAATGTTTCGTCAGGGGCCCCGAGGTGTCCCGTGGGACGCCGCAAGGCAAATGCAATGGCAATTGCGGGGCAAAAGCTGGAATTAGCAGTCAGTTCATGACATTATCATAGGAACGACGGCGCGCTGGAACGACACGCGACGGTTCCCATTGTAGCTTTCGAGGCGCCCATGTATCTCGACAGACTGTTCAAGCTGATGGCCGAAAAGCAGGCCTCCGACCTGTTCATTTCCTGCGGCGCCCCGATCAACATCAAGGTCAACGGCATCGTCGCCCCGGTCTCGACGCAGCCGATGGACGTCGAGACGGTGCGCCGCATCGCCTACGAGCTGATGACCAAGGAGCAGGCGCGCGAGTTCGAGAACGAGATGGAGATGAACCTCTCCCACCTCGATCGCGCCGTCGGCAATTTCCGGGTCAACATCTTCCGCCAGCGCGGCACCATATCGCTGGTCATCCGCTACGTGCGCAGCAACGTCCCGCCGTACGAGGAACTGAGGCTGCCGCCGGTGCTGCTCAACCTGATCATGGAAAAGCGCGGCCTGGTACTGGTCGCCGGGTCCACCGGCTCGGGCAAGTCGACGACGCTGGCCGCGATGATCGACTACCGCAACGCCAACCGCTCCGGCCATATCCTGACGATCGAGGACCCGATCGAATACCTGTTCGAGCACAAGCAGAGCGTGATCAACCAGCGCGAAATCGGCGTCGACACGGTCAATTACATGCAGGCGCTGCAGAATGCGCTGCGCGAGGCGCCTGATCTCATCATGATCGGCGAGATCCGCGACAAGGAGACGATGCAGCAGGCGCTGCTGCACACGCTGACCGGCCACCTGTGCCTGTCCACGATCCACGCCAACAACAGCTACCACGCGCTGTCGCGGATCATCAACCTCTTCCCCCACGACGCGCGCGCGGCCGTCCTGTCCGACCTCTCGATCGGCCTGCGCGCCATCGTCTCGCAGCGCCTCGTGCACAACCGCGACGGCGAGCAGCAGCCGGCGGTCGAGATCCTGCTCAACACGACGCTGATCGCGGACCTCATCAAGAACGGCGAGTTCGCGCAGATCAAGGAAGCGATGGAACAGTCGCTGTACCCGGGTTCGCAGACGTTCGAACAGGCGCTGTGCCGCCTCTATCTCGACGGCGTCATCGCCTACGACGAGGCGATGTCGGCATCGGATTCGCCCACCAACCTCGCCTGGCAGATCAACCAGAACAGCCCCTCGTCCCGCGTGGACGCGATGGAAGCGGACCCCAAGACCGAGCAGCGGCGCATCGGCGCGGACTTCGCGACGATGACGATCAATACGGAGCTGCTCGACCACACGCACTAGGAAGTATCGGCCGATAGTGCCGGCCGTCCTCGCCTATTTGCTAACATCGAGGCATGGATGCCGCAGCCTTGCCGACGCTCTCGCTCGCCCGCGACCTGATCGCGCGGCGCTCCGTCACGCCGGACGACGCCGGATGCCAGGCGCTGCTCGCGGCCAGGCTCGAGCCGCTGGGCTTCCATTGCGAAACGCTGGTGTCCAACGGCGTGACCAACTTGTGGGCCCGGCGGGGAACCGCGCGGCCGCTGGTGTGCCTTGCCGGACACACGGACGTCGTGCCCACCGGCCCTGTCGACGCGTGGCGCTCCGACCCGTTCGTGCCGACATTGCGCGACGGATTCCTCTACGGCCGCGGTGCCGCGGACATGAAGAGTTCGCTGGCGGCGTTCGTCACGGCGATCGAGGGCTTCCTTGCGGCACACCCCGATGCACCGGGCTCCATTGCGCTTCTGCTCACGTCCGATGAAGAAGGCCCGTCGGTCGACGGCACCGTGAAATTCGTCGAACGGCTGGCGGCCGCGGGCGAAAAAATCGACTATTGCGTCGTCGGCGAGCCGACTTCGGTGGACAACCTGGGCGACACGATCAAGAACGGACGGCGCGGAACGCTGTCCGGCACGCTGACGGTCAACGGCGTGCAAGGCCACGTCGCGTACCCACAACTCGCGCGCAACCCGATACACCTGGTGGCGCCGGTGTTGGCCGAGCTGGCGGCGATGCAGTGGGATGCCGGCAACGAGTATTTCCCGCCGACCACATGGCAATGCTCCAACATTCACGCCGGGACCGGTGCCAACAACGTCATTCCCGGCACGCTCGTCGTCCAGTTCAACTTCCGCCACTCCACCGCGAGCACGCGCGAATCGCTGCAGCAGCGCTTCGAGGCCGTGCTGCGGAAGCACGACCTTCCCTGCAGCGTCGAATGGACCGGCTGGGGCAAGCCGTACCTGACGCCGCGCGGCAAGCTGGCCGGCGCCGCCTCCGACGCGATCCACGCCGTCACGGGCCGCCGGCCGGAACTCTCGTGCACCGGCGGCACGTCGGACGGCCGCTTCATCGCCGACATCTGTGCTGAAGTGATCGAGCTAGGACCGGTGAACGCCACCATCCACAAGGTCGACGAGCGCGTTCGCGTCGACGACCTGGAGCCGCTGTCCGCGATCTACCGCGGCATACTCGCGCGGTTATTGGTATGAGTTCAGTGCCGACTGGCGAACTGGAAACGCTGCGCGACTGGCTGCGCTGGGCGGTGTCGCGCTTCGGCGAAGCGAAGCTCCATTTCGGGCATGGCAGCAATGAAGCCTACGACGAGGCGGCCTACCTGCTGCTGCATGCGCTGCACCTGCCGCTCGACCGGCTGGAGCCCTTTCTCGATGCCAGGCTCACGCAAGCCGAGCGGGCGACACTTGGCCAGCTGTTCACGCGCCGCATCGACGAGCGCGTTCCCGCGGCCTACCTGACGCACGAGGCCTGGCTGGGCGATTTCCGCTTCTACGTCGACGAGCGCGTGCTGATCCCGCGCTCGTTCATCGCCGAACTGATGCCGGGGGGGCTCGCGCCCTACGTCGGGTCGGCCGGCGACGTGCACGCGGCGCTCGACATGTGCACAGGTTCAGGTTGCCTCGCGATCCTGCTGGCCCATGCCTATCCCGACGCCGACGTCGACGCCGTGGACATCTCGTCCGCGGCATTGGCGGTGGCGCAGCGCAACGTCAGCGACTATGCGCTGGCCGACCGCATCAACCTCATCCGCTCCGACCTCTTCGCCAATCTGCCGGAGAAGACCTACGACCTCATCATCAGCAACCCGCCCTACGTGACCGCGACGGCAATGGAAGCGCTGCCGGGCGAATACCGGCACGAACCCGAGCTGGCGCTGGCCGGCGGCGACGACGGGCTGGACGCGGTGCGCAACATCCTGAAGCAGTCGCCGCGCTTCCTGAATCCGGGCGGGACGCTCGTCGTGGAGCTGGGTCACAACCGCGCGGCGGCGGAGCAGGCGTTTCCGCGCCTGCCGTTCGTATGGCTGGCCACGGCCGATTCCGAAGACTGCGTATTCCTGGTCAAGCGCGAAGACATCGTCAACGGCCGCTGACCCGACGCCGGACGCGTCGACTATCCAGCGCTTACGGTGCCAATTCGAAGAACACGCGAATGCGCCGCAGCAGGTCGCCGGCGGTTCCCGAGGCGCGCTTGCGGCGCGCGACATCGTCCAATGCCTGCAGCGTCGCGTCGTTGGCCGCGAACCGCGTCGCCACGACCTGCGACAACGCTTCGGCGATTTCCGGACGCGCCTGGAGGATCGCGTCGAAGCCCCGCTTTTCGAGCCGATAGCACAGCACGGTGTCACGGGCGATGACGGTGCCCGATCGCGCCTGACCGGTCAGCAGCCCCATCTCGCCGAAATGGTTGGGCGCCGCCTGGTCGGCCAGGTGCTGGCGCTCGCCGCCGTCCTGCGGCTCACGGACGATCTCGACCGAACCTGCGGCCAGGATGTACATCGAGTCCGAGACTTCGCCTTCGCGCGAGATCACGTCGCCCGCCACGTAGGGTTCGTCGGTCAATTCCGCGGCCAGCGCGCGGCGCTCGCCGTCCGTCAGCTCGTCGAAGAGCTTGAGGCGGGACAGGACGTCCAGTCGGCTCGTCAGTTCGCGGGTGCTCGTCGCCTCGTGCTGCGCGCTGACCGCATCCGGCGTCAACAGCACGCGGCGGACCAGCGGCATCTCCATGTGATGGCGCGCCAGCGTGGCGAACACGTGGGCGCGAATCTTGGAATCGGTGACCTGTTCGAGCGCGGGGTCCACCAGCCAGTAGAGCACCGCGTAGCGAATGGAATTGTCGTCGAACGACCGGCACGTGCAGACGGCGCGCGGTTCGCTGGCAACGTTCGGAAATTCCGTGCGTGCGAGCGACGCTTCGACGGCCGCGATCACCTGGGATGGCGTGGACCCATAGTCGACGAAGAATTCGACTGCGCGCCGCCAGGGAATCCTGAAGTCGCCGCGCCGCGCCAGGACCGTCACGCGGCTGTTGACCAGCTGCGCGTTGGGCATCATCACCGTTTCGCCGTCGTTGGTCGCCACCGCCAGGCAGCGCCAGCGGATGCCGATGATCTGCCCGACGATGCCGTCGACGCGTATCCAGTCGCCGATCCGGCACGTATTGTCGGCCTGCAGCGCAATGCCGCCCCACAGGTTGCCCAGCATCGCCTGCATCGAGAACGCGATGGCGCCGGTCAGCACCGCGGACGTCGTGATGAGGCTGGCCAGGTTCACGCCGACCTCGTTCATCCGGAATATCGTGTAGATGACGAGCGTCACGGCGAGCAGCACGTCGGCCATCATTCGCGGCACCGCGGCCCGTGCCAGCAGCACCTCGAACAGGAAGATGACGCCGATGCGCACGAGGGCGAACGTCATGACCAGCAGCCCCAGTTCGCGCAGGATGGTGATCAGCGTACGGCTCTCGATGCCGTCGCCGTAGCGGCTCAGCATGACCAGTCCCGCGAGGCCCAGCGCCATCAGCACCACCATCGCCACCATGCCCTTGCGCAGCGGCCGTGCCCGCCGCATCGTGATGATGGCGAACAGCAGTCCGATGGCGGCGAACAGCGAGGCGTCGTGGATGGTGTCGTAGGTGGGCATGCGGCAAGGGCTGCGGGTTGGGTTTGCCGGCGATTATAGGAGAGCACCCGCGTCGCGTCGCGTAGAATCTGCGTTATCGAACCGGGAAAGCGCCCTTGCCACCCCCTGCCATGAACACCCGAACGGGCGGAGAAATCCTCGTCGCCGGCCTGATTGCGCAAGGCGCCACGCTTGCCTTCGGCGTCCCGGGCGAAAGCTACCTGTCCGTACTCGACGCCATGTACGGCGTCCGCGATCGCTTTCGCTTCATCGTGTGCCGGCAGGAAGGCGGCGCTGCCTACATGGCCGAGGCCTGCGGCAAGATGACCGGGCGCCCCGGGCTCGCCTTCGTCACGCGCGGGCCGGGCGCCGCGAACGCTGCCATCGGCATCCACACGGCCGCGCAGGATTCCACGCCGATGATCGTCTTCGTCGGCCAGGTCGGCGGCGACATGACCGACCGGGAAGCGTTCCAGGAAATCGACTACCGCAGGATGTACGGCAGCGTCGCCAAGTGGGCCGCGCAGATCGACCGCGCCGAGCGCATTCCGGAATATCTGGCGCACGCGTACCGGGTCGCGATGTCGGGACGGCCGGGGCCCGTGGTGCTGGCACTTCCCGAGGACATGCTGACGGCGCGCGCCGTCTGCGCCGACGCCGCGCACGTCGATGCGATCGTCGCCGCGCCCGACGCGGGCCAGGTTGCCGCTGCGCGCGACATGCTTGCGCGGGCGTCCCGGCCGCTGGTCATCGTCGGCGGCAGCCGTTGGGATGCCGCCGCCTGCGCCGAGTTGCGGCAATTCGCGGAGGCCGCCGACTTGGCCGTAGCGTGCGCGTTCCGCAGCCAGGATCTCTTCGACAATCGTCACCCGAACTATGCCGGCGACGTCGGCATCGGCATCAATCCCAAGCTCGCCGCGCGGGTGCGCGACGCCGACGTGCTGCTGGTGATCGGCGAGCGCCTGGGCGAGATGACGACTTCAGGCTATACGCTGCTCGCGGTGCCGGCGCCGTCGCAGGCACTCATCCACGTGCATCCCGGCGCCGACGAGCTCGGTCGTGTCTACCAGCCCGCGCTCGCCATCAATGCGGCCCCGGGCGCGTTTCTCGCGGCGTTGTCGGCGGAACCCCTGCCGGGCGCAAGCGGCAGAAGCCGCGGCGTGACGAACGCGCGCGCCGACTACGAGGCGTGGCAGGCGCCACGCGCGGTTCCCGGTGACGTCGATATGTGGCAGATCATGCAGTGGCTGGGGTCGCGCCTGCCCGACGACGCGATCGTCACCAACGGCGCCGGAAATTATGCGACGTGGATGCACCGGCTCTTCCGGTACCGTGGCTTCCGTACCCAGCTTGCGCCGTACTCCGGCGCCATGGGCTACGGCGTCCCTGCAGCCATCGCCGCCCGTGCCATGCACCCCGATCGCGTCGTCCTATCGTGGAACGGCGACGGGTGCTTCCTCATGAACGGGCAGGAACTGGCTACCGCCGTCCAGTACGGCTTGGGCGTGATCTTCGTCGTCATCGACAACGGCATGTACGGGACGATCCGGATGCACCAGGAGCGGACCTACCCCGAGCGCGTATCCGGAACGGACCTGCGCAACCCGGATTTCGCCGCCTTGGCGCGGGCCTACGGCGCCACCGGCGAAACGGTCGTGCGCACCGCGGATTTCGCGCCGGCCTTCGAGCGGGCGCTGGCGGCGGCCGGCCCGGCGCTGATCCACGTCAGGATCGATCCGCAGGCATTGACGATGGGCGCAACGCTCGACGAGCTGCGCGCGCAAGGGTTGGCCACTTCGGCTTCCCGGGGCTGAACCCGCGGCCCGCGCCGAGTGCGGGCCGCGTCGTCATCGTCTACTCGTTGCTCAGGCAGAGGGAGGTTCCGCGCGCAGCGCGCGGCCGAGCACGATCCGCCAGATGCCGCCGGAAATGAGGCAGAAGCCCACCAGGATGCCTACGAAGTCGATCGAGTTCTGCGGCCAGCCGGACGCGATCATCATCGCGATCGCAATCGACAATACGCCGTCGAACAGCACCCATCCCCAGCCGTGCCGCGGACGGCGCTTGAACGCGAGCAGGACGCTGCTGAACCCGCTCGCCGCCAGGAACGCCGCGATCAGCAGTGCCAGTGTCGCGATCGACGCGATCGGAAAGACCAGCATGTAGATGCCCAGCGCGAGCAGCGAAAGGCCGGAGATAATTTTCCATGCGAGGCCATCGTGGGCGCGCTGCTGGAACGCATAGATGAGTTCGACGACGCCCGAAAATACGAACAGCCATGCCAGCAGAAGCGCAGTCGCGACCGCCGCGACGGCGGGCTCCACGATGGCAACGATTCCCGCCAGGATAAGCGACACGCCCCAGACAATCACCCAGCCGCCCGCCTTGCGCAATTCCGGTGCCGATGCTTCCGCCATGGTTCCTTCTCCCGTCGTTCGTTGTCCCGCCCCGGGGATGTTCCCGGTGCCCGCCGGGCGGCCGCCGTATGGCGCGTTCCGCCCGATTATCCTCCCCGGACGTTCGGCTCGCCACCTGCCGGAACTTCGGGCAGGCGATAGTCGCAAAACGTCTCGCGCAATTTCGTCTTCAGCAGCTTGCCCGTCGCCGTATGCGGCAATTCGTCGACGAAGGCCACGTCATCGGGCAGCCACCACCGTGCGACCCTGCCCTGCAGGAACGCCAGCACGTCGTCGCGCGTCACTTCTTCCTTGCCGGCTTTCCGGACGACGACGAGCAGCGGCCGCTCCTGCCACTTCGGATGCGCGACGCCGATGACGGCGGCTTCGGCTATGCCCGGGTGCGCCATTGCTGCATTCTCCAGGTCGATCGACGAAATCCATTCCCCGCCGGACTTGATGACGTCCTTGGAGCGATCGGTGATCTGCATGTAGCCATCGGCATCGATCGTGGCCACGTCGCCGGTGTCGAAGTATCCGTCGGCATCGAGAATCTCGCCGCCTTCGCCCTTGAAGTAGCCCTTGGTGATCCACGGCCCGCGCACCATCAGGTGTCCGAAGGCCTTGCCATCGTGAGGCAGCGCGCGCCCCGTGTCGTCGACGATCCTCATGTCGACGCCGTACAGCGGCCGTCCCTGCTTGGCCTGCACGTCCAGACGCTGCTCGAGCGCGCATCCCTGGTGCTTGGGCAGCAGGTTGCAGACGGTGCCCAGCGGGGACATCTCGGTCATGCCCCACGCGTGCAAGACGAACGCGCCGAATTGCTTCTCGAATGTTTCGCTCATCGCGCGCGGCGCCGCAGACCCGCCGATGACGACGCGCCGCAGCGTGAGCTCCCTGCGCGGATCGAGTCCCGCCGTCTCGGCGTATTGCAGCAGCATCAGCCACACCGTCGGCACGCCCAAAGCCATCGTCACCTTTTCGTCGCGCAGCAGCTCGTACACGTTCCTGCCGTCCAGTCCCGGCCCGGGCATCACGAGCTTGGCGCCCGCCATCGCGCCGGCGTAGGGCATGCCCCAGGCATTGACGTGGAACATCGGCACCACCAGCAGCAGCGTTTCGGTGGCGGAGATGCCCAGGCAGTCCACGGCGCACGCGGCAAAGGAGTGCAGCACCGTCGATCGGTGCGAAAAGAGCACGCCCTTGGGGTTGCCCGTGGTCCCGGACGTGTAGCAAAGCGAGGACGCCGTATTCTCGTCGAACACTGGCCAGTCGTAGTCGTCGTCTTGCGCAGCGACCAGCTCCTCGTAGCAGATAAGGTTGGGTACGGACAGCGCCGGCATGTGCGCCCGGTCGGTCATCGCGACGAAGCCCTTGACCGACTTCATCGCCTGTCCCAGCTTTTCGATCATCGGCGCGAACGTCAGATCGAAGAACAGGTACATGTCCTCGGCGTGATTGGCGATGTAGGTGATCTGCTCGGGAAAGAGGCGCGGGTTGATCGTGTGCAGCACGGCGCCCATGCCGGACACGCCGTAGTAGAGCTCCATGTGCCGATACCCGTTCCAGGCCAGCGTGGCGATGCGGTCGCCCCGCGCAACACCCAATGCCGTCAGCGCCCGGGCCACGCGCTTGGCGCGGCCGTGGACGTCGCCGTACGTGCAGCGATGGATCGGCCCCTCGACAGTGCGCGAGACAATTTCGACCCCGGGATGAAACGCATTGGCGTGCTCGATCAGCGACGAAATGAGCAGCGGACCGTCCTGCATGAGACCGAGCATGGAATATTCCTCCGTGGCATTTCTTGAGCTTTCGGCCATTGTGCCGAAGTCGGAGCCCGCCGAGCGGCGGCCACTGCAAAAAATGTGCTTCTGGCGGTAATATCGATCTTTGTATCCCGAACAGGTGGACGCAATGCAACTCACCCGACTCGCATCTGCATTCGTGACGGCCATGGCCCTCTCGCTGGCCCTGCCTTCGCTCGTCATTGCGCAGGCACCCGCTGCGGCGGCGCCGGCCACGAAGCTTCCCGCCGACCCCTGGCCCCGGGACATCAGCCTGTCCAATGCTGCAGTGCTCGTCTACCAGCCGCAGGTCAGCAAATGGGTGGACAACCAGATCGAATTCCGCACGGCGCTGGCCATCAAGCCGGCCGGCGCCAAGGACGAGACCTTCGGCGTCGTCTTCGCCACCGCGCGCACGCAGGTGGACAAGGTCATGCGCACGGTGGTCTTCGAGAACCTCAAGATCACGAAGAGCGACTTCCCGACGCTGCCCAATCGCGGCGCCGCCTACGCCACCGAGTTGCAGAAGCAGTTCGCCGCGGGCGTGAAGACCATATCGCTGGACCGTCTCGAAGCGTCGCTCGCGCTGGCCGGCATCAAGCCACCGACAGTGGCCGTGAACAACGCGCCGCCGCAGGTGCTTGTAAGCTACTCGCCGGCCATCCTGGTGCCTATCGACGGCGCGCCGGTGCTGAAGGCCGTGCCAAACCACGCACAGGCGCAACGCGTCATCAACACCCGCGCGCTGATATTGAAGGGCGGCTTCGGCGACAAGTACTACATCCACGTCTTCGACGGCTGGCTGTCGGCCGACAGCATCAACGGACCGTGGACGCAGGCCGCGATGGGCCCGCTCGTCAAGAACGCGGCCAACGACATCGCGCAGACGTTGTCCAAGGCGGGCACGGTCGACCTGCTCGACGGCGGCCCCAAGGCCAACCCGAAGCCGTCGCTCGCCCTAGGCGTTCCGACCATCTATACGCCGCAGATTCCCTCGGAACTGATCGTGTTCAAGGGCCAGCCGGACTTCGTGCCGATCGTCGGCACGTCGCTGCTCTGGGCGTCGAACACGACGAGCGATGTCCTGATCGACACCAACAGCAACAACTACTACGTGCTGCTTGCCGGCCGCTGGTTCAGCTCGGCCGCGATGACCGGTCCCTGGACCTTTGTCGCCGGCGACGCACTGCCGCCCGGGTTCGCGAAGATACCGCAGGGCTCGATGGCCGCTGCCGTGCTGCCGACGATTGCCGGCACGCCGGAGGCGCAGGTCGCCGTCATCGAGAATTCGATTCCGCAGACGGCCACGGTCCCGTTGAAGAACGGTCCGACGTTCACGCCCAATCTCGACGGCCCGCCACAGTATTCGCCGATACAGGGAACGTCACTCTCGTACATCAACAACTCGTCCGTGCCGATCATCCAGGTCGCGCCCAATGCGTATTACGCGGTGACCGCCGGCGTCTGGTTCACGGCGGCGCAGCTCACCGGTCCATGGAAGGTCGCCACGTCCGTGCCGACGGCTATCTATACGATTCCGCCGTCCTCGCCGATCTATTACGTGACCTACGTGCGCATCTACGAGGCTACGCCGGAAGTCGTCTACGTCGGCTACACGCCAGGTTATCTCGGGACAGTCGTGGCACCGTACGGAACGGTCGTCTACGGCACCGGATATGCGTATACGCCGTGGGTCGGGAGCGTGTGGTACGCGCCGCCCTACACGTACGGCGTCGCTGCGGCACCAATCTACAATCCGTACGTCGGCTTCACCTACGGCTTTGCGCTGGGCTTAGCCACCGCGGCGTGGATGGAGCCGTACTGGGGCGGCGCCTACTATCACCCCGGCTACTGGGGCTACCCGTGCTGCGCGTCGGCCAGCGCCAACGTCTACGGGCACTGGGGCGCCACGACCTATTCCGGAACGCGCTCCTGGTATGCAGGCGGCGGCGTGGCCGGCACCACCGCCAGCGGCAACTACTACAACAACCGCACCGGCACGACAGGCAGCTACAACGCGGGCAAGCAATACAATGCCAATACCGGCAACTACACGCGCGGCTACGACCGCACGGCGAACGGCGCCAACGGCGGTTCGGGCCAGGCCGCACGCGCAGTGAACACGAATGAATACACGGGGCAGCGCTCGACGGCTAATGCCGCATCGGCCACCGGCGCCGGAGGCAGCACCTACAACCGCGCCGGCGCATCGACGGCGGGTCCCGAGGGCGACGCACACGTTGGCGGCGGTTCCACCACCAACGCCGCAACGGGCAAGACCAACACGTGGGGCACGGCCAGCGTCAACGGCAATCACTACGCCGACGTCAACGGCAACGTCTACAAGAACACAGGTGACGGCTGGCAGCAGCACTCGTCCAGCGGCTGGGGCAGTGCGTCGGGCGATTCGTCGTGGGCGGACAAGGAATCGCAGGCGCGCAGCAGCGGCGACGATCGGTCAAGCGCATTTTCCAGCAGCGGCGGCGATCGTTTCGGCGGTGGTAGTGGCTGGGGCGGCGGCGACCGTTCCTTCGGTGGCGGCGGCTTCGGCGGCGGCGGCTTCGGCGGCGGCGGCGATCGCTTCGGTGGTGGCGGCGGATTCGGTGGCGGCGGATTCCGCGGCGGTGGCGGGCGCCGCTAACCGTTCCGCGATGTTGTACGAAAGGGCGCCGCCTGCCTAACGGCCGCGCGCACCCTCGATCTGTCGGGCCATCTGCGCGACCTCCGTGCTGTCCGGGTCCAGTTCGCGCAGACGCTTGACGTAGCCGAGGGCCACGTCGCGCTTGCCGGCTTGCGCATTGAAGTACGCAAGTCCCGAAAGGATATCGCGGTCATAGGGCTGCCGCGCCAGCGCCGCATTCAGTACCCCGATCGCTTCGGCAGTGCGGCCGCCCGAATTCAGCGCGACCGCATAGACATAGGCATAGCGTCCGCTTGCCGGCGCGAGCTGCGCCGCGGTGCGCAGTTCCTGCAGTCCTTCCGCATTGCGCTTCTGGCGGACGAGCGTCAGCCCCAGCGCGTGGTGCAGGACCGCTTCCTTCGGATTGCGCGCAAGCCCTTCACGCAACGTCTTCTCGGCTTCGCCATCGAGGCCACCGGCACGATAGAGATCAGCCAGGTTCGCATAGGCTGCAACGAACGTGGGGTCGATCGCGATCGCCTTCCGGTATTCCTCGATGGCGCCGCCGATGTCACGACGCTGCGCATAGAGGTTGCCGAGATTCATCCTGCCTTCGGGCCGGTCGGCGTTATAGGTCTGCACTGCAATGTATTCGGCGAGCACCCTGGCGAAGACGTCATGCTGGCTCGCCTGCAGCGATTGCTCCGGTGCGCCGGCCAGTGCCCGTGCGGCCTCGATGCGCACGGCGCGGACGGAATCGTCGAGCATGCGCGGCAGGTAACGCTGGCGCGTCGCCGCATCGGCGCCGCCGAGCGCCTCGACCGCGGCCAGCCGCACCACGGCGTCGGGATCGTTCAGTGCGCGCGAGATGGCGTCGACAGTCACCGGCGTCAGGTAGCGGCCCAGGCGGTCGATCGCGCTTGCTCGCGCCAGCGCAGGCTGCTTCCTGTCATCCAGCAGCGTCAGCAGCGCCCCACGGGCCGCAGGCGTGCCGGTCGAACCCGCGTGCAGCGCCTCGGCAAAGTGCTGGAAGCCCTCGGGCTCCTTGTCCGTCCATTGGCGGATGGCGTCGGCCGCCCACTGCGCCGATTTCTTCGCGTGGCAGTTGTTGCAGGCGTTCGGCGTCCCGATCTTCGCCGAAATGTCGGGCCGCGGGATGCGCATTCCATGGTCGTGCCGCGGATCGACGACCATGTACGTCGTCGTCGGCATGTGGCAGGACACGCAGGCGGCGCCCGGCGTCCCGTCTGCATGATGCGTGTGCTTCGCCGTGTCGTATTTCGCCGGCTGGTGGCATTGCGAGCAAACCAGGTTGCCGGGCTTGCGCAACTTCAGCGAATGCGGTTCGTGGCAGTCGGAGCACGTGACGCCCTGCGCGTACATCTCGCTCTGCACGAACGATCCCCAGTTGTAGACCTCGTCGCGCATCTGTCCGTCGTTCCAGTACAGGCCGTCGTCCAGCCGCACGAGGCGATGCGTGTCGAGCGG
>Ga0302323_100001637_pt1 | contig 18221 bp, 11 predicted proteins | sample Fen_T0_3_FD_201950 | JGI IMG/M metagenome (GOLD analysis project Ga0302323, IMG submission 201950) | Peat permafrost microbial communities from Stordalen Mire near Abisko, Sweden - Fen_T0_3 | ecosystem: Environmental > Terrestrial > Soil > Wetlands > Permafrost | place: Sweden: Abisko... | reverse complement strand
CAGCGCGTCCTCGACACGGGCCGTCTTCTCCTTCATCTCGGTCTCGGTCGCGGCGCCGACATGGATCACGGCGACACCACCGGCCAGCTTCGCGAGACGCTCCTGCAGCTTCTCACGATCGTAGTCCGACGTCGACTTCTCGATGGCCGCACGGATCTCGCCGATGCGCCCCTGGATGCCGTCCGCCTTGCCCTTGCCATCCACCAGCGTCGTGTTGTCCTTGTCGACCACGACCCGCTTCGCGCGGCCCAGGTCGTTCAGCGTCGCGTTCTCGAGCTTGAAGCCCACTTCCTCGGAGATCACGTTGCCGTTCGTCAGGATCGCCACGTCACGCAGCATTTCCTTGCGACGATCGCCAAAGCCCGGAGCCTTGACCGCCACGACCTTGAGCGTGCCGCGCAGCTTGTTCACCACCAGCGTCGCGAGCGCCTCGCCCTCGATGTCTTCCGCGACGATCAGGAGCGGCTTGCCCGACTGGGCCGCCTTCTCCAGCACCGGGAGGAGTTCCTTCATCGACGAGATCTTCTTGTCGTGGATCAGGATGTAGGGGTCTTCGAGCACCGCCTCCATCTTCTCCGGGTCCGTCACGAAGTACGGCGACAGGTAGCCACGGTCGAACTGCATGCCCTCGACCGTCTCCAGCGTGGTCTCGAGGCCCTTCGCCTCCTCAACCGTGATCACGCCATCCTTGCCGACCTTCTCCATCGCATCGGCGATCAGGTTGCCGATTTCCTTGTCATTGTTCGCCGAGATGCTGCCGACCTGCGCGATCTCCTTCTTGCCGGCGCTCGGCACCGACATCGCCTTCAACTCGGCGACGATGATGTCGACCGCCTTCTCGATGCCCCGCTTCAGCTCCATCGGGTTCGCGCCGGCCGTCACGTTCTTGAGGCCTTCACGGAAGATCGCCTGCGCCAGCACGGTGGCCGTGGTGGTGCCGTCGCCCGCCAGGTCGCTCGTCTTGGTCGCGACTTCCTTCACCATCTGCGCGCCCATGTTCTCGATCGGATCGGACAGCTCGACTTCCTTCGCCACCGTGACACCGTCCTTGGTGACGGTCGGCGAGCCGAACTTCTTGTCGATCACGACATTCCGGCCCTTCGGTCCGAGGGTGACCTTCACCGCCTCGGCCAGCTGGTCGACGCCCCGCTTGAGCTTCGCGCGCGCGTCGGTGTCAAAAAGCAGTTCCTTTGCAGCCATGGTCGTCAAATCTCCTGTGAGAATTCCTGCTTAGCTGATCTTCGCGAGCACGTCCGACGCCTTGATGATGATCACTTCGTCACCATCGAGCTGGAACGGCGTGCCGCTGTACTTGCCGTAGATGACCTTGTCGCCAACCTTGAGATCCATCGCCACGCGGGCACCCTTCTCGAACCGGCCCGGACCAACCGCGATCACTTCACCCTGGGTCGGCTTTTCCTTCGCCGTATCCGGGATGTACAGCCCGCCGCGCATCGTCTCCGCCTCGTCGGACGGCTGGATAACCACCCGGTCCTCGAGCGGCTGAAGCTTGGTAGCGGTCTTCCCCTTCGTCGCAGTCGCCATCACCTGCCTCCTGATGCTTGGTGTAACTGATTGATTTGTAACAATTTGGCACTCTATGCCGCTGAGTGCCAAGCTTGGGGCGTAAGATAAGGCGCCCCACCTGCCCGTCAAGCGCCTTCCAACACGCATACGTGCAACCCCGGTGCCTGTAGAATGAGTCAGTTTGGCAGGAAACCTTCGCCCATCCTGTCATTCGTATCTGCTTCACGCCTTCACGCCTTGCCCTGCTCCACCCCCCAACCGCACCTTACGACACGGGGCAGTTGCTCCCCCCGATCAGATGCGCAACTGAGGCAAGGAGATGTGCATGCCGAGTGAGAAGAAGGTGCCGGGGCCCAAGGTCGAGAACAGGGCGCACAACCCCGTGCCCGTCCAGCGCAATGTCCTGCCGATCCCGGACCAGCCACATGTCGGCCTGACCACCTACGATGCGCGCGACCCGGACACCAGCTATCCACCGATCAGGGATCTGCGGCCACCAAAGGGCGCGCCGAATGTACTGATCGTGCTGATCGACGACGTGGGCTTCGGCGCCACCAGCGCCTTTGGCGGCCCATGCGCGACGCCGAACTTCGAGAAGCTTGCCGCCAACGGGCTCAAGTACAGTCGCTTTCACACCACGGCACTGTGCTCGCCCACCCGCCAGGCGCTGCTGACCGGCCGCAACCACCACTCGTGCGGCATGGGCTCCATCACGGAGCTGGCCACCTCGGCGCCCGGGGCGAACTCTGTCCTGTCCAACGCCATCTCGCCCATCGCGCGCACCCTCAAGCTGAACGGCTACAGCACCTCGCAGTTCGGCAAGTGCCATGAAATTCCGGTGTGGCAGAACAGCCCCATCGGCCCGTTCGATGCATGGCCCACCGGCGGCGGCGGGTTCGAGCACTTCTACGGCTTCATCGGCGGCGAGACCAACCAGTGGTATCCCGCGATCTACGACGGCACCACGCCGATCGAGCCCGAGAAGACCCCCGAACAGGGCTATCACTTCACCGCAGACATGACCACCAGGGCGATCAACTGGATCCGCCAGCAGAAGTCGCTTGCGCCCGACAAGCCGTTCTTCACCTACTTCGCGCCCGGCGCCACGCACGCGCCACACCACGTGCCCAGCGAATGGGCCGACAAGTACAGGGGCAAGTTCGACCAGGGCTGGGACAAGCTGCGTGAGGAAACGTTCGCCCGTCAGCTCAAGCTCGGCGTCATCCCCAAGGGCTGCGTGCTGACGGAGCGCCATCCCGACATCCCGGCCTGGGACACGATCACACCGGTGATGAAGAAGGTGATTGCGCGCCAGATGGAGGTCTATGCCGGCTTCATGGAGCATACCGATCATCACGTCGGCCGGCTGATCGATTCGCTCCAGGAGCTCGGCATTTTGGAGGACACGCTGATCTTCCTGATCCTGGGCGACAATGGTGCGTCGGCCGAGGGTTCGCTTCAGGGCTGCTTCAACGAGATGGCACCGCTGACCGGATTTCCGGACCTGGAGACCGCCGAGTTCCTGACCGAGCGCCTGGACAAGCTGGGCGGTGTGGAGGCGTACAACCACTACGCCGTGGGTTGGGCGCATGCCATGGATACGCCCTACCAGTGGACTAAGCAGGTGGCGTCGCATTTCGGCGGCACGCGCAACGGCACGATCGTGCACTGGCCCAACGGCATCAAGGCCAGGGGCGAGATCCGCCACCAGTTCCACCATGTCATCGACGTCGCGCCGACCATCCTGGAAGCGGCGGGCCTGCCCCAGCCGGTGTTTGTCAATGGCGTCCAGCAGCGCCCGATCGAGGGCGTCAGCATGGCGTACTCGTTTGACGACGCCAAGGCCGCCGAACGGCGCGAGACCCAGTACTTCGAGATGTCGGGCAACCGCGGCATCTACCACAAGGGCTGGACCGCGGTGACCCGGCACCGTACGCCGTGGCTCACTGGCAGCGCCAAGCTTCCGGCCTTCGACGAGGACGTGTGGGAGCTGTATGACACCAACACCGACTGGAGCCAGTCCAAGGACCTCGCGCGGGATATGCCGGAGAAGCTGCGCGAGCTGCAGCGGCTGTGGCTGATCGAGGCGGTCAAGTACAACGTGTTGCCACTCGACGACCGCTTCGCGGAGCGTGCCAACCCCGACATCGCCGGCCGGCCGCAGATGACCAGGGGCAACCGGCAGATTCTCTTCGGCGGCATGGGTCGGCTGACGGAGGCCTCCATCGTCAACTACAAGAACAAGTCGCACGCGGTGACGGCAGAAGTGGTGGTCCCCGCGTCCGGCGCCAGTGGCGTTATCGTCGCCGTGGGCGGGATCATCGGCGGCTGGAGCCTGTATGCCAGGGAGGGAAGGCTCCGGTACTGCTACAACTTCTACGGGGTGCACCGCTACACGATCGAGAGCACCTCAACGATCCCGGCGGGGACCCACCAGGTGCGGATGGAATTCGCCTATGATGGTGGCGGCCTCGCGAAGGGTGGCTTGGTCACGCTCTTTGTGGATGGCAAGAAGGTGGGCGAGGGCCGCGTGGAGCAGACGGAGCCGATGGTTTTCTCCGCCGACGAGACGCTCGACGTCGGCAACGAGTTCGGCTCTCCGGTCACGCCGGACTACCCGGCGGACCGGGCGTTCAGCGGCGACGTAAACTGGGTGCAGATTGACGTCGACAAGGACGCCGTGGATCTCGATCACCTCATCTCGCCCGAGGAGCGGCTGCGCGTCGCCATGGCGATTCAATAGCACGAGGCTACGCCGGCGCAACGCAGAATCTACGACTCCGAGCTGCCGATCCCCTGGAAGTCCCCGACCCGCGCCTGCACCTGGTCCTGTTCGTCCGGGAAGGCGCGCTTGATGGCGGCACGAAGGAGGCTGCGCTCGCGCTCCAGCGCCGCCTTGCGTCCCTCTGGCAATACCTGCAGCAGGTGCTCGATCATCGCGTGGAGCCGTCGCACGACCTGCATGCTGCTGCCTCCGTACTGGCGAATCTCGGTGACGGCGAGGCTGACGTAGTCGCTCCAGTCTGGCGTCCCGAAGTACAGGCGTAGTTGCCCCCGCGCGTCGAGTACCCGTCCCGGCGCCAGTCGCCGCCTGCCGATATCCATCAACAGGTCATGAATCTGGTCCAGCGCCAGCACCGCCGTGGTCGGGTCGTTGATGGCTGGCGACAATGCCTTACTGGCAATGTCCACCATGATCCGGAATGCAAAGCGTGGGTCCTGTTCCATGGTCCTCTCGGGACCAATGGCAATGCTTGCTCGCAGGCTGCCGGCATCAACCACACCATGTCGCACCCGGAACAACGGATCGCCCCGGGCCACGAAATCTCCTACCTGTGGCAATACCTCGATCACCGCGTTGGCGCGCTCAGCGAGTGCCGCCAGCCCATCCAGGCTGAAGGCCAGCACCACACCGGACCGGCCCGCATGATCCACGATGGAGACGGCGCCGGCCGCCGGGGACAAGCCAGGCGGCTCGTCGGGGCGGTCATACAACTGGGGATAGACACTGGCCACCACGGCGTGCCCCTCCTCAGCTACGCTCTGGAGCATGACAATCGGCCGCAAGGATCCGCCGAGCCATTGTACGAACCAGAAGAAGATCGGGATGCACCCCACGCTGCAGGCAATGGCCAGCGCGACGGGCAGCTGGGGGACGGTATCATCGACGCGACCCGCCGCGGCGATGCTGTAGGCATAGGCAAAGGTGAAGGCGCTGAGCACCCACTTCAGGCGGTGGTCCGCAAAGACCCTGGCGATCACCCGCGGCGTCAGGGCGGCACTGGCCAGCTGCACCACGATCAGCAGCGACGACACCACGAACACGACAAATGTCAGCATCGACGCTGTGAACGCACCCAGGATGCTGCGCGCGCCTTCCGGAGACAGGTTGAACAGCGTCCAACCTGTCCGATGATCGACCCAGCGGATCAACGGTGCGATGACGAGAGCCGCACCGATGGCCGCTACTGGCATGAGCCAGAGCGACCAGCGAAGCATCCACGTCACTCGATACCGCTGCAGCCAGGTCACTGGCGACCCAGCGCCGACTTGATCCGCGCGAGGTGATGCCAGGCGTGACGCAGGGCGTGATCCTCGATCACGAACTGCGCCGTCATCGGCGCATCGAAGCTGAGCGAGAATGGCGCGGCGGTGTCGAGCTCGGCGTCACTGAACTTCCGCACCGCCGCGGCCGCATCCGCGCTGTTCCGCTTCAGCAGCTCCAGTGCAGTCGCCTTACTCACCTTGGCAAACTCGGCCGCGTGCTTCGCGTTGATGTCCGCCACCGCCTCCCACGTCACGCCCTCCACCGCCTTGCCGCCCGCCACCGTGCGCGCCACGTCGATCTCGATCGGGTACATGCTGGCGACGTGGTGCACCACCACGCCCACCGTGCGCCCGTCCCGCACCCGCGTATTCCACTCCGCATCGGTCAGCCCTGCGGCGTATGCCGCCAGCAGCGCCGCCCCGGTCTCGACTCGGGCGGCCAGTTCTTCAGCGCGACGTCCCATTGCTCGACTCCCTTCTTCGTTGAACGACGGCGACCTCCCGGTCACCAGGCTTGCGCTCACAACGTACGGCATGGCCGCCAGTTGTACCATGACTGCGCGTCCCTGTTTCCTGCTTCCGCGTCTCGCTAATATCCACCAGCATGGACGCTCTCTCGGATCTCCTGCGCGTGGTTCGGCTCGACAGCGCCTTCTTCTACGCCGTCGAGGCGCGGGAACCATGGAGCGTTGAGGCGATTCCCGCCCGGGAGCTCTCACCCCGGATCCTCCCCGATGCCGAGCACATCATTTCCTATCATATCCTCACCGAGGGTCGGGCCTACGGTGGCCTGCTCGGTGAACCCCTGGTGGAGCTCGTTCCCGGCGATGTCATCGTCTTCTGCCACGGCGAACCGCATGTCATGGCCAGCGGCCGGGAGCTGCCCACCGGCCCGAATGTCCATACCAGCGCCCCCGATCGCTATCCCAACACGGTAATCCTCGGCGAGGAGGGGCCGCATAGTGCGTCCTTCGTCTGTGGCTACCTCGGGTGCGATCGCCTTCCCTTCAATCCGCTGCTCGCCGCCCTGCCACACCAGATGCACATCCGCGGCATGTCGAATGCCTGGCTCGGCAGCTTCCCGCGCCAGGTCACCGAGGAGTCGCGCCTGGGCCGCGCCGGCGCCGATACTGTGCTCATCCGCATGGCCGAGCTGATGTTCATCGAGGTCCTGCGCCGCTACATCGATGACCTGCCACCGGGACAGACCGGCTGGCTCGCCGGCCTTCGGGATGAAGTGGTAGGCCGCGCCCTTACTCTGTTGCACAGTCAGCCCGGACGCCAATGGACGCTGGCCGACCTCGCACGTGAGTCGGTATCGTCCCGCTCCAGCCTCGCCAAGCGCTTTACCGACCTCACCGGCCAGCCGCCGATGCAGTACCTCACGCAGTGGCGGATGCAGGTGGCGGCGAACCGGCTGGCACAGAGCAGCGCCAAGGTGGCAACCATCGGCAGCGAAGTGGGCTATGAGTCAGAGGCCGCATTCAGCCGTGCCTTCAAGAAGGCGACGGGGCTGGCGCCGGGTGCCTGGCGCGACGCCCGTCGTCCCGCTCGATCGTAGGACGCTCGCACAGGAAGTTCGGACGATCAGTCATTGGTCCGCAGGAATGTCCTTCGCACATTGGGTTCGAGTGTCGCCGTGACGCGCCACAACCCAATGACGGAGGAACTTGAGATGTCGACCGACAGCTTTCCCTGCACCGACGAGTTCAGCATCGTTGGCGACGTTCGCCCCAGGGCAATTGACCCCCTCACCGCCCGCGCCATCGCCGTCTGGACCGGCGGTGACTTCCTGCCCATCGCCCGCAGCTTCGCTCCCGGCGCCGCCGAGTTCATTGCCCGCCTGAACCTTCGCGCCGGCGACTCGCTCCTCGACGTCGCCTGCGGCACCGGCAACCTCGCCATTCCAGCCGCGCTGGCCGGGGCGCGCGTCACCGGCGTCGACATCGCCCCCAACCTCATCGCGCAGGCCAGGCACGAAGCCCGCGCCGCTGGGTGCATCGTGGATTTCGATGTGGGTGACGCAGAGGCCCTGCCCTATGCCAGCGGTCAGTTCGACAACACCGTCACGATGTTCGGCGCGATGTTCGCCTACCGCCCCGACCGGGCGGCGGCCGAGCTGCTGCGGGTGACGCGTCCCGGTGGGCGGGTCGCGATGGCGAACTGGACTCCGGAAGGCTTCGTTGGCGAGATGCTGCGCGCGCACGTTGCCATCGTGCCGCCGCCGCAGGGCGTGCCGAGTTCCCTGGCATGGGGCAAGGAGGACACCGTACGCGAGCGCTTCGGCGATGGCGTCACCGCCATCAACTGCACCCGTCGCAAGATCGAGCTTCGGTTTGCAATGGAACCCGCAGATGTGGCTGAGCTCTTTGCGACCTCCTACGGGCCCTCGGTGGCGACAATCAAGGCCACTGATGCCCGAGGCGCGCGCCGATTGCGCAACGAACTCACTCGGCTCTTCCAGCAGCACAACCTGGCGACCGATGGCACCACCGCGGTCGCGAGCGAGTATCTCGATGTGCAGGCGCGGGTGGCCTGAGGACGCTGCAACGGGTCGGCACTTGGAGTAGGCTTCGGTGTATCCGTAATGTCGAGCGATCACCGAAGCCGGAGGGGAAGATGCAGAAGCGCAGGCTTGGCAAGAGTAACCTGGAAGTATCTGCCCTCGGCCTGGGCTGCATGAGCATGAGCTTCGGCTACGGCCCCGCCGGGGACAGGAACGAGATGATCAAGTTGCTCCACCTCGCGGTCGAGAGCGGAATCACCTTCTTCGACACCGCGGAAGCCTATGGCCCCTACGCCAACGAGGAGCTCCTGGGCGAGGGGCTGGCACCGTTCCGTGACCGGGTGGTCATCGCCACCAAGTTCGGCTTCAGCTACACCGGTAACGTGCAGAGCGGACTGGACAGCCGGCCCTCCCATATCAGGGATGTCGCCGAGGCGTCCCTCAAGCGGCTCAAGGTCGAGGCCATCGACCTCTTCTACCAGCACCGCGTTGACCCCGCTGTCCCGATAGAGGACGTGGCCGGCGCGGTGAAGGAGCTCATCCAGCAGGGCAAGGTGAAGCACTTCGGCCTCTCCGAGGCCGGTGCGCAGACTATCCGTCGCGCCCACGCCGTCCAGCCCGTCACCGCACTACAGAGCGAATACTCCCTCTGGTGGCGCCAGCCGGAGGCGGAGGTGCTCCCCACACTCGAGGAGCTCGGTATCGGGTTCGTGCCCTTCAGCCCACTCGGCAGGGGCTTCCTCACCGGCAAGCTCGACGAGAACACCACCTTTGATAGCACCGACTTCCGGAACAAACTGCCCCGCTTCGCCGCCGAGAACCGCAAGGCGAACCTCGCCCTCGTGCATCTGCTCACCGGGATCGCGGATCGGAAGCACGCGACCCCCGCGCAGATCGCACTCGCCTGGCTGCTGGCACAGAAACCTTGGATCGTCCCCATTCCAGGCACCACCAAGCCGCATCGGCTGGAAGAGAACATCGGCGCGCTGGCGATCGACCTCTCGGCCAGCGACCTGCACGAGATCACCGGACTCGCGACTCAGGTGACAGTACAAGGCTCCCGGTATTCCGAGCAGCAGCAGAAGATGGTCGATCGCTGAGCACTGCGAGGAGGTAGCACCATCCCCTTGCCAACCGCCCGCACCGGGTGGACACTCTTCCGGTCGGCAACGATCCGCACCGAGGGGGGGCACTGGTGGCGTTCAGCCGAAGGGAGTTCCTGCAACTCGCCGGCGGCACCGCCGCCGTGACCTTGGCCAGCTGCTCCCCGACGGAGAAGCCGCCGCGGCGCGCCCGGGGCGAAACGATCGCCGGTCCCGCACCTGCCAGTGACCAGGCGTCCAGTGCCCGTCTCCGGGCGCTGCGGGAGGCAGTGCGGAAAAGCGGAGACCACCTCTCGGCCCGGTCCGATGCCGTCATCGCCAGCCGTGACCCACTCGCGGCGGTCCGCTTCGTCCGGACCGAACTCGCCGTGGTGCCCTCCGAACAACCGACCATCGCCGGAAACTGGGGCGCGCGCGCCGCGCTGCGCGCCGGCGCCGGCACGATGCGCGAGCGCGCCGAAGTGCTGGCGGGCATGCTCGGCGCGATGGGACTGACTGCGCGCGTGCGCGAGATGGACCGCCCATCGGGTCTTACCGCTGCGGCGTTGTGGCGCGCAGGCAGCAGGGGGTTCACGCCCGATGCTGCGGCACTCGACCCGCTGCTCAGCCAGGCAGGGCTCGGGCGCCTCCCGCCGGTCGCAGCCGAAGCGGATGAGGACAGGCGCGCCATCGAGGGCATCGCCGACACGCTGCTGGCGCGGATGCCGGCGGCGGCGCGCCACGCCACGCGCGCTGCGTCGCGCGACCTTCCCGCCCGCATTCCGGTGGTCGAGTACACCGCCGGCGGCAAGCGGCAGGTCGCCGTCGCGGCCGGTGAACTCGACGTGCTCGGCACCGACGCCGCCGAGACGCGCGACCCGGGTGCGATGCAGCTCCCGACGGTCACGGTGGCGGTGTCGGTTGCGCTCAACCCACCGATCGGCTCGTCACTCGATCCATTGCAGACCCAGGAAGTGCTCCGCGCCTCTTGGCCCGCCGATCAGCTCGCGGGTCGGCGGCTCACGCTGACCTTCCCGGTGCCCGGCCAGACGGTGCACTCGCCTCGCGGCACCACACCCGGACCCACACGCATGCCGTTGCTGCGCCTGAGCGACCTGACGCCAACGCCCGGTGCGGCGCCGATGTTCGTCGCGGGTACGCTGCTGTCCCTGAGTGGCGGCGTCTTCCGCGCCGACCCGGACAAGCCCCGCCAGATCATCGGTCCGTTCGGCCCGCTCTCGCTGCCCCCGTCGCGCGAGGCGCGGACGCGCGACGTGGCCACGCTCAAGGCAGCTGTCTCGGCGACGACGTTTCCCGACGTCGACCTGCGAGTGTCCGCGGTGGATAGCGCCGGCCGGCCGGTGGACGGCCTCGCGGCGGCAGATTTCTTCGTCACCGAGGACGGTCGGCCTCAGGGCGCCCACCTCCTCGCCGACACCGCGCCGTCGCTCCCCCGCGTGCTCATCGTGTACGACGGCAGCATGAGTGCCTCGGCGACCTTTCACACTCCCCAGGCAAAGCAGGCGTTCGACCGGCGCCTCGCCTCGGCACTGGTGGACGCCGCCGCCCGCGTGCCGTTCGCCACCCAGTTGATTGCGGTCGGCGGGACTGCGGTGGAATCGGGCTGGGGTCCTCCCGACGTGGACCACCTCGTGGCAGCCATTCCTCCTTCCACAACCTCCGACCTCTGGCAGTCCCTGGGCGAGGCCGTCCCCGCCTCGGGCGCAAGCCTCGCGATCCTGGTGAGCGACAACTCGGCCAGCGACGACGCGCACGCGATCCCCGCCCTTCGTGCCCGGCTCGCGGCGTCGGGCATTCCCGTCATCAGCGTACCGGTCGGCACACCACGGCGGGAGGACACAGCCGCGATCGTTACGGCGAGCGGCGGCGAGACGGTGGATCCCGCCGACCCCGGCCTCACTCGCGTGCTCGCCGACCTGGTGCGCCGTCGGGTGGCCGACACCCCGCGCTTTCCCTATCGCATGCGTTACCGCACCGACCGGCCCGCGCCGGGCGGCGCACCGAGGAAAGTGGTCGTGGCGCTGGCGTCGAGGCGATCAGTGACGGCGACTGCGAGCTACACCGTCCCGGCGAACGAGGAGCGACTGCCGCCGCCGGGAATCGCCGGCGTGTACGTCGCGATCACCGTCAACGGCATCACCGATATGCGGCGCCTGGGCGGCGTCGAGGTGTCGTATCGCGGCACGCCCGACCGCGGTCAGGTCAATGCCCGAACGATAGAAGAAGCAACCGCTGCGATACTCGGCATCACCACCATCGCCTTCGAGCCGCCAAACCCGTCGACCGCCGAGCTGCTCGACGACTGCATCTCCGCGCTGATCGCACTCGATCCCATCCTGGCAGCGGAGCCCCAGGGCGACGCGGCGATGGAGGCCCAACTCAAGCACCTCCAGCGCATCCCCGTCCTGTTCACGCCGCTGTTCGAGCCGGTGGGCGCGGGGCACACCGACGCGACGGCGACCAGCCTGCGCACCGCGATCCTGCTCGAGACGCGGACCCCGTCGGACGCCGCGGGGACTCCCGGGGTCGTGGACACCATCGACGTGGTGCCGGCACACAGCCGGATGCTGGGTTTCGGCGATCCGACTGCTGCCTTCCGCGCCGCGATGGTGGCCTCGCTGACACCGAGCTATCGCGAGATGTTCCTGTCGCCAGCGAGCGCCGCCGCCCAATTGGCCGGCCGGCCGCTCACCTACCTCGCCCCGAATGCCGCCTATGAGGCTCCGCCTGCTGCGGCGCCCGCGGTTCGCACCCGCCAGCGGATCCTGCTCGACCGCTACGCGGACATGCACCGGTTCGTGGTGACCGACGGGTCGCTTGATGCGATCTGGATTGCGGACCCCGCGACCGGCTCCGCCATTGCGATCGACGGGGCCGGGCGCGGCGGCGCCACGCGACAAGCGGGCACCGGCTTGGCGTGCGACAGCGGCAACTTGGCCGACTTGTTGGACTTCGCCGCTCTCCTCATTTCCACGTACTGCACCTTCGCGGACATCGCCAAGGGCACCAACGCGTGGATCGGCTGCGTCGGGGCGAATGTCGAGGGGGTGGGCACGCTCGCGGTCGGGTCGTGGACCGACCCGGTCACCATCGGCGGATTGTCCTGGTGGGCGGGCTTGGCCGCAGCGGCCATGGGTGCGAAGGCCGCCATGGAAATGGTCGAAGGCGCGCCGCCGACTTCACTCGCCCGGCGCGCGGTCGAGACAGTCATCGCGCTGATGCTGTATGCCCTCAGCAGTAACAAGCACTGCGGGCCGCTGCCACAAGGGGCAGGGCCGGACGGGCCTGCGCTGCCGCCCCGGCCCACGTCCCCGTCGCCGTAAGGCACCGTCCGGACCTACTTGCTCACCCGACGCGCCGGCGTGCCGCTGACGCCTCGAGCGATCCCCGGTCGGCCGCCAGGACTTTCTCGTGCCCCGACATCGGACTGGTAGAAACCGATCACGGGATCTGGTTGATCTCCTTTGGCACCGACCTGCTTCGCCGACTGGTCGCGTCACTTCGCCGGGGCTACATCGGTCAGGTCCTGAAAGGTGAACAACTTGGTGTCGACGAGCTGGCTCACGGCATTTCCGCTATACGTATTGCCGCCCGCCAGTTGCAGCTTCTTCACTGGAGCGCCCGGCTTCAGGTCCAGATCATCGAGCTTCACCCAGAACGTCGCCGGCGTCATGGCCGAGTCGAAGATCACCACGCGGTTGGTGCTGTCGCTCACGGTGCGCCAGATGGTCGAGGAGACCCACGGTTGTTCTTCGAGCGAAAAACCCAGCGGCGTACCAACACTGCGCATCAGCGACAGTACGCACATCGGGGCCTGGAACCTGAAGTTCTGTTGCGGAGTACCGCTGATGTATTTCGGGGAGGCCTCGGCCGGGAGCGCGTCGAGCAGGTAGGTCGTCCGGACGAACCGGTCGGCGGCGCGGGAGGTGCCGGGCAGGGACTTCTCGAGACCGCCGGCCTCCTTCCAGTACTCCATGATGGCCAGCTGCTTGTCGTAGGTGGGCGAGTTCGTCACGACCTTGACCTGCTTGCCGTGGTGGATCACCAGCTTGCCATCGATGTACTCGAACACCGCCGAGTCGCCGGTGGCGTCTGATATCACCAGGTGCATGTTGGCGGGCCGGCCGGTTCCGAGCACCACCGTCTGTACGCGGAAGGCCTCCTTCCGGAGGTCAGCGACAGCCTCGGCGACGGTGGCGAAGTTATCGAGGACATACTGCGGCCAGGTGCTCAGCGAGATCACCTTGTCGCCTTCCGGCGCCTTGCCGTAGTTCGACTCGACGAGGGCGAGCTCGTTGACCACCAGCCCCTTCTCGTTCATTCCGTCGGCCGTACCGATGTCGTAGGCCGTCACGATCAGACTGCCGTGCTTCGACTCCCACGAGATCGTGTTCTTGCCACCTCTTCCGTCGCGCTTCATGCCTCGCGGCAACACCCACATGTTGGACATCATGTCCTCGCCCCAGTCCATGGAGCGGCCGACGATCACCGTGCCGTCCTTGGCCACGTAAAGCGCTCGCGTGCACATGTGTATCTCCTGAGTGAAGTGAAACGCGAACCGGCCGGGATGATCTGGCCTGATGGCGTGGTTTGGCGAACAGATCGTAGCTTGGGACCGTCACGCCTTCGTAAAGGAGACTCGGAAATCGATTGGCCAGCACGGACGGTCACCGGGCCCCGGTGTTCCGATCCACCCAACAGGAAATCGACCGGTGCGGTAGCCTTGGGCCCGAGTTGCGGCTGCATCCGATTGGCTCAGCGGATGGTCAGGCCGAGGCTGAATGTGAGGCCATGATCGAGCGCCGGCCCTTCCGGAACGTCAACAAGTGATGTGTAATCGAGTGCGGGTGTGAGGTAGATCGGCTGGTGGATCCTGAGATCCGCGCCGCCTCCGATGGTCCATGCGAAATACTTCTTCCTGGTGCTGGCGATGTAGGGTCCCGCTGGCACATTCGTATAGGAGACCGACAGGCCGGCACCTCCCCGCACAAAGCCGACGGCCTGAAGCGGGTAGTACTGCGCATAGGCAAGGAATGACGTGACCTGAGCGCTCGAGACGAGCCAGGAACTCGGGTCCGGGACCTGTGATGAGATACCGGTGTCCTGGCCCCATGCCTCAGCGCCAGCTCCAATGTAGAGCGCGTCCGCAACGCGTACTCCGATTCGTCCCGTCCATGCCCATGAAGGCCGCCAGCCGTCGCCGCCGGGTGGCGTTCCGGGGTAGGTCATTCCCAGACCCACCGTGAGCTGGACGGGAAGCGGCTTGGCCGACACCTGCGCCTCGATTAGGCAGCAGGTGCCGGTTGCGCCGAGGAAGAATGCCGCAAGGGCAAGGCGCCGAGAGAGCGTCACTTCCTCACCTGGACTGAAGACGGCAGGCCGAGACGCAGCTCCGCACGCCGATTCGCTCTTTTCATCCACCCAACGGCCCCGGTAAACAAGATCGGGTACGTGACAACGGTAGCAATTACAGGGATCCATGGGTGGGACCCAAGCTCGGACGGAGCCCAAAGGGCCACCACCGCGAGTGCCAGGACCGCCGCTCCCGTAATGGCGACTGCAGCGAGCAGGCTTCTCCGAAGCCCACGCCGCTGCTTCGCGGCGCACGGCTCGCAAATCAGGTGACCCTCCAACAGCGATGGCCCCGCCCAAGCTCTCGACGCGTACAGCGGCCCTCCGCACGTCCCACATCGCTCTTCGTGGTTGCGGTGAGCCGATCGCGCAGTACGATACACCGCGAGCGAGATCAGACTGACTGGTAGTGTGACAATCGTGCTGATTAGGAGCGGATCGATGCCGAACACGATACCCCCATCAGGGACGCCGAACGCGTTGCACATGTGCTGCGGCCGCGGTGGCGGCGCGAGCGCGGCGGCTCAACAAGCTCTTAGCACAGGCCGCGCTCGTGCCGCATCTATACCCGCGGCCGACAGCTCACCATGTGCTTGTTAGGCAGCAGTCGATGCTCGCCAGTTTCGTCAGGCGCACTCCGTGCGCAGAGTGCGACCGTCCTTTAGCGCGAAGTACTCGGTGCAGCGATGCGCGCTGTCTGCAGCCGGGCGAGTGGCAACATCGGCTGCGCCGAGAAACTCTCCAAGCGTAGTATGACCGTCGTGATTCCAGTCCATAACGCGCCAGGGATAGTGCCGCGCGTACGCACCGGCGGCCAGGCCGCCGACAAAGAGCAGTAGGCCGAGGGCGCAGAGGCCCACGAGCGCGAGCAGCACGCCGCGTGCGTCGAGAGGTCGCTTCAGCAATCCTGTCATAGGGCAACCCTCAGGAAGTAGTGCTGCTGCCTAACGCGTTGCACATGTGCTGCGGCCGCGGTGGCGGCGCGAGCGCGGCGACTCAACAAGCTCCTAGCACAGGCCGCGCTCGTGCCGCACCCAGGCCCGCGGCCGACAGCCACCATGTGCGTGTTATACGGCGACCGACAGATCCTCACGCGGGCGTCCTGGAGCCGGCGCTTGCGCGACCTGACAACCCGAACTGCTGTCATCCCGATCATAGGTTACGCCATCAAGTACAGCATGCCAGCCTGTTTCGTCCTGCCATGGCGCACGGTCGATGGTGAAGCGCATTGGAAACACAAAGATCCGAACTGTCAGGATCTTGTCATCGGCGGCTTGAATCCAGCCGCCGCGCTCGCTAGGCACACCCTTGATGCGGGTGCTGAAATTTAGGTTCGCCACCGAATCGATCGCGATTGTCTGACCGCTAGCTCGCCAACACCCGATGAACGTAGGGGATATCGGCTGGCGCCTTAGTGCCCTGTAGGCGACCGAGATTAGGGTGAGCATTGCTAGGGGAACGAGAATGAACAGCCAGGAACGTTTCATCTAGATCCCCCAAGAGCCGTATAACGCGTTGCACATGTGCTGCGGCCGCGGTCGCGGCGCGAGCGCGGCGACTCAACAAGCTTTCAGCACAGGCCGCGCTCGTGCCGCACAACAGCCCGCGGCTGACAGCACCATGTGCTTGTTATGTGGCAAGTTGACCGACGGCTGGTCACAGCCGACCCGCGCGTCGAAGCAGACCACAGCTTACGGGATTGACGGCTTGGCTCTTTGTGTTGACCGAGACCCGGTCGTCGACTAACGCGCTGTCAGGGGCTGTTTTCGCCTCCGCATACCAGCCCCTGCACTCGGTTTTGACTTGCCAATCCTGGACATATGGAGTCAGCCAAGCCACGCCTCCCAAAGCCAGTAGCCCGATGATCCACCAGAAATAGCGGGCGCGCGATTCGCGAATCTCGACGATGGTAGCGCTCCTGGAACTAGACGACAGATCTACATCGGCCCGGAATCCTGCTCCGCCTCTTGCCACATAACGCGTTGCACATGTGCTGCGGCCGCGGTGGCGGCGCGAGCGCGGCGGCTCAACAAGCTCTTAGCACAGGCCGCGCTCGTGCCGCACCAACGCCCGCGGCCGCCAGCCACCATGTGCTTGTTAGGCGGCCCTCCGCCTATTCTGGACAGGTGATTCGGCGAGCATCTAGCGCCGCGCTGCTGCGTCGAACCTGATAAACGAGAAGCGAATCCGTCTTGAGCGTATCGCTGAACACGGTGGCGCTACCGCTCATGGAATCTGGCGTCCCGGCGAGGTCGAGTGTTACACCGCTGAGGCCAATGGTCGTAACTCGCACGGCAGTGACGTTTTGCTTCCACCAGACCGCGGCACGGGGTCCTAGGTGGGCGGTTCGCATAACTGCACCGGAATCCGGCCATGGTCCACTGTGATAGTGCGAGGTTTCGGTTGAGCGCGCCTGCTCGAGACTTAGGACGGAGCCGGGCAGGCCTGCCGTATTCGGCTTGGGCGTGCTGTCCCATGAACCTTGCCTGAGCGCAAAGCACCCCACCCAGGGAAGCTCCGGAGATGGTAGTTGGTTGCCCGCACAACCAGCGAGCAGCCCTACGACAAGTGACGTCCACCGGAGCGTCATGGTCCGCCTAACTAATTCATGAGCTGCAAAACTCACCTGCGCCCTAGCGTACTCAGCTCATGCGACTGCAACCTATAGGGCCGCACGACCCATTGTCCTCACGTCCTCACGTCCTACCTCAGCGCTTGCACCACCGGTACCTTGCTCGCCCGCCTCGCCGGGAAGAATCCCCCCAGCATTCCCATCACCACCGCAAAGACCAGCCCTGCCAGCAGCAACATCGGCGTGATCCGGAACGCAAATGCAATTTCACTGAAGCTCGCCCAGTTGGTGGTACTCGTCACCAGTCCATTCAGCGGCAACGCCAGCAGGCATCCGATCACTCCACCGATCAACGCGATCAGCGCCGACTCGATCAGGAAACTCGCCAGCACGCTACGCGGCCGGAACCCGAGCGTCAGCAGCACCGCGATCTCCGGCATCCGCGACGACACCGCCGCATACATCGTGTTCACCGCGCCGAAGATTGCCCCCACCGCCATGATGGACGTAATGAGCACCGCGAGGATGCGCAGGATGTTCCCCAGCAGCTGCGACTGCTGCGCATAGAACGCCGATTCCTTGTGCACGTCCACCGTGAATCGCTTGTCTCCTTCGAGCATGCGCTTCACCTCCTCAAACGCACCCGGATCCGCCAGGCGAAGCGTCACCGACTGGAAGTTCTCCCGCCGGAGCGCCGGCATCACCTGCTCGCTCTCGCCCCACATCTCCGATTCGAACGCTGACCCGCCCGCCGTGAAGTGACACACCACTTCCCACGGTCGACCGGCAAACGTCATCGCCTGCCCCACCGCCGTATTGGGGAACCGGCCCACCAGCTTGGCACCCAGGCAGATCTCATTCTTCCCGCTGGCCGGCAACCGGCCCTCGGCCACCTTCAGGTTCGCCCGCACCTTCCACGCCTCCGCATCGACGCCCCGCAGCACGACGTTTGCCATTCCCGACGTGTCCTCGATGCGGCCGAGCGGGATCACCACATAGCTCTCGGCGCTCACCAGCGCGTGTCCATCCGCACCCCGCGCCGCCTGCGGTATCGACGCCAGGATGCTCGACGCCTCGCGATCCAGGCTGCTCGACATCTCGCTGTCGGCGCCCT
>Ga0302323_100001636_pt1 | contig 18221 bp, 11 predicted proteins | sample Fen_T0_3_FD_201950 | JGI IMG/M metagenome (GOLD analysis project Ga0302323, IMG submission 201950) | Peat permafrost microbial communities from Stordalen Mire near Abisko, Sweden - Fen_T0_3 | ecosystem: Environmental > Terrestrial > Soil > Wetlands > Permafrost | place: Sweden: Abisko... | reverse complement strand
GTGGTCACCGGCTGAGGCACCCGGGCGTGCGGCACCCCATCCCCTCGTTCCGGTGGTCCGTGCCCCCTTGCATTTTGTCCGGCCGCCCCGACTCCTCGCAAGGGTGACCTGCTTACCGTCACCCCGTCGGACCCGTGGCGAACTGCGCGCACTCCGATGCACCTGACCCCACACCCCGAGCTGCTTTGCCCGTGTCCCGCCGCCCGCGGAGGCACATCACGGAAGCCGGCGGCGGCTTCCCCGGCCGCGGTGGATGGTCACCCCACGTTCATCGGGCGGTCACCCCGGTGGGATGCGACGGTGCGACCGATCTCGTTGGACGGTGCGGTGTCCGTCATCGATTTGAGCTGTCTCGCACAGCGCCAAGGAGGGTCTGGGCGGTATTTTCGGCGGTTGCGAACGTACGGCTTGCCGGGCTCACGGGAAGGCAGCTGGGCGGATTGGTGGAACGTGTGTGTAAGCCAGATTGCCCGGAGGCTGAGGCCGCTTCTCGTGCAGCGCTCATGTCTCGGGACGGTTCTGCGCACCATCGCAGGAGCCGGCGGCGTCCCTGCTACGGACGCAACACCCGACGGCTGTCAGGATCGACCAGCCTGCCGGTGAGCATCTGCTGCTTGATGGCGACGATTTGCTCTCGAAGCCCGCCGGGATCACAGGTCTGTCGCCCGCTGCGCTCCCCAAGGCCCCCTTTGACCACGATGGCAAAGCAATCATCGTTGAGGTCAGCCAGGACGCTCAAGCCCGCCGGGAGGCTCGAAAACTGCCTGCGTTCCAGCTCCGGCAGGCCGCGGATGCGCTCCCGCAAGATGCTGTAGATGCCAAGCTCGGTGAGGCCGCGATACTCCGGGGGACGTGGGAAACACAAGATGACCCGCCATTGCGCGCAAACCGGCGGGGCAGTCGAGGCAAGATCGACGTGCTCGAGATTGTAGGCCTTGGACAAGAAGGTAGTGATGGCATCGAAGTGCGCCTCGACCGGGCTGCGATAGCTTAGCCAGAACTGCAGCATGTTGTCCTGAGCGGGTACCGAAATGTCGACTTCGGAGATCTGTTCCGGCTTGTGTTTGAAGACGACGTTGGCTCGGACGCTGACCAGATCTTCGCTGGAACACAGGTCCTCGCCTCCCGCTTCCTCGATCTCGAGGTAGAGGTGCTTTACGAGACGCTCGATGTTGACGCGTCGGCGGCCCCATTCCTGCACCTCATCGCAAAGCCGGAGGAGACAAGACAGAGGCTCCTTGCTGAAGTGTACGGCGCAGCCGAAGAGGTTGTGGTGGGCGATGGCATGGAGGGCCGCCCGGTATTCCGCGAGAGACGGGTAGGGTTGCGGGTCGGCCCACGGGCTGCCTTCGGCATCGCCGTGGGCGAGCAATTGAGCGACGCGGAGAGCGCTCAGGATTCCGTGGTCCTTCAGTCTGTGTGAACGCAAGTCCGGCAACCACGAATCTTTCGCCGGAGCGCCAGCTAGCTCATCCGCGAGCGCCTTGACCCATTCTCGGCAGCAGGGCGCACCCTCCGTGCCCCTGGGGTCCAGGCCCTTTCTTGGGCAGGGCCGGCTAAGGGCAAAGAACGACTGTATGACCTTGGGATCGTCGAGAGCATCCTCGTCGGGGTCGATTTGATAGCCGATGTCATGGAAGAGCGCAGCTACGGCCCAGTCACGGAGGTGGTGTTTGTGGATGTCGTCCGCGGTGTTGGGCTCGCCGGCCGGGCGAGGCATGTGATCGACGAGTTTGCACTTTCGACTGTTCTGGTCCGTGAACTGAGTCGTGAGCAGAAGATGGCCGAGGAGAAACACGTCCACAACATGAAGCAAGTGGTCTCGGTAGAAGTGGTGGACCAGGTGTCGGTGGATTTCAGCGCCAAAACCGCGGGCCAGACGCTCCCTGACGTGCAGCCGCTCATCCACGCCCAGCTCGACGTGCACATACCGGTCAATCACGTACAGAAGGCCTTCCAGAGCTTCGACATGCGACACCGCTCGCGATTCCATGGCTATACCGATCTGTCGCTCCAGGATCTCGACCACGCTGAGCATGAAGCGCGCCAGGTTGACCAGCATCTCTTGTCGAACTTCGGGGGTTGGTTGCTTGGGATCTTCGTTTTGCAGGCCGATACCAAGGCAACGGTGCCGAAGCGGCCCTGCACAAGCGACGAGCGTCGCGAGGTAGAGCCGCAAGGCCTCGCGTCCAAGCTCACTGGAATCGCGATGGTCTTGCGCCGGTCGGCTCCCCAGGGCATCGATCGCCAGCACGCTGGTGACATCCAACAAGGCCTGACAATCAGGGCCGGTGGGCAGCCGGGTGTTGTTGTCCGATTCGTTGCATACCGCCCGATAGACGCGACGCCAGCCGTGCTCGAGGACCATCAGCGCGGCCTTCCGGGCATCCTGGCAGCCCTGGCTGCCCTGGCTGCACCGACAGGCTTCGATGGCTGCCGTCGCCACTTGCGGATCGGCAAACCCATCGCGGCTGAGAAAGTCGTAGAGTGTAGCGAAAGGCGGCGCTGGCCGGCTGGGACGGTCGGCGTCGGGCCCCGGAACATCAGGCCGCTTTCGATAGCCCAGCCATAGCACGGCGGCGGGCCCCATGAACTCGGGGTCATTCGCCTTCTCCGAGTTGTTCCTTTGAAGACCGTCTTGAAACTCCGACCAGGCTATCTTCGGAATCACTTCAAGCGACAGCAGCCGAGCATACTCGGTGCGCGTTCTGCGTTCGGTGCGTATCGCCTCCAGGTGGACGAAATGCGCCAGCAGCGATGAGGCCACCGTGCAATGGTACGTGGAATAGCGAGAGCCGGAGGGCTTGGTGCGAAGGACCAGTAGTTGGTGTTTCCCTTCTCGTGCGACGGCGGCAGAAGGGAAGGCAAGGAGCGCATCGGTAACGCCGAGGCTGAGCACTTGGCTCGTCGGCTTTTCAAGGGGATAGCCAAAGCAAGCCAGCCCAGGTGCGCCGTCTCGCCAATCAAGTGCAGCGAGGACTGCTTCCGCCGAGGGGGCTTGCGCCGAAGTCGGCCAGCCTGCGACCGTCGTGAGCTGTGGGGGATCCCCGGAAGCTCGAAGCAGGATCGCGCGGTCTCCTTCTAGAAGCCAAGCGGCGCATTGGACCAACGAATCGGCTGAGTCGACTCTGGGCAGTGCTTCGACCAGCCGTGCTGCCAGGGCCTCGAAGTCCGCACGAGTGATGGCTGGTCGGTTCATCGGCCGCTCGCATCCATCCCGGGCAGGAGGATGGCCGGCACTTTGCTGGGAATATCCAGCGCCTTCATCAGGTCATCCTCGAGGCGATTCGGATCGTACGGTTTGTAGTAGATCACCCCCCGGCCAGCGAACAACCTCTTCGCCGTCGCATCGACGGCCAAAGGGCTTCGGGCGGTGGCAACGGCGACCCACACTCGGCGCACGGCCGGCGGTTGCCCTTCTTGGTCGAGGATGGCCCTGAGTAGACGGAGCCCAGTTTCCATCTCATCTGGATCGGTGTCGCCGTGCAACTCCGCGCTGCTCGAACCGTAGGGCATCATGATGTCGAGGACAACTGCGTCCGGAGGCGGGGACTCGCGCAAGACCGCCAGGGCTTCTCCGGCGTCCGTGCAGGTCCTCAGGGTCACGGATCCTTCGTACCGTGAGAGTCGTTGGCGCCAGTCCTCCGCTATCCCGAAATCGTCTTCGACAATCAAACACAGACGCGGCGTCCGTGGGTTGGATGTGACGCCGTCCGTCCGACGGGCTGATGAGGACGGGGAAGCTGGATCGGGGGCTGGCGTTGGCGTCGTTGGAAGGTGGGTCGTATTAGGCATGGGGTTCCCTCTCTGGCCCTGGGGCGTGTGCGACGAGCTTGGCGAGATGAGCACGCGAAAGCGTGATGGTGAAGGTGGTCTTGTGCGGCAGCTTGGCAATTTCTGCGGGAGGCAGTTTGGGGTCGGTATCCCTGGGCGCCACGCTTTCCGCTTTCACCTGCCCGCCGTGCACATTCTCGATCGCATGTTTGACGATGGCGAGCCCGATGCCACAGCCGCGGCGCTCGACCTTGGCGTCCGGCACGCGAGACCGATAGTAGGGCTCGAAGATCCGTTCGAGGTCGTTGCTGGGAATACCAACCCCGAAATTTTCGAAGCCGATCTTGATCTCGCCTGACTCGTTTTCGTCCATGGTGACGACAATGTCGCCCATGCGCTTCTGGTAGGAGTACTTGATCGCATTGTCGAACAGGTTCGAGATCGCCGCGCGCAGCAGGGACTCATGGGCCGGGACGGACGGCGTGGGCTTCAAACGCAAAACCATCTGACAGCCCTTGCGCTGGGCGAGGGGCTCGAAGAAGCCCGCGTAGTCACGAATGATCCTCTCCAGCTGCGCTTCACTCACGTCCGTGGGATCGACGACCTGGCTCATCTTGGCGTAGACCGCGAGCCTTTGGCGCGCCTCGTGGACAAAGGCAAAACCCCTGTCAAAGCCCTTGGTCAGGGCGGTCACTTGATCGTCTGGTGCACCACAGTCCACCAGGGACTTCTTCGCTTTGGCGACCCACTCGGAGAGGCCCTGCAGGGGTTGGCCAAGTGCGTGCTGCAGCTCGTCGACCAGCCAGCTCTGCCGCTCGAGCAGCCGGGCCATCATGGCCACCCGATGCACGACCACCGCGATGTTGCGGGCATGGCGGCGATGCTCCGCGGTCAGAAGGCCGCTCTTCTTCAGCAGGTGGTCTGCGTGGCCAGCCATGGCTCGACTCAACGGGCCCCGCAGGTACAGCATCCCTTGCGGTGGCGCTTGCTGGCTGCCTTGGAACAGCAAGGGGATTGCCATGCGCTCGTGGCGGTAGTCTTCGGCCAGCAGCTCGCGCAGGGCTTCGGTCATGTGGCCAAGGTCCTCGGGTGTCGACATCGCATGCGCAATCCTGGTGCCACCCGAAGCGAGCGCGGATCCCAGCACGTCACCGTCCTTCCTGGCGCGCAGCCAATGGCGGTGCATCTTCCCCGTGTCGTCCGCAGCAGACCAGCGGGTGCTGGCCTGGAGGACCATGAAGCCGTCATGGTCGTGAAAGAGATCGCAGTGGGTGGTACCCAGCTCGGTGCGCACCCGTTCGACGATGGCGCGATAGGCGTCGTGCGCGTGGCAGACCACGAGGTGTTGGTTGGCCTCCTCGGAGATGACCCGGGAGAATTCCAGCAGGCGTTCGAAGCGACAGTGGTCGAGCGCCGAGCAGGCTTGCGCCGCCAGCCGGCGCATCACTTGCTCGGTGGGGTTCTGTTCCTCGGGACGCAGGGGCTGCGGGACCAGGCAGTCAACCACCCCAATCACTTGTTGGTTGGTGTGCATCAGCGGGAAGGAGAGCAGCCACCTGCACCCAGCCACCGATGCGTAGCGCACGAGCAGGGGATCCGCCTCTGCCTCGTCGAGGCGGAAGGTGCGCAAACGGAAGCCTTTGTGGAGACGTGGTTGCTCGTGGCGGGGCACTTGCTCGGGCTGAATCTCTTGGCGCAAGAAGGGATGGTTGCGCGGATCAATGACCGTGAGTTCGGCGAGCGCCTCCAGGCCCATGCCACGGCCCGAACGAGCCACCAACTCGCGGTAGCCAGGGGACAGAAGCCACACCACTGCGTGCTCGCACAGGGCCCAGCGGATGGGCGCCTCGCCGGATGCTGGTGCTTTCGAATGCCCGAGGTTGCGCAGGAACAGCCCGAACACCTCGTCATCGTTCTGGGCGCCGGATAGGTCGGTGGTCGCACGTTCGATCCGCTCGGCTTGGGTCTTGGCGATGGCCGCCACGTCGAGCGCGCGCATGTCGGCAACCGACTTGCCGACCAGGTCACCCAGCTCCACGAGCAGCTGGCGCTGGCCATACAGGATGTCGTGATGACCGGCCAGAACCAGAATCAGCGCGCCCCCGACCAGGTTGTCCGCTAGGTCCTGCCGGGTGGTCGAGCTGGCAAAGGGAATGAGCACCACGGTGGAGTCGTGCGCGGCTGTGCCGCCAAGCCTTTCGAGGATCGTGCCAAGCTGGCCAGCGGTCTCGCCCGACCTCTCGCCGGCCCGCGCTGCGGCGTGCTGGCGAAGGTACTTGCTGGCCGTTCTACCATCGCCCCCGCGTTCGGGCGCACCAGGCGGCCAGAGAATCGGTGCAACGCTCTTGCCCTTGTCTTCGAAGGGCGTGCACTCTTCGGAGGCCACCACGAATGTGGCAGACTCGACCGCGCTGCCCGCGCCTTCGCCGTTCGCACTGGACCAGAGGCACTCGAGCTGCGGAGCACCGGTCTCGGGTCTCGAGCAGATGGTCATCAAGGTGGCTAGGGTCTTCATCGTCGCGCCCACATTGGCCAAGACCATGGGGCTGAACGAAGCGAGACATCGCGCATCCTTGACCTGCGCCGCCGCGCGAGCGGCCTCGCCCAGGCTCACGCGAAGCCGCTGCATAAGTCGAGAGAATCCGCCCGCCAACAGAAAGTGGCGCAATGACAAACGGTAGAGCCAGCGCGTGACCCGCCCTTCGAGGTCGCGCCGGCGATGGTCGGTCAGCTGGGTACCACCCGCGAAATGCAGGACAATCACGGCTTGTGAAGAGCTGGTGAGCGCCAAGGGCAGGGCTGCCACCGAGGGCGACGGTTCTTCCCATACCTCGTACATCGGGACCTGCTCCGCAGCCGTTCGCGCGGCCAGGTCTTCCTCTTTCCGCTTCCACCGGGCATCTGCCGACGGTTGCGGCCATGCTTGGCGTAGGCCAACCAATCGCCAGGACCGCGTCGTGGGGCCATCTTGCTGGCGTCTTCCGCTCCGTTCTTCGTCGAAGAGGAAGTGACTGCAGCGTTCGGCGCCAGCCTCACGACAGATCTCTTGCAGGATCTCGTCCAGGCGGGGGTCAGGATAGCCGGTAGACATGTCGTCGCTGGCGTCGGTCTCCTCGATGAGCGTGTAGAGGTCGGTGGCGTGATCGTCCAGGTGAAGCGCGACGCGTGCGGAGGCTTCGGCCTGGTCTGCCAGCCTGGAGCGCAGGCTGGCGGGTTCTTCGCTTAGGCAAGGGGGATCGAGGCGGATCACGGCCGGCCGGTTGGGGGGCGGAAAGACCGGCCCGGTGGAGCGAGGAATCGCCGCTTTCCACTGGGTTTCGGCGGGGTAGCTGCGATCTTGCGGCGTGCGCCAGTCCGGCATCGCAACGGATAGAATGGTTCGGTGCGGCCAGGCGATCTCGGCCACCGCCTTGCCGATGGTGTCCAGGCTTCCGGCCAGCGTGGCCCGAAACAGCTCATTCGAGGCCTCGTAGGACTTCGCGGCCGACCAAGTTGCCAATTCACGGCTGAAGGGAGCCAGCTCCAGCTTGCTCATGTCCTTGCGCAGGTAGCCTAGCTCCAGGGTGCCATACACCAGCTCGGCCGGGGGAATTCCCGGGATCACTGCCTCATTCCAGCGGCCGGTGACCTGCAACCACTCTTTCCCGATTTCGCCGTCGCTCCATACCAAAATATCCTGCATGGCCTCGACCAGGCTGTAGCCGGGCCGCGACGCCACCCACGAGAGTGGCAACGGAAACAGTGGCAGCCACAGTCGGACAAAGCGTGTGTGTCCGAAGAGGTCGAACACGGCTTTGTCGAACAAGGGGTGTCGTCCGACAATCAGCAGGGGTTGGCGTTCGCGCACGACGTGGGCCTGGATGTCGTTGCCTCTGAGCGAGTGTGAAAGCGACATCTGAAAGCTGAGGGGAAGCCCCACGCCTTGCACGGTGCGGACGGTGTCGCGACGCCGATCGACCAGCTGCACATACGCCAAGCAGGGCTGCGGGAAATTCGAAGTCTTGAAGGACGACAGCAGTCGCTCAAGGAAGTCCGCGACCGCCTGTCGTTGTCGAGCGGGGCCGTCGCCTGCAGCACGAATGTCGAGCTGGGCCTGGTGCGAGCGCACGCGCCACAGGGCCCGCCCGAAGCCGGGCGCGCCGAATTCGCTGCTTAGTCGTTCCATTCGCTCTTCTCGCTCGGACGGCGTCAGGTGGTAAGGATCGTCCTTCTTGAAATCGAAACAGAAGATGGCCTGGGTCTTGTCCTCGAAGAAAACCGGGAGACAGGCAATGGCGGCGAGGTCCTTGCACCCGATGCCGCCCCAGGAGACGAAGGCCTGTTCCAGCTTCTCTCCCGAGAACAGGATCGGTCTCCCCTCCTGGTACGCGATGCCCGCAATGCCTTGGCCTGGTTTCAGCCCTGGGCGGGGCTCTGCGGATCTCGTCTTGCGGCGAAGCTCAAGGGTCTCGGTGGCGCCCGAGAAGAAGAACACCGCCGCATCGGCGGCGCCTGCGCGTGCTTTGCCGTAGCCCAGGGCACTCGCGAGGAACTCTCCCAACTCCGACGCGCCCGTGACTGCCTCGATCAGCGATCCCGCCCGTTCCGGCACAACGTTTGCCATGCTAGGTTTCCCTCCAAGCTCCCGGCACCGAAGTCCCCCAACCGCTAGCTTCGGCCCCGCGGTATTGCGGTTCCATTCCAAGCATGCCGCCAACGTGGGGCCGGTGTCAACGGGCTGGTGCCTGGCGGTTTCAGGTCAACCTTCCACTCGAGCCGCTCCTATCCGGGGTTGCCTCCGGGAGACCCCTCGCCACCTCGCTGCGAGGCAAGACTGCGGCTTAAGTCCGGTGACAGCGCCTTCGATGGCGAGTCCTCATTCCGACCACAATCCCTACCCAGCAGCTTTCGTGACGATCCGACCCCGCCTTCGCAATCGAAGAACCGCATTGGTTCGTCGCGGGGTACGTACGGGGTGGGGCGCTACCTTCCCACGCCACAGAGCCTGGGCAGGGAAGAACGGGTGGCGTCCATCGATCGGGTGCGATCGCTATTTGATCCACGTCATTCGATTTTTGGGACGGATTTCGCCAGCCGGTTTTCGAAGGAGGAAACCCATGAGTTCGTCCGCCCGTTGAAGGAGGCCTTGATACGCCACGAAATCCTTCCGTGGATGGCCGACTTGGAATTGCGTGGGTATGGCGGGATTTCGAAGCGCGAACACTTGGTTGAATCCCATCGATTCGATTTCGAGGTTGCGCCCGGAAAGGGACTAAGGCTTCCGGCGACGTGGTTGTCGCAAGGGTACCAAGGAACCATTTGTTGGATTGCCGACATCATTGGCCAAGTCCTACGGGAAGCGAAAACCAGGGTGGAGCTCGAGGACATGGAGGGTATCGTGCCCATCGACGAGATCGACTTGCACCTGCATCCCAAATGGCAAAGGTCGCTGGTTCGTTCCCTGCGCGAGACGTTTCCCCGGATTCAATTTGTTGCCACGACCCATTCCCCCATGATTCTTCCAGGCCTGAAAGCCGAGGAGATCTTGACGCTGGCAGCTGATAGCGATGGAAACGTCGTCGTCAAGGAAGCGAAGGAGGGCCCCGAACGTATGACGGGGACGGAGATCTACGAGGGATTCTACGATCTTCCTCCGAGGGACAGGGCGGTCGAAGGCGCATTGGATGTTTATGGTCGGCTTTCCCTCGATCCAGGACGTACTGAGGAAGACGATGCTTGTTTGCAGAAGGCATAGCTCTTGCTCAAGTCTGCCGGGATCCAGCCTGAGTGGCAGCCGGTTCCCCGCAAATCCGGACTGAAGGGCTCGGCTCCGTGTTCCCGAGCCAGCGCTAGCCGACCAGCTCGACGAACAGCTCGGCCAGCGCGGTGAGCGGGTCCTGGCAGACGCCGGTCCGGATGGGGGAGGGTTGAATGACGGTGCTGCGGGGAGCGGCCAGCCATTGGAATCGTTCAGTCGCCGTCAGCCGCGCCAGCTCGCCAGCGGCTGCGGCTCCCTCGCAGACGGCGCGCACGCCATCGAGATGCTGCTCGATAGCTGCGACATCCGCGCCAGGGTCGAGCGCGCGGACCCGGCGCGCATCGAGTGCGATCCGGCAGCCGAGGAATCGGACGGTCGGAGCGTAGAGGATCACGCCCGTGTTGACGAACTCCTCGCGCGCGACACGCGGGACGATGCGCAGGACCACGTAATCAAGCGCGAGCGGCGTGGGCACGGACGGCTTCCTCCACGAAGACGGACGTGGCGTCGCGCCTCGCCACCAGGTATTCGGCGAAACGCGCCCGCCGCTCGCCAGGGGCTTGCAGCGATGGCGGATCGAGCAGCCAGTCTTCCGGCACAAGGGCGAGAACATGCTCGATCAGGTCGCGGGTCATGGTGCGCCGAAGCTCCTCTCCCGCCGCGACCAGATCGCCTGCCCGGGGCAAGAGCACGTGATCGCGGATGAGGGCGAACGGACTGGCGGCGCCGTCGATCGACCCAGCCCAGTTGTACTGCCAGTAGAAAGCGGCCCCCTGATCGATCATCCACAGATCGCCCTGCCACCACAGAAGGTTGGGGTTGCGTGCGGTCCGATCGACGTTGCTGACGAAGGCATCGAAGACGACAATGCGCGAGGCCAGCTCCGTCGAGACGTTCGTCTTTGCCGCGACTTCGTATCCAAGGGCGCCCGAGAGGAAGGCCATGCCGAGGTTCCGCCCGGCGCTGGCCAGCAGCTGCGCCCGGATCTCGGGATGGGGTTCGGCGCGGCCCAGGTCGGCAGAAACGTCGGCCAACACCAGCTCTGGCACGGGCAAGCCGAACGCGCGCGCCAGCTCGCCTGCGACCAACTCGGCAAGCAGTACGCGGACACCCTGCGCGGCGCCTCGAAACTTCACGACGTAGGGACGTCCGTCGTCGGCCTGCACGACGGCAGGCACCGAGCCGCCCTCGCGCAAGGCGGTGAGATAGACGTTTGCAGCCACGGTACGCAGACTTGAGCTTGTCATCGGGTGAGTCACCGCGCGATTCTAGGCCTTCACGAGACGAAATCCTACGACGGTGGGCCGATCCCGGTGTTGGGCAACTCGCACCCGGAGGCGTCCGCCAGCGCTGCCAAGTCCTCCCTTCCATCGCGGCGAGTTGTGCCTTGAGCAACGATGCTGGTACTTTCCGGGTCGGGTCTAGAATCGACGCCCCGCACCCTCCTATGGAGCCAGTTCATGGATGAACGCTCGAAGCGAAAGCATTTCATCGTCGCAGGCGTGTTGCTCATTCTTCTGGGCTTGCTGACTGGCTTCATCATCGCCGATACCAGAAATCCCCGCGTCGCAATGGCCTGCCATGTTGAGGGCATCATGGGTGGAATGCTCCTGCTTCTGGTTGGCGGCGTGGTTTGGGAACACGTCCACTTCGGAGCGAGGGCCGCCAAGGTCGTCAGGTATCTACTGTTCTACTCGACCTACGCGAACTGGTTCTTCTTGTTGCTGGCCGCCCTTTGGGGGACGGGCAAGATGCTGCCTATCGCGGCTCGTGGGTTTCACGGTGCAGCCACGCAGGAACTGATCGTTGCCGCGGGCTTTGTTACGTCGGCCCTTTCCATCGTCATCGCCTTCATTGCTCTGCTTGTCAGCATGAGAGCGAAGTCGCCGTAGCGCACCTGGCGAGGGGGAAGAAAGGGGGAAGAAGGGGCGGGACGGACGGCCGTCTCGCACGTGGACAACAGCTACCGGCAGACGCTGCAAGGCCGCCTCCCGCGCGCGGACGTCGTCGTCGACCTAGGTTCGCCAGGACTCGGTCCGCCGCTTGACACGAGCCTCCTAGGGAACGGGCGGGGGTGGCGGCGGCGGGGGTGGTGGCGGCGGGACCATGGGGGGCGGCGGCGGTGCTGGCGGTGCCACGACGGACGGCGGAAGCACCGTCGGGGGCGCGACCGTTGGTGGCGGTGATGGGCTTGGTGGCGCCGGGGGCGGCGGCGGCGGGGTCGTCGCGGGCGGCGGCATGACCGGCGGTGGTGGGTTCGTGCCGATGCATGAGGCCAGATCGAGCATCATGAACTCGAGGACCTTCTCTTGTGCTGTCATCGGGCCGGTGCAGTACTCGGGCGTGGTGCCGTTGGCAGGCTGGTTCACGTGGAAGCCACTGTAGACGACGCGGCCACACTGGTTCGCGACCGGCGAACCAACCGGCGTGTTGAACGTGAACTGATGGGCGAACTGTTGTTGGATACAGTTCGGGTTCGACTGTGGGTTGGTGCTGCAATCTGCGCTGGTGGTGCCCGCGAACTGTCGCCACGCAAGCGGTGAGCTGAGCCACAACTGGCTGACCGGCGCATCCGCGCTTCCGGGAACGACACTGTCGGCAACGTGGGCGACGTTGTGGATCGGAATGGTCGTGACGCCACCGGTGTTGGTTGCGGCCCCTATGCCAAGCAGCCACTGGGCGAAGCCGTCACCCTTGGCGAAGGTCCTGTTCACCTCGGCGGTCACGGGAGGCGGGATGGTTTGGTCGCCGCCCGAGCCGGGGTAGTAACGCGTCTCCTGCACCTCGCTGGTCGGCGTCCCGGCTAGACTCCAATTCGCCGTCGCCGGGAATGGGCTGCGCGACGGCGCGATCCACTTCCAGCTGTAGTGGGTCACGAAAGCCCGCCCTCCGGCAGTGGTGTAACTGAGGAGGTTCGGGTAGCCGGGAGCATCGGTCGCGGCCCGCGAGGGAGGTTCGCCGGGTTTGCTCGGGTTCGCCGCGCTGCTGGCGATATCCCCGGTGCAGGGCAAGAGAACCATGTCGTATGTGGATAGGCCTGGCTGTCCACTGGTTCCGGTGCCCCCGTTGGGGCCAGTCCCGCTCCAGAGGGTGGACGCTTGCGGGGTCGTGCCCGCGGCCAGGCTGGCGCCGTTTTCCTTGTAGATGCGAATTCGGCCGGTCCCGGTCGGGGCGGTGAACTCGGCGGCATCAACGCCCATCTTGCGCAGCACACACTCGAGCGCATCGGCCGAGCCTGTGGTGACCGCGGTGAGCGGGATGTTGCCTTCGCTCTGGTTGCGGGGCAGGCGGACCGTCCCGTCGGCGAGCGGGTTGTCGGTGCACGTGCTGGTGATCTTGACCGTGATTTGCCGGCGCCACTTGCCAAGTTGGACCACCAGCGGGATGTCATCCCCGGTCGGGACGTTCGCCAGCACGAAGCTGCCGTCGGGCCCGCTCAGTGCGCCCGCGACTACCTGGTCGGAGGTGAGAGGTGTGCATTGGTCGCAGGAGGGACCGTCGGGCGGGAGGGCAGCGAGGGGCCCGTTGGGAATGAACACCAGCGCGTTGTAGACGGGGTCGCCTGCCGCTCCAGCCGGCGTGAACACCTTCCCGCTCAGGGTGGTGCTGCTGGCGTCGCACCTGACGACTTGGCATGAAAGACCGCTGCACGCGCCGCAACTGGTGCTCTTGCAGACGCAGGCCTTGTTTTCGCACGTGAAACCGGTCGGGCAGGGGGCGTCGCACGTGATGGCGCCGCCGCATTTGTCGCCGATGGTACCGCCGCAGTAGCGTCCCCCGTTCTCGGCGGCGCAGGTGATCGGCACGCATACCGCCGGGTCGCCCTTGCACAGCGATTTGGCTGTGTCGCACACCTTGCCTGTTCCGCAGTCGGTGGGGCAGTCCACGCGGCCGCCACAGCCGTCGCCGACGGTTCCGCAGTAGTTGAATTCGGTGCCGTTGCTACATGTCCCAGGGTTGCAGGTGGCGGGGTCGCCTTTGCACAGCCGCGTGTCCTTGTCGCAAACCTGCCCGTCCGCGCAGGACGCTGGGCAGTGGAGGGTGCCCCCACAGCGATCCCCGATTTCCCCACAGTAGCTGTAGGGCGTGCCTGTCGAACATTGGGTGAGACGATTGCAAGTGCTGTCGCCGACACATCGGCCATCCACGCAATCCCAGCCAGAGGGACAGGGGGCATCGCACTTCAACTGGCCGCCACAGCCATCCCCGATGACCCCACCACAGTATTGGCCCCCCGAAGGAGCGCAGGTAATGGGCGTGAAGGCGTTCGGCACGCACTGGCTGTTGGTGCATGTCTCTCCGGCGACGCAGGTCCCGCAGTCCAGACTGCCGCCGCACTTGTCACCGATCACACCACAGTATTTCCCCGCGCCCGAGCCGCAGGTCACCGGATTGCAGCCCGGGCCGCCCTTGCACAGGTGATTCACGCACGACCAGCCAGGGGTCGAGCAATCGGCGCACTGGATGGAGCCTCCGCAACCGTCGCCGATTTCTCCTCCGCAATACTGCCCGCCTTGGGGATTGCAGGTTGTCGGCTGGCACCCTGTGGCCGGGACACAATGGTTGCCTTTGCACAGTTGGTCCGCAGCGCAGCCACCGCAGTCGACGGTGTGGCCGCACTGGTCACCGATCTTGCCGCAGAAAGCGCTGGACCCGGTACCGCAGCCTATCGGGGTACACACGGGGGGCTCTGCCGAGCAGAGATTGTCGGTGCAGGTCCAGCCGTCGGGGCAAGAACCGCAGGCCAGCTTTCCACCGACGCCGTTGCCGATGTCGCCGCAGTAGGTTCCACCGGCCACACTGCAGGAAAGCAGCGCGCCTGCGTCCAGAGGGCCTTCGCTTCGGCAAACGTTGCCGACGCACCAGGAACCACCCGCGCAGGTGCCGCAGTGTAGGGTGTCGCCGCAGCCGTTGCCTATGTCACCGCAATACTGCCAGTCTCTTCGCGTACAGGTCACGCTGGGCGTGCAGATGGCCGTATCGGACGCCGGTCCTGCGTCGGGAAGGATGACGACAAACCCATCGGGCGGGGGTGCCGCGTCTGGCGCGGGGGATGCCCCGGTGCCCACCTGGCCGCTCCCCTGGCACCCCGAGGCACCTAGAAGCAGGGCTACCGATAGGATGACCAACAAGACTGCTCGTCGACTGGACATTCCAGGCTCCTTGGATTTCACGTAGGCGCGATCCAACAGCAAATTGCACCTAAGTCAGATTACTGATCTATTGGTGCCGCTGGCAATGCGGACGTTGACGGTGTCGTGCGGATCTGTCTGGTTCGGTGTGCCTACGTCACACTTTCGACAAGCGACGTTCGGGGCGGGTGACATGGGGCAGCCCCACCCCGTTCTGCTCCTGATGTGGTTCACGCCAAGGTTCGGACCGAGGGTTCGCGGTCCCATTGCCGTGTCTTGGCGGCGGCGATAAACCGTGTCGGAGATCGAGATGATGCCGGCGTCACTTGCGACGTGAGCGTTCGCGAGGAAGCTCTGGCCCCCGCTGTCTACACCGATGGCCTTGAGGTGGGCGAAGGCGTCGCGCACGAAATCGATGGCCGGGGATTCGTTGGCGAGCATCCGGGGCAAGCTTGGTGCCTCCCACCGTGGGCGCGACCACCTTGACGCTTGCTCCTGCCTTGGCCACCGCCTTCGTCACGGTCCTGACGACGTCACCGTCGGATCCGTTGGCAATCAGAATTCCCACCGAGCCGGCACCCCCGGCTACCGTCGAGATTCGCGTGAATACGGGCGTCTTTGCGCCCACCTCGCACAAGATCTTGGCGGTCGTGTATTTCGCCAGCGATCCCGTCAGCTCGAAGAACCCGTGCACACCGGTGCCGCGCGCGTGTACGACCCTTTCGGGAATGCGCTCGTGATCGAAGTGAGTGATCTTTTCGCGGAGGACAAAGTCCTCCAAGAGGGTCGGTCCGCGCGTGCTGGCTTTTAGCGAGTTCTGGTTGTCCGAAATTGCGGTGCCCTGATTGGTCGTCAGTGGGGCGTATCCACCTCCCGCGATTTGATGAAGCTCACCGGCGTTCCCGCGCGTGGCGGTGCTGGCGGGCGGCGCAGTTTGGTCTTTGTTCGTCCGTCCGCGGATATCTGTCTCTGCGCTCTTCGCGGTCTTTCTCCCGGGCGAGTCGTGTGTGGGTCAATCTTTCAGAAATGCGAGGAGATCGACGTTGAGCTTCTCTTTGTGCGTTTCAGTGAGTCCGTGCGGTGCGCCGGGGTAGACGACGAGCTTGGCGTTCTTCACGATCTCGTGCGACCGGAGCGCACTGGCAGCGATGGGCACGATTTGGTCGTCGTCGCCGTGGAGGATCAGCGTCGGCACGTCGAGCTTCGCGAGATCCTGGGTGAAGTCCGTTTCGGAGAATGCCTTGATGCAGTCGAACGTATTCTTGTGACCGGCCTGCATTCCCTGAAGCCAGAACCAATCAATCATGCCCTGTGACACCTTCGCTCCAGGCCGGTTGAAGCCGAAGAACGGGCCACTGGCGAGCTCTCGATAGAATTTGGATCGATCGGCGACCGAACCGGCACGAATACCGTCGAATGCGTCGATCGCCAGGCCACCCGGGTTGGCTGCCGTCTTCAGCATCAGCGGTGGTACGGCCGAAACCAAAGCGGCCTTCGCCAGGCGCTTGGTGCCGTGGCGGCCCACGTAGCGGGCGACTTCGCCGCCACCTGCGGAGAAGCCAACGAGCACGGCGTGCTTCAAGTCCAGCTTGTCGATGAGGCTCGCTAGATCATCAGCATAGGTGTCCATGTCGTTGCCTTGCCAAGGCTGACTAGACCGGCCGTGACCGCGTCGGTCATGCGCAATACAGCGGTAACCGCGAGATGCGAGATAGAGCATCTGCGACTCCCAACTGTCCGAATTCAGCGGCCACCCGTGGCTGAATACCACGGGCTGTCCCGTTCCCCAGTCCTTGTAGTAGATCTGCGTGCCGTCGCTGGTCGTGATGGTGCTCATGGAAAGGCTCCTTCAGTTGTGCTGGGACGACCGTAGCAACTTTCGCGCCAGGGCCTGAACCCGCACGATCCACGTTTCTCTGGCCGGCAATCACATCATGTTGATTGGCCCAACCAATCACGATGAGGCCATCCATCACGCGGCCATACCGAGGGCAAGACCCATGCCGTTGTCTTCGGTGAAGGCGGCTCTGGATAGGGCGTCTGGCTAGCCACACACTCGCCACGATAGTTTGGGCCCCTGTGGTGACGTCAGGGCGGGGGCGAATGCGGACATTGGCGTTGGATGGCCGCGCGCCGCCTGGAGAGCGGTACGCCAGCCGGGCGGCGGGGTCGAGCTAGTTCGCCCGGGGCTGATCCACCTTGTTGACTCTGCCGAAGCCGAATAGCGGTACTTCCTTGTGCGGCTCGCGCTCGTCGTTGCTCTCGATGAGCAGTGTTCCGCTAGCGCTCCGGGACTCGTCGGGGATTTCGCTGTTCTTGACCCGAATGGTGATCGGCGTGCTGCCGTCCGGCTTCTTCTTCTCCACGTCGGCGCGGAACGGTCCTTCGATGACCTGCGCGGCCTGGACCTTGAACCCGGGCTGGCGGCTCCTGACGACAATCGTGGTGGCGCGATCTCCGCTGATGTGTAGGTTGAAATAGGGGTTGGTCGGTTCGACTTCGAGGGTTGCAGGAACCCGGCAGCCCCATGAGAGCACCAGCTGAGGTTGGGCTGGGATGCCCGTGTCCACCAGCAGGCTGCCCGCATGCATTCCGACATGTTGACCCTTGCACGACACGCGAAAGCCTCGCGTGCGGCCGGTCTCCAGAGAAAGCGCAGCAACCGTCACGACCTCGCCGCCCGTGCTGGCGACGACAGGGGCTGCTTGCGCTACTTGTTTACCGACCAGATGGACATCGACAGACGTCGTCCGACCGAACTCGGGTCTCAGATCGACGAAGGCAGTATCGAACCCAATGATAGGCTCGACTCTCCCCGCGATCCGCAAGGTGGCCACGGCATCGCTTCGCATGCTGTCCAGGATGGTCAGCTCCTCTTCCAGCCGTCCCAAGAGATCCGATTGGCAGGCCACGGCCAGGGGAATCGTCGTGCGTGCTGCGATCGCATGGGGCAAGGCGTCCCAGCGACAGCGCGTGGTGGGCGCGGGAGCGCGCAATCCCACCGCCGTCGCGCCGGCGTTGCTCAGCTCGACGGTAGCGTGCATGGTCTCATTCTGGGTCAGAAGGCCAAGATCCAGCATGGCGGGGGTGATGGCCAGCGCGTGCTCCCGGGCAGGCCCCACCCGATCTCTGCAGCCCGGCCCGACAAGGCCGAGCGCGATCGCCAGGCTCAGGCAGGAGCGGCGGCGCAACGTCACGGACAGGATTTGGGTTTGTTCAGTTGGCTGCGAATACCGGAGATGGTCGCGCCCCAGCTTGAGTTGGGATTGTACTGGGCGATCGAAGTCACGCCGTCAGCGATGCGCGCGTTGATGTTGGCTACGACGTCCCAGTTCTGATCATGTCCCGCCGACACGCCGTTGGCCCCGTAACCCGTGTCGGCAAGAATGGGTTTTCCCGTCGCCGAGCTGAGGCCCGACCACGTCATGTTGTTCGAAGAGCGGATCTTCGTCGTGTTCGCGTTGGTGCCACCGCCCGACGTGTTCACGAACGTGAACAGACCCATGTTGAAGTTCGAGTACCATGCCTTGCCGTTGTCGGACCCGTTCGACCCGACCCACGGTGACACGTCGATCGAG
>Ga0302323_100001634_pt1 | contig 18239 bp, 17 predicted proteins | sample Fen_T0_3_FD_201950 | JGI IMG/M metagenome (GOLD analysis project Ga0302323, IMG submission 201950) | Peat permafrost microbial communities from Stordalen Mire near Abisko, Sweden - Fen_T0_3 | ecosystem: Environmental > Terrestrial > Soil > Wetlands > Permafrost | place: Sweden: Abisko... | reverse complement strand
CCTGCCCTTACTTGCAGCGCCATCCCGGGGTGGACGAATCGAATCCATGACCGCACAATCAAAGGTTTCCTACCGGATGGAGTCCACGCTTGAAAGCGTGAATAAAGCGGAGGAAATGGTTGGCCAGGTGGCCAAGCAAGCGGGTTTTGACGAGGACGCACGAGACGGCATCAGCATGTCCGTCCGCGAGGCCATGATTAATGCTGTCATACACGGCAATGCCTACGATCCCGGCAAACGTGTAAACTTGTCGTTGGAACAGAACAACGGTGAGTTGATTATTACCATCGGGGACGAAGGTAAGGGCCTTGAGCCTGAAGAAATCCCCGATCCACTGGCACCGGATAATTTGATGAAGCAATCGGGGCGCGGAATTTTTCTAATCCGGGCGTTTATGGACGAAGTTCGGTTCCGCAAACTGGAACCCGGCACTGAAGTTACTTTGATCAAGCGGATCCCAGGTTCTGATCTGGACCGCCAGGAGGCTTCCACGTGAGTATGAAAGCAAGTACCCGGCAAGTGGACGGCGTCACCATCGTTGACTTGAGCGGACGCATCACTTTGGGCGAAGGCAGCGTAGTTTTGCGCGACACCATCAAGGACCTTCTTGGCAAGGGCGCGAAGAATATTCTCCTAAATCTCGGCGACGTTAGCTACATCGACAGCTCGGGTATCGGCGAACTGGTCAGCGCGTTTACTTCGGTCCAGCGCCAGGGCGGCGAACTCAAACTGCTGCACCTCACCAAAAAGGTGCACGACCTGCTCCAGATCACCAAGCTTTACACGGTGTTCGACGTGCAGGAAGATGAGCCCAACGCCATTAAGTCGTTCAGCGTCAAGTAGCCGACGTCCGACTGTCACGGATGTGGCACTAGAATCTCAAACGCCTTTTCGCCTGCGCGAAAGGGCGTTCGCCACTTTTGCCGCCGGCCCTTCATCAGTCCCTGCCCTATAGCCAGGTCCAGCGCGGCTCCTCGCGCAGAAAACTGCGGAGCTCGCCCAGCGAGTAACGAGTGCCACGCCACTCCACGCCGCAGCGGGCAAGGGTTAAGACCATCGAACGCGCCAGCGCATAGCAGAACAACAGCGCTCCCACGGGATGAAGCAGTACGTAGTAGGGCGGAATATCGCTGTACCACGACATTCCCCAGTAAATTGCTGCCATTGTCGCCAACGCAACCACGTAGCCTGCCCTGGCCCAATCCGGAGCGAGAACCGCACCGACGAAGGGCCCCACGTTCACCAGCAGGTTTCCGCACACGGCCGCAATCGCGAACCATGTGTTGAACCGCAGTATGGCAAAACCATTCTTGGTGAGATTGCGCACCATGCCCATCGCGCCGAAAATCCAGCGCAGCCTCAGCAGATTGCGCCCGAACACAGCCCGCTGGCGAAACCCTTCGTGCTTTACAACTTCGCCCAGCCTCATATCGTCCACAATTTCCAGCCGCATTCGCTGGTAGGTACCAATCCGCTCGTAAGCGTCACGACGAACGAGGTTGAACGCGCCAACTCCTATCGCATCGTGTGACTTGGGATCGGCAACCTTCCACGGCCTGCGTGCGAATACGAATTGCGACTGGAAGAACGCGATCATCATGCGCTCGCCAACTGACTTCATCGCCATCGTCGGAAACAACACAACGTGATCGGCGCGCTCCCGCTCGGCATAAACCATCGCCCGCCGCAGGGCGTCGGCGCGAAACACGACGTCACCATCGGTAAACAACAACCATTCCCCAGTCGCCTGCTTCCCCGCCTGCCACATCGCATGGGTCTTGCCCAACCAGCCCGCGGGAAGTTCCGTGATATGTAACACTTTCAGCCGATGATGCAGCGCTTCTCCGCGCTCCCTCCACGCTGCCTGTACTTCATCCATGATTGCGCCGGTAGCATCATCCGAGCGGTCGTCGACAGCGATGACTTCATAGTCGGGATAGTCGAGTTCTAGTAGCGAACGAAGTGCAGCTTCGACATGTTCGGCTTCATTGCGGGCAGGAACGAGGATGCTCACGCGCGGCACGCGACCGAGAGCATCGAGAGGCAGCGCGTCGAACTCCGCACTGGTCAGTTCAGGAATCCGCCGCATGTAGATGGCAGCGGCCGCCATTCGCGACAGCCAGGCCGCACCTAGAACCCCACCCAAAATCCACGTCACAGGATGGGTATGAAACCCCGCACCCATCAATCCGCGGTCCCTTTCGACAGTACGTCTGGCATCTTCTCTGCCGGTAGATGTGGAGCAAACTTCATGCCGTAGAGCAAGATGCCGCCTGACAGCGCAACCGCCACTATCATGGCGACCATTCCCATCCGCAAGTCGGTCCTGTCAGAGATATACCCAATCAGCAGCGGCGAAAACGCATCGCCCAAAAGGTGGATCGTGAAAAGATTCACCGCGACTGCCGTGGCGCGAATGGGGGCCGACACCGAGTTCACCAGCGCGGCATTTAGCGGAGCCGTGTTGAGAAGGATCAGAAACTCTCCGATCAGGATCGCCGCGTACATCGCCGTTCCTGACAGATAGATCGCACCCACAACCGCTGGTATGGACAGAATCATTCCTGTCGCAGACACCAACTGATAGGCCGCTGGAGTTCGCCGCAATAACCGATCGCCCAGCCAGCCGCCGAACAACGTGGCGACCGTTCCCGCAACCACCGTCATACCGCCGAACAGCAAGTTGGCGCGGTCCAGCGAAATTCCGTGGACGCGAACCAGAAACGTCGGCATCCACACCTGCATGCCGCCCACCGCAAACGTCATCATCGCCATGCCCAGGCTGACCGTCCAATATGCTTTGTTGCGGAATAATCCAAAGATTGTGCCGCGTTCCAGCGTATTGGGCAGGTGATCGCTGGCGCCGCGCTGTGGCTCGCGGACCACCAGCATTCCAACCGCCAGCAGCAGGCCCGGAATCGCACCAACGAGAAAAGGCGTTCGCCAGCCGTAGTGATGCCCGACGATTCCGCCCACTACGTATCCGAACGCAGAACCTACCGGCAGAGACAGATAGAACAGGCCCATCACTCGCCCGCGGACCCGTTCCGGATAAAGGTCTGCCAGAAATGCCGGCGCAATCACCACGAATGTGGCCTCGCCGATTCCCACGATCAAATGCCGCACCAGCAGTTCGTTGTAGGTCTGGGTGACCGCCGACAGCAGGGTAGCAATACTCCACACCGCCGCACCGGCCGCCATGATCCACTTGCGCGGATAGCGGTCCGCCAGCGGCGCAATCAAAGGCGCGGCAATCATGTAGCAAATAAAAAATGCAGTCGTGAGAAAACCGATTTGCGCGTCGTCGAGTTTGAACTCAACCTTGATCAACGGCTGCACCGCGAACAGCACGTTGCGATCGACGTAGTTGAAGAAATTCAGCGCCGTCAACAGCAGCAGCGCAAAGCGAGCATTGGCCTTATCGGTCATCGGTTGGCGGAGAATATCATGTCGGCGGCAGTGCGCCCAACGCTTACTTCCGCGGCCGCGGATGCCGCGCAATCACCACGGTCCCAATGCCGCCACGCGGCCGGAACTCACCCTTCACTTCAGCCCACTTCGGCTTGGTGGCCCGAACAACGTCATCCAGCACGCGGTTGACGATGTTCTCCTGAAAGATCCCTAGATTGCGATACGACGTGAGGTACTCTTTCAGCGACTTCAACTCCAGGCAGTCGCGGTTGGGCATATACCGAATCCATAGGACGCCAAAATCGGGCAGGCCGGTCTTCGGGCAGACTGACGTAAACTCGGGCACATCAATCACGATCTCATAGCCAGGAAACTGGTTAGCCCAGGTTTCGATCTCGGGCAGTGGCGCATCCAGCCCAGATTCCGCGTGTTCTTCGGTATAACGCTTGCTCTTGGCCATGCCTCATTGTAACCGCCGCCATTGCTTCTCCAGCCGACAACCACTTCCCCCGGAAGACGCGATGCTTGCGCCTGGGAATTATCCCTGTCAGCTAAGCTATACTGTGGCTTTGACGCCGATGGTTGAGTCACTTGCAAGCGAACGTACCCGCATAGCCTGGAAGCCGCGCTGGATCATCACGATAGCGATGATTGCAGTCATCCTGGTCGTGGTGCTCTGGCTGTCATTTCGTCGTACGCCAGTTCAGGTCCGCACTGCCCTCGCCTATCGCGAAGACATTACCTCCAGTATTGCCACCAATGGCCGGATCGAGCCCATCGAAAACTTCGAGGCTCACGCCCCTCTCTCGACCACGGTCAAGCGCCTCAACATCCAGCAAGGGGATTGGGTCAAGAGTGGGCAGATGCTGCTCCAACTCGACGATTCCGACGCTCGCGCCCAGTTGGCCCGTGCTCAGGCGCAAGTGAAAGGCTCCGAATCCGAGTCTCTTGCGGTTTCGGCAGGGGGCACGCAGGAAGAAGTCTTTACAAGCAAGAATTCCTTGGTCAAAGCGCATACCGATCTGGAGGCTGTGCAACGCAACGCGCAAGCTATGCAGCGGCTCCAGCAAACTGGCGCTGCCTCGCAAGCCGAGGTTGACAATGCCCTAGCGCAACTCCGCGTCTCCGAAGCCAACGTCCACATGCTCGAGCAGAAGCTGCATGACCGATTCTCCCAGAGTGAGATCGGGCATTCCCAAGCCCAGGTCGCCGAGGCTCGCGCTGCCCTCGCTGCGTCCTCCGATCTCTTGCGCAATCTGAACGTGTCGTCGCCTTTCGCCGGTATGGCCTACAACTTGCCGGTTCGAAAAGACTCTTTCGTTCCCGCCGGCGAACTTCTCGTAGAAGTCGCCGACCTCCATCGTGTCCGCGTGCGGGCCTATGTCGATGAGCCTGAAATCGGACGTCTGCAGAAAGGACAAGCGGTCGAAGTCACATGGGATGCCCTGCCCGGCCGCTCTTGGAAAGGCACGGTCGAAAACCTGCCGACCAACGTTGTGCAGCACGGAACCCGCATGGTCGGCGAAGTTACCTGCATCCTCGACAATTCCGACCTCAAGCTTTTGCCCAACACCAACGTCGCCGTCTCCATCATTCAGGCGCGGCACGACAATGCCCTCACGGTGCCGCGTGAAGCCGTGCGCCAGGACTCCGACGGCAAGTACGTCTTTCAGGTTGTGGACGGCAAGCTCAAGCGGCGTAAGGTGGAAACCTCCATTTCGAATCTGACTCGCGTCGAAATCACGAGCGGCCTCACCAATGACGCAGTGCTGGCACTCGGAGCGGTCAACATGCAACCACTGCGCGACGGCACTCCAGTAAAGAATCCCACTTGATGAAGGGTCTCGTGCCAAAGATTGCGGCCCTGCTCCTCGCTGCACTCACCTGTGTTGCGATTGCCAAGGCCACCGCCGCCCGTGAGCAACAGATTGCATCTGGAAACATCGATGAGCTTATTCGGTCTTTGTCGAGCAGCACCGACGCGGCTGGTCTCAACCTGCTCTCCCGTGCTTATTACGCCATCGAGCACTGGGACGAAGCCGTGACCAACGGCGAAAAAGCTGTCAGCCTAAGTTCTGGAAACGCAACCTATCACTGGTGGCTCGGCCGCGAGTATGGCGAAAAAGCTGCGTCGGTCAATCCGCTGTCCGCCGCTTCCCTGGCACGCAAGACCAAGAGCGAGTTCGAGGAAGCCGTCAAACTTGATCCCAGCCTCGTCCAGGCGCGCGCCGATTTGGCCGAGTACTACAGTGAGGCGCCCTCCTTCATCGGAGGCGGCATCGACAAGGCCCGCGACCAGGCCACACAGGTCGCCAAATACGATCAAGCCATTTCGCACTGGATCCTCGCCAAAATTGCGGAGAAGGAAAAGCGCTACCCCGACGCCGAAGCCGAGCTACAGAAAGCCATTCAGGTAGCCAAAGATCCCTCGCGTTACCAGATGAGTCTTGCTTCGTTCTATCGTCGCCGTTCACGCCTCGACGACATGCAGAAAGCGATCGCGCAGGCCCTCTCCCAACCCAATAAGAGCGCCGAGGTTTACTACAACGCCGCCAGCGAACTCTTCCAGGCAGGAAGAGATTTCGCCTCGGCTGTGCAATATTTGAAGAAGTATTTGGACTCCGGAGCTATGGTCGAGGACGCGCCGGCTTTCCGCGCCCACTATTTGCTCGGACAGGTTTACGAAAAGAGCGGCAAGAAGTCCGACGCGGTGGCCGAGTACAAGGCTTCGCTAAGTCTGGCTTCCGGCTTTGCTCCGGCCTCAAAGGCATTGGGCCGGATTCAATAACGGGCCTTCATGATTTTCTCAGTCGCCAGGACCAAATCGCTTGCCGCAACACTTCGCCGCACGGCGTTGCAGGCGACATTGCTACTCGTGATTCCGGCCACACTGTTTGGCGCAGACGATCCGCCCGCAAATCCTCTTCGCTTCCGTACGGCCATTGAACTAGCGTTGCAGCATAGCGGTGTCATGGGGATCGCTGCCGCCAACCAGTTGCACTCCCGCAAAGCCTACGAGGAAGTCAAGAATCACTACCTGCCCCAACTGACAGCCGGCTCAGGCCTTGGCTATTCCTACGGTTTCCCGTTGACTCTGGAGGGCTCCGCGCCGTCTGTCGCGAACTTCACATCTACCCAGTCCCTGTTCAACCTTTCGCTGAAGGAGTTCCTAAAGGCCGCCAAGATCGACTGGAACGCCTCTTCCTTTGATGTGCAAGACAAACGCGCTGAAGTGATTCTCGACGCGTCTCTCTCGTACGCGCAATTGCTCAATCTCGCCGGCCGGATCAATACCCTGCTCGAAGCCCAGAAATCCGCCGAGAAGGCACAGTTCGTCACCGAACAACGCCTTAACGAAGGCGTTGACAGCAAGCTCGATGTCACCAAGGCACAACTCACCGCCGCTCGCATTCGGCTGCGCATCGCCGACGCTCAAGGCCAGCAAGATGTGTTGCGCGAGCATCTCGCCAAGTTAACGGGCTTGACGCCCGCCGAGATTCAACCCGATCCCGAATCCATGCCGCAACTGCCATTGATCTCGCAAGACGACAATCTCGCAGGACGCGCCGCCGAGAACAGCCCAGTAGTGAAGTTGGCCGAGCAAAAAGCCGAGGCCGCGGCAGCCCGCGCCAAAGGCGAGCACCGCGCGACACTGCCATTCGCTGACATCGCTTCTCAGTACGCCTACCTCGCCCGTTTCAATAATTATGATCAGTACTTCCTCAATTACAACGCTAATAACCTCGCGGCCGGGATCAACATCAAGTTCCCCTTCTACAACCCTGTGCAGAAAGCGCACGCTGCTCAGGCCGACGCCGACACTGTCGTCGCCCGCAAGCAGGCCGAGCTTGCTCGAAACCAGGTCAGCGAAGACGCCTTAAAGCTCCAGCGCTCGCTTCGCCAGCTACAGGCCGCCCGCGACGTCTCCAAGCTGGAGTGGCAGGTTTCGCAGGGTGATCTCGACTCCGCCAAAGCGCGAATTGAGACCGGGAATGCCAACACTCGCGACGTCCAAATGGCCGAGCTTGAAGTCAATGACAAGTACGCCGCCTACCTCGACGCCGAGTTCGAAATGACCCGCGCCGAACTGCAACTGCTCCGGCTTACCGGAGAACTCGAAAATTGGGCCGTTCCCACCCCATAAATCGCCATTCGCTGCACCTCACAAACCGTACCTAACTATTACATTCTCAAGCATTTCCGTGTAGTCTGCCGCATCCAAGGAATGGTAAAATTAAAGACACTACTATGCCTTTGAAGACGCTTTTCCTGAACCCACCCTCGTTTGAGAATTATGACGGCGGAGCCAGCTCGCGTTGGCCTGCCACTCGCGAGATCGAGTCCTACTGGTACCCCGTCTGGCTGGCTTATCCCGCCGGAATGCTGGAAGGCTCCCGCATGCTCGACGCTCCTCCGCATCACATCAGCGCGGAAGAGACCATCGAGATCGGCAAGAGCTTCGACTTCCTCGTGCTGTTCACGAGCACCCCTGGCTTCCCCGGCGACATCAAGCTTGCTGCCCGGATGAAAGAAGCCAATCCGAACCTCAAGGTCTGCTTCGTCGGACCGCACGTCACCACGCTTCCCGAGAAGTCACTGGCCGACGGCGAAGCCATCGATTTCATCGTGCGCCGCGAGTTCGACTACGCCACCGTGGAGTACGCCAACGGCAAGCCGCTCAGCGAGATTCTGGGTGCGTCCTACCGTGGCCCCCACGGCACCGTGATTCACAATCCTGACCGTCCGGCCGTGTCTGACCTCGACGCGCTGCCCGACGTGGTTGACGTTTACAAGCGAGACATCGATCCCCGCAAGTACAACGTGCCATTTCTTCTGTATCCGTTCGTCGCGCTTTACACCACGCGTGGCTGTCCCGCGCAGTGTACCTTCTGCCTCTGGCCGCAAACGCTCAGCGGACACCCGTGGCGCAAGCGCTCGTCTGACGCGGTTGCCGCCGAAATGAAGAAGGCCATGGAGTACTGGCCTTGGGTGAAGGAATTCTTCTTCGACGACGACACCTTCAACATTCAGAAGGCGCGCACCATCGAGCTTTGCGAAAAGCTGAAGCCTCTGAAGATGACCTGGTCCTGCACCTCGCGCGTCACCACCGATTACGAAACGCTGAAAGCGATGAAAGAAGCCGGATGCCGCCTGCTCATCGTAGGCTACGAATCCGGCGACCCGCAGATTCTCAAGAACGTAAAGAAGGGCGCAACCGTCGAGCGCGCGCGCCAGTTCACCAAAGATTGCAAGAAGCTCGGACTCCTCGTCCACGGTGACTTCATCCTCGGACTCCCCGGCGAGACCAAGGAAACCATTCGCACTACCATCGACTTCGCCAAGGAGCTCGATTGCGAGACCATTCAGGTCTCCGTCGCGCACGCCTATCCCGGCACCGAGCTTTACGACTACGCCAAGGCCAACGGCTTCATCCTGAGCGAAGGCGCGGCGATGGTTGACGAAGGCGGACACCAGGTTGCCATGATCGAGTATCCGGGTCTGCCCCGCGACTATGTCATGGAGATGGTGCATCGCTTCTACGACGAGTACTACTTCCGTCCGCAGGCCATCTTCCGCATTGTGCGCAAGGCTATCTTCAACAACGAGGAGCGCAAGCGCCTTTATGTGGAGGCCAAGCAGTTCATGACCCTGCGTGCTGCGCGTAACAAAGCAGTCAAAGAAGCCCGCAAGATCCAGGGCACGATGACCACCGCCGCCTCACAAGCCGGCGGCACCAGCGCCCACGACTAGCCCTTTTGGAATGCAGTTCTGTTTTGTCATCCCTTCTATGACAACGACGGCGGTGTCAAGGGCAAACTTTGGCGCCGACGTCTTCGTTTTTGTCGAAGCGCCATTTCGCTCTATCAGAAATCGTCTTCTTTGCACTTTGCATAAAACTAAGACTCGCGCTCTTGTTGAATCACCGATGGCAGTCTTTCGACTCCACCAACCATCTATTCGATCCCGCTTGGGCGGAACCATTCTTGTCTTCGAACTCCCAGACTGCTCTAGGAGGCAGGGTGCCCACTCACGCGCCCGGTCTCAGCCAGCTACCAAAGGATGACTCGGGCTGCCCTGCGTGCGAGCGGCGGCATAGGGCTGCTGCGTCTTCCACATCCAATACAGCCGCACCGCCAGTTTGCGCGCCACCATCACCTTGCCGACGCCAGAATGTTTCCTGTGCTTCAGCCTCTGATAAGCGCGCTTCAACTCTGGAACCGAGCGCGCCGCGCTCTGTCCCGCTTCCACCAACAAACTGCGTAGCATGGGATTGCCTTGCTTGTTGATCCCGCCTAGATGCTGCCGTCCTCCGCTGGAATGCTCTGCCGGATTCAGCCCCAGATAGCTGACCACCTTGCGGCTGCGCGCGAAGCGCTCGATTGTGCCCAGCGTCAGCGAAAACGCCAGCGCCGTAATCGGACCAACTCCCGGATGCGTCTGCAACAACCGCGCCACCGCATCTTTGTCGGCCTCCTGCTGCGCCGCGATATCCAGCTTCGCGATGCGAGCGTTCAGATCGTCCAGCAACTCCAGCGAGTCCTCACGCCGCTGTGCCGTCCAGCCCGACAGCGCCAACTCTTCCAGCCGCTGGCGTCCCGCTACACTCCACAGCTTGCGCTTCTGCTGCACCCCCTGATTCAGCGCCAAGTGCTGCAACTCGTTCTTCAGCGTCGTCTTTTCGCCACTAGTGAGCGGCCTAACCTCGCCCTTCGCGAGACTCCCCAAAGTGAGGGAGCCGATGGCGATGCGAATTTAGCCGCAGTACTTCGATTCCTTCGGACGCAAGCATGCGCCGGATGTGCTGGTTGCGCCCGTCATCGAGGACGATCTCTAACCATGAGGTCTTCTGACTCGTGCGAAGAATTGACGCCCGAACAGCTCGCAGATTTTCGCCTCGATCTGCAACGCCTTCCTGCAGTTTGGTGACGAGCTGCTGCCCCGCGATCGCTCCCAGTTGCACGCGATAGGTCTTCTCTATGTGCGACTCGGGAGCTGTAATTCGCGCCGCCCATTCCGAATCGTTCGTGAACAGTAGGAGGCCTTCGCTGGCTTGATCGAGCCGGCCAACCGGGGCAACCCAGGGCAATTCCGGGGAAAGCAGCGAATAAACGGTTGCGCGAGCTTTTTCGTCGGACGCGGTCGTTACGACGCCACGGGGCTTGTTCATCATCAAATGGACTCTTGACGCCAACTGGACCCGGTTGGCCGCCGACCGTAACTTTGTTCCCTTCGCCAATCGGGAACTCGGGATCACGGCGCTGCCTGCCGTTCACCGCCACCTGGCCCGAACGCACCAATGCAAAGCCCTGTGCACGGGAGCAGTAGCCATGCTTCGACAGGGTGCGCGCGAGTCCGACGCGCCACTTCGCATCAGGACTGCCCCCTGGCTTCACCGATCACCCGGCGACTGCAGTCGCTCGACAGCATCGGTCGTGTCTTGGGCACGGCCCTTCCACGTACCTCCGTGCCCCGACCAGTATTGAGTGGCAGAGTGGATAGTCGCAAACATGTAGAACACTGCACTCAGCGGAAGCGTGAGAGCCCATGGAGCCGCAAGTCCGTAGAAACGCACCGTCGGAAGATACGCGACGGCCATAAGCGCCCAACATAACGCTCCCAGTGCGGACAACAATGGGCGTCGGCCCGCCAGCAATGCGAAGGGAAGCAAGTAGGTTATTGCCATTCCGACGATGGCGCCTGCGAGGACTACTGTTGAGTGTCGTAGTTGACTAAAGGCCGTGCGGGCAATCATGCGTTCAACTTCTGCGAACGAGTTGTAAGCGCGCATACTGAGGGTCTCGGGAGTAACACCAAGCCAAACGCGTCCTCCCGTTCCCTTGACCGCCCTGGCGAGGGCGCAGTCGTCGATAATCTGGCCACGTATGGCCGAGATGCCTCCGGCCCGTTGCAGCGCTCCCGGGCGAATCAACACGCATCCCCCAGCGGCACCCGCGACCTCGCGTTTGGAATTGCGAATCCAGAGCGGCGGATACAGCATGAAGAAGAAGAATACGAATGCAGGAATCAGAAGCTTTTCGGCCATGCTGCGGCAGTGCAGCTTGACCATGAACGAAGTCAGGTCATAGTTTCCCTCTTCCGCAATTGCCACCAACCTGGCAATGTTGTCGGGCGCATGATAGATGTCAGCGTCGGTCAGCAATAGGAACGCGGGATCGAGCCTCACCGCCTGTTCGACGCCTTGCTGCACGGCCCAAAGCTTTCCCGTCCAACCGGGCGGCAACGGCTCGGCTGCAATCACCGTAAGCGCTTCGGCCCGACCACAGACCCGGGCCGTGTCGTACGCAACCTTGGCAGTGCCATCGGAGCTATGGTCGTCTACAATGAAAACTCGAATTGAATCGGCACATGTCTGCGCCAGCAGCGACTGCACCGTCTCGCGAATGACTGAAGCCTCGTCGCGTGCGGGAATGACCACAGCAATCTTGCCAGTTGCAGCGGTAGCCGGCGGGAAGTCGCTGCCCAACTTCCACACTCTCCAGAACTCTCCGTTTGCGAGCAGGAGGTACATCCAGACAAACAGGCACACCGTCCCGGCAATGAGCGCGGCTGTAAACATGCATCTTCAGTTTATCCGCACTGCTTTCAGGTAGCGCGCGAAAGATGACACTGTCGCATCGCGAGTCAACCTGCTAAACTTTCCCGCGTTCCTTATGACACTTCCAACTGCTCCCGTACGCACAGGCTTATACGCCAACCCTGAAGGAAAATTCCTCCACGACGTGGTGCTCGAAGCGTGTCGACAGCACGGCAGCAAGACCGCTCTTGTGGACACGTCTTGTACGCCGTTTCGCAGAATCACGTACGCCGAATATGGCGAATTTGTAGAGCGCACTGCACGTGGTTTCGTCGCAGCCGGCATCAAGCCAGGCGACATGATTGGGATTTTTCTCCCTAATTGCTGGGAATTTGGCGTCGCTTTCCACGCGGCCATTATGGCCGGTGCTATCCCCACCACGATGAACCCGACGTATCGAGAACGAGAGGTCCATTACCAGATGGAAGTTGCCGATGCCGTAGCTTTGATCAGCGACGGACCCCTGCTGCAAGGCATCGAGCTTACTGGCCTGCCTGCATTGCGCAAGGTGTATACCACCCGCAGCACGGGCTCGAAAGGAACCGAGCCACTGAGCAATCTCTATACTCACCTCGGCAACGAGATCTTGCCGGAACCCAAGCACGATTCGCGATTGACTTTGGCAACGTTGCCATTCTCAAGCGGGACGACCGGATTGCCCAAAGGGGTGATGCTGTCACATCACAATATCGTCGCAAATGTGTATCAAACCTTAACCGACGGGGAGATGGGAAGCATCGGCGAAGGCGACACAGTGCTCTGTTTTCTGCCGCTCTACCACATTTACGGACTGACGGTCGGGCTGAATATGGGGCTGATCCGGGGTTGCACCGTTGTGCTGATGCCCCGATTTGACTGCGAAGCGAGCCTACGGATCGCAGCTCAAGAGGGTGTCACGGTAGTTCTTTGCGTACCGCCGGCGCTGCTGGCGTATTGCCACGCAACCGATGCGGGCAAATTCCCAGCGAATCACAAGATCCGCTGGGTGAAGTGCGGCGCCGCGCCGCTAGCTCCCGATTTGGCGCGCAGGTTCAAAGACTCGACAGGAATTCCGATTCGGCAAGGATATGGCATGACAGAGGCCTCGCCTGTCACTCACATGGGCTTCCTCGATCCGCAGTTTTATCGAGGAGATTCGATTGGCGGCCCGGTCGCGTCTACGGAGTGCCGGGTACTGGACGAGAACGGAAATGACGTCCCGCGGGGCGAACTGGGTGAACTGGTGATGAAAGGCCCGCAGATCATGCTGGGGTATTGGAAGTCCCCCGAGGCAACGGAGGCGGTATTGCGCGACGGCTGGTACTGGTCCGGTGATATTGTGCGGGTGGATGAACAAGGCCTGTACTACGTAGTAGACCGCCGTAAGGAGATGATGAAGTACAAGGGCTTCTCGATCGCTCCGGCAGAAGTGGAGGGTGTGTTGCTGGAGCATCCCGGCGTGCGCGATTGCGGTGTGGTTTCGCGGGTTGACGAGGCTGGCGAGGAAATTCCTTGCGCGTTTATCGTGCTCAAAGACAGCTTCCTCGAGACTGAAGCAACGGTTGAAAGCCTCCGAAGCTTCGTCGCGGCGCGGCTTACAAGCTACAAGATGCCGCGGGAGATCCACTTTGCGCAAAGCATTCCGCGCACAGCTTCAGGGAAGATTTTGCGGCGCGACTTGCGAAATTTATTCTGAGCCCTATCGGCGATTATCGGTCTGCGGTTCCGGGTGGATCAGCACGCGGAACACTTCCGGCAGTTCCTGCCGGATTTTGCTCTCCATGGCAGTCTGCACGTCGTGCACGCGAGACAACGGCAGCTCATCTTTCATCGTGCAGTGTAGTGACAGGTAAAGCCGCCCACCCACTCGTTTAAAGATCAAGTCGTGCGTATCAACCACTTCTAGAAAATCGTGGGCAATTCCCTGCACCCGGCTCTCAAACACAGGTGCTGCAAACACGCCGTCGCTGGTTTCGATCGTGGCTGGCTCACTCTCGATGTGCGTCAATATACTCGCAATTTCCGAGACGTCGCCGCGAATCTCAGCCTCAAGGCGTGTCACCTGATTGTGGGCATCCGTCAGCGACATACGCTCGTCGAGTTCGACGTGCTGCTCAACGTGTATCGAACCGCTAATATCTTGCACGCTGATGTCGTGGACGTTGAGGTTGTTTCGGGTTGCGACCGCGCGAATTCGGTCGAATATGCTTTCCGCCTGACTGGCGCGAGCGGTAGCATTGACCACGACGTCAGCATCCGGTAGCAGTCTGTGTACTGCTTCCGCCACCTCGTTGCCGACTTGTTCTGACTTTTGGAATGTAACCGTACGGGACATTGCGACGGACACATCTGCGAAATACTTGCTGCCTCCGCGACGAATGCGCACTCGATTTACTTCCAGTACGCCATCCACCTGCGCCACACGTCCGAGTATTTGCGTGCGGACTCCTGCCGGAGCGCCATCCAGCAGCGCATCAATGGTCTGGCGCGCGAGCCGCCAGCTTACGTACACGACAATGCAAGCTACCGCAAGCGCCGCTAAGGGATCAGCTTTTGCCAGCCATGGCACTTGGTAGGCGCGACCCGCCATCACAAGTAAGAGTCCCAAAATTACGACGGAACTCGACCAAATATCGGTGCTGAAATGAAGGGCATCCGCCAGGAGTGCCTGGCTATCAAACTTCTCGGCGACACGCTTCAAGCGCCTTGAACGCCATGCATCTACAACGATCGAGATTCCCATTACGACGAAAGCCCATGCGCTCGGCTCGATCTCCACTGAATGAAAGAACAAGCGCTTCATAGCCTCGTAAACAATCCAGACGCAAGTCAGTAACAGTAGCCCGGTCTCGATGAATGCCGAGAAGTTCTCGATTTTGCCGTGGCCGTACTGGTGATTGGCATCTGCGGGCAGGTCCGACACGCGCACTGAGAAGTACGTAATCACCGCTGCCACAAGATCGAGGCCGGAATGGGCCGCTTCAGATAGGATTCCCAGACTGCCTGTGCTGACACCGACGACGATCTTTAATGCAGTAATCGCTACAGCAGCAAACACGGAATTCAGCGCAACCGCGGTCTTCTCGGTGTGCTTCCGATCGTCAGTCAACACTTCGCTCATGCGTTCGCCCGAACTCGTCCCAACGGAGTCTTGTTATCGCCCTGCTATGATACGATTTCTTTGACCCGGCTTGCCGTATCTGGCGTCATATTCCTGGAGGAATAACCCATAATGCATCGTAGCTTGATCGTGACTCTCGCGATTTTGTGCGCCTTGTCTTCGGCGGCATACTCCCAGCAGCCTGGTCCCGAGGCCGCTCCTCCACGCCACCATAAGAGCGGACAAGGTCAAACTGACACTGTCCCGTCTTCCACGGCGGTCGGAATGGACCAAGCCGTCATCGCGCTGAAGGGCGCCTGCCAACCCATTGGCGGGGTACAGCCTGCCAAGGATTGCGTCAGCTCCGTTACGCGGGAGCAATTCGAAAAGGTCACGCACGCTTTGCAACCCGACATGCCCGCCGAGTCAAAACGAAACTTCGCCAATAATTACGGCAAGCTCCTGGTTTTCGCAGACATGGCCCGCGCGCTGCATTTGGAAGACGATCCCACCGTTAAGGTGCTGCTGCAATTTGTCACCCAGCAAGTTTTGGCCGACGGCGTGCGGCGGCATTACACAGAGGAGTACGCGCACCCAAGTGATCAGCAAATCCAAACCTACTACGACAAGAACAGCGCGAAGTATGCCGAGGTAACACTCGAGCGGATTATCATTCCCCGCGCTCCAGCCGCCGAGGACAAACCGAAGCCGAGCGAAGCTGAATGGACTGCCGCGGCCGAGAAGCTTCGGCAGGAGTGGGTGGCAGGCGGAGATCCTGTGAAGCTCCAGCACGCTGCCTTCGAGGGTGCCGGTGTCACTGCCAGCGGCACGCCGGAGATTTCCCTGGGCGCTCGGCGTCCAGGCGGCCTGCCGGTCGATCAGGAATCCGTGTTTCAGTTGAAGGCCGGCGAAGTATCGCAGTTCTACACCGACCCCGCTGCTGGTTACGTCTACAAAGTCGTGTCGACGCGGCAGATTCCCTTGAGCGAAGAGAAAGACTCGATCATCAAGACCCTGCAGAAGCAGGATCTACAAGACAAGCTCGAGGAAATCAGCAAGTCTGCTACTCCAGAGCTGAACGAAGAATATTTTGGACCCGCGCCAGCACCTGCGGCACAGGGACCAGCAGGCCATCCAGGTGCAGCCGGATCCCCCCCAGCGAACCATCAGCCCAAGTAAAGGATTCATGCAAGTAAACTCGACCGTTCTGGTCACCGGCATCGCGGGCAACCTCGGCACGCGGCTGCTACCCATGTTGTCGGAGTTCCGGGTGATTGGGGCCGATCTGCGGGCACCAGAGCCTTCGGCGCTTCACGAATTTCACGCAATGAATCTGGGACAAGAATCGGTCTGCCGGGAGCTCACCCAGTTACTACGAGAAACCGGCGCCCGTTCGGTCATTCATCTCGCATGCGTGGTTGACCCGCAACGCACTGGTGTCTTCGATCTGGAACGCATGTGGCAAATTAACGTGGCCGGCACTGCGCGTGTTATGGAGGCCATAAGCGTCGTGAACCGCACAGGCGGCAACGTCCGGCAGTTCATCTTCCCCAGCAGCGTGTCCGCTTACGGTCCGGAGACGCCCGGCCCTGTGAAGGAAGACTTTCCCCTGTGTGCCCATACGCTGCCCTCGGCGATTCACAAGCGCGAGAGCGACGAAGTGGTTCGTTATAGGGCCGAGAGCATGGGCGATTGCTGCACGTACATCCTGCGACCCCACATCTTCGCTGGCGCCACCATGCAGAACTATATGGTTGGAACTTTGCGAGGAACGGCACTTGGATCCAGCCCGAGGGCTGCGCGCATGCGAGCAGCCGGTAAGCGCTTGCCGTTGCTATTACCGACTGGGCAAAAATATCTGGAAAAGCGATTTCAGTTTGTACATGTTGATGATATGGCGCGGTTACTGACGTATCTTTTGCACCGACCGCCTACTGATCCTGCGGTGACCATTCTTAACGTTGCGGCGCATGGCGAACCGCTAACCGTTCAGGACTGCGTGGAGATTTCGCAGGCTACTGTCAGAAAGGTGCCGGGGCGCGGTATCTGCAAGGCGATTCTCTCTGCACTTTGGAAGCGAGGGATCTCCTCTGTTCCGCCAGAGGCGTTCCCGTACCTGATCGGTTCATACACTATGGACACAACCCGGCTGCGTGAGTTTCTCGGCCGAGATTACCCGCTAGTATTTCGTTATTCCGTCGAAGAAGCGCTGCGGGACTGTTTTGCGCAGTCAAGCTGAGCGTTACGTTGTTGGCAGCTCTCGGTGGTCGAGCTTACTTCTTGCCGCGGTAAAGCCCGGAAATCCCAAACGTGTATGGCGTCCAGCTCACCTCGCGAAAGCCGACAGCGCGCATGCGTTGCAGCATTTCTTCGGGCGCTGGAAACCGCTGCACTGATCTTGGCAAGTACGCGTACGGTCCCTGCACTCCGGAGATGACCGTGCCGACCGCCGGCAAGACGTGCCGGAAATAGAACCGATACACTGTGCCGACGACTCCCTTAGGTTCGCCAAAATCGAGGATTCCGATCTCCCCACCGTCGGCCAGTACGCGGTACATTTCGCTGAGCCCACGGTCATAGTTGGCGAGGTTTCTAAATCCGAAAGCTGCGGTTACTAGGTCGAATTGCCCCGCCCCCACTGGCAAGTAGAGAGCATCCGCCTCGATCCATCGGACATTTCGCGACCTTGTTTTGGCTGCGGCCCTCACGAGCATGGCGTGCGAGAAGTCAGCGCCGACAAGGACTGCCGAGTTCCCGGTCATGCGGCGATGTAAGGCGAACGTCATGTCGCCGGTTCCGCAGCAAAGGTCTAACACTCTCGCTCTGGGCCGGGAGAGAATCGCATCGAACGCGCGTGCGGTGCGATTCCACCACATTCGGTCGATGTTCATCGACAGAACATGGTTAAGTAAATCGTATTTCGGCGCGATGGAGCTGAACATATCGCGCACGGCGACCGCCGCCTCATGTTCGTCGCCCGCACCCACGGGTGCGGCACCTACAACCCGCTCCTCGCCAGCCGCATGTGCGGAGCACTGCTGCTTGCCTCGTTCCGTGGTATCGGTCATGACCGCGAAAGCCTCGCAATCTCCGCGACGGCGCTAACTACGTTTGCCGCTGCAACGGAATTTACCACTTCCACGTTGCCCATCG
>Ga0302323_100001633_pt1 | contig 18240 bp, 14 predicted proteins | sample Fen_T0_3_FD_201950 | JGI IMG/M metagenome (GOLD analysis project Ga0302323, IMG submission 201950) | Peat permafrost microbial communities from Stordalen Mire near Abisko, Sweden - Fen_T0_3 | ecosystem: Environmental > Terrestrial > Soil > Wetlands > Permafrost | place: Sweden: Abisko... | reverse complement strand
TGGAAGCCTCGCCCATCGTGCCCGGGCCCACGGCCTCGACACCCACGTCCGGGTGGTCCGACACAGCGTACACATCCATGACCACGGGCGAAGCCACGCCCACCGGTTTTCCCCCGACACAGGTGCTGGCCGGCAGGCGCACAAGTCGCTGCTCGCCGAAGTAACGGTGGCGTGCCTGATTGATGGAGGCGTAGTTCTCTTCGATGTCCTGCACGTGGATCCAGGTTCGCACCACGTTGGCAAACGAAAGGCCCCGAGCCGTCAAGGCGTGTCCCGCAAAGGCGAACATGTCGTAGGTCATGTCCTCGACGCTTCCGCTTCGGCAAAGCTCTGGCCGAGGTAGGACGGACATCAGGCGAACGTGCCTGGCGCCTGCCCGCAAGACCGTCGCCGCGGCAGGACTGGCGGTCGCGGCATGCCAGACGCCGCTTTGCTTCGCCGACCGGACCGCGTGCAAACCCACGGTGCAAAAACAGAAAGGATCGGCCGGTGGCTGCACCAGGGCCGTGATGGGAAGAACGCCCGACATCTGCCACGCCTGGGACAACGCTTCCTGCCAGTCCCATGACGGTTCGGAGGCAAACCGAATCCAGCCGCCAACCGTGCTGCTTGGCTGTAGGCCCTGGCTGCGCAATGCCTGGTAAGCCTCGGCGGCCATCGAGAGAAACTGGGTCCGCGGGTCCTCGCGGGTCGAAGTCGGGCAAGCCTGGACGAACACGTCGAGGGCGTCACCGTTTTCACTTCGCGCTATCGCAAACGCTGGGTCTTTGGCAGGGCCGGTCATCGCACGAGAGGATATGCACAAAGCGTGCAAGCCAGGTGTGCACAATCGTAGCGAAGGGGTAGATTTCGTCCCTCGTGAAGCGACTGGCCGCTCTCGCCCTCCTGCTCTTGCCGCTCGCGGCAGTAAGCTCTTGCAAACACAAGCTGCGGCGTGCGCCCGCGCAACCCCGCGCAGACAAGGTGGAAACGCCGCGCCCGCTACCCGACGCGACGCTGATGCCAGGACTCTTGGCGCCGCGGCTGTTGCCCGCCGCGCGGCAAGCGAGCATTCACCAGCAGGCCGTCGAAAGCATCGGCACCTACGAGTGGCAGGACTTTACGGTGCCCGGTTCGAGGCTGGTGAACACCAACGGCGATTACTGGACCCACTTGGCCGACTTGGCCTGGCATCGCGACGTGGAGATCCACCTCGAGAACGTGCCCGTCGATCTGGATCAAGACGGAACGGTGGACACGCACGTCACGCGGCACATCTCGTTGCGCGGCGGAATCTTCGGCAACCCCGAGGTATTCGGGCTTGCCGCCGACCCCGACGAGCGTAAGGGCAAGATCGGTTACACGTCCGCAAGCACTGGGTTCTCGGGCTTGCGCGATGCGCTCGATGCCGAGACAGGGAAACCCACCGGTGAGATCGGGATGACGTGCTGGCTGTGCCACTCGGGCCGCAACCCGGTCGACGGCAAGACCGTGTTGGGGTTGCCCAGCACGCGCCTCGACTACGGGATGATGCTCGCCACCTCCTCGCTGTTCGAGCCGGCCCACCTGCTCGATCTCGACGGCGACGGCCGGGCCGACTCCGAGGCCGAGATCAAGCGTCGCATGCGCTTGCCCGAGGCGGTCGCGCTCGACGACAACCACGACGGGCGGGTCAGCGTCGCCGAGTACCGGCGTGCCCTCAAGCTTCCCGACGCCAAACAAGTCCAGGCGACCCTCCTTTCCGCAGGTCCCGGTCGCCAGGACCTCACCAACGAGTTCGGGCTGGACATGAGCGCACCTGGGCTGCACTCGCGCCGCTGGACCGAGGTGGCCACCATGCGCACGGGCGCCGACGGCGTGTTCAACCCGAAGAGCACGCCCAGCTCGCTGGTGGTCCGTTCGTTGTCGGTGATCAATTGGGCCGCCACCTACGCCACCCGCGGGGTCGATTGGCTGGGACGCTATGCAGAGCGAACTGGACAAAGCCGGGGCCAGGCCCTGGCCGATCTGGACATCGATTTTCCGCCCGGCCTCGAGGGTGACCAAGACCTCATCAACCGCGCCATCGTCCTCGACACCCGGTCGATCGGCGCCATAGGCCTTCAAGCCGATGCGTTTGCCGGCATCATGTATGCGCGCATTCTCCGCACCGGCGGTCATGCCCCGGCTGAGCTGATTCGAGGCCTGCGCCTGGGATTCGAGGCGACCCAGATTCGCAAGCTTCTCTACGGCACCGACCTGTCATCCATCGCGCGGCCACGACACGACCCGGCCGCCCTGGCGCGCGGTCGCGAGATCTTCTTCAACCGAATCGTAGGCGAGGTGATCAATCAGCAGATCCTCGTCAATGTTCCGCCGTCTTACGCCGGCAGCAATTTGCAACCGCCGCTGCTGGCACCCATCGACGAGGCCCGGCCCCTGACCGCGAGACTTCCGGTCCGGTGCGTATCGTGCCACTCGGCCACCACGCTTGCGACCTCGAAGCCGATACCGAAGGCTGGGCTGGAAATTCCCCGCTGCACGGACTGCCATGCGGTCCACGAGCCGATGGGAATCGTGGCCATGCTGGGCTTGCGCAAGGGCGAAGGTCCAGCCGGGCTCAATTCCATCTTCGACGAATTCGGCATCGATCGGTTGGCCGCCGACGCGGACAAGGTACGCGGGACCTGCGCGCACTGCCACGACAGCCACCCGGTCCTGGCCGCACCGATACCGTTCACCAACTGCAGCATCTTGCCCTTCGATGGCGACGGCGACGGACGCGCGCAAGGTGACGAGCGCGAGGACATGGCGGCGGGTGGCATCGGCACGGACGCACTCTTTGGCTACGAGGTCGACCGCCGCGGGCTGGCCGACAAGAACGTGCGCATGGGCATCACCCGCATCTCGTCCACCCTTCGCAAGGGCACCGTTGAAGCGGTGCAAATTGCTGGACCGTGGGTGCGAACCGCGCCGCTGACCACGTTGGCCGCATCGGCGCCGTACCTGCACAACGGATCCGTGCCCACGCTGCGCGCGCTGCTGGAGCCGACCGATCGGCGTCCGGTTACCTTCCGGCTTGGCCAGGGACAAGGCACATTCACCTTCGACACCCGACTGCCCGGCAACCGCAACACCGGCCACGAATTCGGAACCAAGCTGGATGACCAGGAAAAGGACGACCTGGTCGCTTTCTTGGAAAGTCTGTAGTCGCGCCTAGAACAGCGCCGCGACGGAAAATCCGAGCATGATGGGATCGAGCAGGCTGCCGCAGACGTGGTCGTCGCAGGTCGTGGTGACGAACTGGCGAACCGCGACGGTCGCCAGCATGCCGAGGGTCAGCTTGCCCACGGCAGCGAAACCGCCCAGGTTGAGCCCGACGACGAAACCCTGCCCGTGATGCGCCGCCAGGTTGGGCACGTACCGAGTGCCGCCCCCTGGATCCGACGACTGCCATCGACGGTTGGTGAACCAGCCGAGCTTCGGGCCTATGACGATGGCACCGGACCGAAGATGGAGGAGCGGGCTGAAGGTCACGTCGAGACAGTACTCGTGGGGGCGCACGAAGCTAGAGTCGGCGTCGGCATCCAGGAAGTCGAAAGTGGCTTCACCGTCGAGCGAGATTCGCGGGCGAATGTGCCAGCCGGCCAGCACGCCGAGGCGGGCCCCGGTGGAATACCGTTCGGCCATAGGACCGACGGGCACGTTGAGACCGATGTACGGCAGCACGACAAGCCCCCGCTCGTGAGCGAGCGGCCCCGGAACCACCGTGGGCGCCGAAGCCGCGGGAACGGGCGCAGTCGGGGCCGGCACCGGTATCGGCACCTTCGCAGGCTCGGCTTGACCGGTCGGCAGGGCCGACGCAGGTGCGGGCGCCGCCTCGGCTTCGCCGCTTGACGAAGGCGCTGCTTCGGCCTGTGCAAGGGCAGAGCCTGGCGCTGCCAAAATGAGGATCAACAGCCACGCCGTCGAGTGCGTACGTCGGTGCACGATGGCGCAGCGTACTGCGGTCAGGCGGAGAATTCCATCGAATCCACCTGGGAGGCGATCGTCACCGGATACGGATGGGCAACCTGCGGCTGCCCCACGTGCCGGGCTTGGCCTCGAACACCCCGACGCACGGACGTCCGCAGGTGTCGCACGTGCCCCGGTCACCGAGCGTAAAGGACGTGATGTCGTACCCGACGCGCGCAATCAGCCGAGCACCGCAACCCGCGCAATGGGTGGCTGAGCCGTCGTCGTCGCGCACGTTGCCGAGGTAGACGTGCACAAGGCCGTTGCCGAGCGCGATGGTGCGCGCACGCTGGAGTGTGGCAAGTGGCGTCGGCTGGCGGCCCTGCAACCGAAAATCGGGGTGAAACGCCGAAAAGTGCAACGGCACGTCAGCACCGAGATTTTCGCGCAGCCAACGGGTCATCTGGTCGAGCTCACCGTCGCTGTCATTTTCGCCAGGGATGAGCAACGTGGTGAGCTCCAACCAGACTTTGGTCTTCGACCGCAGATACACCAGCGTGTCCAGCACGGGCGCAAGACTGCCGCCGCACAGCTCGCGGTAAAAGCGTTCCGAGAACGCCTTCAAGTCGACGTTGGCCGCGTCGAAGTGCGAGTAGAACACCTCACGCGACGCCGGCATCATATAGCCGGCCGTCACCGCCACGGTGCGGACGCCCACACGATGGCATGCCTCGGCCGTGTCGACGGCGTACTCGAAGAACACCACCGGATCGTTGTAGGTCATGGCCACGCTCCGGCAACCACCGCGCACGGCAGCCTCGGCGATCGCGTCGGGCGATGCGATATCGCTCATGCGTTCCACGTCGCGGGCCCGACTGGTCTGCCAGTTCTGGCAAAACTTGCAGGTGAGGTTGCAACCGGCCGTGCCGAATGACAGCACTGGCGTGCCCGGCAGAAAATGAAACAACGGCTTCTTCTCGATGGGGTCGATACAGAACCCGGTCGACCGCCCGTAGCTGGTCAGGACCACCTCGCCGTTGCGACACTCGCGCACGAAGCAAACCCCACGCTGACCTTCACGCAGACGGCACGCCCGCGGACACATTTCACACACCACCACGTCCGCTTCTCGACGGAAGAAGCGACGGGACACCACCGCCCCGAGGTCTCGTTCGAATGCCTCGCTCACCGTTTGTCCGAGTATTGCACGCCTGGCTTCGAGATCCGCCGAATCCACGCCTGGTCAGGCGATAGCTGCGACGCCGCAGACGGGCAGAACCCTCCTGAACGGCAACGAGGAGACTTTCGCCACGGGCTGCTAGAGTACCGGCATGCGTTCGCGTGCCCCAGCCGTTGCCGGCATGTTCTATCCCGACAAGCCTCAAGAGCTTGCCGCCACCATCAAATCGTATGTTGCTGCGGCAGCCGTGCCCGCGACGGAGAGCTTCACCAAGGCGATCGTCGCGCCGCACGCCGGTTACATCTATTCCGGCCCGGTCGCAGGCAGCGCCTACGCGTCGCTCGCGCGGCGGGGACAAGACATAGAACGCGTGATCCTCGTCGGGCCATCGCATCGGGTCGCGTTTCCGGGTTTGGCAACCAGCGGCGCGTCGGTTTTCGAAACACCGCTCGGCCCGGTTCACGTGGATCGCGAAGCCGTCGCCGAGTTGGTCGGGAAAGGCTTGGCCCGCGAGTTCGAAAATGCTCACCAAAACGAGCACAGTTTGGAAGTTCAGTTGCCTTTCCTCAAACAGGTCTGTCCCGACGCCCGTATCGTGCCCATCGTCTCGGGCGACGACGACTGGCAAGCCATGGCCAAAGCCATCGAGCTGCTGTGGGGCGGCCACGAGACGGTGCTGGTGGTCAGCTCCGATCTCAGCCACTACCAGGACTACACCAGCGCGAAGAAGCTCGACACCGTCACCGCCGGGACGCTGGAAAAGCTCGCGGCCGGCCAGGTCGACTTCGAGCAGGCCTGCGGCGCCACGGCGGTCAACGCCCTGCTGGCCGTCGCTGCGGGCAAAGGCCTAGCCTGCTCCGTCCTCGACCTACGCAACTCCGGCGACACCGCCGGCCCGCGTGACCGGGTGGTTGGCTACGGCGCGTTCGCGTTCGGGTGAGCACCGTGCATTGCCAACCCGGACCGCAGTCCTTCCGCAACCAACGTCGTTGGTACAGATCGAGTATCGGCGGCGGCAGCTCGGTGGGTGTCACGTTGTTGGCTCTTGCCCTTTCCGCCTGTCGCGGCGACGACGGCACTGAACGGACCGGCGATTTGCCGAGGGATCGCGTCTGGCACTCGCCGCATTTCGAGTATCACTCGCGAACTGCGGACGTCGATATCTGTAGCGACTTGCTGGCACGCTAGAGCGACACTTTGCTCACCTGCAATCCATGCTGGGGTTCGAGTGGCCTGCCGCTCACGTCATCCACTACTACAAGTTCGTCGACGCCACGGATTTTGCCATGAACGCACCCTGCCCGAAGGGATCGGGGGGATGTGCTGACGGTCGCGGCGTATACACGTTCGATCCGTTCCACCAGCACGAATTGGTTCACGCCTATTTGTGGCCTTTCGGGCTGCCGCTCACGGTGGTCATGGAGGGCGCAGCGGGAAGCAACTGCTCGGTCTTGGAGCCGTTCGTGGTCAGCGCGGCTGCCTACGAGACCCTGGCCGTCGCTGTACCGCGCGGCACATCGTCCTGGTCGACCAAGCTCCGGTTCGTGGATCAGCAACAGCTCACGTTGTCGCGAACCTCGGCATCGCTGCCCTCGGTGAGGCTGCTCGTCTGCCCCGACTGCGACAGCGAATCGACACGCTGCCAAGTCTTGGACCTGGCCAACCAGCCGGTCGACGTGACCTGGCAGGGTGACTACGTGTTGCACATCGACACCCTGTCGGCTCAACACGCGGATCGGATTCAGATCGCGAAGCGCAACTAACTAGATGGCGCCTCGTTGCCCTGTCAGTTGGTTCTGACCTCTCGGAATGGTTGGTTGGACTCAGAGCTCTGTGCAGGAAGTTGAGCGGGAACATGCATGACGAGGCGAGTTCCCCGGCCCGGGGTAGAAGTCAACTTGACCTCGCCACCCAGTTCCCGACTCACAGCACGGATGGCATCCATGCCCACACCACGGCCCGACACCGACGAGACGCTGGCTGCAGTCGAGAAGCCCGGGAGAAACAGCAGCTCGTAAGCCTCGTCGGTCGACAGCCTTGCCGCGCCCTCCGCATCGATGAGTCCGCGGCCGAGGGCAATCTCCTTGACCCTTGCCACGTCCACGCCTCGACCATCGTCCTCGATGGCGAGATCGATCGAGCCGTTGCGCTCTTGCGCGGAGATGCTGATGCGCCCGCGCGGTGGCTTACCTGCCGAGATTCGCGCGTCCGCCGGCTCGAGGCCATGATCCACCGCATTGCGAACCGCATGGACGACAGCACCGCGGATCTTCTGCATGACTTTTGCGTCAAGGAAGAAGTCCAGGTTCTCCAGGGTGACTTCTTCCAGCGGCTTGCCCCGCTCGCGCGCCAAATCGGCGGCTGTGGAGGCAACCGGGGCAAGCACGTCGCCCAGCGATGAAGTCGTGAGGTGAAACACCGCCTTTTCCAAATCCTGCAGCGGAGGCAAGATGGCCTGCCGATCGTCGCGCGCGTGGGCCACGGCCTGACGGAGCCCGCGCAAGGAATCGCGAAGTGCGGAGATACGACCCTCGAGCACACGCTGCACGGGCTGTCCGGTCTTCGCACCGCGTATGGCCGGGATGAGCACGTGGAAGTGACGAATGTCCTCGAGCAGACGAATCCGACCCGAGACAGGAAGAGAGCCGGCGTGGGCTGTCAGGTTCGATAGGCCGGCTCGGTTTGCTTCCCCAAGCCAAGCTTCCAACTCTCGCTCGCCCTTACCCGCACTGCCGGGCACTGTCAGCAAGAGATGCTCGGCCGCTTCGTTGTCGCGAATCTCGCGGCGAATGGCTTCGTAGGCTTCAAGATGCTGTCGCAACGCCTCGGCGACCCGCCGACCGTCTTTGGGATGGGTCTTGGCCAGGGATTCGAAGGTCTCCTGCACGACGCGGAAGCGGTAGCGTCGCGCACAGGCGATGGTGGCGACTACCAGACCGGGAACCTGCGACTCTTTGGCCGCGTTCAGGCGCTCGATCAGATCACAGGCATCGCTGTGGAAGCGGCCGAGCAAGTCGATGTCCAGCTCCTGGCGCGAGCGCATTTCTGCCAGGTTGCGTGCGTCGGCCAGCCACGATTCCAGTGCACCAAGGACGGTTCGCGCGTCGAGCCCGTCCTTGGTCATGGCCCGGTGATACTCGGTGACGACATTGGCCAAGGTCGGCAACCCGAACGACCGAGCCGCCGCCGCAAACATCACCACATCGGTCGCTTCGGTCCCCGTCTCTGACCAGTCCGCAGTGACCGTTCCGGCGATCTTGGCGGCCAGCGTCCGAAGCAAGCCCTTGGCTTCGTCGGCGAAATAGGGCCACAACTCTGCATTGCCGATCTCGCTTGCCAAAGAACGGGTGCTCTGCAGGACGTCGCTCGCTTTCTGTAGATGGGGCAGGACCTCTTCTGCCTTCACGCCCTCACGTGCAAGCTCTCGCAGTACCGGGTCAAAGGTCGCGGTGAGGTTGACGAAGCCGTGCCCCTGCGCGTCGGTGCGCAACTTGGTCGCACGCAAGAGCAATTGTTCGCGAGCCCGATCGGCCCCCTCGTCGCAGAGAGCACCAAGGTCGGTTTGCCAGTCCTCGAAGGGTCTTTCCTGGGCGCGCAGGAAGGCCAGTGCAGCTTCGCCCGGCGTTTCTTGTTCGCCGCCCAATACTTGCCTGCCCAGCTTCTCGAATTCCCCCAGCAGTTTGCGAACCTCGGTAATGCGTGACTGCATGGCAGTCCCCACGTCGCCGCTGAGACCGACCTGGCCGTCACGCACTTTCTGAAAATAGTCCTCGGTTGCGTGCGCAATGTCCTGCACGGCGGTCAGTTTGAACATGCGGGCATTCCCCTTGAGGGTATGCATGCCGCGAAACAGCGAATTGACTGCAGCAATCCTTCGGTTGGGATCCCCGAGGTCGGCGAGCGACTGCTCGCATCCCTCGAGCACCGAATAGGCCTCGGCAATGAAGGTATTGAAGATGTCGGGCTCCATCGAAGCGATCTGCTTGATGCGGGCCAGGTTCTCCTTGTTCTGCTGATCCCGCCGTGCAATCTCGGCTTGCAACCGATGGACCTCGGTCACGTCCTTGACCAGGAACATGATCTTGACGATGGCGCCGTCCTTGTAGATAGGGGCGTAGTCGAGCTCCAGGGCGCGCTCTTCTTTGGTGCCGTCTGGATTGGTGCGGACGTAATTCAATTGGCGAATGCGCTCGGGTTCGGACAAGTCCCATTGCAGGTCGTCGGTGCCGAAAATATGGACCAGCCAAAACTTCATGCGGCTGACCGACTCGTTATCACCCAGAGATTCGACCCGAAGAAACTCGATCACCGGTTGACCGGCAATCGGCACGTTGCCGAAGATCTGCTTGGCAAAGGCGGACACCTCGTTGTTGATCCGCCCGTCAGGGCCCACGGTGAAGATGGCCTGCAGCATGTTGTCGAACAGATCCTGGACGTTCTTCTGCGCTTGCACGACCTTCTGCTCGCGATCGACGATCGCGTCGCCCATGCTGTTGAACACCGTGGCAAGGTTGCCGACCTCGTCGTTGGAGCGAACATCGGCGCGCGCGTGCAGATCGCCCTTTTCGAGCCGTCGCGCCGCCTCGGTGACCCGGGCGAGCGGTTTCACGATGACCTTGCGGGCAAGGAGAATCAGCAACCCGGCAGTTCCGGCCGCGATGAAGAAGGCAAACCACAACATGCGTCGCCGGCTGACCTGAAAGGTGGCGTTCTCGTCGGCCAGCGAGAAGTTGAGTACCGCGAAACCTACCACTGCATCGTGGGTGTCGCGGACGTCCCTTAGGATCTCGATTCCATCGGGGCTCTCGACCAGTTGGCTTTGCGTCTTACCGTGTTTGAAATCGTAAGCCGGATGTTTGAGCGGATTGAATTCGCCCACGGTGTGGTCTTCCTTGGCCGAATAGACCGCGGCGTAGACGATGGACTTATTGCCGCGGAGCTTTTCGAGCTCGACGAGGACCGCGTCGTTGTCGGCGAACACCAAAGGTGCCGCACACGAGGCGGCAAACAGGTCGGTCACCATCGAGCCAGCAATCGCCTTGGCATCGACCAAGCGCCTTCGTTCTCGTTGGGTGAGCTCCTTGAACAGCAGGAACGACAGCCCCGCCAACACGAGGACGGTGGCCACCGCCAGCTTGGTGCCCACCGACATGAAACGACGCTTGTTCTGGTGCTTCGACACAGTTGGCTCCCTGCCTGATCCTCGGCGGAAAGTGGTGAATCTGAAGATGCAGTGCTCGACATCAAAGCCCTGCTGCGACTGTTGGAGCTTCGTCGGTGGTCAGGATTTTTCTCCCCCTGCCTGCGCTCAAGTTTTCCCCGCATTGGGCGATGCTTGGGTGTGCTCCTCGCCGCCGAAGCCCGGCGCTAACGGACGAAAGGTTCCAAGGGAAAGAAGAGTGACCATGAAGATGACGAGGCTGGTCGAAATTGGAAGTCTGGCGATGGTTGGCGTGCTGGGCGCCTGCGGCAGCAGCACCACGGACGGTGCGGGCGGGACGACGGGCAAGACGGGACAGACGTGCTCAACCCTGCCACCCATGACTCCCCTAACCGCGGCGACTAAGATCGGCTTCGTGCAGCTTTACGAGGCATCCGGCTTGTGGAGAACCGCCAACACCAACAGCATCGTCGGCGAGGCCGCTAAGCGTGGCTACAACCTGGTCTACAACCCCGGGACGACGGACGCCGCACAGGAGCAGGTTTCCCGCATTCAGGAACTCATTGATGCCAAGGTCGACGCACTGATCATCGCGCCCCACGACGAAACCACGATTTCCCCGATGGTGGTGGCCGCCCGCAAGGCGTGCATCCCCGTCTTCATCGAAGACCGCGGTGTGGACAACACCGTCGCGATTCCCGGCGTGGACTACGTGACCCTGATCGGTTCGGACATGGTCACAGAGGGTGCGCTCACGGCTCAGTGGCTCATCAACAAGACGGCTGGCAAGGCCAAGATCGTGGAGTTCGAGGGAACCATCGGGTCGTCCGCAGCCGTGGGACGCAAGAAAGGCTTCGACTTGGAGATCGCCAAGCAGCCAGGTATGCAGATCCTGGTTTCCCAAAGCGCCGATTTCGACGTGAAGACTGGCCACGACGTGGCGCTACAGCTCTTGCCGAAGTACCCGACGGCCGACTGGATCTTTTCGCACAACGACGGCATGTCGTTCGGCATTATCCAGGCACTGCAAGAGATGGGTAAGACCTCTGGAAAAGACATCGGCATCGTGTCAATTGACGGGACCAAGCAGGGCGCGCAGGACGTTGCTGACGGGCTGATTGCCGAGATTACCGAGTGCAACCCGAAGTTCGGCCCCATCCTATTCGATACCATCGAGAAGTACTCCCGTGGCGAAGCGATAGCCGCGTCGCTCATGAACACCGACCGCACGTTCGACTCGACGAATATCGCAAGCTATCTACCCGAGGCGTTCTAGTTTCCGTTAACCCGCTCGGCGGGTCAGAATTCGGGCGGCACGAAGCACGGCGCTTCGGCCGCCCGTTGCTGATTCTAACCACAGAGGCACAGAGGTACGGCGACGGAGGAGAATGGAATGGGTTCGGATTGAGATCCGGAGACCCTTCATCCCCCGGGCCTCTGTGGTGAAAAAAAATAGCCGGTTCGGAGCTCTGGCCCCCTAAAACAGCATGACGTCGCCGCGTTCGCTGTCGGAGACGTCGCCTTGGTCGAACACGGACCTGTTGGTCAGCGGCGCGACTTGGTTGGCCGTCATACGGCCTGCGGCCAGTTCGGTGACGTTCGCGTCCACTGTCTTGGTCAGCGCATCCATCTGCCGAAGCGCCTGAGTGAGCATGTCTTGAAACTGAAGGTGAGACAGAACCTCCTGGGCACGCTCAACAGTCTGCTTCCCAGCGCCATTTGCGGCATTGAGCGCATCGAGGGCATTCGCCATGGCCTCCGAATAGACTCGTTCCAGTCGGTTCGACTCCTCGGCCAAATGAGCCGAGAACTCTCGCACCCCGGCGACCATCGAGTCTGACTCCGATGCAATGGCTGGGATGGTATCGGCCATCTGTTGGGCGATACCGGAGGTGGCCTCGTTGGCCTTGGCCACCGCAACGGTAAACCGACCCATTTCCTGAGCAATGATGGCGAACCCGGCCCCCTGTTCTCCCAGTCGAGCCGCTTCGATTCGAGCGTTGACCGTCAGGATGCGGGCCTCCGACCAGAGGCCGCTGACCTTCTTGGTGAATTCGTTTACCTTGGCCACCATGGCCAAGGCGTGATTGGCGGCAGCCGACTGTGCCTCGAGCCGGCGCGAGAGCTCGTTCATGAACTCACCAAACAGCTCACGCTGCCGCTTCATGGCGGCGCCCAAGGAAGCCGCCGAGCGGTTGCCGGCCTCGTTGCCGAGGCTTGCCACTGCGTGGTCGACGGCCGAGACCTGTTCCCGCGTCTCGTCGTAGATGGCCCGCACCGCATCGCCGGCAGCCATCACTTCCTTCTCGCTGATGGTGATGCACTTGCCAAGTAACTCGTCGGCTAACTTCTGAAGCGACGATACCTGCGACTGAATTGCGTTCAGGACGCCGGTATCGACGGCGCCGCCTCGTGGTGTAATCGTAGACCCTAGGCTGCCCCCTGCCGCGGTGCTGGAGTGGGCACTGCTCGCCATCGACTATGCACCAGTCAACTTCTTCGCAGCGGCGATAAGCTGATCGGCCTTGAAGGGTTTGACCACCCATCCGCGAACGCCAAGCGCCTTCGCTTTGTCGATCACGTCATTCTTACCTTCGGTGGTCAACATGACGACGGGCGGATTGCCCATCTTTCCAGCCTGCTTCATGGCCGCAAGAAACTCCAGTCCGGACATACGCGGCATGTTGACGTCGCAGACGATCATCTTGACGTCTGGATTCTTGGCCATTTGGTCGAGTGCCTCTTGACCGTCCCCGGCCTCCACAGTGGAGAACCCCGCTTGCGTCAGGGCGACCGCGACCTGTTGCCGCACGGTCTTGGAATCGTCGACGAGGAGAATCTTGTGTGGCATAAGTGCGCTCCCTTGTTCACGGATGCAATCGCGAAGCTAGAACAGAATTCCTTCCCCTTCGCCTACCGTGACGGTCAGATCTTTGGGTCGGAATAGTGGCCCGCCGTTCGTTCGTTGGATGTGCAGGACGATCAGGATTTCGTGATCGCCAAGACGCCCACGCAAAGAAGCGTGCGGCCGTTGGTCGGAAATGTCGATCTGCATGTCCTCTCCCGAAACCACCGTGGGAATGCCGAGCGAGAAGATGCAGCCGAGGGCTGCGAATCGATTGTTGAGACGGCCCAGCGTCTGATTGGCAAGTTCGCCTGCCCAATCGAGCACATCGCCGTCGAAGGCAGGGGTGGGCGACCCAGCGAGGGGAAACGTGGCGCGAAAGAACTCGGGCGACGCCACCATCACGAGCGCGCCTCTGAGATCTTCCGCGCCGAGCCCAAGCGAGGCTAGAACGCTCGTGTGCTTCACGCGCCCCTTGGGTACCTCGACGCCGCTCTCGCATGCCATGCGCGGAAACATGTCCAAGCACACAGCGCTCATCTCGGCGCTAACCTGCGTTACTTCCTGCTCAGTCTCCATGCTTCTTCTCCTACCCGCGCGATGTGCAGCAAGCAAACGACAGACGGGTAATTACTCAACGACCTTGACCATCTTCAGCAGCTCGGCCTTGAAGTTGACCTTCTGGGCACGGGCCTGCGCGAGATTGACGAGGAGCTTGGGTTTGCCCGAGATGACGTCGAAGCCGAGGACGACGCCTTGCTGAACGTACGAGCCGACGGTGGCGACCGAAAGGACATTCACCCCGTCGAGGCTGCGCTTGATATCCAGGATCTCGCTTCCAAAGCCCGGCATGATGAACACCACGCTGATGCCACTGGTGTGGCAAAGATTCGCCAGCGCGGCTCCCGACTCGAACCGCACCGTGGATTCCTCGTGGGGTTGTCCGCCGATCTGGGCGAGTCGGCCGAGGGCGCCGTGAATCTGGGTCGCCGCGCGGGCACTGTCGGGATTCGTGGAGGTCAATAGAACGATCTTGACCTTGCCCTTGGCGCGCTCGGCGAAGCCTTTGTCATAGTCCGCCACCGACGTCAACAGTTGGACCTGCATGGGTAAGGGGACTGCCACGTCTTCCCCGTATGCCCGACCCAGACAGCCAACAACGACACAGAACCAGAGGAGCGCGGCGATCAGTGGACAGCGTGGCCGAGGAACAGACCGAACCCGACGACCCCAACCGCTCACGAGTCGACCGCGCATCAACACGGTCGGAGATCCTTTGCGTTCGTGGCTCATGGGTTCCACCTAGAAATCCAACTGCAGGCCAAGCGTGACTCGCAACCTGTCCACGGGAATTAGCCGTGGCGGGGTTTGGTCGAACGTCTGCGTCTGCGAGCTGGCAGCCGCGAGCGGCCCCACAGTGTACGGCCCCCGGTCCGTTACTGCGTAGTTGGCCACCAGTCGATAGCTCAAGTGTTTGACCTTGGGAACAATGCCCGAGAGGGTCAATCTTGCCTCTACCTGTGCCGGGGCGTACGGCTCGAGTCGGGAACCGTCCGCCATGACCAGGTAGCGGTCCGGACGTCTTTCACCCATGAACTGGGTGGCCAGGGCAATGGTCGGAATCATGCCGCCTGGAACGTAAGCAATGCGCGCGTTGCCGAAGATGGTTGGTGCGATGTTCCCATTGCGTTGCACCTCGGCAGTGCCCGACGCCGACGCTGCGGGCTGCGAATTCTTCAGTTTGGCCTGCGCGACTGTCGCAGTCAGGCCGTACTGCAGGACATCATAACCGAAGGATCCATCGATGCCGACGTTGAGCCCGTAGTTGTCGATGGCATCGGCGTTCTGGTATTGGGTCATCAGCACACCGGTAGCCGCGGGCGCCGTCAGCGAGTTGCGAGCGGCTTCGTTCGTTTCGGCCAGGGTCAACTGGCGCAGCTGAACCAAGTTTTCCCAGCGCGAGTAGAACCCACCGACCAGAAAGCGATGCGCACCCAGCTTCTGTTGGATGCTCGCTTCCAGCGACTTCACCGTCTCAGGCTTGAGTGGCTTGCCAAAGTTCAGGTCGGGGCGCGCCGTCGCGGCATCGATGCCGTTTACCGTGGTGCTGACATTGGCGGCAATCCGCCCGGTGGCAGAGTCGTTGGACTCGTCCCAGCTGGGTGCCCGGAACGCCTCGGCATAGGCGATCTTCAGAAGGCCGTTCTTCCACGCTTCCCAGTTGCCTGACAAGCGCTTGACCAAGACCGTCTCGAATCGAGAGTCGTGGTCGATGCGTAGCCCACCGTTGAAGTGAAGCACGGGAATGGGAGTCCAGGTCTGCTGCAGGTACGAGCCAATCGTGACGTCCGAGGTATCGACGCCCGGAATCTTTTGACTTGCTGCCAGGAATGAGTCGCCCGTGTCGACGTTGAGCTTCTCGTGCGAGGTCTTGAGAGAGCGCCATCGCAGGTCGGCGCCAGCCATGGTCACGAAGCGGGCGTCACGCAGCCAGTCCCACGAAGTCTGCAAGTCGAGACCGGCCCACATAGCGGTTCCTTTGTCGAGGAAGTCGCAGGTGGGCGGACGATTGTTGGAGGTATAGGGACAAAGGCTGCCACGCGAAGCGATGAGGTCGTTTTGGAAAGAGAAGTAGTCGCCGTAAAGCCGGGAGGACACATCGAGCAGAGAGGAGACGGCACGGTGATATTTCAGGTCGACCGAGCGCCGAACCTCGGACTCGTTCGTGCCTCCGTCGTCGTAATTGCCGATGCCGGTGGGTGCCGAGTGTTTGTAATGGGTTTCGCGTAGATCCAGCTCGACATTGCCGAGCATGACACGGGCTATCGCGGTGGGCACTTGGGCGTAAGGCGAGTTGCTCGGCTTCGTCCCACCCCAGACTCCGTCTCCCACCGGATCGCGCGTGTTCCGGCCCGGATTTCCTGTAAAGGCGTCGACACCCGTATTGACGGGTCCGATCGTCATGTAAGGTCCGGACTGCCGGTAGTACTCGCCGTGGATGGATAGTTCGCCGTTGCGGCCAAGCAGCGAGAACTGTCGCGCGTAGCCAGCCCCGGCGCGAACGCCCGTGACAAGCGAGGATTCAGCAACGGCGTGAAAGCCGGCATTGTCCTTGGCACGCTTGGTAACCACGTTGATGAGGCCGAGCATCGCGTTCGAGCCATACAGCACAGAGCCAGCACCGACGATCACCTCGATGTGATCGATGAGCTCGATGGGAACGCCTGCGCCGACGCCAAACCAGGCGCTTCCGCGCAACGGCTCGTTCATCGCATGGCCGTCCACCAGCAAAAGGAAGTGGCTACCCCGATCGCCGGTAAGCAAAACCCCGCGGGAACCAATTTCTCCGCCGTTCAGGTTCTCCGAGGTCTTGGCGCCGATGGTGAGAAAGTCGATGGCCTCAGCCAAGGTTTTGATGCCGTAGCGACGAAGGTCATCGGCGGAGAGGCTGGTAGACAGAGCTGGTGCTGCGCTGGCACCTTCCGCTTGCTTGGACGCCGAGGTGACGATTTGCTCACTGAGCAGGCTCTCGAGGTCGCCCAATCCGTCCGCATACGCAAGGCGCGCGAAGGACAGCAGGCTTACCAGAGCAGGCAAGGACCAGCCCCAACGACGGTGACGGCAGACTGACCTCATGCACTCTCCCAATCGCGCGGACTTTCTTCGCCGGCAGGCAGCGCCTGCTGGATTTCGACTCGTCCGCAGCATGGCAGTCGATTCGTCAGGAAATCGTGGCTTCTTGAGAAGCGAAGACCGGCTATCCGGCTCTGCCCGCCGAAGATGCCGAAGGACATCGAGAGTCCTGCCCTATCGAAACGCCAATCGAACCGCGTTGCAATTAGAGCCCCGCCTCGCCGGCGATGCGCCGTACGGCGGAAAGCAGCAGGTCGCTTTGAAAAGGCTTAACAATCCACCCTTTGGCGCCTGCCCGCTTGGCCCTTGCAATGAGCTCAGGCGATCCATCCGTGGTGAGCATCACGACGGGAACGGGTGGCGCCGGCGCGTCGCCCTTGATCGTCTCCAGAAATTCGAGACCGTTTGCCACTGGCATGTTCACATCACAGATGACCATTGCGATAGGCGCTCCGCTGCGCACGACTTCGATGCCCTCGCGCCCATTGCAGGCTTCGATTATGTTGTAACCAGCGGCCTTCAGGGTCAGTGACACCTGCTGTCTGACCGTGAGCGAATCGTCGACAATGAGTACGGTTTTGCTGCCCATGGTTAGCCCAAGCTAGAAGAAGAGAAGTGAGCCTTCCCGAAGAGCACCAGCCCGCTCGTCTGCGGGATTGTCAGCCAGTTGGAATCCGGGTCGGATGTTCAGCTCCAGCCAGACGTCCAGCATTACGCCGTCGATCGAGAAGCGGATTGGGTTGTGACTGTTACGAAGGCTGGAAGACAAACGCACATTTTCGGCAAGGGCACTCTGGGGAACGCCAAGCGCCAGACTGACGTTGTAGGCCAGCAGGCGATTGCGGTACCGCCCTACCGTTTGATTGACGAACTCACAGGCCCAATCGGCCAAGTCCCGCGGTGTAACCGTGGCCGGCAACGGATGAAGCCGTGAGAAGAGGTCAGCCGAGCCGAGCACCGTGATCGACGCCCGGAAGTCGGTGCTGCCAAAGCCGCAGAATGCCGTCAGGCTCTCGCGCAAATTCAGCGGTTCGTGTTCGCCCGAAACACGCTGGGCCACGAGGCCCGCCTCTTTGAAGAGCTCCTCCAAGCATGTGGCGAGAATCTCTTCCAGTCTTTCCTCGTTGGACTTGCCAGCCATCGTTGCCTCAACGTCTTATTCGTCAAGACTCAGAAAATCTGGAGCTATTGCAGCTCCGGTAGAACGGCCAGCTCGGTTCCCGTTCGCCGCAGCACCGAGGCCGCGACCGCGATCCGGTTTCGTCCGGCCGATTTCGCCTGGTACATGGCACTGTCGGCGCGTCCGATGAGAATCTCGGGGGTGTCCCTGACCTCGAGGCACGAGACGCCAATGGAGGCGCGCACAGGCACCAGCTGCCCATTCTCCAGACGGACTTGCATCGCTTCGATGGCAGCGCGAATGCGTTCGGCGCCGATCCGCGCGCCCGGCTCGTCCGCGCCTGAGAGCACCGCCACGAACTCTTCACTACCCCAGCGCCCCACGATTTC
>Ga0302323_100001632_pt1 | contig 18250 bp, 8 predicted proteins | sample Fen_T0_3_FD_201950 | JGI IMG/M metagenome (GOLD analysis project Ga0302323, IMG submission 201950) | Peat permafrost microbial communities from Stordalen Mire near Abisko, Sweden - Fen_T0_3 | ecosystem: Environmental > Terrestrial > Soil > Wetlands > Permafrost | place: Sweden: Abisko... | reverse complement strand
GGTCGCCGTCACCTACGAGGTGATGATTACCAATACGCAAGACGTTCCACGTCGCGTGGACCTGCTTGGCACCGTCGCCGGCATCTACGAGCGTCGGCTATCGAACTTCGATGCCTCGTTCGACGCTTACTGCCGTGCGATGCGCGCGGATCCGGCGAACCCCGAGGTGACTGCACATCTTGACCGCATGGCCGAGGCGAGCGGACGCTGGCCCGAGCTCGCCGCCGCCATCGAGGGCGAGATCGAGCGCGTGATGGACACTGGGCTGCAGGTCGAGATGCTGATGCGTCTGGCCCGCGTGTACGAAGAAGAAACCCGCGACATCGACAAGGCCATCGCGACGTTCAAGCGGGTCGCCGAGGCCGAGCCTGACCGCAAGGATGGGCTTGTCGCCCTCGATCGCCTCTACACCGTGACCGAGCGTTGGCAAGACCTGGCCGACATCGTTCGTCGCGAGATCCGCCTGGCCGACACCGAGGACCAGATCGTCGCGCTGACTTACCGGTTGGCCCAGATCCAGGAGGTTGCCCTGGGCGATCTGCCCAAGGCCGTGGAGGCGTACCAGGAAATATTGGCCATCTCACCCCAGCACGAGGACACCCGCGCAACGTTGGAACGGTTGATGGCAGCCGGCACCATGCAGCGGGAGATCGCCCAGGTCCTCGAGCCGCTCTACCGCGTCGGCGAAGAGTGGGAGAAGCTGGTTCGCGTCTACCAGGTCGAGCTGATCGGTGAGTCGGATTCCGAGGAACGGCAGCGCATCCTTCGCCGCCTGGCAGACATCACCGAAAACAAGCTGCTCGACCAGATCGCCGCGCTCGATTGGTGGGCGCGTGCCGTGGTCGAGTCGCCCTCGTCGGAGCAGGCCCTCGAAGAGGCGCTTCGCCTGGCGCGTCTGACCCATCAATGGGAAGCCTACGTCTCGACCATGGCCGAGGCCGCAGGCAAGACCACCGACCGGGCGGCACGCAAGGACGTGCTCATGCGCCTGGCCACCGTCTTCGAAACCGAGCTAGGCGATTTGCCACGCGCAGAAGAAGTGCTGGGCCAGATTCTCAACTTCGACGCCGACGATCCCGACGCGCTGGCATTCCTCGACCGCGTCTACGACAAGCAAGGCGACTTCGAGAAGCTTGCCAGTGTCCTGCGCCGCCGCATCGTCATCACCGACGATTCGCTTCAGCTCGTGGCTTTGCACTTGCGCTTGGGCAAGGTGCTGGCCGACGTCATCGACGATCCCGAGGCTGCGGTGGCCAGCTACCTGGCCGTGCTCGAGCAGGAGTCGCGCTCGCCCGAGGCGCTCGAAGCTCTGGAGCGTCTGTATTTCCGGGCCGAGCGTTGGGAGGATCTCTACGGCGTCTACGAGAAGATGCTCGACATTGCGCCCGGCGATCAGGCGCTATCCGATTGCTACGCGCGCATGGCCAAGATCACGTCAGACGTGCTTGGGCATCGCGATCTCTCCGTCGAGCTGTGGCGACGCGTTCTCGACCTGCGCGGCGCGGACCCGCAGGCGCTGTCGGCCTTGGCCGATCTGCACGAGGAAGCGGAAGAGTGGCGCGAGCTCACTGAGGTTCTCGACAGCCAGATCCGCGCGACCGAAGATCCGGTGGCGCGAATTCCTGTGTACAAGCGCCTGGGCCGCGTGTGGGGCGAAAAGCTCGGCCGCGAACGCAACGCCCTCGAGTGCTGGCAGAAGGTGGTCGAGATCGACGCCGGCGACGTGGAAGCCCTACGCGCCATCGCCGACAACTACCGCAGTGCCGGTGCCTGGGAAGAGCTGGCCGACATCCTGCGACGGACCATCTCCGTCGGCAGCCATGCTCTGACCGGCCATGAGGTCAAAGAGCTGTATGTCCAGTTGGGCGAACTCGAAGGCACCACGCTCATGCGCATCGACGCCGCGGTCGAGGCATGGCGCCAGGTCCTGCAGATCGAGCCTACGGAGGGGCGCGCGCTGGCGGCGCTCGAAAAGCTGTTCACGCAGGAAGCCCGTTGGGAAGAATGTGTGGAGGTGCTCGAACGGCGCGCGGCGGCCCTTTCCTCGCCCGACGAGAAGGTCGACGTGCTCATGCAGGCCGCGTCCATCTGGTCCGACAAGGTCGGCGATGGCGGCGCGGCCACCGAGGTTTACGAGCGCGTGCTGGAGATCGATCCTTCGAACGTCAACGCGTCCACCAGCCTCGAAGAGCTGTATCGCCAGCGCAAGGTGTGGCCGCGCTTGGTCGAGTTGCTGATCGCGCGCATCGATTACGTGGAAGGCCCACCGGAGCGCATCAAGATCTTCTGCGACATCGCCCTGGTGTACGAAGAACAAATGGGCGACCGCGATTCGGCCTTCGTCACCTTGCAGGCTGCTTTCCGCGAGGACTACTCGAACGACTACGTCGCGCAAGAGCTCGAGCGGCTGGCGACGGCGACCAACAAGTGGAGCGAGCTGCTGACCGAGTACACGCAGGTCGCGCAAGGCATGACCGACGCGAAGCAGGCGTCGGATCTGTGGGTGAAGATTGCCCGTTGGTACGATTCCGCGCTCGACCACACCGAGTACGCCATCGCGGCGGCCAAGAAGGCGCTGTCGCTCGAATCCGAGCACCTGGGTGCCATGGCGGCGCTGGCTGACTTCTATCGCAAGACGGGTCAGTGGAAGGACCTGGTGGCGATGTTGTCGAAGCACGCCGAACTGGAACAGGACGTTGAGCGTAAGGTCGGTGTCCTGCTTCAGTTGGCCGAGTCCTTCGAGGTTCAGCTTTCCGACGCCGGCCAAGCCACGGCCGCCTACGAGCAGGCGTTGCGCTGCGACGAGCGTTGCCTTCGTGCCATCGACGCACTCGAGCGCTTGCACCGTCGGTCGCAAGCCTGGGACCGCTTGGCCGAGATCCTCGGCAAGAAGTCGCAGATCGTCAGCGATGTCGATTTGGCAGTGAAGCTGCGTCTGCAAGTGGGCGAGCTGTGGGAGTCGCGGCTCGGTGACAATGAGCGCGCGGTCGAAGCGTACCGCGAGGTGCTGACCGTCGACCCGCAGAACCTGCAGGCGCTAAAAGCCCTCGAGCAGCTCTACCTAAAGGCCGGTCGCACCGACGCGTATCTCGATGTCCTCGAGCACCAGCTCGAGGTCACGCCCGCCGACACCGAGCGGGTGAGCCTGTATCTGCGCATGGCGCAGGTCTGGGAGCAACAGCCGGGTAAAGCCGAGCGGGCCATCGAATGCTTGCTGAACGTGCTCGAGATCGACGCTCAGCAGCTTGGCGTCTATCGTGACATCGAACGGCTGTACCGAGCCGAGCGGAACTGGGACGCCCTGGTCGACATCTACCGTCGTCACATCCAGGTCGAAACTGAGGCGGCCGAACGCACCACCATTCATCTGGCGCTGGGCCATCTCTTCGAGGAAGAGCTGCGCGATCCGGACCGTGCCGCCGAGTCGTACAACGATATCCTCACCTTCGATTCCGACCACACCGACGCCCTCAAGGGTCTGGCTCGCATCTACGAGCAGACCGAGCAGTGGGATCGCGCGGTCGAGATCATGGAGCGCTTGGTGGACGTGGTGGACGCCAAGGAGAAGGTCGACCTCAGCTACCGGTTGGGCAAGATCTTCGATGAGCAGATGCAGATGCCGGAGTCGGCCGAGGAGCGGCTCTCCGACGCGCTCAGCGTGGATCCGACCCACGTGCCCAGCATGGTTTCGCTGATCAATCTGTACAAGCAGCGTGGCGATTCGCAGAAGGCCGCGCAGATGATGGTGCGCGCCGAGTCTTGCACGCAGAATGTGCTGGAGAAGACGCGTCTTCTGTTCGAGGCAGGCAAGCTTTACCAAGTGGACCTGTCCGACGAGGATCGCGCCAAGGAGCTGTTCGCGCGCACGCTGGAGTTCGATCCCGAGCACGTGGAGGCCGCCGCTCCCCTCGCGGAGATCTACTACCGACGAGAGGAGTGGGCGCCGCTCATTCCCGTGCTGGAAATGCTCGCGCGCAAGACCGACCGGCGTGCCAACAAAGAGCTACACGTCCTCTACTACCGGTTGGCAAAGGCGGCGGACAAGCTCGACGATCAGGAAAAGGCGCTCAAGTGCTACCGCCAGGCCTACGAGCTGGATCCCACGCATCTGCCGACCCTGGTGGATCGGGCCGACCTTCTCTATCGCCGCCAGCAGTGGGACGACGCTTTCAAGCTGTACCAAACCGTGATGGTGCAGCACCGCGAATCGCAGAGCGACGATCAGATCGTCGAGATCTTCCACCGCATCGGCAATATCAAGATGAAGGTGGGCGAGCGGGCGAAGTCGATCAACATGTTCGAAAAGGCCCTGGAGATAAGTCCAGGCCACCGGGCCACCCTACAAGCCTTGGCCCAGGTCCACGCCGACGCCGGCGAGTGGGAGGCCGTGATCAAGCAGAAGCGCGCGCTGCTGAGCCACAGTGACAGCGTCGACGAGAAGGTGCGCTTCCACGAAGAGATCATCGCGATCTACAAGGACAAGCTGAATAACCCGCAGAAAGCCATCGCGGCGTACCTCGAAGCTCTCGAGGTCAAGCCCGACGCCCGTAACCTGCTGGTCGATGTGCTGGAGCTTCTGCACGAGACCAAGCAGTGGAAGAAGGCGGTCGAGATCCTCATGCGGCTTGCGAACCTCGAGACTGGCCGAGGCAAGGCCAAGTACCTCGAGACCGCAGGCATCATCACCAACGCCGAATTGCACTCGCCCGACGAGGCCGTCGAGATGTTCAATCAGGCCTTGGACGAGTATCCGGACAGCCTCAAGCCCTTCGAGCGGATCGACAAGATCATGACCGCGAAGAAGGACTGGACCAACCAGCAGCGCAACTACCGCAAGATGATCAAGCGGCTCGGGCAGGAAGTGTCAGCCGACAAGAAGGCGACCCAGCTCGCGCTGTGGCACGGCCTCGGCGAAATCTATCGCTCGCGCCTGAAGATGTACCGCGAGGCCGCCGAGGCTTTCGAAGTGTGCGTGCGTCTCGAGCCGGAGAATCTGGGGCGTCACCAGATCCTGGCCGAGCTATTCCAGGTGCAGGGGCCCGAGTCCTACGACAAAGCCATTCGTGAGTACCGCCTGCTCATCGGACGCGCCAAGGAGCCGAAGGACATGGTCTCTTCGCTCAAGACGCTGCGACGGCTGTATGCCGAGCTTGGCAAGTACGACCAGGTGTGGTGTGTCGCCTCGACGCTGGCATACCTCAAGCAAGCCGACGCCGAGGAAATGCGGTTCTTCGAGCAGTACCGCAGCAAGGGGCTCGCGCGCGTGAAGGCACGCCTGACCGAGGAGAACTGGCAGCGACAGATCTTCCATCCCAACGAAGACCGCTACGTTTCGTTGGTGCTGGCCAACATCAGCCAGACCGTGCTGGCGATCCGCGCCGACGAGCACAAGACCTACGGTATCAAGCGCAAGGACAAGCGCGACCTGAACACCGACCAGCTGATGCTGTCGCGGGTGTTCATCTACGCCAGCCAAATCCTGGGCGTCAGCATTCCCGAACTGTTCTTGCGCCAGGACTGGGCGGGCGAGATGGAATTCGTGAGTGCGCGCGAAAAGCAGCAGCTCTGCCCGGCCATCATCGTCGGCTCGGCGCTTCTGCAAGGCAAACAGGAGAAGGATCTGGCCTACGCCCTCGGCAAGCGCCTGAGCCTCCTGCGTGCGGATCACGTCATGCGCTGGCCGCGCATCGTCCCCCAGGTGTCCGAGCTCAAGGCGTTCTTCCTGGCCGCGCTCAAGCTGGTGCAGCCCAAGGTGCAAATCAAGGCCGAGATGGAAGTGCCGGTAAACGAGCGCGTCGCGCTGCTGCACCAGTTCCTGCCCCCGCAGCAGATGGAGCAACTGGCCGAGGTGGTCCGTCGCTTCCTCGAGAGCAACGCAGAAGTGGACCTGCACAAGTGGGCCATTTCGGTCGACTACACGGCGACCCGCGCGGGCTTCCTGCTGTGCAACGACCTCGAAACTGCCGTTGCACAGATCATGTCGGAGCCCATCTCCGTCGGCAGTGCGGACCCGAAGGACAAAGTGCGCGACCTCATCCAGTGGAGCGTCTCGGAGGAATACTTCGAGTTGCGCAGCCACCTCGGGTTGGCCATCGGATAGGACACCATGCCGGCCGGCGTTGCCATTCCTTTGGCTGTGGTCCTGGCCGGCGTGGTTGGCGTGTGTGTCGGGCTTTGGTTTGCGGTCAAGGCCCGGGCTCGCGCAGGCCTGGCACGTCGCACGCGCGCCCAGGAAGTAGAGCGCATCCGTGCCACCGCCGAACGTGAGGCGATGACCCTGCGCAAGCAGGTCGAAGTGGCAGCACGCGAGGAAGCGCTGGTGCTGCGCAACGAGGCCGAGCCCGCCCTCCGAAGTCGTCAGGTCGAGCTGGCCGAGTTGGAAGCAGCCTTGGTCGGTCGGACCGTCTTTCTCGACGAGGAAGTTCGGGCTCTGGCTGACCTGCGCAAGGAGCTCTCGAATCGCGAAACGCCGCTCAAGGATCTGGAACGCGAAAAGCAAGTCGCCCATGCCGACGTAGCGAAGCTTGCCAAAGAGCAGCGCGCAGCCTTGGAACGGGTTTCTGGGACCTCGGCGGCCCAGGTCGTCCACACGTTGGTCGACGCGGAAATCGAGGAGGCGCGCGCACTGGGGGCACAGACGGTGCGCAATGCCAGCGAAGGCGCTTCGTCGAGTGAGACCTCCCGCGGCGCCAAGCGATTGATGGGCATTTCGGGCGGGCGGTTGTCCGAGCGCTTTTACTCGGAACGCGTCCAGTCGGTGATTGCGTTGCCCGACAATCGGGGCGTGCGCGCCGGACTCACCGAGGATGACTTGAAGGCCATCGAGGGCGTGGCCGGGGTGACGTTGGCTTTCACCGACGACAGCGACGGGATCCGCCTCGAGGGACTCGACGGTGTGGGCCGAGAGATGGCGCGACGGTGTGTCGCCCGGATGCTGCGCAAGCCTGGGCTGCACGGGGACGCTTTTGCCAAGACGGCGCGCGAGATCACGGGTGAGCTCGAACGGGAGATCCTGGAACGTGGCCAACGCGGCTTTGCCATGCTCAAGGTCGAACGTGCGCATCCCGAGATCGTGAAGCTGGTCGGCCGGCTCAACTTCAGGACCAGCTATTCACAGAACCAGTGGGAGCACGCGGTGGAGTCCGGGTTCCTGTGCGGCATGATGGCGGCCGAGCTCGGGATGGACGTCAAGATCGCGCGTCGCGCGGCACTCATGCACGACATCGGCAAAGCGCTGACCCACGAGCTGGATGGTTCGCATGCTGTGATCGGCGCGGACTACGCGCGTCGGCTCGGAGAAACCGAGGTGGTCGCCAATGCCATCGGAGCGCACCACACCGACGAGCCCTTCGGCAGCGCGTACGCGCACTTGGTCGCCGCCGCCGATGCCATGTCGGGCGGTCGCCCCGGGTCCCGCCGCCAGAATGAAGACAACCACATGGCCAAGCTGACGGAAATCGAGCGCATCGCGAATAGCTTCCGCGGCGTGGGCGAGGCCTTCGCGGTGCAAGGCGGGCGCGAGGTGCGCGTCTACGTGGAAGAGGATCGCATCAATGACCTGGCGGCGGCCAAGCTGGCCACCGATATCGCACAGGTCATCTCGAGTGAAATGACCTTCCCTGGCCAAATCAAGGTCACGGTCATCCGCGAGTTTACCGCGGTGGAAGTGGCAAGTTAGGTCGGAGGCATCGTGCAGCTCAACGTTCCGCCTATCGTTCCGTACGTCGCCGGGGCCGTGCTGTTCCTGTTCGGCAGCCTGCGCATCAAGTACCTGGGCGCGCCGCGATCGCCGCGACTGTCGGAAGATGACGACAGGTCTTTGGACGCAGCCCCGGTTCGTGGCAAGCAACAGCGTCGCCACATCGCCATGGGCGCCGTGTGGATCCTGATGGGCCTGTTCCTGCTGGTGTCGACGTACTTCCAGGTCCGCGGGCGACACTAGCGGGCCTCGGCTACGACTGTCATGCCGGCGGCCACAGCCAGGCGGCGCCCCGGACACCGCTCGAGTCACCGTACTTGGCCTTGACGATGGGGGTCGTGATCTTGTCGGAGAAGACGTACTTCGGCAGCAAGAGCGGAACCTCTCGGTACAGGCGCTGAATGTTGGAAACGCCGCCCCCCAGGACGATAACGTCTGGGTCGAGCAGGTTGACGACGACCGCGAGTGCACGGGCCAGGCGGTCTTCGTAACGGGCCATGGTGGCCAGTGCTTGCGGGGCGCCAGCGTCGGCATCCGTTGCGATGCCGGAAGCCGCGAGGTCCTGGCCGGTGTGTTGGCGGTGGTCGCGCGAGAGACTCGGTCCCGAGAGGAAGGTCTCGTTGCATCCGGACCGGCCACAGTAGCAGGCCTGGCCGGGCCGCTCGTCGTCGCGGGGCCATGGCAGGGGATTGTGCCCCCATTCGCCCGCGATGGCGTGTGCGCCCGTGAGGACATGGCCATCCACCACGATGCCGCCGCCGACGCCGGTTCCGACGATGACGCCGAAGACAATCGAGGCGCCGGCAGCTGCGCCGTCGCTGGCCTCGGAAAGGGCAAAGCAGTTGGCGTCGTTGGCGACGCGTACCTCGCGGCCGAGCAGCTCGGTCAAATCCCTGTCCAGCGGATGGCCGATGAGCTCGACGGAATTGGCATTCTTCACGAGTCCTGTCGCCGGCGAGATCGCCCCGGGGATGCCTATCCCGAGGGTGCCCGTCTGTCCCTGCGCGGCTTCGAGGTTCCCGACCAGTCCCGCGATTGCCTTCAGGATGGGCAGGTATTCGCCCCTCGGCGTCGGAACGCGCAAGCGGTGTCGCTCGATGCCTTGGTCATCGATGACGATCCCTTCGATCTTTGTGCCGCCCAGGTCGATTCCGATCCTCATGGTGAGAGCCTCGCATCTGCGCCGGCCCGGACGCAAATAGGTGACGTCTCGGGAGAAGATATTCTAAAGTGCCGGCCATGGCTCCCAAGAATCATCTCTTCATCGGAACGGATTGTGGTGCCACCACGTCAAAAATCGGCGCGGTGTGGGACAGCGGCAAGCCGGTCTCGCGCAAGCTTCTTCAGCATCCGACCCAATCACAGCAGGGCCCCCAGGCGGTGGTTGCGGGCTGGATCGAGGCCATCGATCGCTACCTGGCCGCGAACAAGCTCGGCTGGAAGCAGGTCAAGGGCGTGGGGCTCGCGATTCCCGGGCCGTACGAACGCTATGGCGTGCTCGCGCATTCGGCGAACTTGCCTACGTCGTTCGATGGCTGGAATTTCTACGCCGCCTACAGCCGAGCCCTCAAGAAGAAGGTGGGCCGCGAGCTTGCTCTCATCGTGGGCAACGACGGCGCTTTCGGTGGCGTGGGCGAGGCGAAGCACGCCCGAGGCGCGCGCAAGGGTTCGGTGCTCCTGCTCGCGCCCGGCTCGGGTTTGGGCTCGGCCTACATTGGCGAAGACGGCCTTCCCCTCGTCGGCGATACGTTGGCGGCGATGGAAACCGCGCACATGGCCGCTCCGCTGCATCTCCTTGGGGCGAAGGCCTACAAGTGCGGTTGCGGTCGCGAGTGGGGCTGCATGGAGCTCTACACGACGCTGGCCGGACTGCCCTATCTCCTCGACGAGCGGCTGATTCAGAATCCCGACCACCCGCTCGCCCAGTCGAGCAGGATGCCCCGGGAGAAGGCCCTGGCGCTGCGTGGCCTCGCGCAAACCGGCGACGCGATCGCAGTCGAGCTGTTCGACTTCCAGGCGCGTGCAATGGGCCTGCACGTGGCCAACCTGTGCATGGCGCTCGACACCAAGTTCGTGGTCATCGGCGGCGGCCTGATGGATCCCGAGAACACCACCAAGGCCTTCCGCGAACGCTACCTGAAGATCGTGCGCGAGACCGCCCACACCTACCTGTGGCCGGTGCAGCGCAAGAGCGTAACCATTCTACCGTCGGCGCTCGGCGAGCTGTCCCAGGCCATCGGCGCCGCCCTGGCTGCTCTCTTCGCGAGCAAGCGCTGACGACCGGCCTACAGCGTTCGGGCGTGCCCCCGCGGCGCGCCCGATTTCACAACATTGCCGGATCAAGCTACACTGGCTTTCTGACGAGAATGCACCTCATGCTCTTTCGCGTCCGGCACCGAGCGTTGTGGGTTGCCGCTGGGGCAGCCCTGCTGGTGGGTGCCTGCTCGAAGACGCCGGCCCTTCCGCCGCTGCCGACCATTCCCAAACTTGGCCCCTCGGGCGAGAAGCACCTAGGCGAGAACGTCGAGTACCGCAGCAAGGCTGGCGAGTCCATCGCACCCGTGGTTGTTGCCGACGATCCTGCGCCGGTTGCGGCCATTCCGCAGGCCTTTCCGGCCGGAGGAAAGGGGCCGGCGACCCTGAACGGAGATCCGAACGGTCTTACCCGGGAGGCGCTAAACCAAAGCATTCAGGGCGCCATGGGCTCCCTGGCATCCTGCTTTTCGTCGTTGACTCAGGACCCCATGGTGGCCATCTCTTTCGAGGCGGATCCCAGTGGTCATCCAAGTTTGCTTCGAGTTAATGGCGCGCCACCCGATGCAGAGCGCTGCATCCGAAACATCGCGCAGGGAATCCGCTTTCCAGCCTTCCAGGGCAAAGGCGTCCAGGTCGATTTACCGCTGTCATTCCACCGCGTCGGCGGACCGGCTCAGCCGCAAGCCCAAGCCGCCCCGCAGCAACAGGGCGCGCCGCTGTTCATCCAGCCCTAGGCGGTAGCCCGGACCAGGAGCTAGAACCGCATGCCGCGTCGGGCGCGGAATATGAACCAGCGATAGGTCAGGTACAGGCCTCCGGCGACTCCCAGCAGTCCCAGAATCGGCGCGTGGTAAAAGAACAAAATTCCCGAGCCCACCCACGCCGACAGGGCGTAAAGGCCCTTCTTCTTCGCTTCTCCTTTGTCGCGTGCCATCAGGCTCTGGGTCATCACGGCTCCTATCTGTCTGCTACCAGCTGTCGGCCAGGTTGCAAATCATGGGGCGCCTTTGCGTCTAGCGCAATAGGTAACACGCCTCTTGCACCCATTGCACAGGCCGCCGGACCCGTGGTATTTGGCCTGCAAAGGAGAACGCCATGCGATTGCTGCTTTCCGTGCTCTCAGTCTTCAGCCTGGTGACCCTCGTTTCCCCGTCCACCCAAGCCAAGTCGAAGGATCCTCAGGTCGAGGCCGAACCCCCGCCGCCCGCGACTGCCCTCAATGCCTGTGGCTGCTACCGAGATGCCCAGGACCAGTGTCACTGCAACAAGGTCCCCAAGGCCAAGTTGAAGTGCCAGTGTGAAAACGACTGCGAGCCGCCAGAGTGCACGGCCAAGCGCAAGCAGGACGAGGAAAAAGCTGCGGAGCAGACTCTGAAGAAGATCAAGGAGCGGGACAAGAAGGCGCAGGTCGACGCCAAGAAAGCCCAGGCCGACAAGCAGAAGGAAAAGGCCGCTGAGGACGCCAAGAAGGAAAAAGAGAAGAAGAAGAACGAGGATCCGCGCTGGAAACTCGACTGAGCGCGCGCTCGAGGGTGGCTCAAACCCTCGGATGCTCGAGGTTTTCGCCCGGACGTTCGCTCCTTGCGCCAAGCCCCAGCGAAAGCTTCACTGGCTTGACTAGTTATTCTAAGTAGTTGCGATGCGAGTCAGGGATCGACGGATTGCGCTGTCGATCCCTGTTTTGATTTTGAACAAGCTTGTGCCAGCATCGTCGGCCCTTAGCGGCCCAGGTTGGCGCCAGCCAGGAGACAACAAAAGAAATGCAGAACGCAGGCCTCGACAAAGATTCTCTTCAGATGCTTCTCGACACGATCAGCTCGTTCGGCAAGCAGAAGCTGCCCGCCAAGGTCCGTATCGAGCTCGACGAGAAAGACGAGTTTCCGCTGGGGCTCGTCGAGGAGCTGCTCGGTCCCGAGATCGGCCTGCATCTGCTGTTCATTCCGGAGGAGTTGGGCGGCCTAGGCGGCTGTGCCTATGACGTCTACCGTGTCTCCGAAGACATGGCCCGCCTCGATCTCGGCGTCGCCACCGCGTTTCTCGCCATCTTCCTCGGCACCGATCCCATCGTGGTTGGCGCGACGGAAGAGCAGCGCAAGTACTGGCTCAAGCGCATCGGCGACGAGGGCCTGATCGTCGCGTACGCCGTCACCGAGCCGTTGGCCGGCAGCGAATTGTCCGCGATTCGCACCAAGGCCGAGCGCGTGATCGAGAACGGCGAGCTCAAAGGCTACCGGATCAATGGTACCAAGCAGTTCATCTCCAACGGTGGATTTGCCCAGCTCTACTCGGTACTGGCCGCCGCGCCCGACGGGCCGACCTTCTTCCTGGTGGAAAAGGGAACGCCGGGGCTTCTGCCGGGCAAGCACGAGAACAAGCACGGCATTCGCTCGTCGAACACCTCGCCGGTCACCTTCGAGGATGTCTTCGTTCCGCCGGAGAACCTGGTGGGCGGCGTCGAGGGCAAGGGCCTGATTCATGCGCAGTCGGTGTTCGGGTTCACGCGCCTCATGGTTGCGGCCTTCGGTTTGGGCGGCGGCGTCTCTACGATGTTGAAGGCCATTCGCTACGCCCGCGAGCGCGTGCAAGCCGGCACGACCCTGTCCGAGAAACAGGGCTACATGGACAAGCTGATTGTCCCGCACGTGGTGAAGCTGGAAGCCGCCCGCGCGTACATCGAGGAAGTCGCACGTCGGCTAGACGCCGGTGAGAACGACCTGCAGACCGAGGGCGCCATCGCCAAGCTGTTCGCTACCGAGGAGGGCAACGCCGCAGCCGACGCCGCGATTCAAGCCATGGGTGGCTACGGCTACACCAAGGAATACGAGGTCGAGAAGACCCGCCGCGACGTTCGCATCACGACGATTTACGAAGGCACCAGCGAGATCATGCAGTGGACGGTGTCGCGGGATCGTTGGCGCGTTCACTTGCAGGAGCGGGGCGGCTTTTATCGCAGGATGGCCGAGTCGCTGGAAGGCCTGCACCGTGAAGATCCCCAGGTTGGCGCCGACATCGCCGCGCTGGGCGTGCGCGCGGTGTTGGAAACCACCGAGCGCTGCCGGGTTGGGCGTCTCACGCGCAATCAGCATGTCCTGTTCCAACTGGGCGAGCTGATGACCCGCGCCGAGATGGCCGCGAACTTCGCCAACTACGCCGCTGGGCGTGGTGCGGCCAAGTACCAGCCGTTCTTTGCTCCGTCGGCAGTGAAGACCATGTCCCGGATCTGTGCGCGCGAGATGGCGCTCGACATCGTCGGCCTCGCGGTTCGCCTGGTGCGCGGCATGGACGCCGTGGACGATGCAGGCATGGCCGCCTTCGAAAGCGCGTTGCAAGTAAGTCGGATCAATGCGGCCGCCAAGGGCCTGATGAACGACTTCGACCTGGTCGCCAAGGCGATCAACGAGCAGGACGCGGCACGGCCATAACCGCGAGCCCGATTGCCAGCGACCGACTCGATAGGTCGGCAATTGCCCTGTGATTGATTCTGGAGGAATTCGATAGATGAGTAGTTCGACACGAGATCCCGCCGAGCGTGCTGTTGCAGTAGTTGGCGTTGGCGCGATCCTGCCCGATGCACCGGACGCAAAAGCCTTCTGGCGCAACGTCCTCGAAGGAAAGAACTCGATCACCGAGGTGACGCCCGACCGCTGGAGCGCGGCGGACTACTGGGATCCCGATCCGAAGGCGCCGGGCAAGAGCTACTCGAAGATTGGCGGCTGGGTGCGAGGGATTTCCTTCGAGCCGACCAAGATGAAGATCCCGCCGCGCGTGGCTGCCGCCATGGACGATGGGCAGAAGTGGGCCTTGCTGTGCGCCGGCGAGGCCATGCGCGATGCGGGTCACCCAGATCGTCCGCTCAATACCGAGTCGACGGCGGTGATCCTGGGCAACGCCATGGGGGGCGAGCGGCACTACGAGACCGTGTTGCGTCTGTCCTTCCCCGAGTATGCCCATGCACTTCGTAGCTCGGACTCGTTCCAAGCGCTGCCCGCCTCGACCCGCGAAGCCTTGCTTGCCGAGCTGCAGGCCGAGATCAACCGACGTTTGCCCGACACCACCGAAGACACGATGCCGGGCGAGCTGACCAACATCGTCGCCGGGCGTGTGGCCGCGGTCTACAACCTGCGCGGCCCGAACTTTACGAGTGATGCCGCGTGCGCCTCGACCATGGCGGCGCTCCAGGGGGCGATCGATAGCCTGGTCGACCACCACTACGACGTGGCGCTAACCGGCGGCATGGATCGCAACATGGGTGCGACGACCTTCGTCAAGTTCTGCAAGATCGGAGCGCTCTCAGGCGACGGCTCTTATTCGTACGATGCCCGAGCCAATGGCTTCGTGATGGGCGAGGGCGGCGCCATGTTCATCTGCAAACGTTTGGAGGATGCCGAGAAAGACGGTGACCAGATCTACGCCGTTATCCGCGGCGTCGGAGGCGCCAGCGATGGCAAGGGCAAGGGCATCACGGCCCCGAATCCCATCGGACAAAAGATGGCGATCGAACGGGCATGGAAGCGCGCCGGCCTCGACCCTGCGACCATGACCTTGCTCGAAGGACACGGAACGGCCACGCGGGTCGGCGACGACGCGGAAATGCAGAGCATCGCGGGCGTTCTGGCTCAGGGGACGCCGGTCAAACACAAGATCGCGCTCGGCTCGGTGAAGTCGCAGATCGGCCACCTCAAGAGCGCGGCCGGTGCCGCAGGCCTGCTCAAGGCCGTCCTGGCTTGCCACCACAAGATCCTTCCCCCGTCGATCAACTTCGAAATCCCGAGCCCGGCCATTCCGTTCGACCGGATCCCGTTCGAGGTCAACACCAAGGCGCGCCCGTGGGAGCGCCCGTCGTTTGCGCCCCGTCGCTGTGGGGTTTCGTCGTTCGGCTTCGGCGGTACCAACTTCCACATCGTGGTGGAGGAGTACGTCCCCGGCATGCTCGGCAAGCGGCAGCCCACGGTGCAGGTCCCGGCCTCGTACAGCGCCGGCGTGCCTGCGGGCGTGGCTTCGGCCGCTGCCAAGGACGACCGTCCCCAGACGCTCGGACAGATGCTCGCCCTCGGCGATGCGGACTTGCCCGCACTGCGCGCGCGGCTCAGTCAAGCCATGGCCGACGCCAAGGCGGGCAAGGTGCCGGATCGCACGCCGCCGGGTGCCGCGTTCCTGACTGCGCAAAATCGTCTGGTCATTTCCTTCGAGGACGGCGCCGAGCTGGCCAAGAAGTGCGAGACGGCGATCGAGGCGCTCGACAAGAACGATGCGCGCAAATGGCGCATTCTGCAGACCAAGGGCATCCACTTTGGTCGTGGTCCCGCCGGCAAGGTGGCGTTTCTTTTTCCCGGCCAGGGCTCGCAGTACGTGAACATGCTGGCCGACGTGCCGGATCCCTTGGTTCGCGAGACTTTCGCAGAAGCCGACCGCACCATGGGCCCCATCCTCGGCCGTCCGCTCACGAGTTACGTGTACAAGGATGCCGGCGACACCGCGGGCATCGAAGAGGCGGAAGAGGCCCTCAAGGACACGACCATCTGCCAGCCGGCCATGGTGGCGACCAATATCGCCATCATGCGCTTGCTTGGCAAGCACGGCGTGTTCCCCGACCTGGTCATGGGCCACAGCCTCGGCGAATGGGCCGCTGCAGTCGGCGCCCGCATGATCAACTTCAGCGAGGCGTTGGTTGCGGTCAGCGCCCGCGCGCGGGCCATGGCGTCGGTGTCCATCGGCGACAAGGGCAAGATGGCGTCGGTGCTCGGTCCGACCGACGAGATCGTTCGTCGCTTGCCCGAGATTGGTGGCTACCTCACGCCCGCCAACATGAACAGCAAGAAGCAAACCGTGATCGCCGGCGCCAGCGACGCCGTCGATCGTGCGGTCGAGTTCTTCAACAACCTCGGCATGACCGCGCAGATCATTCCGGTCTCGCACGCTTTCCACAGCAAGGTCGTGGCTCCCGCGGCCGATGCCCTGTACCGCACCATCTGCGAGATGCAGCTTGATCCGCCGGCCATTCCGCTGGTGGGCAACATCGACGGACAGCTCTACCCGACCCGTGACATGGAAACCATCCGCCGTCGCCTGGCCGATCAGATGGCGTCGTCGGTGCAGTTCGTGAAGGGCATCGAGACCTGCTACCGAGAAGGCGCGCGCGTCTTCCTCGAGGTGGGCCCCAAGCGCGCTTTGCAGGCGCTGGCCGAGAACATCCTCGAAGACAAGCCCGACATTCTCTGTCTCTCCACCAACCACCCCAAGCGAGGCGGCGTGCGTTCGTTCCACGACGCCATGTGCGGCCTGTACGCTGCGGGTATTCCTCGGCCCGAACAACTGGCCCGACTTCCCGAGCTTCGCGCCGCCGCCGAGACCAAGCGCGGACAGACCCCCAGCGACATCACCACGCAATCGAATGGAGCACTTTCCGCCATGAGCAATTCCCAAGGTTCCTCTTCTGGCTCTTCCGGCCAGGCTGATTACGAAGGGCTGGGACGACTGTTCGCGCGCTTCCTCGACGAGGGCATGGCGCTTTACAAGGGCGGTAATGCCCCCGCCGTGGCGTCGGCGCCGGCCAAACACGGATCCATCGTGATTTCGGGCGCAGGCCTGGGCTTGCCAGGTGAAAGCCGTCGCGTCTTCGATGACCGAAACGTCGATCGCATCTTGGCCGGCGAATCCTTCATCGAGCCGGTGCCGCAGACCGTGCGTGAGCGCATGCTCGCCAAGAACATCGTACGCCTACACAAGCGCGACGTGGGCGAGCCCAGCCTCGAGCCGGTCCGATCGGCCGACGAGGTGATTCGCCTGGCGGGTCGCAAGGGCGCCTTCAACCTGGCCGAGGAGTTCGGCGTTCCCACCGAGCGTACCGAGGTGTTCGATGTCACCACCGCACTGGCGGTTGGCGCGGGCATCGAGGCCCTGCGCGATGCCGGTATTCCGCTGGTTCGCCACTACCGGCGCACCACCACCGGCAGCTACCTGCCCGACAAGTGGCGTTTGCCCCTGTCCATGGCCGACGAGACCGGCGTGATCTTCGCGTCGGCGTTCCCCGGCTACGACAACGTGGTCGGCGAAGTGATGCGCTTCTACGAGGCGCGTGAGAAGAAGATGGACTATCAGTTCGATCGTCGCTTCATCTTCCAGGTGTTGTCCATGGGCCACGCGCAATTCGCGGAGATGCTTGGCATCCGCGGTCCCAACACCCAGGTCAACTCGGCTTGCGCATCGACCACCGTGGCCATGGGCATTGCCGAAGACTGGATCCGCACGGGCCGCTGCCGCCGCGTGATCGTGATCGGCGCCGATGATCTCACCTCGAACAACCTGATGGAGTGGATGGGCGCGGGCTTCGTCGCGACTGGCGCTGCGGCGACCGACGACAAGGTCGCAGACGCTGCCTTGCCGTTCGACCGCCGCCGCCACGGGATGCTGATGGGCATGGGCGCGTGCGCGCTCGTCGTCGAGACCGAGGATGCAGTTCGCGAGCGCGGCATGCGTGGCATCGTCGAGCTGCTGGGCACCGAGGTGGCCAACAGCGCGTTCCACGGAACACGACTGGATGTCGCCCACATCGAAGGCGTGATGGAGAAGCTGATCGCCGGCGTCGAGCGCAACCACGGCCTCGACCGCCATGCGATGGCGAAGCACCTGGCCTTCATCTCGCACGAGACCTACACACCGGCCCGCGGTGGCAGCGCCGCCGCCGAGGTGTTCGCGCTTCGCAAGGCCTTCGGCGCGTCGGCCAACGAGCTGGTCGTGGCCAACACCAAGGGCTTCACCGGACACCCGATGGGTGTGGGCGTCGAGGACGCGGTGGCGGTCAAGATCCTGGAGAAGCAGGTCGTGCCGCCGGTGCCGAATTTCCGCGAGCCCGATCCCGAGCTGGGCACGCTCAATCTGTCGAAGGGCGGTCACTACGACGTGACCTTCGCGCTTCGTCTGGCGGCCGGCTTCGGCTCGCAGATCGCCATGTCGCTCATGCGGCGCGTGCCCGGCGTCGAACAGCGCATCGCCGACCAGCCAAGCTACGACCGCTGGCTGTCGGAGGTGTCGGGCTATGCCCGTCCTTCGCTGGAAGTCCAGCAGCGCACGTTGCGCATCAAGGATGAAGGTCAGCCTTCGCGTGAACCTGCTTCCTCGCGCTGGCAGTCGGGCACCGGCCCGTCGGCGGCCACTTTGGCCCCCGCGTTGCCAGTGACGGCGCCGGTTGCGAAGCCCGCTGTGGTTGTCGCGCCAACGGCGCCCGTCGCCGTGACCCCGGCCGCTGCTGTCGCGCCTGCGCCCGCCCCGGCTGCGCCCGCTTCGACGGACGCGGTC
>Ga0302323_100001631_pt1 | contig 18254 bp, 24 predicted proteins | sample Fen_T0_3_FD_201950 | JGI IMG/M metagenome (GOLD analysis project Ga0302323, IMG submission 201950) | Peat permafrost microbial communities from Stordalen Mire near Abisko, Sweden - Fen_T0_3 | ecosystem: Environmental > Terrestrial > Soil > Wetlands > Permafrost | place: Sweden: Abisko... | reverse complement strand
GGACGGGCCCACGATGGATCAAGGTGTCCCCGTCTCCCACGATGGATCAAGGTGTCCCCGTCTCCGTGTAGAATCCGCCACGGTCGCTCTGGTTGGGTCCCCGAGAGGAGGCGCACTTGAAGGTCTTTGTCGTGATCCCGGCGCGCGGAGGGTCGAAATCGATCCCGCGCAAGAATCTGGCGGACGTCAACGGCCGCCCCTTGATCTCCTACGTGATCGAGGCGGCGGCCGCGGCCAAGCGCGTCGAGCGCGTGATCGTGTCGACCGACGACGACGAGATCGCGACCGCTGCGCGGCACTGGGGAGCCGAGGTGCCGTTCATGCGCCCACCGGAGCTGTCAGGCGACGCGGTCTCGCTCGGCCCGGTCGTGGTTCACTCGTTGCGCGCGATGGACGAGCTGGGCTTCCGCGCCGATGCCGTGGTCTCGGCTCAGCCGACCTCGCCCTTTCTCGAAGGCGCTGACTTCGACGCCATGGTCGAGAAGCTCGAGACGACCGGCGCCGATTCGGTGGTCTCGGTGCAAGCAGTTCAGCACGAGCACCCGTTCTGGGTGAAGCGGCTCGACGGCGATCGCGTGTGCCCGTTCAACGAGTACACGAACGAGTCTTTCCTGCAGCGCCAGGACCTGCCGCCAGCGTTCATCTTCGACGGTGCGCTGTTCCTCAGGCGGCGCCACGTAGTCGAAGCCTGGACAGGTCGCGACTTCGGCCTGGGAAAGGACGTGCGCGCGATCGTGCTAGGCGGGGAGAAATCGCTGCACATCGACGACGCGTTGCACCTCGACCTGGTGCGCGTTGTCGCGGCCCAACGCGCCCGGCAGGCGGGGCGATAGGCCCGCTTTCACGCCAAGAGTGGGGCACGCTGATGCACAAGCACGTCGATCACCACTTGCGGCAGTTCCGCGCGTGACAGCGGCGCCGGTCGCTACTGTACTGCGTCCGTGCGGTCCCAAGCTGTCCTCCAGGAAGGCCCCTTGTCCGCTGTCGATGACGGTGATCAGTCGGGACGCGAGCGCGGCTCACTGAGCGTCATCAACTTCGACCTCTGGCGCGCCGTATCCGCGCGGCACAGGCCTTGCTACTCGACATCGCGACGGCGGGCGGCGCTTCGCCAGGAGGAGGCCATGAGTTGGAACAAGCTGCAGTTGGCTCTCGTACTGCTTCTCGCGGCTGCACCGCAGCTCGCAGCCGACGCGCTGAGCCGCCATCCGAGTGGCTCGTCTTCGTCTGACACGAGCGACGATGCGAGTAGCCGTCATCCCACTAGCTCGGCGTCGTCTGGTGATTCGTCGTACCACCCTCCGGCTGCCAGCACGTCTGAATCTGAACCCAGCGCCGCGAGTCGCCATCCCAGCGGCTCCGCGTCTTCGGGCGAGTCCCGTGGATCGGCCGAGGGGGGGGACGACGGCGCTCACAGGACGCATCGGCAACACAACGACGAAGGCGGCGATGCGGTCGACGCCGTCGTTGACGTGGACGTCTCGTCGGACCAGAGCGTCTCTGATTCCGTCCCCACCGCGCCTCGGCCCAAGCGCAGCTTCTGGGTCGTAGGGATCGGGGCCGCGCCGCTGGGAGTCTCGCTGGGGTGGATGCACTACGACACCGAGCAACTACGCTACGGCGTGCTGTGGCAGCGGGTCGACGGAGAGAACAGCTATGCCGGTGGCGAGGTGGCCTGGGCTCCGGGCCGGGGCGACGTGTCGCCATACGTCAGCGTGGGCCTGGGCCTGATCACGACCCCTGACGCTGAGGACGACGCCAGCGCGGCTGCGAAGCTGGAGGCTGGCCTCGAGATACTCCACCACGACAACGTCCGCGTGCTCATCGGCGCCAACACCATCCTGCGGCTCGGGGAGCATGGTGACCTCGTGAACACGAGCCTGCACGTGCGGGTGTGCTTCTAGATGTCAGGCCGGGCCGCTAGTTGTCCTTGCTGCGGCCCGTCTCAGGCGCCAGCGGGGCCAGGACAAAGCGCATCCCGCGCACGTAGCTTTCGGCCTTGGTGCCGGCGTGGCGTTCGCCGTCGATCAGGCGCCACTGGTAGGCGAAGCCCGGGTGCTTGCGCCGGGCGATCCTGTGGTTGAAGCGCTTGATGCTGGCCAGAAACGACGGCCACTCGTTCTCGGCGCCGGTCATGTACAGGCGGGCCTTGAGCGGCTGGCCCGACTTGGCAAAGGCGTCTTCGTAGCCGAAGAGCCACTCGTTGCCATGGCGCACGGCCGGGCTGGCCGCGATGTAGCCCTGGAAGAGATCCGGCTGCGTGTACATCGTGTAGAGCGTGAACAGACCGCCGAGCGAGCTTCCGGCCAACACGCGATACGACGGGTCGGTTCGGTATTCGCGGTCGATGAATGGGATGATCGTCTGCTCGATGGTCTTCAGAAACTCAGCGGCGTGGCCTGAAGTCTCTGGGGCCTTTGCATCTGGCACTGGAGTGAGCTCCCATCGCCGCATGCTGTCGTAGTCGAGGTTCGCGCCCGCGTAGCCGAGCCCTACGATGATGCACTCCGGTACCACGCGATCGTAGACGAGATTGGCGTACGACGTCTGGATCGTGGGGAAGTCCCAATACGCGTCGGTGACGTACAGCACGGGGTAGCGCTTTGTGGGTTGCTGCGCGTACGACCCAGGCAGCGCCACGTGAAGCTGATAGGCGCGACCTTGGCCTGTGACCGGCAGTACGCGCAGCTCTGATCCGGCGATCACGTGCGGCGGATATTGGGGCGCCGGCGACTGGGCAGCGGCCCAGGCCGGGAAGAGGGCGAGCGTCAGCAGGCATGCGCGCGACCATGGGAGTCTCATGGCCGCACTCTAGAAGGAGGCGTGCCTGTTCGCAAGTCCGCGACATCGGCAGACGAATGACGAGCACACCCGAAGTCAGCTACGCTTGAGCTCCATGGGGCGACTAGGAGGACAACGTGGCTGAGCACAAGGTGACCAAGACAGCCGTAGGGGCGACGCATGCGTCGCCCCTACATCTTCTCAATGCCATCGACCAGGCTTACGACAAGGCGTCGTGGCACGGCACAAACCTGCGTGGGTCACTGCGCAAGCTGACGCTTGCCGAGCTCTGCCGGCGGCCAAGGCCGGGTCGTCACAACATCTGGGAGATCGTCGTGCACGCCGCATACTGGAAGTACGCCGTGTGGCGCCGGATCGCGGGCGAAAAGCGCGGGTCTTTCGTGGAGAAAGGTTCGAACTGGTTTGCGCGACCAGTGAGGAAGACAGAGGCGGCTTGGAAGGCTGACCTGCGTCTGCTGCAGGCCATGCACGACTCCATGCGCGAGGCGATCGCAGGCGTGACGCCCCGCGACCTCAATCGCAAATCGCGCGGCAGCCGGCACACCAATGCCTTCATGATCACCGGGGTGGCTGCGCACGACCTCTACCACGCTGGCCAGATCCAACTGCTGAAACGGCTGTACCCGGGCCGGGCGCGTCGATAGCGCGTCCTCACCCCTTCGCCGTTGCCGGCGCCACGTTCGGTCGCGCAGCCAGCAGCGCGCCGAGTGCCGCGCCGCCCTTGGGCAAGAGCGTGAGCCCAGCCGAACCTTCGAGCAACCGCTGCGTTTCGAGCACCTCGAACATGACCTTGCCCACGTCTGCGTCGCGCAGGATCTTCCCCAGCGCGCCGCCCACGATCTCCGCGCGCAGCGCTGTCGCGCGAGCGAACTCGATGGCTGCCTGCCGCTCGGCCGTGCTGCGAATGACTGCGACCTGGTTCACGCCGTCTTGCTGGATCGCCGAGGTCACCTGCCGCAGCCGGTTGACGACCTTCTCCTCGATCTGGCGGATCATGTCCTCGTCGCGGAAGTGCACCTTGCGGATGTACACGGACCCGAGCTGATAGCCCCACTCGTGCGACTTGGGCGTGACGTCGCCGCGCACGGTCTGGCTCATCGAGTGGCGGTTCTCGAGCATGTCGGCCAGGCGCATGTTGGAGAGGCAGCGCACCGTCGTGTTCGACACGTTGGCGCGCAGCGACCCGCGCGGGTCAGTGTTCTTGAAGAGAAAGGCCACGGGATCAGAGACGAACATCTCGTACCAGATGCCGATGCCCATGGGCGCGCCTTCTTCCGAGTTCACCGGCTGGCTGCGCAGGTACTCTTGGTCCACGCTGAGGTCGACCACGTAGCGTCGTCCCATCCAGTGCACCAGAAACGCGGACAGGCCGAGCCGGAACGGCAGAAAGACCAACCCGGGCTCGTTGATGATCCCGACGACGTTTCCAAAGAGCACGTACACGTGGCAGTGGCGCTCCTGCACGATGGTGAACAGGCCCAGAAAGCCCAGTATGCCGAAGAGGATCGGCACGCCGATCAGGAAGAAGAAGAAACCGAAGAACAGCCCGCCAAAGAAGGCGCTCATTGCTGCACCTCCATGTAGACCTGCTGCGCCTTTGAGATCAGGGACAGCCGTAAGTTGCGGACGTAGGCCTCGAGGGCGGCGGTGCCGCCGCTAGCCTTGAGCGCGGCTAGGCGCTCGGCCAGGGCCAAGAGCGGCTCGACTTCGCCCTGGGCCTTGAGCGTCTCGATCTCGACCGCGCGCTTGGACTGCACGATCTTCTGATCGGCCGAGGCCTGGGCCAGGCTGATCTCGGACGAGACGTGGTTGTGCGCGGTATTGATCGCAGCCAGGGCTGACTCGACGTCGGCGGGCGGCGCGATCTCGGTGATCAGCGAGGCATCCAGCTCGATGCCGTAGCGCGCCGCAGCCGAGGCGCACTCGCGGTCCATGTGCTCGTTGAGGTCGCGCAGGTTCTTGCGCAGGTCGTTGATCGAGATGCCGCGCACGGCCGCTGCGTCGGCCGGCGCGGACGCGCTGCCCTGCGGCGGCGGCTCCGGCGCTTCGAAGTTGGCGATGCGCTCACGCAGGATCGAGATGAAGTAGGCCATGACGTGCACGATCGGCCGCTTCACGGCGAAGAGGTAGGCGTAGAGGTTGCGCTCTGACACGCGGTAGCGGATCTGGCCATTGAGCCCGGTGTTGAGCTGGTCCTTGGTCACGGCCTCGAGCATCGTGCCACGCTGGTTGGCGCTGGGGTTATCGAGGTCCATGGCCATGTTGATCGTCTCAGTCGCGACCGAGACCTTGTGCACCTTTTCCCAGGGCCACTTGAAGTACGGGCCACCCGGGCCGATGACCCGCAGCTGCGGGTACTTGTAGCGCTCGCGCTCCTCGGGCCGCAGCGTCTCGGCCAGCGGCGAGTCCAGCGTGGTCTGATTCCCGATGCGGTGCGCGCGGCCGAAGGTCGTCTTCACTGCGCGCTCGTTCTGGTCAACCGTGAACAGACCGAAGAGCGCATAGCGCACGATGAACCAGGCGAGCGCGCCAAACAGGAACCCTATGAGCGCAGCCATGAGTCGTTCCCTCCGTGAATGGGCAAGTGCAGCGTAGGGCGCAAGCCTACCATCGCGCAAGGCGAATGCAATCGAGAGGGGCGCTTGACTCGCTGGGCCGGCAGGCATAGCCTCCCGGCTTCGGTGCGGCGGTTGCGTGTGGGGGCGCACGGCCGTGCGCCCCTACGCCCAACGAGAGAGAAAGCGAGGCTCAGCATGGACGGCAAGGCCGCGCGCATAGCGCGACTAGTCAACCCTTCTTCGGGGCGATCCGTGATCATCCCCATCGACCACGGCATCGTCATGGGCGCCATTGACGGGCTCAAGGATCCGATCGAGGTGCTCGAGCGCCTGATCGCGCTGCGCATCGACGCCACGCTGCTTACGCCCGGCCTGTGGAAGGTCGCTCAGCCGCTCTTTACGCGCCGCGACGCGCCTGCTCGCGTGCTCACCGCTGACCTGCCGCTCAGCTCGACGCTGCCTGGCGGGCCCGCTTCTTTCACTGAGAACGACCTCATGGTGAGCGTCGAGTTCGCCCTGCGCCACGCCTTTGATGCCGTGAAAGTCATCCTACTCTGGGGTCTCGAGCGCCACGAGCAGATGGCCAACCTCAAGCTGGTTGGCAATATCGCAGAGCAATGCGACCGCTGGGGCCTGCCCTTGATGGTCGAGCCAGTGCTCTGGGGCAGCGGTGTGCCGCCAGAGAAGAAGGGCGACCCGCTGCTCATCGAGAGCGCGGCACGAGTCGCGCTCGAGCTCGGTGCCGACATCCTCAAGATCCCCTACACCGGAGAGCCTGAGGCGTTCGGCGATCTGGTGCGGCGCTTGCGCGTGCCGGTCTTTGTCTTGGGCGGGCCCAAGATGGGCACGCTGGCCGACATCTTCTCCGTCGCGCATCACTCTGTCGCGGCCGGCGCCCGTGGCATCGTCTTTGGCCGCAACGTCTGGCAGAACCCGTCGATGGACGCTGTCGTGCGCGGACTCATGGACGTGGTCCACGACAGTGTCGCGCCCAAGGAAGCCCTGGCCAAACACGGTCTGGCCTAGCGCGTCGTCGCACCCCAGCGCAGACTAACTCGCATGGGCATGGTTCGCGTGAGGAGGCTGCCATGAGCGCGTCGTTGGAGTCCTTGTTTCCCACCGCAGACGGGATCGATCCAGCCTGGCGTTACGTTCCTGACCAGAGTGGCCTGTCGCTGATCATCGACGGCAAGCTTCTGACCTGGGATGGACCGCGCAGCTCGATTGCCTCCGCGATCGTGACGCGCAGCGTCGACGGAAAGACCAGCCCGGTCGATCTCGGCCCGGCCGCCCTGGCCTCAGCCGAGATCGGACGCGCCGCGGTCGAGGCCGCCTCGCGCGCCTGGAAGGGCGGCCGCGGCGACTGGCCGCGGGCTTCGGTCGCCGAGCGCATCCGCGCTGTCGAGGCGTTCGTTGGTCGGGCCAAGACCCGGCGCGAGCGCGTGGCGCGCGTCCTGATGTGGGAAGTGGGCAAGCCCTACAAGGATTGCCTGGTCGAGTTTGACCGCACCATGCGCTACATCGAAGACACCATTGCCACGCTCCGCGACCTTGATCGCTCGTCGGCCGCTGCAGTGCACGACAGCGGGTTCGCCGCTCGTATCCGCCGCGCGCCTCTTGGCGTGTGCCTCTGTATGGGCCCGTTCAACTACGCGGTCAACGAGGTCTATACGCTGATCCTGCCGAGCCTGATCATGGGCAATCCGGTGATCACCAAGACGCCGCGCTACGGCGTGCTGGCCAACGCGCTCTTCACGGAGGCGCTCGCGGCCAGCTTTCCTCCCGGCGTGATCAACTTCGTGACAGGCGACGGCGCCACGGTGATCGGCCCGATGATGGAGAGCGGGCTCGTGGACGTGCTGGCCCTGATCGGATCAGCCAAGACCGCGCGGCTCTTGATGCGCCAGCACCCGCAGCCGAACCGCCTGCGCTCGGTCTTGGGCCTGGGAGCCAAAAACATAGCGATCGTGCTGGCCGACGCAGACCTCGACCAGGCCGTGACAGAGATCGTCTCCGGCGCGCTCACGTTCAACGGCCAGCGCTGCACCGCTATCAAGCTCGTGCTCGCCGCACGCCCGATCGCAGAGGCGCTCGTCGAACGCTTGGCGGATCGCGTGGCGGCCGTACCGGTCGGCATGCCCTGGCAGGACGGTGTGGTCGTTACACCCATGCCGGACAGGGGTCACACCGACTACCTCGAGAGTCTCGTGCGCGACGCGCAGGCTCGCGGCGGCCGCGTGGTGAACCAGGGCGGCGCAGAGCGCGCAGCCACGCTGCTCTCACCGGCAGTGCTGTATCCGGTCACGCCCGAGATGGAGATCTTCAGCGTCGAGCAGTTCGGACCGCTGATCCCAGTGGGCGTGTTCGACGACGTGGAGCAGGCCCTGGCCGTGATTGAGGGCTCTCCAGTCGGCCAGCAGGCCGCGATCTTCGGCAAGGATCCGAAGGTGATCGGGCCACTCGTCGATCACCTGGCCAATCTCGTCTGCCGTGTGAATCTCAACACTCAGTGCCGCCGTGGACCAGACTCGTTTCCGTTCACGGGCCGCAAGGATTCCGCGGTCGGTACGCTGTCGCTGTCCGATGCCTTGCGCGTCTTCTCGATCCGCAGCGTCGTGGCAAGCGCCGATGCTGGTGCGGGGCTCCTACACGAGATCGAAGGGACCTCGCGCTTCCTGGCGGTCTAGCTGCGCGGTCCCGCGGCGGTGGCCGGACGCTGGTGGAGGTCTTGGAGCTTCGCGTAGCAGTCTGGACACACGCCGTGGGTGAACTCTGCCGCGGAATGCGACCGGACGTAGAGCTCGACCTGTTCCCAGAGTCCAGCGTCGTTGCGGATCTTCTTGCACCACGCGCAGATCGGCAACAAGCCGCGCAGTTGCTTGATCTCGCCCATCGCCTTCTCGACCTCGCGGCGCAGCCGGATCTCGGTGTCCAGCATCGTGCGCACCTGGGACAAGGCGAGCCCGATGGCGAGGAAGGTGACCAGCCGTATGATCGTGTTCCAGTAGGAGTAGATCGGGTGGGAGTAGGGATGGCCAGACAGGAGATCGACGTAGAACCAGGTGGCCGCTGAGACCAGCGCGACAACGACGCTGAGCGTCCGGCCTGTGTACCAGGCTGCCAAGGTGACTGGCACGAAGTAAAAGAGGAAGAACTGCAGCTCGTAGCCCGTGATGTAGTCGACCCAACCGATCAGCGCCAGGACGCAAGCGATGCCGCACAGCCGCGCGATCTGCGATGAAGGACGCATGGCGTCACTCTAGCAGCGTTTCGCCTCAGGCGACACGGTGGTCCTTCTGCGGCGCAGCGTGCGCCGGCGTCCCGAGGATAAGATGAGGTCGGCCGCTGCGTGGCCGCAGAGGTGAGTCGACACAGTGCCTCTACAAGTAACGATCCAGGAGTCGCTGATAGACCGAGTGCGGCTCGCGACGCTGAGTCTTGCGGATCTCAGCGTGCGCGAGACGAGCGCGTCTCTGGCTGCGGAGATCGAGGACGCTTGCCGGGAGTTGCGCGATCGCTATCGCGGCCAGACGAGCGGAGACGTGCCCGAGGTCGCTGCTGCGCGGCAGCTCTACAAGGCGCTCGGCATTGATCCGACAAGGAGGCGACCGTCGAACGAGTCGCTCCTACGTCGCGCGCTCAAGGCCGAGCCGCTGTACCAAATCAACACGCTCGTGGACAGCGTGAACCTGTGCTCACTGATGGAGCAGTTGCCCTACGGCCTGTACGACCTGGCGCACGTCGTGCCGCCGGTCACGCTGCGGCTCGGCGCAGACGGCGAAGGCTACGAGGGTATCCGCAAGGGCCTCGTAAACGTGGCGGCGCGCCCGGTTCTGGTGGACGGAGTGGGCCCGTTCGGCAACCCCACCTCTGACTCGCTGCGAACGTCCATCACGCTCGCGACCCGGGAGGCGCTCGTCGTGATCTACGCCCCGCGTGCTCTCTCGCGCGCGGCTCTGACGCGGATTGTCGCGCGCACGATCGCGCGCGTCCTGCCACACAACGGAGGCCGTCTCGTCGAGCAGCAGTTGGTGCCGGACTCTGAGTGAGCCGCAAGCGTGTCCTCCGCACGCGGCGCTCCTCGCTCGCCGCTCCCCCCTGGAGTATCTTTCTCAGAGGAGGAGATCACCATGGTTCAGACTCAACGCGAGTACGTCGCCGGAGCATGCAATATCGGCAAGCAAGAAGAACGTCTCAGATTGACCATCGGATGGGTGGGCACCGGCTTGACCCTCGCCGCAGGGGTCGCCTTTGTGGCCTTTCGAGTTGACGCGCTTTGGCGGCTGACGCTGTTCCTACCAGCAGCCTTGGCCGCGGCTGGATTTCTTCAGGCCGGAATGCACTTCTGCGCCAACTACGGTCTGCGCGGTGTGTTCAACGTCAAGAATGACCTTGGCAAAACCCAGGCTGTGGAGCAGGTTGAGTTTGCGAGCAAGGATAGGTTCGAGGCGCTTCAGATTCTGGGATACACGGCCTTGATCGCGGCAGCTGTCGCGGGTATCGCGTTCTGCCTGCCCTGACAGTTCAGTTCTGCCGGATGACAAGTATACTTGACACGCGGAAGGCTCCGGCCTACAGTTAGTCAAGGATGCTTGACAGTCGATAGTGGGTCAGCAAGGGAGGCGCGATGAACAGGCACATGGGCACAGGAGTGGCAATTGGGGTTGGCATCGGCGTCGCAATTGGGGCCGCGAGTCACAATTTGGCCCTCTGGCTCGGAATCGGAGTGGCCATGGGCCTAGCTCTGGGACTGGCCATGAGCAGGTCCAGGCGTACGTCCCAGTAGAATCACTGCCCAGTCAGGATATTGACGGTCCAGACAGGGACCTGCCTGGCGGGGAGGCCGAATGAGACGCGGTTTTCTGGATGTGTTGGTCCCGATGGCCCTGTACGTGGCCGTGCTGGTTCCATCCTTACAGTTTCTGAAGGCTCATCCCGATTCGCCGTGGCGGGTCCCTGTCGCGGTCGCTCCGGTGGTGCCCATCGCGTTCGTCGTCCTGGCCAGCATCGGGCGCGTCCGCAAAATGGACGAGCTGGCCCAGCGCAAGTACCTGGAAGCCGGAGCGTTCGCCTATCCTGCAATGATCGTGTTGAGCATCACCTACGGCTTCTTGCAGAACGTGGGTTTGCCAGCGGTGAATTGGATGTACGTGGGCGTTGCCATGTTCTTTCTCTTCGGGGTCGGCCAGGCACTTGCCTGGCTCAGATACCGGTGAAATCGCGCATCAGGGAGCTTCGTGCCGAGCGCGAATGGTCTCAGGCCGAGCTGGCCCGCCGCTTGGGCGTCTCACGCCAGACGGTGAACGCGATAGAGACCGAGAAATACGACCCGAGCCTGCCCCTGGCGTTTAGCGTGTCGCGAGTGTTCCGGCTGCCGATCGAGAAGATCTTCGAAGACCCCGGCAGGTAGGCTCGACTTCCGAGGGACGCGATGGGGACACACGGCATCGTGTCCCCGACGTGCCCGTTGCGGCCACCCACAGGCGATCGTTCAGCGCAGCCCCTGCTTGACAAGCGCGGCTGCCACAAACAATCCAACCCAGAGGAGGAATACGGTCAGCAACCCGTAGACCCCAGCGGACCAAGGATGCTGCCGGCAGTCCCGGAGGAAACGCTTCCAGCCTATGCCACGGCCCGTCGCTCGGATCGCCCAGAGGAGCACGCCACCGTTCGAGAGTCCCCAGACCGCAACGAACGCTACGAACATACAACTGCCGACGGTGATCAGCGTGGGGATGTGAGCGAGAAACCCCACCGCCATCACGCTCCAACCGACCAGGGCGACAACGATGGCGATTCGGAGGGTCGAGACGTGGAATCGACCAACTGTGTCTTTGTCTAGACCCTGATTCCTCATCTGGCCCCTCGCCGCCCAGGTCGATTCGCGCTCCATTGTCGCACCGGCATGGGTCCTCAAGCGCTGGACTTCACCTGCGAACCCGTGGCCATTGCGGCGGCGCGGGTTCGTCTGCTGCTTCCCCTCGTCCGGCAACCCGGTGGCACGCCACGGGAGTACTTACCCCGTACACCACGAGACATCGACGGGAAGTCGTATTCTGCTCGCATCTCATCGTCCTTCAGGCTACTTCGCTTCTTCATAGAACTTCCGCTCGCGAGGGGTCGCTCGCCTTGCGCTGATCGAGTGAACCGCGTCTCGCCGGTCCACGTGCGACACAACAAGGTGTTACCTATGTCTCCGGACTAATCTGTTACCCATGTCCCCGACCGCTCACCACATCCGACGCCACCAGCTACGTTTGGCGACTGCCGTCTCGGGCGGACCGACTCTGCCGCTCGCCTTGCCGACGAGTGCCTGATAGTAGTGCCAGACGTTGTTCTCGGCTCCGCTGGTCAGGCGGTTCTCCACTCGGCCCCATGGCCAGAACAGCGTGCCCGTGGTCTGGGCCCGCAGCCCCGGGAAGGACTCATCCCCGAGGGTAACGATGCCCCAAGTGGCGCCATGATTGCCGCGGAAGACTTCGCCAACATAGCTTCCGAACATCTTGGCGAACCGAAAGACCGTCTCTTCTGACGGCTTGGCCGTTGGCAACTCCCGATGGAAGCGATCCAGGATTGTCTCAAGGCACTCGATACTCTCGTCCGAGGAGTCAAGGGTGACGCCGAAGTGGTCTCGGGCGAAGTCCTTCGCATCGGCGGCATACGCTTCCGCCACCTGCCGCACCTTGTCATCCGGTTCGAAAGTCATCCGCGTCCCCCTGCGTGCGCATAACGCTGGGCTAAGCGGCGAGGCTCCGTCGCTTGCGCCGGTCTCGCCCGCTTCAACCCATTGTTAGGCGGCGCCGTACAACACCTCGCGAGTGGCTTCGACCGCTCCCACCGGGTCCTTGGCCTTGAGTCCACGCATCCGAAGGTCCAGACCTCGCCGGGCGCACGCTGCCTTCACCTCTCGAATCAGAACGCCCTGTGCCTCCGTCTCGACACCAGAAGACCAGCTGGTCTCCACACCGCAGCTCGGCGAACCGTTGACTCCGAGAAGCCCAACGACCGCAAAGCCATTTCGGACGTACTGCTCGGCCTGCTGAGCCATCCGCTCCGCGATACCACGACAGCACGCACGGCCACCCGCCGCCTCCATCAGCTCCGCGATCCGGGTGTCCTCCGATTCGATCGTCCGCGGCAGGTTCCGCGAAGCCCCACGGTCCAGGCCAAGCTGCACCAGTTCCGGGCAGTCCAACTGAGCCACACCACAGCCGGACGCCAGGATTGCCTCGGCGACTTCCCGAATCGCGCCCGGGTAGTGGGCACAGCCGTCGAGCTTCGCGTTCTGGTTGAGAATGCAGTGCGCAATGAACACCACCCGCTTGCTGCGCCTATCCTCGAACATCAGCCTATCCCTTGCCTTCTTCGAGTCCGCCTAACGCTCGGCATGACCTGCGAAGGCCGCGGTCCTCTTTGCCAGCGCGGACTTCGTCAGGTCCATGCCTTTGTTGGACGGCGCCTTCCACGCACTATGTGCCTTGCGCACCCTTACGGAGCATGCGCGCTGCCTTCCCTCTGCGCACAACTGTATGGAACCACAGGACGATCCCTGCTGCGAAGCCCATGAGGTAGGCCGCGGAATGGGCATACGCGTCCGCGACGAACGGGACTCTGCGGTCCGAAGGGAGGTCCGACAACATGGCTCCGATCCGAGCGTCGTTGGTGGTTGCCACCACCCCACTGTTCCAGCCAATGCCGATGCCAACGCCATACAGAGAAGCAAGACTCCGATGGGCTTCGCCAAGTCCGTGGCCGCAAGCTTGGGCCACCGACCCACCCGAGCGACCAGGGCCAGCGGCACTCCAATGATGGCACCGGCCCACCAGGTAGCGACGACGCCCCACCCCAACGCCAGGAGAGTCGGCGAGGTTGTAGCGCCGAAGATCCGCGGATGCCCGATAGTGAAGTACTCAACACAGACTCGGGCAGTAACCTGGTCGTGCAACACTCCGAAGACGATCGCGGCCGCCACCGTCAAGCCGAGTATCTTCAGCGCCTGCATCTCACGCCTCCAGCGTCCGTCCAACGCTCGCGTTGAGCAGCGGGCGGCGCCTCAAGTTCAACCGTGGCGGCGACCGTCTGCCCGAACGCGTTGATGCTCATACAGGCCCCCTCCTGCACACCGCCCCCGAGGGCGGGGAAGATAGGCGGAGTTCAAAGCCAACCATCTTCAAAACAGGAGGAGGCAAATGCGATTGTACACGAGGAACCACAAACACTACTGCGGAATCGACCTGCACGCGCGGAGCATGTACGTCTGCGTCCTGAGCCAGGCGGGAGACGTGCTGTTACACCGCAACCTGCAGTGCGAGCCCGCGCTGTTTCTGGCGGCGATCGGACCGTATCGAGAGGATCTGGTCGTTGGAGTCGAGTGCATCTTCACCTGGTACTGGGTGGCGGATCTGTGCGCGAAGGAGAGCATCGCCTTCGTGCTCGGCCACGCGCTCTACATGCGGGCGATCCACGGGGCCAAGGCCAAGAACGACCGCGTCGACTCGCGCAAGATCGCGGCACTGCTCAAGGGTGGGCTGATGCCGCAGGCATACGTCTATCCCGCGGAGATGCGAGCCACGCGCGACCTGATGCGGAGGCGGCTGCACTTCGTGCGGCAGCGGGGGCAGCTGCTCGCGCACATCCAGATGACGCATCACCAGTACAACCTGCCGAGCCCAGGCAAGCGCATCTCGTACCGCTCGAATCGAGACGGGATCGGCGACGGCTTCGATGACGCGAGCACGCGCGAGAGCATCACGGCTGATCTGGCCATGGTCGATCAGTACGAGCCCGTGATCGGCGAGATGGAGCTCGAAGTGCTGCGCCAGGCGCGCGGCCACGATCACAACAGCTTCCAGCTACTGAGATCGATCCCTGGGACCGGCCGCGTCTTGGCGCTGACGATCCTGTACGAGATCCACGACATCGCACGCTTTGAGCGCGTGCAGAACTTCGCCTCGTACAGCCGACTAGTGAAGTGCCAGCACAGCTCCGGCGGCAAGGTCGTGGGCAGTGGTAGCGGCAAGATCGGCAATGCCTATTTGAAGTGGGCCTTCTCGGAAGCGGCAGTGCTCTTCTTGGCCAAGTGCCCGCAAGGCAAGCCGCTCCTTGCGCGCATCGAGTGCAAGCACGGCAAGGCCAAGGCGCTCTCGATCTTGGCGCACAGAATTGGTCGCGCGGTCTACTTCATGCTCGCGCGCCAGCGCGCCTTCGATTTGGAGCGCTTCTTGAGGTCGTAACGGAGGAGAGGGGTGAGCCCAACGTCTAACTCGAGCCACCAAGGGTGGAGCCCGATCGAGATGCCACGGACGTTTCAGAACGTATCTCACCGAAGACGCACCGGCGTCATGGGCACAAACACCTGGCAGCGCGCCGCGCTTGATTGGACACCCCTCTCGCTCCACATCAGCGATCGTCATCGACTCTCTCGCATCTCTGCCCCTCCCCCGAGCCCGGACATAACTGGCGGCCCGCACGTCGCGGGCCAGCCTGCACCTCTCTGTTGAGTGGGACGGCATGAGGGAACGTACGTGTTTCTAGGACGTGGGTGCGCTAGACGCTCTCACACCCGCCACTCGCGCCGAAGCTTTGGGGCTTCGTCGCGAGCAGCGGCAGAGCCTCGATAGGTGTTTGGTGCAGAGATCTCTCGGCACCGCAGACACGGAAACGAAGTCGGAGACCAGGGACTCGCAGACGCTCGCTACGATCTACTAGAGCGCCCGCTTCGCGGGCGAACAACGGAGGTGTCTTTGCTTGACAGCGGGGGGCCTGATAGGTGTTCGACGGCTCACTTCATCCACCTGAGGCAGCAAGACCATTCGTGGGTGCCGCCGCACGTGCGGGCGCGACCGAGGTTCTTGCGGGCCACTGCGGTGCGGAAAGCCGCGACTTGATCGCCACGGATTCGAATGACGACGTCGAACTCGGTATTGCTGCCGCGCGCAGCTTCGCAGCCATATCCGAGCCCAAACCGGACGACAGCACTGGCTCCCCGCTCGACAACCGCCATCACGGCGAAGGCGTTCGGCAATTGGTCCCAAGCGACCTCGCAGGTCGGCTTGAGGTGCGCGAGCAATTCCGTGAGATTCGATGGCCTACTGTCCCCGAGCGCATCGATCACCGGCCATGCGTGAACAAGCGCCACGAACACATCAGCCTCGTCAAATAGGTCCGTTATGACCGCGGTGCGCTCAACCGGCCGGCCACCGAAGGTCGCAGCCTGCTGGTACGTACTGTTTAGGCGGCACCCGTAGCTGGGGTGGGCGCCAGCATCCGACTCGTATGAGTCCACGTACGAGGATACGCGGCCGACCTTCGACACCAGGCCGCTGCGAGACAAGTCGGTCGCCTGGCGCTCCACAGCAAGCGAGTGGCCTGGGAGCGCCAGAACAAGCAGACTCACCGTGGCCCAAGTTGCCTTGATCACGTCCCGCCTCCATCCACTGGGGTCCGTCGAACGCTGGGGATAAGCTGCGAAGCTCCGAAGTTGACCGGGCTTCGCCAGCTTCATCCCCTTGTTGGGCATCCCATGTCACTCCACGAATGCCCTCAGTTGACCGGCTGCGACACGGTGGGAGGTCCAGACCCGTTCAGCTCCGCCTCCAGGATTGCGGATGCGGTGCGCGAAATGGGCTTGGGATCAAAACTCCCGTCGTGGTACACCCTTGCGATCAGGATGACCTTTGTGCTTCGGCCCTTGCCTAAGAGGGACAGGAACGTGGTCTCACGCCACATCACTCTGAGGCCCGCCAGTTGGGGGTCCGTGACCTGTGGAAGACGCTGCTTCACCTCTAGCTTGAGACGCGCCAGGCGCTCCGGCGTCGCCAACGCCGCTACGCGACGCACCTTCTTGTCCGCCGCCTCGTCGCCACTGACGGTGACCACAGTGTCAAAGCTTCGGGTCACACAGGATGTCGAGCATCCTGCTGTCGCTGTCGCCGTCGCGAGTGCGGCTGCCCGAAACCAGGCTGGTCTCACGGTTCCCTCCGCAGGTATGCCCAACGCCGGCGATCACCTGCGGACGGGGCGCCCAATCCGTTCGCCGTCGCCCCGACCGACAGGTGCATCGCCCTGTTGTGCCGCCGCGCCGCGCGCTCGGCCGGGAGTGTACCGTTCGTGCACCTGATAGAGGATGCGCCTCCCCGCGGCCGGCTCTGCGAGTATGAGGAGCGCGCCGGACTCTGATGCCAGAAGCCGCCGCACATGCTCGGGCGGGACAAGACCGCCTCTGTCGATTGGCGGACCCGCTTCGCCGGGACCCAAGACGAAATCTCCGAAGTTCCCGAGGTGCGTCCGCCACTGGCCCTTGTGGGGGCCCGCCGACGGGCGGTATGCCACCTCATGCGAGATAAGCCGGTACACCAAGTCCATAGAGCGCCCAAGCTCAAGCTCCCTACGAACGCGTTCCAGCAGAGCCAGGCCATCCTGAGGAGCGATATCATCGTCGTCAACGGAGACGGCCTCGACCCAGACATGCGGGTACGCGGCCCTGCGAATCGCACCCGCCACGGACGCGCGTCGCCGTTGGTTCGGATCTCTGGCTGCCAGGTCATCGAGTTCGTGAAACGCCCGACCAGGACCTGCCAGGAGAAGCAGTCTTTCAACTACTTGGTCCAGGGCTTCGTCGCTCGCATCCCGCGATGCGAGGACGGCAAGTAGCAGAGGAACGCTCATAACGCCACTCAGGACGTACTCTGTCTCTGAGGGCAGGAGGACACACGAGCCTCTCGCTCCATTGCGGGGGTCCAGGAGATCCTTCGGTATGGGATCGCCCGGTACCCAGTCGCGGATCTGGCGGACCACGGGAGGAAGCGAACACTCGCGGTCATCGGCCCGCGCCATCGCGCCTCCCGCCAGTGCGAGGAGCACGAGCAATGCGCGTCTTACTGTTCGAATGAGCATCCTTCGAGTCCCGATGTCGGCACAACGCCCTGCATCAGCAGCGGGCGGCGCGCTACTCGTCATGATCGCGCCGGCCGTCTGCTGCATGCAGTTGTTCGACGCCCCCGCGGCGATCATGCGAAACTCCCGGATGGCGCGTCAGTCGGCGTGTCCATCTCCGCAGCGAAGGCCGCGCGGATTCTCGCAAGGGATGCCTCAATGTTGGCGCCATCCTGCTCGTGATGCGCGTTGGCCACATGGCGAGCCAGGTCTGCAGCAGGATGCCCCAAGCACCTACGTCCTTCCACACGCCGATCCTGAGCGTGCAGTGGAGAGCCTTGTTGGCCACCCACGCGCGAACCATCTCGGCCGCGTCAGCATCCTCAAGCGCGGCAGGTGGGATCACGAGTTCGCTCTGGTTGTCCATCGCGTCACTCCCACAAGGTGCGTCGAACGCCCCGCGTAAGCAGCGAAGGCCACGCCTCGACCGTGCCATGGCGTGGACTTCGTCTGCTTCACGCGGTTGTTCGACCGCTCGCTACTCGCCAACGAACCTCCCATCCGGAGCCATGATGAAGTCGTCCGTTAGAGGGAGAAAAGCGCGTAGCCCACCGTCGTCGATGCCTCCCAGTACGCGCACGTCCCCACCGCGCTTCCCGTCCCACACGATCTGGAACTCGAGCTGGTAGGCGACTCCGCTCGACCCCGCAACCTCCTCGACGTCACACGAGCCGACTCGCGCTGCGAGCTTGTCATAGCGCCACTCTCGATAGCACCCCAGGCGCTGCGCGAGAATCGCTCTGGCCTCTTCCTTGTTCACCTTGTGTCGGTCGAACGCTGCGCATCACCTGCGGGCGGCGCGCAACGACCCATCTGCGGCGCGCCGACCGTCTGGTGCATGCGCTTGATGCTCATACAGGCCCCCTCCTGCACACCGCCCCCGAGGGCGGGGAAGATAGGCGGAGTTCAAAGCCAACCATCTTCAAAACAGGAGGAAGCAAATGCGATTGTACACGAGGC
>Ga0302323_100001630_pt1 | contig 18258 bp, 15 predicted proteins | sample Fen_T0_3_FD_201950 | JGI IMG/M metagenome (GOLD analysis project Ga0302323, IMG submission 201950) | Peat permafrost microbial communities from Stordalen Mire near Abisko, Sweden - Fen_T0_3 | ecosystem: Environmental > Terrestrial > Soil > Wetlands > Permafrost | place: Sweden: Abisko... | reverse complement strand
TCAGCGAGGGCGCCAGTTCGTCGTAGAAATACTTCGCTCGGTGCACGACGCTGCCGTCGTCAACGCGGAAGAATTCCGCCAGCAGCTTGCTCACGTCGCTTTCCTGACTGCCAAGCTCCTTCTGCAGGTTGGTGCGGAACATCGCGGTCTGCTGCCCGTCGAGCTGGAGCATGATCTCTTTCACTTCCGTCGCGTTCTGCTTGACCAGGCGTTGCAGATCGGGATCGGTGGCGATCTTCTTGTCGCGCTTGAGGACAGCGTCGCGAAGCACGTCGAGGCGGTGCGCGGTCTTGAGCTTCACCTGCTCCTCGTACATCCACTTGGAAAAAAGAAACCCGCGCTTGCCTGGCGGAACCGTGGTGCCATCGACGATCTTCATGCGATCGAACGACTGCGCGAAGGCTGCCATGTCGGTTCCCACGTAGCGTAGGAACAACATGTCCGCGTCGCTGGCCAGGGGCGCGATGCGGTTTTCGAGAAATTCCAGGGTACCCAGCGGATCCTTGTCGAACTCGCCCCAAAAAGTCGGCGCCGTCGCACGACGAATCGCCGCCAGCTCCTCGGGCGCCACCGCCTTGTCGGTCAAGAGCTTGCCCACGTTGGCCATGTCGGCGGCCAGCACGCTGACGATCTGGCGCACGTGATCCTTCTGCGACTCGATACCAACCTTCACGTCCTCGCCGGCCTGCTGGCGGCGGATGAGGTCGCGTAGCTTCTCAAGCACCACGTCGACGGAATTCCCAGCCGGTACCATGGCGCCCGACAGCCCCATCGGCACCACCGCCTTCACGTTGGGCACCGTTAGCAGCGCCTCGCGCATGGTCTTGAAGTCATCGATCTGCTCGAGATCCGCGCCTTCCATCTGGAAACTACCCATCACCGCCAGCTCGTCGGCCGACTTGGCGTTGTACACCTGGATGTGGCCGGCCACCGAACCGATGATGCTGCGGCTCATGGAGGCATCCACGCTGTCGACCAGGGCGGTGCCAACCACGACCAGCATGGAGCCGAACAGGATGATGCCACCCACGATGAGGGTCTTGAGCCGGCTGGCGAAGAGATTGCGGAAGGCGATCAGAATGATCACCCTCAGCGTGTCGACGTATCCGCGCATTTAGGTTGTCCTCGCGCTTTGAGGAGCAGGCACGCCGCCGGCACGCACGGCCTCTTCGGCGCTCACCCGATCCACCAGCTGCCCATCGGCCAGGCGCACCACCGAACTGGCGTAGGACCACACGCGCGCATCGTGGGTCGAGAAGATGAAGGTCGTCTTCTCGGTGCGGTTCAGCTCTTTCATCAGATCGAGGATGTTGGTCCCCGTGACCGAGTCCAGATTGGCGGTCGGCTCGTCGGCGAGCACGAGCTGCGGACGCGTGACGAGGGCGCGCGCGATGGCCACGCGCTGGCGCTGGCCGCCGGACAGCTCGCTTGGCCGGTGGGTGGCGTACTCGCGAATGCCAACCCTATCGAGCAAGGCCTCCACGCGCGTGCGCCGCTCTTTGGCGCCCGCCGAGCGCTGCAAGAGCAGCGGCAACTCGATGTTCTGAAAGACGCTAAGCACAGACACCAGGTTGAAGCTCTGGAAGATGAACCCGATGGTGTGCAGGCGCAGCCGGGTGAGCTGGCGCTCGGACATGGTCTCGGTGGCGTTGCCTGCGATGCGCACGACGCCTTGGGTGGGCGTGTCCACGCAGCCGATAAGATTGAGCAACGTGGTCTTGCCGCTGCCCGAAGGCCCCGCGATAGCGAGAAATTCGCCTTCCTCGACGTCGAGAGAAACACCGCGAAGGGCCGGCACCACGAAGGTGCCCAGGGTGTAGTTCTTGAATACGTTCTGAACGGAAACGATGTGTGTCATGGTCTGCCAGTGGGTGGGTTGTGTTTACAAGCGGCCTACGCTTCGCTGTCTAGTCGTCGCCATCTATTCGTCACTCTCTTCGGCCACGTCGTCGGCGAGCAAGCGGTAGAGCGCCTTGCGAGCCTGATTGAGAATTTTCTGCGCATCGCGGATTTGGATGCTGGAACCGGTGTGAACGACCTGAATGGTCGCGGCCGCGATGTGCTTGAGCTCTGCGAACAGTCCTAGCATGGGATCGTCGCCCGCGGGTTGGTTCGCAGCCTCCCACGGCGCGGCGAATTCGTCCGGATGGGCTTGCACGTGGGCCCGGCCCTTCTCGGTCAGGCTGAAGGTTCGGCCGCCCGTCTCGGTTTCGGCGCAAACCAGACCTTCGTCTCCCAGTTGTTGCAGGGCCGGATACACGGCGCCCGGACTTGGCCGCCAAGAACCACGGCTGCGCTGTTCGAGCTCTTGCATGATCTGATAGCCATTGAGCGGCTTTTCGGCCAGCAACGAGAGAATCGCCGCGCGGACGTCGCCGCGCTTGGCCCGCGCCTTACGGAAGAGATTCCAGGGGAAACCGCCAAAGGGCGGAAAGGGCGGGAACGGTGGCGAGCCCCCGCCTGCACCCCCAGCACCAGAACCACCCCCGAATCCACCGAAGTTGAACGGGCCTCCCCCGGCGTGCTTGCCGTGCCCCATGGCCCACGCTGGATGGCTGCAGGCGTGGCGCCCGCCCCACTCGCCTGACTTCTGCTTGATAAACTCTCGAACGTGTTCTTCCAACATGGGATTCCCAGAGCGACTATCGCGACCCCTCTAGATGCATCTTAGATATATCGTTATATTCGATCGGGTCAAGAACAAAACGCCAATGAGCAGGTCCCTTCGGCAAGATGTCGACGGCAGGCTGCGCTTCCAGTAGAAATCGGGCATGTCTGAGTTCCTCAAGGATCTAAAACGTACCCATGACTGCGGCGCTTTGCGCGGCGCTGACATCGGCTCGACGGTGGTGCTGTTCGGCTGGGTTTCGTCCCGCCGTGATCACGGCGGCTGTGTGTTCATCGACCTGCGCGACCGCGCCGGCATCACGCAGATCGTGTTCGAGCCGCAGACCAACGCCACGGCGCACGCCTTGGCCAGCGAGCTGCGCTCGGAATTCTGCGTCGGCTTGCGCGGTGTGGTTCACGACCGCGGCGAGCGCCGCAATCCCAACATCCCCACCGGCGACGTGGAGATCCACTGCACCGATCTGACCATCTTCTCGCGCTCGGACACCCCGCCCTTCGAGATCAGCGACAACAACGCCAACGAATCGATCCGGCTCAAGTACCGCGCCCTCGATCTGCGCCGACCAGCACTGCAGAAGAATTTCCTCCTGCGCTCGCAGATCTACCAGACTGCCCGGCGCGTGCTTACCCAGCACAAGTTCCTGGAGATCGAAACGCCCTTCCTGGTCAAGTACACGCCCGGCGGAGCACGCAACTTCCTGGTGCCGTCGCGCCTGTCGCCCGGCCAGTTCTATGCGTTGGCCGAATCGCCTCAGCTCTTCAAGCAGCTGTTCATGGTGGCGGGATTCGATCGCTATTTCCAAATCGTCCGCTGCTTCCGTGACGAGGACTTGCGCCAGGATCGTCAGCCCGAATTCACGCAGATCGACGCCGAGATGAGCTTCGTGGTCGAGGAAGACGTGCAGAATGTCTTCGAGGATCTGATGTCCGCGCTGTGGAAGGACATCCTGGGCATCGAGCTTCAAACGCCGTTCCAGCGCCTGTCCTATGCCGACGCCATGAACACCTATGGCTCCGACAAGCCCGACCTTCGCTTTGGCCTGCCCTTGTGCGACGTCACCGAGGTCGTGCGCAAGCACGACGGCGGCAATGTCGAGATGCTCAGGCAAGTGATTGCAAGCAAAGTCGCGGGTGGCGAAGCCCCCGTGGTCAAGGGCTGGCGCCTGCCGGCGGCCGAAGCCGCCAAGATGTCGAACGCCGAGATCGACAAGCTGGAAGAGTTCGTCAAAGGACTTGGCGCCCGCGGCCTGGCCCGAGCCCGCATTGGCGCTGGCGGAGCGTGGACGCGTTCTCCCATGAAGACCATGAGCGAAGCCCTGCGCGCGGATCTGAACGCCGCCGCCGGCTTGCAAGAGGGCGACGTTTTCTTCCTTCAGTTTGGTGCGCGTAAGCTCGTCTACTCCGTGCTCGGCGCGCTCCGCCTGCATGTGGCGAACAAACTAGGCATCATTCCGGCCAACCAGTGGAAGTTCTGCTGGGTGAACGAGTTCCCGCTCTTCGAGCGCACCGACGACGGCAAGTTCGCCGCCGCCCACCACCCGTTCACCTCCCCGTTCGCGGAAGATCTCGAACGCCTCGAATCCGACCCGGGCTCCGTGCGCGCGCGCGCCTACGACCTCGTGCTCAACGGCAACGAAATCGCTGGTGGCTCGATTCGTATCCACCAGGGCGACGTGCAAGCGCGCGTATTCCGGGCGCTTGGCCTGACCGACGAAGATGCGCAAACAAAATTCGGCTTCCTCCTCGAAGCTTTCCGCCATGGACCACCGCCCCACGGTGGAATCGCGGCCGGGCTCGACAGGCTTGCCATGCTCCTATGTGGTGCGGATTCCTTGCGCGACGTAATCGCGTTCCCCAAGACCCAGAAGGGAACCGACCTCTGCACTGACGCGCCGTCTGCTGTGGCAAACAAGCAACTTGATGAGCTGCATATCGCCCTGGTGGGCGTGGAAGCCAAGTAGCCAAGCGCTGTCCGCACTGGGGACGCGCAAAGGCACCTAACCAGCATTATGGAGCTGACTTGCCCAATTATGCAGGGCGCAGTCACGTCTGCGGCACAGCTATGGTCCGTCAAGTCAACGACGCCGTGAAATCTTCGCACCGCCTGCGAATAGCGCTACGCACTTCCGAGGTGGCAGATCCATCCTTGCGCGCCACAATACCCACTGGTGGCATCTCTCCCTGCGTAGTCTCCTTCGCGGCAGAATGCGCGTCGCGCCACACAAACTAGTGTTTTCCAAGTGTTACGACTGTGTGTCAAGAGTGTGGCAGCTGGCACACGTCCTGCTTAGGCCAGGGGCAACCTCTTGGGAGGAGGAAAAATGTCACAAGCTCTGGCAACCATGAACACCGAAACGCAGCCAGTCATCAATCGCGAGCGCGCGCTACGCATCCTTTCTAAGTCGCTCTATCGAGATCTGCGACAGAATGGTTACGAGCCCAAACAAATCGTGGCACTGGCAAGCGAACTTATCGCGCAGGTTACCACCGACATCACGGATCAAAGCACGCTGGCCTAGTCAGTTCTTCCTTCATATGTGTCAACAAGGGGACCCTCGGGTCCCCTTTTGATTTTCATCCCTTTACCCTCCCAAGCCTAAAAGCCTGGAAAAGCCACGTACTTCCGTGTAGAAGCGGCGCTCTCATGGCGGCAAAGACTATTGCCGAGTTGGACCTTCAGGGTCGTAGGGTGTTCATACGCGTGGATTTCAACGTCCCGCTCACCCCGGCCGGAGGTGTATCCGATGCGACCCGCATCCGCGAGAGTCTACCCACCATCACCCACGCCATCGAGCGCGGGGCGCGTGTGGTGCTGGCTTCGCACCTGGGACGGCCCAAGGGTCGGGCCAAACCCGAGTTCTCCCTGCTGCCTGTTGCCGCCTACTTGGCCGAGGCCCTGGACCGCGACGTCGTGCTGGCCGACGAGCCCGCTGGCGATGGCGCCAAGAAGGTCGTGAACGATCTGCGCGATGGCGGGGTGGCCATTCTAGAGAACCTGCGCTTTTCGCCGGGCGAAGAGGCCAACGACGAAAACTTCTCGCGCGCCCTCGCCACCTACGCTGACGTCTACGTCAACGATGCCTTCGGCACGGCCCACCGGGCGCACGCCTCCACAGTGGGCATGGTCAAGTACGTTTCGAGCAAGGGCATGGGCTTCCTGATGGACCGGGAAGCCAAGATGCTGAGCAAGCTGCTCGGCGATGTCCAGCGGCCGTTCGTGGCCATCATTGGCGGCATCAAGGTTTCAGACAAGATTGGGCTTCTCGAAAGTCTGCTCAGCCGAGCTGATGCCGTGTGTCTGGGTGGCGCCATGGCCAACACCTTCCTATGCGCGAAGGGCGTTCCCATGGGCCGTTCGATGGTTGAGACCACCAAGCTGCCCATCGCGCGCGCCTTTCTGGCCAAGGCGGAAGCCAGCGGCGTGCGGGTTGTTCTGCCGCGCGATCTGGTGGTCGGCACCGATGCCAAAGCGCTGACGGGCACTGTGATTTCCGCCACCAGCGTTCCCGATGACCAGGCTGCGCTCGACATCGGACCAGACACGGCATCCGAAATCGCCTCGGTCTTGTCCCGCGCCGGCACCGTATTCTGGAACGGCCCCATGGGCGTATTCGAAACGCCGGCTTTCGCTGCGGGAACCCTGGCCGTGGCCAAGGCCATGGCGCAGGTCATGGGTGGCACCACCGTGGTCGGCGGCGGCGATTCCGTGGCCGCCGTCCACCGGGCCGGCGTGGCTGGCAACATCACGCACATCTCCACCGGCGGCGGTGCCTCGCTTGAATTCATCGAAGGTAAGAAACTCCCGGGGCTTGCCGCCCTGGAATCATGAAGTAGAAAGGAGTCCCAATAACCATGTCTAATGCGCGCGTTCCTCGACCCTTCTTCTGTGGCAACTGGAAACTGTGGGGCACCCTGTCCGAGTCCGTGGCTCTGGCGACAGGTGTGCGAGACGCCACCGCGTCCGTGACCGGTGCCGACGTTGCCGTAGGGCCGGGATTCGTTGCCCTGGCAACCGTTGCCGATAAGCTCAAGGGCAGCACGCTGGGCGTGGCCTCGCAGGATGGCTATTGGGAAGTCAAAGGCGCATTCACCGGCGAAGTGGCCATGGCCCAAATCGCCAACGCCGGGGCTCGCTACGCCATCGTGGGACACTCCGAGCGCCGCCAGTTTTTCGGCGAGACCGACGAGACCGTCGCGCGCAAGGCGAAGGCCGCGCTTGCCAACGGCCTTTTGCCCATCATCTGCATCGGCGAAACCTTGGCCGAGCGTGATGCCGGCCAGGCGCTCGCCGTGGTGGCCAAGCAGCTTGATGGCTCCACCGCCGGGCTCACCGACGACGAATTGCTCAAGTCGGTCATCGCCTACGAGCCCGTGTGGGCCATCGGAACCGGCCGCGTGGCAACGCCGGCGCAGGCGCAGGAGATCCATGCGTCGATTCGCGCAAGACTCACGCAGCGCCTGCAGACCCGCGCGCAGCAGATTCGCATCCTCTACGGCGGCAGCGTCAAACCCGACAACGTCGCTTCTCTGATGCAGGAAAAAGACATCGACGGTGCCCTGGTCGGAGGGGCAGCGCTTACGGTAGAGTCGTTCGCTAAGCTCGTTACAGAAGGGGTTGCCGCGTGTACACGTTCCTAACCGTCCTCCACGTTTTCGTTTGTATCTTTCTGATGCTGGTCGTTCTGTTGCAAGCGGGACGCGGCGGCGGCATCGGCTTGGCCTTCGGTGGCAGCGGTGGCAGCCAGAGCGTGTTCGGTTCGTCGGGTGGCGCAAACTTCCTGACCAAGCTGACCGCGGTGTGCGCCATCGTGTTCTTCACGAACTCGCTGGCCCTGGCCTACATGTCCAGCCAGTCGGATTCGAAGCGCTTGCAGAAGATTGCGGAGAAGAAGGCGCAGGCCAAGAAGGCCGAAGACGCCACCAACTCGAAGATGCTCACCGACATCGAGAAGCAGCGTGAAGAGCAGGCCAAGGCCGCAGCCGCCAAGTCAGAGGCCGTTCCAGCCGAAGGAACCGCAGGCGAGGAAAAGCCGGCCGCAGAGGAAAAGGCACCGGCGGGCAATGCGCCCGTAGGCAAGGCAGTCGACGACAAGCCCACCCCAGCCCTCAAACTCACCCTCCCAGAACAAGGTGCAAGCAAACCAGCCACTGGAAAACTCGCGGCGGATTTGAAGGCAGACAAGCCAGCGGCCGAGAAGAAGGTCGTGAATGTCGCGCCAGTGGCCAAGAAGAAGATTGCGGCCCCCAAGGCTGCCACCGACGAAGCGGCCGCAGCCGGAGAGAATCCGGCCGCCGAGGAAAAGCCGGCCGTGGAAAAGAAGCCTGCCAAGAAGCCAGCGGCCGAGAAGAAATCAGACGACAAGAAATCGGACGAAAATTCCGCCGAGAAGCCTGCGGCCGAATAGACGCGCATGCTAGGTTTGACGAATGGCCCTCTTGCCGTTCGTCAAAGTGGAAGGACTGGGAAACGACTTTCTGGTCGTTGATCTGCGACCGGGAAGGCCGGCATCCCCGCTGGCCGACATTGTCACCAACCCCGACACCGTACGCGCCCTGTGCGACCGCAACTTCGGGGTTGGCGGCGATGGTGTTCTGGCCATTCTGCCCGGCAGCCAGGGTGATGCGCGCATGCGCGTGCTCAATGCCGACGGCAGCGAGGCCGAGATGTGCGGCAACGGCATTCGCTGTGTCGCCAAGGTCCTGTACGAGCGCGACCCAGCTTTGCGGCGTGAGGTCTTGCGTATCGACACCGGCGCGGGGCTGCTGACGTGCAAGATCGGCGTGCAGGAAGCGCGCGCGGCGAGCGTGACGGTTGAGATGGGTGTGCCGCAACTGGTGCCCAGGCTGGTGCCGGTAGCCAGCGAGGCGGCTCGCTTGGTGCGTGCGCCTCTGCGCGCCTTGGACCGCGACTTCGCCTTCACCGCGGTATCGATGGGCAACCCCCACGCCGTGATCTTCGTCGACGATGCCGCTCCAAACCTGCGCGACCTGGCCGCGCACTTCGGCCCCGGCATCGAACGCGACACTCTGTTTCCGCGGCGAACGAACGTGGAGTTTGCAGCCACCCGCAAGGGCGCAAAGGGTGAGCCCGAGATCGATTTGGTGGTGTGGGAACGCGGCTGCGGCATCACCCTGGCCTGCGGAACTGGGGCCTGTGCCACCGTGGTGGCGGCGTGCCTGGAGGGCCGCGTTCCGGCGAATCGCGAAGTGGCCGTGAACCTCCCCGGTGGCACGCTCGCCATCACGGCGAAGAGCGCTACCCAAAGCGGAGAGGGCCCGACTTTTTCTGGCGTCGCCATGCGTGGCCCGGCCAACATCGTCTTCGAAGCCGCCATCGATCCCTCGGCCATTCACCTGCCGCTTCGCTGAGCTGACCACTCCCTGCACGCCCTCCAGAAACGACTGATGTGGGGTAAGATGCGGCCATGGCGTGCCCAAAGGATCCACCGGCTTCGCCCACTTCAACCCCGAGCGGCGATGAGACAAAGTTCCGAGACTTGCTCGATCGCCTGCCTCAGACGGTCTTCGAGTTCGATCTAGAAGGGCGCTTCGTCTACGTCAATCACTCCGGCCTGGAACGGTTTGGATACGCCGAGACGGAACTGGCCCACGGCATCTCGGTGCTAGCCACGGTGATCCCCGCAGAGCGCGACCACCTGCGGGCCAACATCGCCCGGCGCCTGGGCGGGGGAGACACCGAGGGCTTTCAGTACACGGCCCTACGCAAGGATGGCACCACCTTTCCCGCCCTGGTCCACACCACGGTGGTGACCAAGGACGGCCGCCCTTGCGGCGTTCAGGGCTACCTTATCGACATCTCCGAACGCGTGCGCGCCGAGGACGCGCTTCGCCGCCGCGTGGCCCTCGAACAGCTCATCATGCGCGCCTCCACCCGCTTGGTGGCCGAACTGGCACCCAACGAGCTAGATGCTCGCATCGAGGATGCGCTGGCCGAGATGGGACGCTTCCTGAACGTGGACCGCAGCTACGTCTTTCGCCTCTCACCCGACGGCGCGTTTATCGACAACACACACGAGTGGGTTGCGGATGGGATCTCGGTCCAGCGGCACAACCTGCACCACATTCCGGTCGAAAGCGCGTTCCCCTGGTTCGCGCGCGAACTCCGTCAACGGCTCGTCGTACCTGTCCCCGTGGTTGACGATCTGCCCCCAGAGGCCAGCGCCGAAAGAGCCGAATTCGAGCGGGAAGGCATTCGCTCGCTCATCTGCGTGGCCATGGTCCACGGTGGCGAGGTGGGGGGATTTCTCGGGCTCGATGCCGTCCGCAGCCAGCGGAATTGGTCCGAGGACGAGATCGCACTCTTGCGCGTGATGGGCGAAATCCTGATGGGCGCCATAGTGCGGCGGCAAGCCGAGCAGGCCCTGCAAGCGAGCGAGCGAAAGTACAAGACCCTGGTCGAATCCACGGCGACCGGATTTGTCATTCTGGACGACCAGGGCCGCGTGCTCGACGCCAACGCCGAGTATGTGCGCATGGCAGGCTACCGCACGCTGGAGGACATTCGTGGTCGCAACGTGGTGGAATGGACCGCCGCGCACGATCAGGCGCGCAACACCGAGGCGGTGGCCGCGTGCATGCAGGCCGGTTTTCTCAGGGATCTGCAGATCGACTACGCGCACAGGGACGGGACCGTGGTGCCCCTCCTGATCAACGCTACGGCGACCGAGGTCGATGGCGCGCGGAGGATCATCACCATCCTCCGCGACATGTCCGATCGCAAACGCCTGGAAGCAGAGATTCTGCGTTCGGAAAAATTGCGCTCGGTTGGTGTTCTGGCCGGTGGCATCGCCCACGACTTCAACAACATTCTGACCGCCATTCTGGGCAACATCTCGCTTCTACAAGCCACGCTGGCCGCAGATGATTCCGCCCGCGAAAACCTGGACGAGGTCGAGAAGGCCTCCCAGCGCGCGCGCGAACTGACCCGGCAACTGCTCACCTTCTCGCGCGGCGGAGATCCGGTCCGCAAACCCTTCCACGCCGAGCCGCTCATTCGCGAAAGTACGACCCTGGCCCTGCGCGGGCGCGCCAGCACATGCGAATTCAAGATCGCCCCTGACCTTGCCCCCGTCGATGGGGACGAAGGCCAGATCGGCCAGGTTCTGCGCAACCTGGTACTCAACGCCAGCCAGGCCATGGAGGGTGGTGGCACCGCGCGGGTATCTGCGCAGAACCGCAAGATCCGCGACGGAGAGGTGCACCTGCTGGCCGCAGGTAACTACCTGGCGGTTGCCATTGCCGACAGCGGCGTCGGCATCTCGGAAGAGCACCGTCTGCGCATCTTCGACCCCTACTTCACCACCAAGCGCGACGGCCGCGGCTTGGGGTTGGCCGTGAGTCATTCGGTCGTTACCAACCACCGTGGCGCCATCACCGTCGACTCCCAGGTGGGCCAAGGGGCCGTCTTCACGGTCTACCTGCCAGCCGCAAGCAGCGACGCCATCGTGCCCCACCCCACCGCCGCGGAAATCGTGCGCGGCCGGGGCCTGGTCTTGATCATGGACGACGAGGAAAGCGTACGGCAGATCGCCGGGAAGATCGTGCGCGCGCTCGGCTACGAAGCCGCCTTCGCCTGCGACGGGCGCGAGGCCATCGACCGCTGGCGGGAGGCGCGCGCCAAGGGCCAGCCGTTCGACGTGGCCATCATGGATCTAACCGTGCCCGGCGGCACGGGCGGCCGCGAAGCCGTGCGCGAACTTCTTGCCATCGATCCCGAAAGCAAGGCTGTCGTATCGAGTGGGTATTGCCAGGATCCGGTCATGGCCAACTTTCGCGACTACGGCTTCCGCGACGTCCTGGCCAAACCCTACAACGTGCTCGACGTCAGCCGGGTGCTGTCCGCGCTCCTCAAACCCTAGAACAGGGTGCCCTGACCGCCTGTGTTCCGGTTGGGCATGGGCATGTGCAGGTGTTCGAAGGCCAGCGGCGTGGCTTGCCGGCCACGCGGGGTGCGTGTCAAAAAGCCCTCCTGGATCAGGTAGGGCTCGTGCACGTATTCAAGGGTGTCGCGATCTTCGGCCAACGCTGCCGCCAGCGATTCGATGCCAACGGGACCGCCGTCGAAGCGCTCGATGATGGCGCGCAGAAAGCGGCGGTCGCCATCGTCCAGCCCGCGCACGTCCACGCCCAGGCGCTTGAGCGCGTAGTCGGCGGACTCGCGCGTGACCTTGCCGTCGCCGCGCACCAGGGCGAAGTCGTACACCCGACGCAACAGCCGGTTGGCGATGCGGGGCGTGCCGCGCGCGCGCCGGCCTAGTTCCTCGGCGCCGTCGTCAGTACACGCGATATCGAGCAGCTTGGCCGAACGCCGGACGATGGTGGCAAGCTCTCCAGGCGCGTAGAAGTCGAGGCGCTCGACGATGCCGAACCTGGACAGAAGCGGCGAGGTGAGCTGTCCCGTGCGCGTGGTGGCGCCCACCAAGGTGAAGCGCTCGATGGGCACGGTGATGGCGCTTGCGCCGGCGCCCATGCCGGTGACGATCTCGATGCGGAAATCCTCCATGGCAGGATAGAGGCTCTCCTCGATGATGGGCTGGAGGCGGTGGATCTCGTCGATGAACAACACGTCCCCGCGTCCCAGCGACGTCAGGATGCCGGCCAGGTCGCCTTTGCGTTCAAGTGCCGGGCCCGACGTTACGCGCGCCACCGTGCCCATTTCGTGCGCGATGACGTGGGCCAGGGTCGTCTTGCCCAGGCCGGGCGGGCCGGAGAGCAGCACGTGATCGAGAGTTCCCTCGCGCTTCTGGGCCGAAGCGACGTAGACCTCCAGATTCTCCGCCACTTTGCGCTGCCCGATGAATTCCGCGAACGAATGCGGGCGTAGGGCCGATTCCTCGTCGCCGGGCATGGCCTGCCCGGCGGTGATCTTGTCGTCCGCTGCCAGGACGTTGGCAGTGGCAGACTCGGCCACTGGCGAAGCCACGGCGGTGCCGTCGTCGTGCCGCCTGCGCCCCACTACTTTCTCCTCAGCGCGGCCAGCGCCTGCTTGATCAGATCCGTCACGGGATGGCTGTCGTCCAGCTTGGACAGCACGGTGTCAAACTCCGAGGGCTTGTAGCCCAGCGCCGTGAGCGCGCCGTGCACCTCGCCCTTGCGCCCCGCGGGCACCATTCCCTGCAGCGTGGCGCCCACGCTGGCTTGGCCACCGCTCACCCCAATCTTGTCGCGCAGCTCGACCGAGATGCGTTCCGCGGTCTTGCGTCCCACGCCGCGGATCTTGGTCAAGGTCGCGATGTCGGTGGCGCTGATGGCTCGCACCAGGTCACCGATGGGCAGGCTGGAAAGGATCGCCAGCGCGACCTTGGGGCCCACGCCCTGCACCGAGAGCAGGGTCTCGAACACACGGCGCTCCTCCGCATCGGCAAAACCGAAAAGCTGGAGGGGACCATCCTGCACCGTGTGCGTGTGAACAAGCAGGAAGGCCGAGGCGCCGAGGGGCGGCAGCGCCCGCTGGGCGGCGGCGGTGATGGTCACCGCGTAGCCGACACCGCCGGCCTCAATCACAACCGAGTCCGGACCACTTTCAAGCAGGGCGCCGCGCAACGATGCAATCATGGCGTAGCATCATCGCATGCGCGGGCGCCGAGGTCGCGTTTCCTGTTCGAGGGCGGCCAGGGTCCTGTGGCGGGCATGACAGATGGCGATGGCCAGCGCGTCGGCCGCGTCGGGCTCTGGTACGCGGCGCAAGGAAAGCAGTGCACGCACGAGGTAGCCGATTTGCTGTTTGGTGGCGGCGCCGTGCCCGACGATGGTCCGTTTGACCTTGGCCGGGGCGTAGCCAGCCAGCGTGAGTCCTTTGTCGCACACGATGAAGGTGACCACACCGCGCGCCTCGCCGAGAACCAGGGTCGATTGCACGTTTTTGCCGTAGAAGGCCTGCTCCATGGCGACCTCATCGGGTGCAAGCTCGTCGATGACTTCGCGCAAACTGCGACCGATGGTGGTCAGCCGCTCGGCGCGCTCCATGCGCGGCGGTGCGGCGATGACCCCACACTCGACGTAGGCCAGTTGGCCCGGCCCCACGCGATCAACCACGCCGTAGCCCAGGCGCAGCGATCCCGGGTCAATCCCCAAAATACGAACGCGGCCGGACACCGGCATCGGGGCTCGGCTACTCGTCGTCGCTCAGCTCGGACTCGTCGACGTCCAGATTGGAATACACGTTCTGCACGTCGTCGTTGTCTTCAAGTGCGTCGAGCAGCTTCAAGGCGACCGCGGCGTCGCGGCCGGTCAGGTGAACCTTGTTCTGCGGAACCATGGAGACTTCGGCGGAAACCGGATCGGGCATGCCAGCGGCCTTGAGCCCGTCGCGGATGCGCTCGAGCTCCTTGGGCTCGGTGATGACCGTGAGCACGTCGTCCTCGGCGCGCACATCGTCGGCGCCCAGCTCGATGGCGGCGTCGGTGACCTTGTTCTCGTCCACCGCGGACTTGTCGTAGGCCACGATGCCCAGCTTCTTGAACATGTACGCCACCGACCCCGAGCTGCCCAGGTTGCCGTTGCCCTTGGTCAGGATGTTCCGGATTTCGCCGGTGGTGCGGTTGCGGTTGTCGGTCATGATGTCCAGCAAGATGGCCGTGCCGCCGGGACCGTAGGCTTCGAAGTTGAATTCTTCGTAGTTCACCCCTTCGAGCTCGCCGGTCCCCTTCTTGATGGCGCGTTCGATGGTGTCGTTGGGCATGTTGACCGAACGCGCCTTGTCGACGGCCGCGCGCAAACGGGGGTTGCCGTTGACGTCACCGCTCGATCGCGCGGAAATCGTGATCTCTTTGATCACTTTCGTCCAAACCTTGGACTTCTTGGCGTCGGACGCGCCCTTCTTGTGCTTGATCTTCGACCATCTGTTGTGACCAGACATGGGCGACTATCTAACACCTTTCGCGAATAGCTTTCGCCGGAAAAATCGCCGAGAGCCACGCGTGCTTCCTCATGACGCACTCAAACATCCCGGCTACCACCCCGGCGTGGGTGGGCTGGGGCTCTTGTTCCACGCGTCCGGGCTGTCACAGGCCTGAGGACTTGCGCGCTTGACGCTCTTGCCCGACCAGGCCGTGGCGCTCACGTCGACCCAGCCACCGTACTGGCTAATGACCAAGCCGCTGGCAGTGAGCAAACGCACCGGTTCGCCCGCATTGGCAAGCCCATCACCCGCCAGCCGCCCGGGCACCCGGACGACGAGCGTGCCGTCGCGAGGCGCTGGATCCTTGCCATCGGCGGCGTCATACGATTCGGGCACCACGATGGCGTACGCTCCCGCGAGCAAGAGCGCCTCGGGCAGCGCGTCGCTGCCAGCCTTGTCGGCCAGAAGCAGACCACCGAGCGACTGCGCGTCGCTGCCCGCGTTGTAGATCTCGACGAACTCCTGCGTGTTCTCCGATCCAGCGGGATTGGCCAGGATCTCGGTGATGGCCAGCGGTGGGAGGCGCGGTGCCAGGTCCAGTTCCACGGGCGCCGACACCGCGCTGTTCCCCGCGCGATCGACGACGCGCACAACTGCCTGGGCGCGCACCCCGGCCGGCAATTCGGGCAGGCGTTCGACCAAGTCCAGCGTCGTTGCGAACCCGTCCGCGGCAAGCACCGCCTGTTCGTCGAGCGCGGTCACCGCGATTTCCACACGCACTGGTTCGTCGGTGGCCACGTGCGCCGACAGACAACCTTCATTGACTTGCACGGCGAAGGCTTCGATGCGCGGTGCGAACAGATCGGACTGGGTGCCCGTGGTGAACGAGCCGGCACTGCCCCCAGGCGTCGGCTTCCCGTCCAGAAACAGCAGCGCGTTCGGGAGCGCTTCGAGGGTATACAGGGTCGAGGGCTCCAGCGCCCTAGCCGGCACAATCTGGTAGCAGCGGCCCGCGCATGGCACGGCAGCACCAAGTGGCAGGGGCAACCCATCACCGCTTGCAGGCCGAAGCATGAAGGGCAAGTCCACGCCCACGGCCTGCACTTCTTCGGTGAAGCGCACCACGATGACGGCGAGGTTGGTGGGAAGATTGGCCGAGCCAGGGGGCGGTTCGACCAGCACGCCCGCGAGCGGGTCGGCATCGGGACTGGTCAGTTGACCGCTTGTAGCCTCAGGGGTCGGCGTGGCGGCCTGTTCTTGCTGAAGATCGGTTGCCGGAGTGCAGGCAAGGCCGCTGAAACACAAAATCCAATATTTGAAGGGGCGCATGCCGGAACTATCGGCAACGGCCAGCGGGAGTTGCGTGGTGCTCGAAGAAAGCTGGGTCTATCCTTGCGGGACTATCCTTGCGTGACTTGCAGCCAGTCCCCGCCGTCCCCGCCCAGCCCGCTTTGGATCCATCCCGCGGAACCAGCGACGAATCGCGCCCACTCGGCGTGTATGTGCACTTTCCCTTCTGCGGCTCGCGCTGCCCGTACTGCGATTTCGCCGTGGCGGTGCGCTCGCAGATTCCACACGACGTGTACGCGGATGCGGTGCTGTCCGAGCTCGGCGCGCGCAGTCCATGCTGGCAAGGCAAGGGTCTGGCGTCGATCTACTTCGGTGGTGGCACCCCTGGCCTGTGGCGGCCGGATGCCCTCGGCCGCGTGCTGGCGGGTGTGCGAAAGACCTTTGCCGGTGGCGGCGAAGTCGAAATCACCGTCGAGGCCAACCCTGGCGAGCTCGAGGAGGCGACCCTGCGTGACCTGCGCGCGCTGGGCGTCAATCGCTTGTCCTTCGGCGCACAGGCCTTTCAAGACCGCTTGCTGGAGCGTATCGGGCGGCGCCACGCTGCCGCCGCCATCCCGCGTGCATTCGAGGCGGCACGTGCGGCCGGCTTCGACAACCTGTGCGCCGATCTGATGTTCGGTTTGCCCGGGCAAACCATGGACGATTGGCGCGCGTCGATGGCCGCCCTGTGTGCGCTCGGTCCGCAGCACATTACCGCTTACGCCTTGAGCGTCGAGCCAGGCACGCGGTTTGGGGCGCTCGATCGCAAGGGTCAGCTCGAACGCCCGGCCGACGATCTCGTCGCCACCATGTACAGCGCGTGCGACGAAGCGCTGACCCAAGCGGGCTATGGGCACTACGAGATTTCCTCCTACGCCAGACCAGGCCGGCGCAGCGTCCACAACAGCCTGTACTGGACCATGGGCGCCTACCTTGGCCTCGGGGTTTCGGCCTCATCGTTCCGGCCGCTGGCCAGCGGCGAGGGCTGGCGGTTTTCCAATCCACGGTCGGTTGGCAACTATCTGCGCGGGGTGGAGGCGTGCGCCGGCGCGGTGACGCCCGAACAGATTGAACTGCGTTCGCCTGCGCAGCTTGAGGACGAAGCCCTGTGGCTCGGGCTGCGCATGTCCGACGGCATAGACCGGTCCGCGCACGAGCAGCGCTACGGCCACGACCCGCTCGCGCTGCCCGAGCGCGCCACCGCCGCCCAAGCCTGCGTTGCCGCTGGCTGGCTCGAAGTCACCCCCGCACGCCTGCGTCTTCTACCCGCCGGATTCCTCTTCGCCGACGAAGTGGCAGTGCGCCTCGGACGCGAAACTTGATCCGAAAACCCTTTCCTTTCCGGCCTCTGTGTCCTCTGTGTCCTCCCTGTTTCATCCTACGGCCTTGGCGACGGCGCGTATTTGGGGTTAGATCAAGGTCGTGAACGACATCGGCATTCGCGCGAAGAAGGTCCTGCATGCCGTCGTGTCCGAATACTTGGCCACGGGCGATGCGGTCGGTTCGCAGACCGTGGCGCGCCGCTATGCCCTCGACATCTCGGCGGCCACAGTTCGCTCGGTGATGGGCGACCTGGAGAACGAGGGTCTTTTGCGCCATCCCCACACCTCGGCGGGCCGCATCCCGACCGACCGCGGGCTGCGCCTCTATGTCGACACCCTCCTGCGCGTGCGCAGCCTGTCAGCCTCGGAAAAAGAGGATATCCGGGGCCGCCTCGGGCCCGCCACGGAAATGCAGGAAGTTATGCAGCGGGTGACGCGCATGCTGCGCGAGCTGTCCCACCTGGCCGTCATCGTGCAAGCCCCACGCCCCGAGTCCGACGCGGTTTCGCACATGGAGTTCGTGCGGCTACGCGAGGGGCAGCTGCTTGCCGTGATCGCCACCGCCAGCGGGCAGATCCAAAACAAGCTCATCCCCATCGATTTTCTCCTGTCCCCTGGCGACCTGGACCGCGTGAACAACTACCTCAACAGCCTGGTGGCCGGGCTCACGCTCGATCAGATGCGCGGGCGGGTGATGCTGGAAATCGAACGCGAACGCGAGCGCTCGGTCAGCGATCCGGTACTGGCCCGCGCCCTGGGGCTGGCCGCGGCGGTCATGCCCGTGGCGGCGGCGGCGGGCGAGATCCTGCTCGACGGTCAGTCGAACCTGGTGGCGGAAGCCGCGGATCTCGAGCGCGCCCGCTGTGTCCTGCGCACGCTCGAAGAGAAGGATCAAATCGTGAAGCTGCTCGACCGCACGCTGTCGGCGCCCGGCATCTGCGTGTTCATCGGCGCCGAGGCCAACCTGGCCGACCTGAGTGATATCTCGGTGGTGGCCGCCAGCTATGGCAACGATGAACGCCCGCTTGGCACCATTGGCGTGATCGGCCCCTCGCGAATGAATTATTCCCGGGTCATCCCTCTGGTAGACTTCACCGCCGACGTGATTACAGAGATCCT
>Ga0302323_100001629_pt1 | contig 18263 bp, 22 predicted proteins | sample Fen_T0_3_FD_201950 | JGI IMG/M metagenome (GOLD analysis project Ga0302323, IMG submission 201950) | Peat permafrost microbial communities from Stordalen Mire near Abisko, Sweden - Fen_T0_3 | ecosystem: Environmental > Terrestrial > Soil > Wetlands > Permafrost | place: Sweden: Abisko... | reverse complement strand
CCGGCGCCAAGAACGCGGCACTGCCCATCCTCTGTGCGTCGCTCCTTTCGGCGGAGCCGCTCGTGCTCAGCAACGTGCCGCGGCTCAACGACGTCAACACGATGGAGCGGCTGCTGACCCAGATGGGCGTGGCGATCGATGCACGCACGCCGGGTGTCGTGACGCTCGACAGCCGGCGAATCGACTGGCCGCTGGCGCCCTACGAACTCGTGAAGACGATGCGCGCCTCGATCCTGGCCCTGGGCCCGCTCCTCGCCCGTTGTGGCGAAGCGCGCGTGTCGCTGCCCGGCGGCTGTGCGATCGGCCTGCGGCCGGTCGACCAGCACGTGAAGGGCCTTGAAGCGATGGGCGCGATGATCGACCTCGAGCACGGCTACATCAACGCGACAGGGCGCCTTCGCGGAGCGACGATCGTCTTCGACATGCCCACGGTCACCGGCACGGAAAACCTGCTGATGGCGGCCACGCTCGCGGAAGGCACGACGACGCTCGAAAATGCCGCACGCGAGCCGGAGATCGTCGATCTCGCGCGCTGCCTCACCGCGATGGGCGCGCGCATTGCCGGCGCAGGTAGCGACCGTATCACGGTGGAGGGGGTCACCGCGCTTCACGGCGCTACGCACGCCGTCATGCCGGACCGGATTGAAACGGGGACGTTCTTGGCCGCCGTGGCGGCCACGGGCGGCGACGTCGCCGTGCGCGGTGCGCAGGCCGATTCGCTCGAGGCCGTGATGGACAAGCTGCGCGAGGCGGGCGCCAACATCGACATCGGCAGGGAGGACGGCAAACACGTGCACGGCGATACGCTGCGCATCCGACGTGACGGTCCGATCAAAGCCGTCAGCCTGCGCACGGCGCCGCATCCCGGGTTCCCCACGGACATGCAGGCGCAGTTCATGGCGCTGGCCACGCTCGCGCAGGGTACATCGATCATCACTGAGACGATCTTCGAGAACCGGATGATGCACGTTCAGGAATTGAAGCGGCTTGGCGCGGACATCGAAGTCGAAGGCAGCACGGCCATTGTCAAGGGTGTTGCAAAGCTCACCGGCGCCGACGTGATGGCCACCGACCTGCGCGCGTCCGCATGCCTCGTCATCGCCGGACTGATCGCGGAAGGGCGGACGACGATCGACCGCATCTATCATCTGGACCGGGGTTACGAGCGGATCGAGCAGAAGCTCTCCGCGTTGGGCGCGCGCATCTCGCGCGTCGCGTGACGCCGCGTGCACGCAGGAAGGGGCCATGACCGGTATACGCGACGAACTGCAAGGCGCGCCTCTCGGCCACGCGACGACCTATCCGGACGCCTACGACGCGGCATTGCTGTTCCCGGTGCCGCGGGCGCCGCAACGCGTGGAACTCGGCCTGACCGGGGCGCTGCCGTTCACCGGCGCCGACATCTGGACCGCGTACGAGATGACCTGGCTCGACCTCCGCGGCAAGCCGCAGGTCGCGATCGCGACGTTCGTCGTATCGGCCGACTCGAACGCGATCGTGGAATCGAAGTCGGTCAAGCTGTACCTGGGCGCGTTCGCGCAATCCCGTTTCGACGGGACCGCGGAGGTCCGGGCGACGCTCGAGCGCGACCTGGCGGCGGCGACCGGAGGCCCGGTTCAAGTGGCCCTCGACGCGCCGGCGATGTTCCTGGCGACGCGCTGCGCCGATCTCGACGGCGAGCGGCTTGACGACCTGCCGTTGGCGATCCAGCGCTACCAGCCGACCCCCGAGCTTCTGGTGGCCGACGGACCCGAGGTCGAGGAGGCGTTCAAGACCGATCTCTTCCGGTCGCTCTGCCCGATAACGTTCCAACCGGACTTCGCGTCGATGCAGATTACGTATCGCGGGCCGGCAATCGATCGTGCCGCGCTGCTCCGCTATCTCGTCTCGTTCAGATGCCACCCCGGATTCCACGAACACTGCGTCGAGCGAATCTTCGTCGACATCGCGGCACAGTGCCGGTGCGACGCGCTTTCGATCTACGCGCGCTTCACCCGTCGCGGCGGCGTCGACATCAATCCGTTTCGCACCAATGCGGGTCTCGCCGTGCCGCCGAACATGCGCACCGCGCGCCAGTGATCCGCTTCTGGGGCTCGAGGTCCGCCGCGCGTGCGCCCGGCACGCGAAGCGACTGTCCGGACGACCGGGTACCGCCGCTCCAGTAGAATCGGGGGTTCCTTTGTACCTCCACCGGGCTTGCCGCCGTGTCCATGCTGACCCTAGCCCTTTCCAAGGGCCGCATCCTCGACGAAACATTGCCGCTGCTGGCGCGGGCGGGCATCGTCCCGGCCGAGGATCCGGAGACTTCGCGCAAGCTGATTCTTCCGACAAACCGGCCCGACGTGTCGCTGGTGATGCTGCGCGCCACCGACGTGCCGACCTACGTACAGTACGGCGCCGCCGACGCGGGTGTCGCCGGCAAGGACGTGCTGCTGGAGCACGGCGGCGACGGACTTTTCCAGCCGTTGGACCTTGGCATAGGCCGCTGCCGCCTTGTCGTCGCGGTGAAGCGCTCCTGCGACTGGGAAGCCACGGTGCAGCGCGGCGCACGCATCCGCGTCGCGACCAAGTATCTTAAGACCGCACGCGAGCACTTCGCGGCCAAGGGCATGCACGTCGACCTGATCAAGCTCTACGGCTCGATGGAATTGGCGCCCCTGGTCGGCCTGGCCGATGCCATCGTCGACCTCGTGTCGACCGGCAACACGCTGAAGGCCAACGACCTGGTCGCCGTCGAGGACATCATGGCCATCAGCTCCCGGCTGGTGGTCAATCCGGGCGCGCTCAAGATGAAGCGCGACGTCGTGCAGCCGCTGCTCGACGTGCTCGCGCGCGTCGCGCAGGAAAATGGAAGATGAGTGAAAAATGAGTGAAGGGATGAGCGCGAGATGAATGCACCGCTCGCCATTCGCCGGCTGGACACGTCGGTCCCGGGTTTCGACGCCGAGTTCGCGACGCTGACTGCCTTCGAAGCCGGGCAGGACGAAGGCATCGACGCCACCGTCGCGCTGATCGTCGGCGATGTCCGCACGCGCGGCGATGCCGCGTTGCTCGAGTACACGCACCGCTTCGACCGTCTCGACGCCAGTTCGGTGGCCGAACTGGAAATCACGGCGGGGCAGATGCGCGAAGCCCACGCATCGCTGCCCGCCGCGCAACGCGACGCGCTGGGCGCCGCCGCGGCGCGCATCCGCGCCTATCACGAGCGCCAGAAAGGCCACGACTGGAGCTTCACCGAGTCGGACGGCACGGAACTGGGCCAGCGCGTGACGCCGCTGGACCGGGTGGGCGTGTATGTTCCCGGTGGCAAGGCGGCGTACCCGTCGTCGGTGCTGATGAACGTCATCCCGGCGCATGTCGCGGGCGTGCGCGAAATCATCATGGTCGTGCCCACGCCCGACGGCGTCCGCAATCCGCTGGTGCTCGCGGCGGCGCACGTGGCCGGCGTGACACGTGCGTTCACGATCGGCGGCGCGCAGGCCGTCGCCGCGCTCGCCTACGGCACCAAGACGATTCCGCCGGTCGACAAGATCTGCGGTCCGGGCAATGCCTATGTCGCGGCCGCCAAGCGCCGCGTGTTCGGGGCCGTAGGCATTGATATGGTTGCCGGTGTCTCGGAAGTGCTGGTGATTGCCGACGCGACGGCCCGCCCGGACTGGATCGCGCTGGATCTCTTCGCCCAGGCCGAGCACGACGAGATGGCGCAGGCACTGCTGGTCACCCCCGATGCCGGCCTGATCGACCGTGTCGCGGCCAGTGCGGAACGACTGATCGCCGAAATGCCGCGCGCAGCCATCATCAAAGGATCATTCGCGCGCCGCGGCGCGCTGATCCGGACGCGGGACCTGGCCGAAGCCTGCGCCGTCGCCAATCGCGTCGCGCCGGAGCACCTGGAACTGGCCGTTGCTGATCCGGACGCGCTGCTGCCGCACATCCGCCACGCGGGCGCCATCTTCATCGGCCACTATGCGTCGGAATCGATCGGCGACTACTGCGCCGGGCCGAACCACGTGTTGCCCACCGGACGCACCGCGCGCTTTTCTTCGCCGTTGTCGGTGCAGGATTTCGAGAAGCGTTCGAGCATCTTGCGCATTTCGAAGGCGGCAGCGCAGACGTTGGGACCCGTCGCCGCGACACTGGCTCACGGCGAGGGCCTGACCGCGCATGCACGTGCGGCCGAGGCGCGGATCGACAAGATCTGAACGCGGAGGAGACAACGCATGGCCATGATCATCGCGATGTACAAGACACCCACGGACCCCGCGGAATTCGACCGCTATTATTTCGGGCCACACGTGAAGCTCGCGAAGACGGTGCCCGGCCTCAAGGGCTACCGGATCACCCGCGGGCCGATCATGGCCATGGCCGGCGCGCAGCCCTATTACCTGATCGCCGTGCTGACGTTCGAGTCAATGCAGGCGGTCCAGGCCGCGCTCGCTTCGAAGGAGGGCCAGGCGGTCGCCGCGGACCTCGCCAATTTCGCGACCGGCGGCGTCGAAGTGTTCTTTTCCGAGTCCGAGAAGATCTGACACCCGAACGTTTCGCCGACGGATGAACTTCCCCCAAAAGCCTCCGCCGCTTGCCGCTGTCGAACCGGCGCTTGTCGCCGCGCGAGTGGCGGCGACGATCCGTGCTGACATCCGGGCGCTGGCGGCCTATACGGTGGCCAAGGCGGAAGGGCGCATCAAGCTGGACGCGATGGAAAATCCGTTCGGTCTCACCGCGCAGGTCCGCGCCGAGATTGCCGCGGCGGCCGCCAATGTGCCGTTGAACCGCTATCCCGACGGCAGCGGCGATGCAGTCAAGTCGGCGCTGCGAAGTTCCTTGGCGCTACCCGACGACGTAGGACTGGTGCTCGGCAACGGCTCGGACGAACTGCTGCAGCTGCTGACGACGGCGGTCGCGCGGCCCGGCGCCGTCGTGCTGGCGCCCGATCCGTCTTTCGTGATGTACCGGCTGTATGCGCTTTACGCCAACGCGCGTTATGTCGGCGTGCCGCTCTCCGCCGACTTCACACTCGACGTCGACGCGATGCTGGAGGCAATCGCGCGCGAGCAGCCGGCGCTGGTATGGCTCGCCTACCCCAACAATCCGACCGGCAACCTGTTCGCCGTCGCCGACGTCGAGCGGATCATCCGCGCCGCGCCGGGCCTCGTGGCGGTGGACGAGGCCTATTACGCGTATTCGGATGGCTCGTTCCTGCCGCGCGTGCTCGAGTTCGCCAACCTGGTCGTCGTCCGCACGGTGTCCAAGATCGGCCTGGCCGGCGTGCGCCTGGGCTACGCCGTCGCGCATCCCGCATGGATCGCCGAGATCGAGAAGGTCCGGCCGCCCTACAATGTCAACGCGCTGACGCAGGCGGTGGTGCCGGTGGTGCTGGCACACGGGGCGTTGCTCGCGGAGCAGGCCGCGACGCTGTGCCGCGAGCGCGACCGCGTGGCCGCTGCGCTGGCGGCATTGCGCCGGGTCACCGTGTTCCCGACCGGGGCCAATTTCGTCCTCGTCAGGGTGCCGGACGCGCTGCACTGGTTTGCGACTTTGCGTGATGCGGGCATACTGGTGAAGAATGTGTCGGCGATGCACCCGCTGCTGGCCAACTGCCTGCGCATCACCATCGGCACGCCCGCCGAAAACGACGCGCTCCTCGATGCCCTGTCACGCTACCAATGAACTCATTTGCCAACCGCACGGCTAGCCTCGAGCGCAACACCAACGAGACGCAGATCGCCGTTGCGCTCGACCTGGACGGCACGGGCCGCGCGGAACTCGCCACCGGAGTGCCCTTCCTCGACCACATGCTGGACCAGGTCGCGCGCCACGGGATGCTCGACCTGACCGTGCGCGCCGAGGGCGACCTGCACATCGACGCCCACCACACGGTCGAGGACATCGGCATCACCATCGGACAGGCGTTCAAGGTGGCCGTCGGCGACAAGAAGGGCATCGTCCGCTACGGGCACGCGTATGTTCCGCTGGACGAGGCGCTGTCGCGCGTCGTGATCGACCTGTCCGGCCGGCCGGGACTGGAATTCCACGTACCGTTCACGCGCGCGATGATCGGTACGTTCGACGTCGACCTGGCGCACGAGTTCTTCCAGGGCTTCACCAACCACGCGCAGGTCACGCTGCACGTCGACAACATTCGGGGCGACAACGCCCACCACCAGGCGGAGACGGTGTTCAAGGCGTTCGCGCGCGCGCTCCGGATGGCCTGCACCCGCGACCCGCGCGCCGCCGGCGTCCTGCCGTCGACCAAGGGCGCGCTCTAGCGATCGATGCCGGATATTGCAGTCATCGATTACGGCATGGGCAACCTGCGCTCGGTCGCCAAGGCGCTGGAGCACGTCGCGCCGGACAGCCGGGTGGTGGTTACGTCGGATGCGGCGGTCATCCGGTCCGCGCGCCGGGTCGTTCTCCCGGGGCAGAGCGCGATGCCAGATTGCATGACGGGCTTGAACGAGAGCGGACTCAAGTCCACGGTGCTCGAGGTGGCGAAGGATCGCCCGTTCCTGGGCATCTGCCTGGGATTACAGATGCTGTTCGACATGAGCGAGGAGGGCCCCACGCCCGGCCTTTCGCTGCTCCCGGGGCGCGTGGAGCGGTTTCGCCACGCCGGCATGATCGACGCCAGCGGCGAGCGCCTGAAGGTCCCCCACATGGGCTGGAGCCCCGTGCACCAGACGCGGGCACATCCTCTTTGGAAGGGCATCGAACAGGATGCGCGATTCTATTTTGCCCACAGCTTCCATCCCGTCCCGGGCGACGCCGCGCTGACGGCGGCGACGGCTGCCTATCCGGCGCCGTTTACTTGCGCGATTTCGCGGGCTAATATCTTCGCTACCCAATTCCACCCGGAAAAGAGCCAACGCGCCGGTCTTAAGCTTCTGGCCAATTTCACCGCCTGGGACGGACGCGGTTGACCGCGCCTCCCACTTCGCTGTCCCCCTTCCGCTTCCAATCCGCTTCCACTCAGTTTTCATACCGCTTCCGCCATGCAGATCATTCCCGCCATCGACATCAAGGACGGCCATTGCGTGCGCTTGAAGCAGGGCGACATGCAGTCGGTCACCGTGTTCTCCGAGGACCCCGCCGCCATGGCACAGCACTGGCTGGAGCAGGGCGCGCAGCGGCTGCACCTCGTCGACCTGAACGGCGCCATTGCAGGCAAGCCGGTCAACGAGCTGGCGATCCGCGAAATCGTCAGCGTGATCGGCGAGGACATTCCGATTCAGTTGGGCGGCGGTATTCGCGACATGGACACGATCGAGCGCTACCTCGACGACGGCATCAGCTACGTCGTCATCGGCACCGCCGCCGTCAAGAACCCTGGGCTGCTCCATGAAGCCTGCTCGGCGTTTCCCGGGCACATTCTGGTCGGGCTCGACGCGCGGGACGGCAAGGTCGCCACCGACGGCTGGTCGAAGATGACCGGCCACGACGTCGTCGATCTCGCCCGCAAGTTCGAGGAATATGGCGTCGAAGGGATCATCTACACCGACATCGGCCGCGACGGCATGCTCTCGGGCGTGAACGTCGAAGCTACCGTCAAGCTCGCGCGCGAGATCAAGGTCCCGGTCATCGCCTCCGGCGGACTCTCGTCGATCGCCGACATCGAGCGACTTGTTCAGCACGAGGCCGACGGCATCTATGGCGCCATCGCCGGCCGCGCCATCTACGACGGCACGCTCAACTTCAAGGACGCGCTCAAGGCCGCCGCGGGAAAATGAGGGGCGGCTAAGCCCGTGCCTGCGGCACTCGCTGCCCGCCGGGCGGAACACGTTGCCCAATCCACGATGGGCCTCGGGGAACCCGTCCGCGACATTCCGGACACACCATCCAATAGGGCAGCTGCCGCACGCTTAGTCGATGCGGACTTGGTTCGTCGTCTCATCGCCAGCCAGTTTCCGCAGTGGGCTGATCTTCCTGTCAGACAGGTTGCTCGAAGCGGGCACGACAACAGGACCTTCCACCTCGGAGATGGCATGTCCGTGCGATTGCCTAGCGCGCAGGCATACGCCGCTCAAGTAGCTGAAGAGCAGCGCTGGTTACCATTCCTCGCGCCTTTTCTTCCCATGCAAATTCCGGAGCCGTTAGCCATGGGGACTCCAGATCATGGCTATCCCTGGAACTGGTCCGTCTACCGTTGGCTCCCCGGAGAAGCAACTACCCAGGAGAACGTCAGGAGCCTTCCTGACTTCAGCCGCCAACTCGCAGCATTCCTGGCCTCGCTACAAAAAATTGATACCGCGAGCGGGCCGCAGCCGGGCCCCGATAATTTCTACCGGGGCGGCAGTCTGGCGGTCTACGATGACCAAGCAAGATCTGCGATCGCCGCGCTGGGCGGACGCATCAACAAAGGCGCGGCCGATCGCGTTTGGAGCGCGGCGCTCCGCACCCGCTGGGAGCGGCCGCCAGTTTGGGTGCATGGGGACATCGCCATGGGGAACCTCCTGCTGAACCTCGGCAGACTTGTGGCAGTCATAGACTTTGGCCAACTTGCTGTCGGCGACCCGGCATGTGATCTCGCCATCGCCTGGACTCTGCCACGAGGTGACAGTCGCGAGGTCTTTCGCAAGACACTCGCGCTGGACCCCTCAACATGGCAACGAGGTCGCGCTTGGGCACTCTGGAAGGCCATGGTCGTAGCCGCAGGAATGACCACAGCGAATGCCGACGAAGGCGAGCAATGTTGGCGAGTAATTGATGAGGTAACAGCTGACCATGCTCAAACTGAGGCGTGACCTGTCGCGCAAAACGGAGGGCCTGCATGCAGGGGCTGCGCCCGACGCAACGGACAGCCGCTTAACTCAAATCCGTTAGCCGTCCTGGCGTGAAGGTGCTACCATTTTCGCCATGATCGACTGGTCCACTTGTCCCGTCGTCGAACGAGATCCGGAGCGTGTCAGCGGAGCTTGGGTGTTTCGTGGCACGCGGATTCCGGTTTCATCGCTGTTCGAGAATCTCGAGGACGGCGCCCTCGTGACGCAATTTGTCGAGTGGTTTCCAGGCGTCTCGCTAGAGCAAGTGCGCGCAGTTCTCGATCACGCTGCACGTAGCGCGCTTGCTCCCGCCTAAGTGCTCGTCCTTTTCGATCAAGGAACGCCAGAACCATTGCGGCGATCGTTATCGCATCATGAAGTCGCCACGGCCTTTGAGCGTGGCTGGGCGAATCTGAAAAACGGCGAGTTGTTGAACGCCGCCGAGGCGGAAGGCTTCACGGTCCTGGTCACGACCGACTCCAATCTGCGATACCAGCAGAATCTGGCCGCTCGGCGAATCGCTGTCGGTGTCCTGTCGGCAGCCAGCTGGCCGCGAATTCAGCGGGCCGTTGGTTCAATTGTTCGTGCCGTCGATAGTGCATCAATGGGTAGGTACACCGAAGTGGATATTCCTTGATTCCGACGGCTAACCCTTCGCTCAATGCGGGTGTCCCGCGTGTGGGACTTCGCCCCCGCAACTGTCGCCGATCGGGACAAATCCGATGGGCCTAGCCAAACGCATCATCCCCTGCCTCGACATCGCGGACGGCCGCGTCGTCAAGGGCATCAATTTCGTCAACCTGCGCGACGCGGGCGACCCGGTGGAGGTGGCGCGGCGCTACGACGAGCAGGGCGCCGACGAGCTCGCCTTCCTCGACATTCGCGCGAGCATCGAAAATCGCGGCCTCCTGTACGGCATGATCGAGGCAGTCGCGTCGCAGGTGTTCATTCCGCTGACGGTCGGCGGCGGAGTCTCCTCGGTGCAGGACATCCGCGCGCTGCTCAACGCCGGCGCCGACAAGGTCAGCATCAACACCGCCGGCGTCGCCAATCCGGACCTGTTCGGCGAGGCGTCGGCGCATTTCGGCGCGCAATGCATCGTGGCCGCAATCGACGCCAAGAAATGCGCTGTCGACGAGTGGCAAGTGTACATCCATGGCGGCCGCACGCCCACAGGAATCGATGCCGTCGAATGGGCGCGGGAAGTCGTGGCGCAAGGCGCGGGCGAGATCCTGCTGACGAGCATGGACCGCGACGGCGCACGCACGGGGTTCGACCTCAAGCTGACGCGGATGGTCGTCGAGGCGGTGGACGTGCCGGTCATCGCATCGGGCGGCGTGGGCGCGCTGAGCGACCTGGTGGACGGCATCAAGGTCGGGGGCGCGGACGCGGTGCTGGCCGCTTCCATTTTCCATTACGGAGAGTTCACGATTCGAGAGGCCAAGAGCGCGATGGCCGCGGCGGGGCTTGAAATGAGGATCGACTGATGTCCTGGCTGGATGACGTGCTCTGGAATGAACACGAGCTGGTGCCCGCGATTGCGCAGGACGCAACCACGGGACGCGTGCTGACGCTGGCCTGGATGAATCGCGACGCGCTGGAACGCACTGCCGAGACGCGCGAGGCGCATTATTGGTCACGGTCGCGTGCGAAACTCTGGCGCAAGGGGGAGTCCTCGGGGCACGTCCAGCGCGTGCTGGAGATCCGCCTGGACTGCGACAACGACGCGGTCCTGCTCGTCGTCGAGCAGCACGGCGGCATCAGCTGCCACACCGGCCACGCGCGCTGCTTTTACCAGCGGCTCGAGAACTACACGTGGCATGATGTCGAGCCCGTCCTCAAGGACCCCAAGGCGATCTACCGCGATGGCTGATTCCGGCAACAATGATGACGTGCTGTCGCGCATCGCCGCGACCATCGAGGCGCGCCGTGGCGCCGATCCGGCCTCGTCGTATGTCGCTGCGCTGTTTGCGAAGGGCGACGACGCGATGCTGAAGAAGATCGGCGAGGAGGCGACCGAAACGGTCATGGCGGCGAAGGACGGTGATAAAATCCGCATCGCCGCGGAAATCGCGGACCTCTGGTTCCATTGCCTCGTCGTGCTCGCACGGCATGGGCTGGGTCCCGCCGACGTGCTGGCGGAACTGGCCCGGCGCGAGGGGGTATCCGGCCACCGGGAAAAGGCGTCACGCTGACTTACCGCCGAATTGCGTACCACCATGTGCAAACGGGCTGGGCCGTGATCGTGGGCTCGGCCGTGGGACTCGGATTGGCTATGCTGGTGACGCTGTCGCTTTCGGCGGCGACGCTGGCCACGGTGCCCTGGCTTGTTGTCGCGCTGTTCGGTCTGCTGGCGCTGGGTCTTCTGGCCTACGCGACGCTGACCGTCGAGGTCGACGCGGAGAACGTGCGGGTCCGTTTCGGCATCGGGCTCATTCGCAAATCGATTCCGCTTTCGGACATCGTGCGCTGCGAAATCGTCCGCACCCCGTCGTGGTGGGGCTGGGGCATCCACTGGACGCCTTCCGGGTGGCTATACAATGTCTCCGGACGGGCGGCGGTCAGGCTCGAGATGACGAGCCAGCGCCCGCTGATGATCGGCAGCGACGAGGCGGAACGGCTGAAGGCGGCGATCGATGCGCGATTGGCGCCTCCCGCCGCGGAAACAATGGCTTAGAACATGCACACAACTGATCCTCACTGCATTTTTTGCAAGATCGTGCGCGGCGAGATTCCGGGCAGGAAGGTGTATGAGGACGCCGACGTGCTGGCGTTCCACGACATCCAGCCGATCGCGCCCGTGCATTTCCTTCTGGTGCCGAAGAAGCACGTCGCTACGCTGTACGACGCCACGCCGGACGACGCGCCGGTCCTGGGAAAGATGCTTGCGCTGGCGGGCAAGCTTGCGCGGGAACAAGGGGCCGCGGACGGCTTCCGCACCATCATCAACACCGGCCGCGTAGGGCAACAGGAAGTCCAGCATGTCCACATCCACGTGATCGCCGGCCCGGAACCCTTGGGATCGATGATCCGGCGGACGAAGCAGGCCTCGGGTTAACTAAGGTCAAAGGAGAAAATCATGGGTGGATTGAGCATCTGGCACTGGCTGATCGTACTGGTCGTCGTCGTGCTGATATTCGGAACCAAGAAGCTGCGCAACATCGGGCAGGACTTGGGCGGTGCGGTGAAGGGATTCAAGGAAGGCATGAAGAGCGAGACCGACGGCTCGGCCAGCACCGCTGCCGATGCCGCGCCGGCGCAGCAGATCCCCGGCAAGACCATCGATGCCGAGGTGAAGAAGGAAACGACGCGGTCGTGATTCGCCGCAGCGGGCCGCGCACCCTTCGTCCATCCAGGAAACTCACGCGCGCATGTTCGATGTAGGCTTTTCCGAGATCGTGGTCATCGCCGTCGTGGCGTTGGTCGTGATCGGCCCCGAGCGCCTGCCCAAGGCAGCGCGCACGATGGGTCTGTTGTTCGGGCGGCTGCAGCGGTACGTCGGCGACGTCAAGGCTGACATCAGCCGCGAGATGGAACTGGACGAACTGCGCAAACTGCAGAAGCAGGTCCAGGGCGCCGCGCAGGAATTCAAGACGTCGGTCGAGTCGGCCGCGCAGAACGTGCACGAGGGCGTGCGCAGCGTCGAGGCGCAGCTCAATTCGAACGCCGCTGAAATCGCGCCGTCCGATGCGCCGGCCAGCCCACCGGACTTTGCCCTTCGCGCGACCGACGCCGATGCCGGCGCCGCGCCGGGTGCGGCCACGGGAACCAACGCGGCCGAACCGCCGCGCCAGCCGTCGCTGCCCGGCTTCGACAAGATCTAGCACCACGATGGCCGATCCCGTGCCTGAGTCCTCGCCGCAGGACACGTTCCTGTCGCACCTGGTCGAGCTGCGCTCGCGGCTGGTGCATTCGATCGTCGCCGTGCTCATCGTCTTCGTCCTGTTGTTCCCGTGGTCGAAGGAGATCTACGCGCTGCTGGCCCGGCCGATGCTCCATGCGCTGCCGAGCGGCGCGCAGATGATCGCGACGGACGTCACCGGCACGTTCCTGGTTCCCCTAAAGGTGACCCTGATGGCGGCGTTCCTGATCGCGCTGCCCTACGTGCTGTGGCAGGCCTGGGCGTTCGTCGCCCCGGGGCTCTATCACAACGAAAAGCGGCTGGCCCTGCCGGTGATCGCGTCCTCGGTCGTGTTCTTCATGATCGGGATGGCGTTCGCATATTTCTTCGTGTTCCCGGTGATGTTCAACTTCTTCGCCGGCTACACGCCCGCCGGCGTGACGATGATGACCGACATCGAGAAGTACCTGTCGTTCGTCCTGACCATGTTCGTCGCCTTTGGCATCACATTCGAGGTGCCCGTCATTGTCGTGGTGCTGGTGCGTATGCGCGTCGTCAGTCTCGAGAAGCTGCGCGCGATCCGGCCGTACGTGATCGTCGGCGCGTTCGTCGTCGGCGCGATCTTCACGCCGCCGGATGTCGTCTCGCAGCTGATGCTCGCCGTGCCGCTGTGGCTGCTCTATGAACTCGGGCTGCAGTTCGCCCGGTTCGTCAACGTGCCGCGGCCGGACGGCGACGAGGAAGAGGAAGAAGTCGCCGCCAAATAGCCGGCGGGATCATTGCTCCGGCGCCTTGGGGCGCTTGCCCACGACGATGTCGACGTCGACGGGCTTGCCGTCCCGGACCAGCGTCACCTTCGCGCTCGACCCCGGCGGCAGTTCGGCGATGCGCGAGAGCAGCTGCGGAACGCTGTGCGTCGGCTTGCCGCCGACTTCCACGAAAACGTCCTTCACCATGATGCCGGCCCGCTCCGCGGGTCCGCCGCGTTGCAGGCTCCTGATCAGCACGCCGTCCGCCGTGGGCAGCGCCAGCGCCTTCGCGAGCTGAGGTGTGAGCGGAACCGGTTCGATGCCGAGCCAGCCGCGCGTCACTTCGCCGTCGCGGATGATCTGCTCGAACACGCTGCGCGCGAGCGAGACTGGAATGGAGAATGCGATTCCATTCGACGCGCCTGACTGGGAAAAGATCATGCTGTTGATGCCGATCAGGTTGCCTGCCGTGTCGATCAGCGCACCGCCGGAATTGCCCGGGTTGATCGCCGCATCAGTCTGGATGAAGTCCTCGAACAGGTTGAGGCCAAGGGTATTGCGCCCGAGCGCGCTGACGATGCCGGCCGTGACGGTACCGCCGAAGCCGTAGGGGTTGCCGATCGCCAGCACGACGTCGCCGACCTGCAGATCTTCCGCGTGACCGAGCGTGATCGCCGGCAGGTTCTCGGCGTCGGCCTTGAGCACCGCGATGTCCGTATCGGGATCGGTGCCGCGAACCTTCGCGGCAAAGCGGCGACCGTCGCTCAGCACAAGCTGGATGTCGTCCGCGCCCTCGATCACGTGGTGGTTGGTGATCACGTAACCCTCGGGCGAGACGATCACGCCCGACCCCAGGCTGATCTGGCGCTGCATGGCCGGACGGTCAAGATTGGGGAAGTAGCGGCGGAACAGCGGGTCGTCGGCCAGGGGCACGCGCGAACGCACTTCCTTGCTGGTGGAGATGGCGACGACGGCGGGCATCGCCTTTTTCGCGGCGTCCGCATAGGAGGCCACTTTCGCCGACACGACGGGTGTGGTCGTTTCCTGCGTGACGATGACGTTGCCGGGGCGTGCGCCCTGGCGCGGCAGCAGGTCCGGGCGCAGCGTCGAGACGACGAACAGCGCAGCCACGCAAAGTGTGCAGGCCTGTGCAAAGTAGAGCCAGATTCTGTGGAGCATGGCGAAAGTATAGTGGCCGGGACGCAACGTGCGCGCGGCCGCATGCGAGCAGACGGCGTGTCCACGTCCAAACAGCTGATTCGACTGCACATTCGGGACAATTTCGGTGACCGGGCTTCCGGCGAGCCGGGCAAATCCCGTATAATCGGCAGGTTGTGCTTACTCGCGGCGAAAATGGTGCTTCCGACGCTGGGAGCAGCGCCTATGTTTGCGGCAATTCTTGAGGTGTGGGGATGGCTGAAGTCACAGTTAACGGCAATGCGGACGGGTCGGTGGACAAATCCCGGCGGCGCCTGCTGATCGGGACGGGTGTCATAGGCGGCGTGGGCGTGGCGACCGCCGTCGTGCCTTTCGTGATGTCATTCTGGCCTTCCGCGCGAGCCAAGGCCGCCGGTGCGCCGATCGAGGTCGACATCAGCAAGATCGAGCCGGGCCAGAAGATCGACGTGGAATGGCGCGGCAAAGTGTGCTGGCTGGTCAATCGCACCAAGCCCATGCTCGATTCCTTGCCCAAGCTCGACGCGGCGCTCGCCGATCCCAATTCCGACGTCCCGCAGCAACCGGCCAACTGCAAGAACGAGCACCGGTCGATCAAGGAAGCGATGTGGGTCGCCGTCGGCATCTGCACGCACCTGGGCTGCTCGCCGACGTTCCGCCCGGAAGTGGGTCCCGCCGACCTGGGGCCGGATTGGCTCGGGGGTTTCTTCTGCCCGTGCCACCAGTCCAAATTCGACCTCGCCGGCCGCGTCTTCAAAGGTGTGCCGGCACCGACGAACCTCGTCATTCCGCCGCACAAGTACCTGTCCGACACGCGCATCGCAATCGGCGTCGGCGAAGACGGCAAGGAAGCCTGAACGGAGCATTGATGCAAAAGATACTGAACTGGATCGATGCCCGCTTCCCGCTGACCGCCCTCTGGGAGAGCCAGTGGGGCAAGTACGTCGCTCCGAAGAATTTCAACTTCTGGTACTACTTCGGCTCGCTAGCGGCCTTCGTGCTCGTGCTGCAGATCGTCACCGGCATCGTGCTGACGATGAACTACAAGCCGGACGCCGCGCGGGCGTTCGAGTCGGTCGAATACATCATGCGCGACGTGGAGTGGGGCTGGCTCATCCGCTACATGCACTCCACCGGCGCGTCGATGTTCTTCATCGTCGTGTACCTGCACATGTTCCGCGGCCTCATGTATGGCAGCTACAGGAAGCCGCGTGAGCTGACGTGGATCTTCGGCTGCCTGATCTACCTGACGCTGATGGGCGAGGCGTTCTTCGGCTACCTGCTCCCGTGGGGCCAGATGTCCTATTGGGGCGCGCAGGTGATCGTCAACCTTTTCGCGACGGTCCCGTTCATCGGCGAAGGCCTGTCGCAGTGGATCCGCGGCGATTACACCATCTCGGACATCACGCTGAACCGCTTCTTCGCGTTCCACGTGGCCGCGTTTCCGCTGCTGCTGGTCGGCTTGGTCGCGGCGCACCTGATGGCGCTGCACGAGACGGGTTCCAACAACCCTGACGGCATCGAGATCAAGCAACAGCCCAAGGACCCGAAGACCGGCCTGCCGCTCGACGGCATCTACAGCCATCCGTACTACACGTATAAGGACTTAGTCGGCGTCGTCGTGTTCCTGGCGGTGTTCTCGGTCATCGTCTTCTTCGTGCCCGACATGGGCGGTTACTTCCTCGAAGCCAACAACTACGTACCGGCCAATCCGCTGCAGACGCCCGAGCACATCGCCCCGGTCTGGTACTTCACGCCCTTCTACGCAATCCTGCGCGCGGTGCCGTCCAAGTTGCTGCCGTTCCTGCCCGCCACCCAGTTCTTCGGTGTGGTCGCGATGGGCGCGGCGGTGATGTTGTTCTTCGCACTGCCGTGGCTCGACCGCGGCAAGGTCAAATCGATCCGCTACCGCGGCACGCTGTACAAGTCGTGGCTCGCGGCGTTCGTCATCGCGTTCCTGATCCTGGGTTACCTGGGCGTGGTGCCGGTCACCGTGTGGGGGCAGTTCAAGGAGGGCCTGCCGCTCATCGGCGGCGCGGACAAGGCCACCGTGGTCGCGCGCGTGCTCACCGTCGTCTATTTCCTGTTCTTCCTGCTGATGCCCTGGTACACCGCGCGGGACAAGACCAAGCCCGTACCGGAAAGGGTGACGTGGTGATGAACAAGTTCGCCTTCCTCGTAGCCGCCCTGCTGTTCGCCGGCACCGACGCCGCGCTGGCCTCCGGCGGCGCCGACCTGCGCATGGAACCCGCGCCGGTCAACCGCCTCGACGTCGCGTCGCTGCAGCGCGGCGCCCGCAATTTCACCAACTACTGCCTCAACTGCCACAGCGCAAAGTTCATGCGCTACCAGCGGCTGACCGGATTGGGCATCGATGCGTCGATGGTGCAGGACAACCTGATGTTCGCCACCAGCAAGATCGGCGATCCGATGATCGCCGCGATGACGCCGGCCGACGCCAAGGCATTCTTCGGCGTGGTGCCGCCGGATCTGTCGGTCGAGGCGCACGTCCGCGGCAGCGACTGGCTCTACAACTACTTCCTGGGCTTCTACCGCGACGACAAGTCGGTGAGCGGCTGGAACAACCTCGTGTTCCCGAACGTCGCCATGCCGCACGTCGCATGGCAGCTCCAGGGTGCAGGCAGGCTGGTCGAGACCGAGTACGAGGACCACGAGAAGGCGATTGCCGCCGTGATCGCCGTCAAGGGCCTGGCCAAGCTGGAACCGGCCAAGGGCGGCAAGTGGATCGTGCAGACGATCGAGCAGGATCCGGACGCGCCGGGCACGCTGACGCCGGTGCAATACCAGCTTTGGGTGGCGGACCTCGTCAATTACCTCGACTTTATGGCCGAGCCGGACAAGAACAAGCGAATCAGCTTAGGCATCATCGTGCTGATCTACCTCGGCGTGCTCTTCGCGTTCGCCTACGCGCTGAAGCGCTCCTATTGGAAGGACCTCCACTAGCCCGGCATGCCGACGCATGCCGGCGCGGGGCACGGGCGGCGTTCGTGCCCCGTTGCTTTCAGGCGACGCGGACGCTGCCGGCTTAGTGTGGCGCATCCGCATCGCGACCGACGTACAAGACCGCGCGCATCCTGACCGCGCAGAAGGACCAGACCATGATGACTCTCTACTCCGGGACCACCGACCCGTTCAGCCAGCGTTGCCGCATCGTGCTCCACGAGAAGGGCATGGACTTCCAGATCATCGACGTCGACCTCGACCACAAGCCCGAGGACCTGGCGGTGATGAATCCGTACAACCAGGTGCCGGTGCTGGTGGAACGCGACCTGGTGCTGCACGAGTCGAACATCATCAATGAATACATCGACGAGCGCTTCCCGCATCCGCAGCTGATGCCGGCTGACCCGGTCATGCGCGCGCGGGCGCGGCTTTTCCTGCACCGCTTCGAAAAGGAACTCTTCGTCCACATCGACGCGCTGGAAGGCAACAACCAGAAGAACGCCGAGAAGGCGCGCGGCCTGGTCCGCGACTCCCTGCTGCAGATCACACCGGTGTTCGCCAAGCACAAGCACATGCTGGGCGAGGAGTACTCGATGCTCGACGTGGCCATCACGCCGCTGCTGTGGCGCCTCGACTACTACGGCATTCCGATGGGCAAGCAGGCGGCGCCGCTGATGAAGTATGCCGAGCGCCTGTTCGCGCGCCCGGCGTTCTCGGAGGCGCTGACCTCCGCTGAACGTGGCATGCGGAAGTAGGCGCCGCCTTAAGGCCCGC
>Ga0302323_100001628_pt1 | contig 18263 bp, 13 predicted proteins | sample Fen_T0_3_FD_201950 | JGI IMG/M metagenome (GOLD analysis project Ga0302323, IMG submission 201950) | Peat permafrost microbial communities from Stordalen Mire near Abisko, Sweden - Fen_T0_3 | ecosystem: Environmental > Terrestrial > Soil > Wetlands > Permafrost | place: Sweden: Abisko... | reverse complement strand
GCTGCGGCGAAGGCGAAGAAGCAGGCCGATAGCGAGGCCCGCAAGAGATCCTCTTGAACGGTTGCTTTCGCGGGCGCTTAGTTCGTCATCGGCAATTTGCGCGCCGGGTCGGTAATAGCGTCTATCTTTATGGCGTAGCTGGAACGCGCCTCAATGTCGGCATCGGTGATGAACTGAACGTCGAGAAGCCCTTCACTTCGATAGCCGGTCCGCTGGAAATTGATCTCGCTGAGGCAGCGGCTCCAACCTTCCAACCAAAGCATCAGGTCTTTCTTCTGGTCGTCTATCCCGTCGAAATGAATAAGGATGTCGACATCGCTCGCCGGGCCCGCCGTGGCATTCTTTGTGCTGCCAATCAGGTAAACCGCCTTCGCCCCGTACTTCGTTGGATCGATCTGCGCTGCAATCACTTGCGCCATGCGGAAGCGCCAGCGCCAGTGCTCCTCGCCGCTGCGATCGACCACTTCGAAGTCGGTCTCGGACTGGCCCTCAGCCTGGCGCGACGATGACAGGAACGCGACGGCCTGATCGAGTTCCGCATTCATGAGCACGCGTAAAGTCATCCCGCCGGTCTCTTTCGGCACGTCGATCACGCGCAGCGTATCTGACAGGTGTGCGAACTCGGGCAGCAGCCTTTCCAGCACGCTGGGTGTGTGGCGAAGGAAGTCTTCGTGAAACGCTGTTTGAGCATCGTCTGGATATAGAGGCAGATAGCGAATCGAAGCCTCGACCAGATCCTGGAAGAAGTGCGTTCCAAACGACAGGTCGGGCAGGTAATTGCCTCGTTGGCGCGCGACCTCAATCAACATGGCTGCATTGTTGATGTCGGAATAGGTGACGGGAACGCCAAGCTTGATGTCGCCGCGGCTGCCCCATCGTCCCGGACCTATCAAGATGAACTGCCGCTTCGGAAGCAACTTGTTCAACCGGCCAACGGCGCGTCCAACATCACGCATTGTGGTCGGGTCAGCGAGTTGGCTGTAGCCCTCCAAATCCACATAGACAATATGCGTAATCGCCGGCACTTTGCCGTTGGAGACGAAACGATTAGCGGAGAAGATTACTTTGTCGGCGGGCAGATTCTGGGGAATTGCTACTGGCACCGCATCGCCACTGTAGCTTTGCGGACGGCACTGAAGCAGATAAAGGTCTTCTCCGTCGTAAGCGAATTCGATGTCCACGGGGCCGCCCAGCTTCGATTGCAGAAGCGCTAGTAACTCACGGATTCGCGGAACGAACTGGGTCTTGCGGATCAGACCTTCGAAGCTGAAGACCACATCTTTTGTGCCGAAATCGGGGATGGGACCCACTAATTGTTCAAGGCGGTCGTGCTCTACGATCGATACAAAATGGCGAATTTGCGGGTAGCTGGCGCCGCAATAGCGAAGCAACGTAACCGAGTCCACGGTTTCAAAAGCGTTGGTCTCGAGGTTGATGACGTCCACGCGCTTCGGCGAATACTTCAGCACCTCTTCCACGGTTACGTTCACTCTGAGGTTGGGTTGTCCGGGCGCGATCAGCACGGGGTAGTCGTCGCTGACCCGGTCAACTGCCCGAGTTCCGAGTCCGGGTACTAGGCGCACGAGTCCGTCACTGCGGTTGATGCGGGCTGACCAACGAAACTCGTTGTTGCTGAAGGCTACGCCGGAGCAGGCAGGAAGAAAATATTTGCCGACCTTCTGGCCCACGACTTCCTGGATCATGATCCCCATCTCTTCATGAACATCAAGCAATCCGCGTTCCGCGCGGTACTCGGTTGGGTCAGGTCCAAAGATGGAGGCGTAGACTTCTGCGACGGCATCCAACAAGGCAGTGAGACGGTCTTCACGGCCGCCCTGGTTGCCGAGGAAGAGGCTCTTATACTTTCCTGAAAACGCAGATCCAGCGCGGTCTTCGAGCAGGCTGGAGCTGCGAACGATCAGCGGACGGTCTCCGAGTTCATCGAGCACGAGCGACAGGCCCTTTATTAACTCCAGCGGAAACGATGAGCTCTTGAAGAGCGCGACCAGGTGGGGATATTCGCGCCGTACCTGATCGATGTCCATGTACTTCCAGTTGAGTACATCCTCGAGCTCGTTATGGTGGACGAAATTGAGGATCCAGTCGGAGGTGAGGTACCAGGTGCGGGGCACTTTCACGAGTCGAAGTTTCTCGTATGGCTCGGGAGCCTTGTCGATGATCTTCTTTGCCAAAAACAAGCCGGCACTTTTGCCGCCAAGTTTTCCGTGGCAGCCGGGAGGGAAGATGATTCTCCCCAGCAGGTCGAAGAAGTCTTTGATCTCAATAAAATTCTTGGCGATGTTGATGAACTCGAGGTTCTCGGAGAAGAACCTGCGGATGAGCGAAACACGCAGGCCTTTCTGGGTCGAAAGTGAGAGCTCATTCTCATCAATGGCTGTGTGCTGGTAACGCTCTATCGCCTCAATGACTTCTCCCAGAGAAGTAGCGCTGTTCTCCAGTGCGCGCACCAGGAAACTGCATTTTTCTTCCTTGATCCAGGTGGTAACGCAGTTCAGTATTTCGGATTCGCTGAGGTTCTGGCTGGCTATGCGAAATGCTTCTGTTGTGAGATCGGCGGAGGAGGCAGGCATTTCGCGCCGAAGAGGACGATTCTCGTCGCCGGGCGTTGCGACTTCGGCAAGAGCGGAAATGCCGTTACGTTGCAGAAGTTCCTTGGCCTCTTGGACACCGCACCAGCTCAGGTGGTTGATCAGCTTGCGCGAAATGCGACGCAACAGGACTGGGTCGGTGTCGCGTAAGAACTCAAGAACAACCTGCCACTCACCTCTTTCGTTGGCCAAGTCTCCGGTGACAGCGGAAAGCCCTTCGAACGCCGCTTTTAGCCTCCGCTGTACGATGTGGCTGGCGACGCGGTCGGCGATGGTTTCGATGAGCTTGCGCTCTTCCTTGAGGAAGGGGCCCTCGTCGAACTTGGGCATCTGAGTGCGGTATGAGACTTCTATTCGGCCAGCGGTCTCACCCTGCACCACAATGTCGGCACTCAGTACCCAGGGAGTGGAAATAAAGCCAGGCGGCTGAATGACCTGACCTTCGAAAATGATCTTAGCCTGGCAGTCTTGCGGGTGCTGCCAGCCGGGCGGCAGCACTTGAATCATCCCACGGAAGATTTCCTCCAGCGAAAGCTCGGGCCGATTCAGAAGCTCGTCCACCTTATAGAGGCAATTCAGTTCTTTGGCGCGTTCCTGCAGCTCGCGAAGGATGATGCCGACTTGGGTTTCGTCTCGATTCATGATTTCTCTTGGCCGGGATGCATTCGTTCGGCCGCCAGCACGACTCCTCGACGCGAGCGGCCGTCAACGCGAATGGTTAGCATACCTGCCGGACGGACGTGCCGAACTAACTCCGTTTCCTGCACGATTGTTTGTTTATTCAGCCAATTCCAGTCGATGGCATAGGGACCGTCGTGTCGCACCATGAAATAGCAGGTCCGGAAGCTCGATAGATTGTGAAAGAAGTGCGACCCTTGGCTCAGCTCGACGTTCATCTCGGGCAGCGTTGCCTCGACAATGGCTCGCGCCCCCGAAATCTGGCTCCAGACTACCGGAATACCCAGCGACGTATGAGAGCTGCCCCAACGCCCGAAGCCAATCAGTAGAAACGGTCGATGCTGATCTGAGAGCTGTCGGTTGATTACCTCTAGCTGCAGCGCAATCGCCGGTGTCTGCATGGGAGAAAAGCTTTCCGGCCGCACGAAAACAATGTCCTGAATGTCCTCAACGACGCCATTGCCCATTACTGAGTCCGAAGCCAGGATCGCCCGTGAATCCGAGAGGTCCGTCACGCTGACCTCAACCATGTCTTCTGACACGACCATGGGACGTACCTGCAGGAATCCCAGCCGCGCCCGCGGAGCTTGGCCTCGGGTTTCATGAATGGTCACGGCAAATTCGATTTCCACGTTGGCGCCGAGTGCGTTCTCGGCCGCTTTCAGCAGTGCCTGAATGAGGCGATTAACCGAGAACTGCTCCATGACGACCAGAGGAGCGAAGTTCAAGATGCGCGGACCGTTCGCGCCGGTACCGGGAATGACCCGATCGCGAACGGGGTCATAAGTCGACGCAAGGTAGCGGAGCACATCATCTGTCTCCGCCTCCTTAAGGCCGACGGTCACAAGGTATTCCGTCTCGCTAACGGGATCATAGGCGGGCGGCTTGCCCATGTTCACCGCCCAGAACTCTGTCTGCGTGCCGCGTAGTAGCTCCTGTACCGAGCCGAACGGCGGAGGATTCTTGGGATACGCCGGCGAAAAGGTCCACGACACTCCTCCGTCGACGATCGTCTTGCCGAGGCCGAGCGCCAGGCTGGCGACGCCCTCTTCCGGCTTGGCCGTTCCCGTCGGATAGAAGTTGTAGGATCGCGCCACCCCTGAAACATCTGGGTAGAAGCGCTCTTCGTGGCGCCTACCAACGACCTCCTGAATGATGACCGCCATCTTCTCTTCGCTGGGAGCGCGTCCGGTGGTCTTGATGTAGTCGCGCGCCTCACGGAAGAAGGTGGAAGCGTAAACAAACTTGATGGCCTCAACCAGCAGACGAAAACGGGTGTCCACGTCAAACTGGTTGTTCGGGATCATTTTGGTCGCATAGACGCCGGCGAACGGTCGATTCAGGGCATCTTCCAGCAGACTGGAGGAGCGAATGGCCAGTGGCGTTTTGACCTGAGTGATCAGGGCGCGAAGATCGCCCAGCATCTCTGTGGGCAAGTCCGCCTGCTCGAAGGCAAGCCCGATGCGGTCGTCGGGCATCTCGTCAAACGATAATTCAGCGAGTTGGTTCCGGTCGATGAACTGGTCAAAGCAGTCGGTTGCGATGACCGCCATCGTCGGGACGTTAATCTCGAATCCGGGAAAATCAGAGTCAGCGATTTTGCTGGCCAGCAGGTCCCTGGCGAACGCAAGTCCGCTGGCCTTCCCACCCAATTCACCAGTCCCGATTTGTGTGAAGGGAACTGCGCTGTTCCAGAAGTGCCGGTCGAACGACGGCAGGTTCCCAGCCACGGTATTCATTTCGGTCATCGCTGCCTCCGTCCACCACGTTCGGCGACGCCGCTCTCCGCATCCTCCGCGGAACAGGACCGAGGGCCCGAAGTACTACACCCAGCCGCGGTCGTGACAGGCTTTAGCGACACGGCCAATGGCAATCGCGTAGGCCGCATCCCGCATCGTCAATTTCTCACGACGTGAGAGTTCTGAAACGGCCACGTAAGCCGCCGTCATCTTGACGTCGAGCTTACCCAGCACCTCGTCCTTCTCCCAGAAATAGTTCATGTTGCTCTGTACCTGCTCAAAATAACTGCAGGTTACGCCGCCCGCATTCGCCAGAAAGTCCGGTATCAGCAGAATGCCGCGTTCCTTAATCTGGGTGTCGGCCTCAGGAGTGGTGGGGCCGTTGGCGCCTTCCACAATGATGCGAACCCGTGGGCTGATCTTTGCAACAGTTTCGCTGGTGACCTGGTTCTCCATCGCTGCCGGGATGAGGATGTCAACGTTCTGCTCGATCCAGGCGTCGCCCGGCAACCGCTCGTAGCCGAGTTCGCTTGCCTTCTGCTGGTTGATTCCGCCAAAGCGGTCGGCGATCGATTGCAATTGACTCAAGTCAACTCCGTCCATCTTGCGGTAGGTGTAGGAGCACTGATCGTTCTGGTCCCAGCAAGACACAGCAATCACCCGTCCGCCGAGGCGCTGGTACAGTTCGATGGCATATTGAGCCACGTTGCCAAAGCCTTGCACGCTTGCCGTCGTGTTCTGTGGCTGAATGCCTAATTCTTTCAGCGCCTCCCGCAGCGTGAACACGACGCCATAGCCCGTCGCCTCCGTGCGTCCCAGCGATCCGCCCATGCCCACCGGCTTGCCGGTAATGAATCCCGGATAGCGGCCGCCGTGGATCTGCTCGAACTCGTCGAGAATCCACAGCATGTGCTGCGAATTGGTCATCACGTCGGGAGCGGGCACATCGGTCACGGGGCCGACGTTTCGCGCTACCTGCCGTACCCAACCGCGGCAGATCTGCTCCTGCTCGCGAGAACTGAGGTTGTGGGGATCGCAAATCACGCCGCCCTTGGCTCCGCCCAGCGGAATGTCCACCACGGCGCACTTCCAGGTCATCCACATTGATAGGGCGCGGACCGTATCAATCGTTTCCTGGGGATGGAATCGGATTCCGCCTTTTCCCGGCCCGCGCGCGTCATTGTGCTGCACGCGAAAGCCGCGGAATATCTTCACCGAACCATCGTCCATGCGCACTGGAATGGCAAATTGGAACTCGCGTAATGGGTAGCGCAAAAGTTCGCGCGTGGCGGGGTCCAACCCTAGATACTCGGCTACCTTGTCAAACTGGGCTTGTGCGATCTGAAATGAATTGAACGCTTTGACTGCCTTTTTGGGTAACTGTCCGGGAGCCGACTGGTGTGCGTCCTTGGCGGCTTCGACCGGTTCACTTACTGCGATCTCCGGCATGATGTCTCCTTAAGATTTCTTGGATATCCAAACCTTCCATCTTCCCCGATTACCGGGGGCCAACACTGTGACCGCCCTCACTGCGGGGGGTGACCGATGACGGACTGCCGCCGACGACGAGCTGCCTCAAAACGAGACAACTTTCCGGCTTCAGCAACGCGATTGCAACTTCAGGGCGCGATCAGGCCGGAACACCCTGGCCGCGATCCCGGAGCGCGCGTCACACGGATGGTTAGCGGCCTCCCAGATCCGATGCAGTGAGGCACTGCCCCCGCATCCAAGTACCCAACTTTGGGCGCCTTAGCCATACATGGCTGCGACTGGCACCGCGCTGAATTCTCGGCCAATGACAACAATGCCGGATTCGGTTACGTGCCATCCGCGAGCACGATCCGCATCTAGGTCATAACCGACTGTGGCGTTCTCGGGAATACGGACATTTTTATCGAGGATGGCGCGGCGAACTTTGGCGTGGCGTCCAATGTCACAGTTGTCCATGATGACGCAGCCTTCCACGAGCGCGCCCGTGTGGACGTGAACACCGCGACCCAGAACAGACTTGCGCACAACTCCGCCCGACAGGATGCATCCGCCCGACACGATGCTATCGATGGCCTGACCGCGGCGGTCTTCATCATCGAACACGAACTTAGCAGGCGGGTCAGGATAGCTGGTACTTCGCACTGGCCATTCGCGATTGTAGAGATTGAGATCGGGCTTCACGTGGTTCAAGTCCATGTTGGCTTCGTAGAATGCTTCGATGGTACCCACGTCGCGCCAGTAGGGAATCGAGTCCTCCGCCTCGCCCGGGATTCGGTTGGCCTCGAAGTTGTAGGCATAGATGGGAGCATTGCCCGCCAGTTTCGGCAGGATGTCCCTCCCGAAGTCGTGGTGACTCCCCGGCGTCTTCTCGTCCTCCCTGAGCAACTCCAAAAGCGTTCGCGTGGAGAAAATGTAGTTTCCCATTGAGGCGTACACTCGGCCGGAATCGCCTGGCAGCGTCGGGGCGTCCGGGTTTTTTTCGTGGAAGGCGGCTATGCGCCCGTCGTCGTTGACCTCGATAACGCCGAATTCGCTGGCGAACTCTCGGGCCACCGGGATCGCAGCGACAGTCACTTCCGCCCGTTTCGCCATATGAAAATCGATCATGCTGGCCACATTCATGCGGTAGATGTGGTCACCTCCGAAAATTGCCACCATGTGCGGATCGGACTGTTCAATCAGGTTGATGTTCTGAAAGATTGCGTCGGCGGTTCCCTGGTACCAGGTTTCGCTTTCGGAACGCATCTGTGCTGGCACATTAATGATGAAGTGGTTCTTTAACATGCCGCCGAACTGCCATCCTTCACTTAAATGTTGTAGCAGTGACTGGCTGCGAAACTGGGTGAGCACGTATATCGAGTTGATTCCGGAGTTGACGAAATTGCTGAGAACGAAATCGATGATGCGGTATTTCCCTCCAAACGGAACGGCAGGTTTGGCGCGCTCCCGCGTGAGTGGAAAGAGGCGGGTCCCTTTTCCGCCCGCTAATACAATGCCCAGGACGCGGCGTTGCAGGGATCTTTGCTCGGCATACATTGACTCTCGTTCGCTGCTCGTCTTGTCAGGCATTAGCCCTCCCGATGCTGCACACCAGCAGGATGTTATCAAACACGGCCCTGACCTGGCGGTACGGCTTTACGAAAACTTAAGTTCTGAGCATTCGATGCCCACGTCGCGCTAGGGCAGTGGCCCGGTTAGTCTACGGGTGCAATCGATGCTTGAGGAATGCGGTCAACGATCACGCTGTCCGAGAGCCGAGACGCGGTCGTGAATAGTGCTCACGCAGGAACACTGTCTACAGGCTTGCCAGGAAGTGAGCGCCAAGGAATCAATCACACAACAAGGCCCGTTTTATCTGAGGGCTTTTAGCCAACCTTGGTCCAATCCAGAACGACCTTGCCGGTCTGGCCCGAAATCATCGCATCGAATCCCTTTTGGAAGTCACGGTAGCTGAAACGGTGCGTGATGACCGGCGAAATGTCGACTGCCGACTCGATCATGACCGTCATCTTGTACCAGGTTTCATACATCTCGCGTCCGTAGATACCTTTGATGGTCAGCATATTGAAGATCACCGCCCGCCAATCGATCGACATCGGCTTGGAAGGAATGCCCAGCATGGCGATCTTGGCTCCGTGACTCATATTCGCAACCATCTCCTCGAAGGCGGCAGGATTCCCAGACATTTCCAGCCCTACATCAAACCCTTCATGCATACCTAGTTGCTTCTGCACTTCCGCAAGCGGCGTTTCCTGGGTGTTCACTGCGAGGGTCGCTCCCATTTTGCGCGCCAATTCCAAGCGGAACGGATTTACATCCGTGATTACAACGTGACGCGCGCCCGCGTGCCGAACCACAGGAATCGCCATGATCCCGATTGGCCCAGCGCCGGTAATCAAAACATCTTCGCCGAGCACGGGAAACGAAAGAGCGGTATGTACCGCGTTGCCAAAGGGATCGAAGATCGCCGCGACCTCCTGATTGACGTCAGGCTCATGGCGCCAAATATTGGTCATCGGCAGTGCGATGAGTTCAGCAAACGCACCAGGCCGATTTACGCCAACGCCTGAGGTATGGGCGCACAGATGACGTCGGCCAGCCAGACAATTGCGGCAGCGTCCACAGGTGACATGCCCCTCGCCGCTCACGATGTCACCTGGATAGAAATCGTTTACGTTCGATCCGACCGCGACAATCTCTCCCACAAATTCATGGCCGATGGCCATCGGCACGGGGATTGTCTTCTGTGCCCACTCATCCCATTGATAGATATGAACGTCGGTTCCGCAGATACCGGTATAGCGGACGCGGATCAGGACATCATTGATCCCCATTGTCGGTTCCGCAATATCATCCAACCATAGTCCGCGCTCCGCGCGGCTCTTTACCAAAGCTTTCATGGAGTCCTCGATCAGAAGTGCTTGTTGTGCGTTGCATTCGTACGAAATGGATCGTATCAGTGAAGTCGGTTCAATTGAAATACTCGTCCCGTGGGCTCTCGAGGAAGCACAGAGGGTGGAGTTAGATTGAGGAGCCTATCGTCTACAGTGCAGTAGGGGACTGGAACCAAGTAGTTCCAAAATGGGGAGTTGAGACCGTTCAAGTAATTGAAAATATGGTGGCCAGGGACGGAGTTGAACCGCCGACGCCAGCCTTTTCAGGGCTGCGCTCTACCAGCTGAGCTACCTGGCCACAATTTGCTTGTGGGTACTACGACTGCGGTTACTCGATTATAACAATCCTCCGCCGCTCTCGCCAATCCGCACAGCGCTTGCGCAACTCCATCGCACAACAAAACGGCAGACCGCTTCCAGGGCCTGCCGTTTCCGTTCTTTCGCGATGCGCTGTCTACTGCGCGAAGTGGAACATCGTGGTGGAAGGCTCGATCAGGTCGGCGCGCCGGTTTACCTGCCAGCATTTTTCGTCGGATTTATCGCAGGTCTGATAGAGCTTGCCCCAACCCGTGGTGTAGCCGAAGCGCGACGCGTCAACTCCGCGCTTCACCAACTGCGCCTTCACGAACTGCGCCCGCCGATACGACAGCACTAGGTTGTACACAATGTCGCCGCGCGGATCGGCATAGCCCTGTATCCACACCGGCTGGGCACTTGCGTTTGCCTTCAGCCACGTCGCGTTCTCGTCCAGCGCCGGCGGGTTTACCACCTTGCTGTGGATGTCGAATGGGAAATACAGCGGCGTGACGTTGCCGCCAAAGCTCGGCTTCGGTCCGGAAGGCGCCGGCAATGCCGATTGCGCTACCGCCGTCGCTGCCATCACGCCCAGTAGCAGTACAAGGCAGGCCGCAGTCTTGGTTAAGTAAGATGCAGTCCGGCTTTTCGTAGTCAATTCCATTGGTTTCGTCCTCTTGTGATCGTAAACTCGGGTGCTGCATCCACGGTTGCCCTCTAGCATAATCCCCCAACTCATTTCCGGCCAATGAAAAAGCGATGAATGCGGGCAATTACCTCTTCGGCTACTCCCGGCCTGTTCTCCCAACTTTCATCGTGCCTTCACAATTCTGTAACTTCGAGTGCCTACGATTTGAAGGAACTTGTATCCACGGGGTTGTGTTTTTCGCAGGTCCACCCACATTCGTGTGTCATGATTTGCGATTTATCGTGCCACTGATTTCTCAGGAGAAAAGATGAAACTCACGACAGTTCTAGCCCTGTCTCTCATGTTGACGGCGAGCGCCTTCTCGCAGAGCACTTCGTCGGAACTGAAGGAACTGAAAGACGCAATTGCTGCCCAACAGCAGCAGATCCAGCAACTACAACAGCAAGTTCAATCGCGCGACTCAGCCATTCAGCAGTTGCAACAGCAGGTTGGCCAGGCGCAGTCGGCGGCCAACCAAGCCCAATCGACCGCGCAGTCGGCGCTGGGCGGCGAGAAGAAGGAAGGCGCGATGAGCGCTGAGGAATTCGCCGGCCTGCAACACGAGGTAACTGACCTTAAGGCAGTCACCGCCAACACGGTTGACGGCCTGCAGGATACCCAGAAACGCGTGAGCGATCTGGAGAGCCCGCTGGCCCTCCACTTCAAGGGAATCACCCTCACTCCCGGCGGATTCATCGCTGCGGAAACCGTGTGGCGTCCGCACGCCACCTTCTCCGACATCAACACGCCGCTGAACTCCATTCCGTTCTCTGGTGCAGCGCAGGCGCGTTTTTCCGAGTTCTATGGATCGGGCCGGCAGTCGCGTTTGTCCATGCTGGCACAGGGAAAGTGGGGAACCACCAACCTGGCTGGCTACTTCGAAACGGACTTCCTCGGTGTCGGTACGACTTCCAACAATAACCAGAGCAACAGCTACGTAATGCGTCAGCGCCAGATATGGGGCCAGGCTGGCTTCCACAACGGTTGGACGATCACCGGCGGCCAGATGTGGAGCTTGGTGACGGAAACCAAGAAAGGTCTGGATAACCGGACCGAAGCCACCCCTCTGCAGATAGACGCGCAGTACACGGCGGGCTTCAGCTGGGCTCGTCAGTACGGTTTCCGCGTCACCAAGAACTGGCACAACAAAGTATGGTTGGGTATGTCGGTCGAGAATGCCCAGACTCTGCTAACTGCTTCCGGCAACCCCACCAACTTCCTGATCGGCGGCCCGGGAACCGGCGCTGGTCTATATAACCTGAACGCTAACTACTCGTCCAACGCATCTCCCGACTACGTGCTGAAGGTAGCCTTTGAGCCCGGGTTTGGGCACTACGAAGTCTTTGGCATTGCCAGCGACTTCCGCACCCGCATTTATCCCAATGCCACGCTCGCCAAGCCGACGGCTGCCGGTGCCTTCAATAACAGCATTTGGGGTGGCGGATTCGGCGGAAATGCGCGCTGGCTCTTCTACCAGAAGCACTTCGAGACCGGCATTCACTACCTGGGCGGCAAGGGCATTGGCCGCTACGGCAACTCTGGTCTCCCTGACGTGACCGTCGATCCCAATGGCTATCAGAAGGCCCTGCCAGCGAACCAGGTGCTAGCCAGCTTGGAATGGCACTCGCCCAAGTGGGACTTCTACGGTTACGGCGGCGGGGAGTACGTGGGCCGCACCTGGTACGGCACCAAGCCCGGCGGGCTGGGTCCAGTGGGTTACGGCTCTCCGTTGTTCAACAATACGGGTTGCGGAACAGAGACGCTTCCAACCGCTTCAAACGGCTACGGACCAGGCGCTCTAGCGAACTGCACAGGACAGACCAAGAGCGTTGTCGAAGGTACCACCGGCTTCTGGTACAAGCCCTACAACGGTCCCAAAGGGCGGTTGCAGATTGGAATGCAGTATTCCTACCTGGTTCGTACCGCATGGGTCGGCTACGGTCCTCTGGTGACGGTGAATCCGCCTCCGGCCAACCCAGGTTCAGCAACCCTGGCACCCAAGGCGATCGAGAACATGTGGTTTACTTCATTCCGGTATTACCTGCCGTAGGCGGCTCGTAGTTCGTTTCTCCATCACAGGGCGGTCGGGTAATCCGGCCGCCCATTTTTCTTGGTGCCGCGCTGCTCAAAGCGCCAGAGGCGTAGGTTTGTTCTTAGCTCTGACGAACGGCGATAATAATGTGGGTATCTACGCACAATGTTAATGCGCTTTCTGATCTCGCTCACTAAGGGCATCATGCTGGCTATCGGAATCACTCTGCCCACACCCGAACAAGAAAGGGCCGTAGCCCTCGTTTGGGTAGTTGCATTCTTCGTGATGATCGGGATTCTCTTCGGCGCAGGGTGGGCCGTCCTGACCAGTATTTCGCACAGCATGAACTGAAAAGACGACGATTGCCCTGCCAGGACTATGTCAGGCCACTTGCCTGCAACACTAACCTGGCTGCCGCCAAGTCTTCCACCGCCAGTCCAAGCGATTTGAAAACTGCGCGCTCTGCCGTGGGTTTAACCTTGGTGCAGCCAACGATCTCTCCGAGCTCGGCGTAAACGTTCGCCCCCGACATCAAAATCTCCCCGGCTTCTACCTTTGCCGCCTCCCGCGAATCAACAACGACGGCTCCCTGCATCACCGCGTCATCCACTTCGCGATTTGTCGCGCCGACTGCCCCTACTGCGTTTACCAGAGCTCCAGATTTCAACCACTTGCCGAACAGGATGGGCTCCGAAGAGTGCGTGACCGTCACCACTACATCGGCATCTCGAACGGCGTCCTCAGCGGACATCGCGGTCGCGCCAATCTCTTCCGCTAGGGACTGCGCGTGTGATGCGGTTCTACTCCATACTCGTACCTCTTCAAATTGACGAACGCATCGCAGCGCCGCAAAGTGTGCTCGCGCCTGCACTCCGCTCCCGAGGATCGCCAGTATCTTCGACTCGGGCTCCGACAGGTACTTGGTCGCCACCGCCGTCACCGCTGCCGTGCGCATTTCGGTGATCAAGCGGCCGTCCATCATGGCCAGCGGCTCTCCCGTAGTCGCGCTGAGCAGGGCGATAATGCCTTGGTGCGTCGGCAGTGCTGTATGAGCATTCCGCGGATACAGCGTCACCAACTTCGCACCCATGATGTCGCCATACACTGCCGGCATCACCCCGAAGAATCCATGGTGTTCCGCCACCGGTAAAATGCTGCGCACCGGCTGTACCACCTTGCCCGCCGAGAAGTCGGCCAGTGCGTATTCCATCGCGGCAATCAAGGTTTCATAGGTAAGCACGCGCCGCACGGCCTCCTCGTCAAAGTAGGGAATATGTGTTGAGTTTTCTGAGTTGGGTGTCATCTGGCAGAATGAACGGGCATGCTCAAAGTCAAAAAACTCTCGCCCGATGCAATGTTGCCCACAGTAGCACATCCCGGAGAAGACATCGGCTACGACCTCTACTCCTCCGAAGACATCACCCTGCTCGCTCGCAGAGCTGCCGGCGTTCACACCGGAATCGCGATCGAGTTCTCGCCCACAGCCGGCGGCATCGTCAAGACCCGCTCCGGCATGGCCAAGAAACGCCTGATGTGCAACGCCGGAGTCATCGACGCGGGCTATCGCGGCGAGGTCATCATCTTGATGGAGAACCTCGGTGACGAACCCTATGCCATCCGCAAAGGCGACAAGATCGCCCAACTGCTCGAACACCCCTTCCTGGCGGGAGACGTTGTCGAAACCGATCTGACAGAAGCTGCCCGCGGAACGAAGGGGTTCGGCTCCAGCGGCAGCTGACTCCGCACCGAACAGGGAAGCGGTGACGACCGCTCTGACTTCGCTATACTCGCTAGACACTCACGCTCGGTCTCGGCATTTAGGGGTTAACAAAAATAGATGGTGGAAATTTCCAGCGACGACCGAGTGGACGCAGTTCCCGCCTTAAACACGCCCCGGCAGGTTCTGTTTGCCAGCATGGTCGGCACCACCGTCGAGTTCTTCGATTTCTACATCTACGCAACCGCTGCCGTGCTGGTATTCCCTCGGCTGTTCTTTCCATCCGCCGACCCCACGACTGCCACTCTTGCATCGTTTGCTACCTTCGCCATCGCCTTCTTCGCGCGTCCCTTCGGCTCCGCCATTTTCGGCCACTTCGGCGATCGCGTCGGCCGCAAAACCACGCTGGTGGCCGCCCTGCTCACCATGGGAATCTCCACCGTTTCCATCGGACTGCTGCCGACCTACTCGCGCATTGGCATCGCCGCTCCGCTGCTGCTTGCGCTCTGTCGCTTCGGTCAGGGTCTCGGACTCGGTGGCGAATGGGGAGGCGCCGTTCTCCTCGCGGTCGAAAACGCCCCTCCGGGTAAGCGCGCCTGGTACGGCATGTTTCCCCAACTTGGCGCTCCCGTCGGCTTCCTGCTCTCCGGCGGAGTCTTCTTGCTGCTCTCCGAGTTGCTCACCGACGAACAGTTCTTCGCGTTTGGCTGGAGAATCCCGTTTCTTGCCAGCGCTGTCCTCGTCCTCATCGGGCTGTATGTCCGCCTTACCATCACTGAGACGCCAATCTTCCGCGAGTCTGCTGATCGCCACGAGCGCGTACGCGTACCCTTACTCACCGTCTTCCGCGAGCATTCTGGGACGCTTCTGATCGGCACCGTTCTCTCGCTCGCGACGTTCGTCCTCTTCTACCTCATGACGGTCTTTGCGCTCTCCTGGGGAACCACAGCCTTGGGCTACAATCGCGAGCAGTTCCTGGTCATGCAGCTGTTCGGCGTGCTTTTTTTCGCCGTGTCCATTCCCATCGGAGGCCGACTGGCCGAGCGCGGTCGTCGCGCGACCTTGATCTGGGTCACCGCCGGCATTGCCGGTTTCGGTCTGGTGATGGCGCCGATGTTTGTCTCGGGAAAGTCCGGCGCTATGCTGATGATGGCCATCGGCCTCTCGCTGATGGGACTCACCTACGGTCCCCTCGGCACCATGCTGTCCGAGCTGTTTCCCACAGCTGTCCGCTACACTGGAAGCTCACTGACCTTCAATTTCGCGGGAATCTTTGGAGCCTCGCTCGCTCCCTACTTCGCGACTACACTCGCCAAGAGCCGCGGACTGCAGTACGTCGGGTACTACCTTTCAGGTGTCGCCCTGCTCACTCTGATCGGACTCTTTGCCGTCCGCGAAACCCGCGACGAGAACTTGTGATGAGCCTGTGTTAAATGAAAAAGAGGAGCAAAGGCAGTTGGGAGGGAAAATGGCGGAGAGGGGGAGATTCGAACTCCCGGTACCCTTACGAGTACGTCTGATTTCGAGTCAGGTGCCTTCAACCACTCGGCCACCTCTCCACTCGCTCGCACTGGCTGAGACTGCCAGCCCCTCCAGTTTAACAAAATGCCGCGATTATCGCCGCTCGCGAAAGAAGCTCTGCACCAGTTCCATGCACCGTGCCGCGAGCACCCCGCTGCTCACTTCCACTTGATGATTGAGCTTGGGATGGTTCAAGACCTGCAGCATTGAGTGCACCGCACCCGCCTTCGGGTCTTCCGCGCCGTACACGAGCCGGCGGATACGCGCATGTGTAATCGCTCCCGCGCACATGGCGCACGGCTCCACTGTCACGTAGAGATCGCAATCAAGCAGTCGATAGTTGCCCACCACGTGTCCCGCTTCGCGCAGCGCTTGTATTTCCGCGTGGGCCGTGGGGTCATGATCAATCACGGGGCGGTTGCAGCCTCGTCCCACGATTTGGCCATCGCGCACGACCACGGCGCCAACCGGGACCTCGCCGAGCGCCAGCGCCCGCAGCGCTTCGCGCAGCGCTTCCTCCATGAACAGTTCGTCAGAGTGGGACATAAAGAAGCAATTACCAACTAGCAATTAGCAGCTAGCCTTCAAGTTCGATTCGGTTCGAAGCTAGTTGCCAGCCGCTAGTTGCTTCTTCAATTCTGCCGCAGCATGATCCGCTGAATACTGCTCGCGCGCCCAGTTGCCGCATCGCACTCAATTACTGCCGCGCATAGCCGCACATCGTCCGTAGCCGGTTCAAACCGAGAAGGCATGTTCGTCAGGAACTTCTGCACGATGAGCTCCTTCTGCACGCCAATCACGCTGGAATACGGCCCGGTCATCCCCACGTCGGTCTGAACCGCCGTGCCGCCCGGCAGTACCTGCTCGTCAGCCGTGGGTACATGTGTGTGCGTGCCCAGCACCGCGGTCACCCGTCCATCCAGGTGCCAGCCCAGCGCGACCTTTTCCGATGTAGCTTCGGCGTGCAAGTCCACCAGAATGACCTTCGCGGTAATCTGCTTCAACAACTCATCCACAACCCGGAATGGGTCATCGTTGTTTGCCATGAACACGCGGCCCTGCACGTTGATCACGGCATAATCCACGCCGCTGCGCGTCCGTCCCTGGTACCAGCCAAACCCCGGGCTTCCCGCCGGATAATTCGCCGGACGCAACACTCGGCGCGCCAGCGACTTCTCGTTCCCGTTGGCCGAGTTCATGTAGTCGATGATTTCGCGCTTGTCCCATACATGATTACCGGTGGTGATGACGTCGACGCCTAACTCGAACAACTCTTCGGCAATCTGCGGCGTGATCCCAAATCCTCCCGCGGCATTTTCACCATTGGCCACGGTTAGCTCAACGCCGTACTCCTCCTGCAATTCGGGTAGCCGCTCATGGACGATAGTCCGCCCCGGCCGGGCGAAAATGTCACCAACAAACAGTATGCGCACTAGGGAAGGAACTCCTGAAAACGTTGAGAAAGATGCTGAAATTCGATGGTATCACGCGGTCGCAAGCGGTCGGTTGCCGCTCGCTGCCATCTACTTCTGCAACTCCGCACTTCGCAAGAAATCGTAATTGCCCGCCGGGTTCAGCTCGATTCCCCGGACCCGATTCGTGTGCACGAGCACGTTGTCCAGGTACCACAGGTTGATATACGGCAACTCCTCCGCCACGATTTGCTGTACCTCGTCGTAGATGGCCTTGCGTTTCTGCTGGTCGAGCGTTGTGCGTCCCTCGCGAATCAGCGCATCCACCCGAGGGTTCGAGTAATACGTCCGATTGGCGCGTTTCGGCGGAAAACTCCCCGAGTCGAACACGTACTCGAAGATGTCGGGGTCCTGGTTGCCGCCGATCCATCGCATCGAATACATCTGGTATGCGCCCTTGGTGATGTCGCTGAAGAACGTTGCAAATTCATACGTCCGGATATCGAGCGCAATCCCCACCTCACGCAGTTGCTGCTGCAGTACCGCTGCCAGCAGTCGCGTCGTCTCGTCCGTTGACGACTTCATTGTGATGCGAAACCGCACGCCATTCTTTGCGTGATAGCCCGCCTCGTCCAGCAACTGTCGAGCGCGCTCCGGATCATGCGGATACCGCTTTACGTTGCCGTCGTACGCCCAATGTTCGGGCGGCAGAATGCTATACGCCGGCTGCGCCTGATCGCGAAACAGATACCGAATGATCGGCTGCACATTGATGGCGTGCGCCATTGCTTGCCGCACTCGCACGTCTTTCAGCACCGGATCGCGCATGTTCAGCGCAATGTACGCATAAATCGTGCCCGGAGCCTGCATCACGCTCAGGCCCGGGTCTTTCTTCAGCGTGAGAATCGTATCCGCCGTAAGCGAATTGATGGCCACATCCGCACTGTGCTTGCGCAGTTCGAGCGCGCGCGTCGTCGCATCCGGAATCACCTTAAACTCCACACGCTCCAGCTTTGCCTTCTCCGCCCAATACTCCGGGTTGCGCTCGATCACGACTTCCTTATCCTGCGCAGCGCTGACAAACCGAAACGGTCCCGAACCCACCGGATGCCGATTGAACTCCTCGCCGCTTCCATAGGGCACCACACCCATCGCCCCATCCGACAAGTTCCATAGAAGCGACGCCTG
>Ga0302323_100001627_pt1 | contig 18270 bp, 18 predicted proteins | sample Fen_T0_3_FD_201950 | JGI IMG/M metagenome (GOLD analysis project Ga0302323, IMG submission 201950) | Peat permafrost microbial communities from Stordalen Mire near Abisko, Sweden - Fen_T0_3 | ecosystem: Environmental > Terrestrial > Soil > Wetlands > Permafrost | place: Sweden: Abisko... | reverse complement strand
CTCGATTCTTGTCTTCAGCCAAGAAGACCTCGCCACTGGCCCCACCCGCCAAGCGGCGCAGCAGGCGATAGCGATCTGCCACGACCGTCTCGTCGCGAGCCAGCCGAGTCACCGAGCTGCCAACCCTATTGCCTGTAGACAACAGCGTGATTGTACGATTTTGTTAAGTTATTTTCAATAAGCCTATTTAGTTGACGCGCCCGTGACTTTACGCTTCATAAGCCTATCGAGGGCCGCTTGGGCCATTTTTCTTATGTCAGGGTCATCGTGGTTTTCGGCGACAAACGACAGATAATCCTTGGCTTCTGGTCCGCCAAGGCTGGCGACAGCGTCCACCACCTTGCCCATCTCGTAGCTGTCCCTCATCTGGCGAGAGTCGGCAAGCGCCTTGATAGCCCCTCGTTCCCCCATCGCCACCACCGCCCCCAGCGCAGCATCGCGAGTTGCTTCGTCGCGGTCGGACAGCAGTCGAATTACGGCCGGAAGTTGTCCCTTGAGCTTGCGCGCACCCGCAATCCGAATTGCCTCCAGCCGAACGTCGCCGTCATCGGACGACAGCCCCTTGGCTATTTCGCCTTCGGCCGCAGACCAGAGCTTCTGACGGGCCGTATAGCCGCGCAGGAGATCCTCGGTGGTCCGTTCAGCCAATCGCTGAAAGGCGGCGACCAAATCGGAGGTCGCCCCCTTGGCGAGAGGAGCCTGTCCAACCGCGGCGGTGGATTCTGCGTACCGATTCGTGGCCGCGGTCGCCGGATGCATCTCGATCTTCAACCGGATTTTGACTCCGACCTCGGCGTCGACGGCTTCACTGTCCGCCAGAACCTCCAGCGCAAGGTCGACGTCGGCCCGGCTGCGCATTTCCCCCCCGCCAGCGTCGGTAGCGAAGATATCGGCGGCCCCCAGCATGACCTTCACTTGGGTCGCTATTCGAGTGTCGTCGAGAATGACAGAGGTTCCTCTCACGGTCGCGGCCGATGCTCGAGTGATCACCACTTTGCCGAGAGTCGGCCGGCTATCGACGGTTCGGCCGTGACAGCCTTTGCACCCCGACAGCGCAAACAGGGCGATGACCCATGCGGTGATGCAGTTTCGCCCGCCCAACCGACGACCCGCCCTTTGGCGAAAATCAGGCGGAACCAGCCCCACCCCGAGTCGATGGCGAATGCGCCGCTGTACCGTGCAACGACGCTTCGGTCGATGCCAACTGCGCGATGGCCTTGGGGTTTGCCTGCCTCGCCAACCCCAAATTCACGATGCGAAGGATGAGGTCGCGGTAAGACAGCCCCGCGGCCTTGGCGGCGCGAGAATAGCCCCCGGCCAAGTCGGACAAGTCACAATTGGGATTGACGTCGATGACATAGGGAATCCCGTTGCTGGAAAGGCGAATGTCCATTCGAGCGTAGTCACGCAAGCCGATCGCGCGGAAAGCATCGAGCGCGGTCTCGGCAATCAGTGCGCGCATCTGTTCAGAAAGACCCTGGCAACGCACGGGCTTGGTCCCCTTGTATTCCACCGAATCCTCGACCCACTTGCCCTCGAACGAAACGATCTTCGGTCGGTCGTCCGGCATGTCGGAAAAGTCGATTTCGAAGAACGGGAATACTTGCGGCTCGTCACCAATCCGTTCGAGCACCGAGACGTAGATCTCACGCCCCTCGATGTACTCCTCTACCAGGGCCGGCTGGCGATAGGTTTGCAGCACGTGCGCGACGCGTTTTTCGAGAGCTTCTTGATTGGAAACCACCGATGCCCTGGAAATACCGACCGATGCGTCTTCGCGCGCCGGCTTCACGATGGCCGGGAACGAAAGGCCGAGGCCCGCGCACTCGAACGCTGAATGGACCAACCCACCCCGCGCGACCGGTACATTGCGCCCGCGCAGGACGTCCTTGACCTTCTCTTTTCGCAAGGCCAGCGAAAGCCCAAAAGAACAGGACCCGGTAAACGAGATGTTGGCCAGGTCCATGAGCAGCGGCATGAGCGATTCGAAACGGTTGTCGCCGTGAATCGACTCGCACAGATTGAATACTACGTCCGGATTCATCTCGGTCAGCTTGGCCATTGCCGCCGCGACATCGCTCGTGACGCCCAATCCGGACGCTTCGAAACCGCCGCCGGTGAGAATGCGTAGTACGTCTTCGGCGACGTCTTTGACGTCCTCTCGCGCCCTATTTTCGGGATCCGCCTCGGCTCCCTCGAAGTCGCGATTGTAAATGACGACGATGCGCGGCCTGATCCGTACATTCACGATGATGAGTCTATCTTACAGATTCCCATTTGCGATTTGCAATCGTGAATCCGACGCGGGGATTCGGGCCATCTGAACACCAAAGCACCGCTCGAATGCCCTCACGGTTCTGAGCGCAACCTCTTCCATCGTCGGCCATGTTCCCAGTTGCTTCGCGATGGACGTCACGCCGGACGCACGAAGGCCGCACGGAACGATGGCACCGAAGCTCGAAAGGTCGACATTCACGTTGAGCGCAAATCCGTGAATCGCCACACCCCGACGAACGTGCACGCCCACCGCACAGATCTTCTCGTCGCCCAGCCACACGCCCGGATGTGATTCGCGCCATTGTCCTGCGATTCCTAGCTCGGCAAGGACCTCGATGATCGCTCTGCCCATAGAGAACACGTGTGCGCGGATTCCGTCGCGCATGCGAAACACGGGATATCCCACCAATTGGCCCGGACCGTGAAAGGTGACGTCCCCTCCTCGCGAAACGCGGACCATGGCGATTCCGCATTTCTCAAGCCACTGTGGAGAGGCGAGCACGTTGTCTTGGTTGGCGTTGCGTCCGAGGGTGATGACCGAGGGATGCTCGACCAACAGCAGGGTATCGGCAGCCGTACCCCCGAGGATTCGGTCGCGAAGCTGCTCTTGTAGAGAAAGGACGTCGGCGTAGGGTACCCGGCCGAGCCAAGCCCAACGCACAAAACGCGGGGCGCGCCCGTCGGCGCTCACCCCGGTTTTTCCGTCGGACATCGTGCCCAGCCCCTCTACGAGACCGCCGAGAGGCGGGCGGCTAACCTTCCGAAAGCTCGGCGAAGAAGTCCCCGTCGACCAAGTCGACCGTGACTGGCGAGCTAATGACGCCAATTCCATGTCGCACGCAGGTCTCCGCCAACGCGGGACCGTCGACGACCTCCACCGGCTGCCCTGACTGCTTCCACTCGGCGATGGCGTCGTCTGCCAAGCGACCGGCGAGAATCAGCACGCCCTCGTCCTGGCCACGCGCCCGGATACCTGCCCGCAGCTCGCCGAGCGCACGCCTGCCCGCTGCCGCCACACCCGGCCGAAGAGCAATCAAACACTTGGACGGCCGAAAGCCTCGACCACGCAAAGCCTCGACGTAGATGGTTCCTTCGACCCTCTTCACGAAAGTCGCCGGCCCGAAGCCCTCACGTTGAAGAATCACGCGCACCAGTGCCTCGAACGAGGCCGGAGGCAGATCCCCCAAGCGCTGCTCGACGGCGGCCAGGGTCCGTTCGCGCAGGGCGCGGCGAGCCTCGCCGAACACGAATTCAGCCTTCTCCAGGTCCGCATCGGGCACCCGGCGCGACAGCGCATAAAGGCCGCTGCCCGCCGACTTGATCCGTGGACGTAACCCAGCCCGTAGCCGTTCTTTCGATTCGGATGCCAGCGCCGCGCGCATCACCCGCCACGCCTCATTGGGTTCGCCATGGATCAGGCGTCGGCGAACGGCACTATCGGCGATTTGGCGCACGTGGACGCCCCGTCCGGGTGACTGGCCCCGCAAGACCTCGATGGCGGCATCCACGGGCGACATGACCCGACGGCCTCCGCCCTGCCCTTGCGATTCACCGGACGAGCTGCTCCCCTGCGATGACGACCCAGCGGTCGTCGGCGCTGGCGTCGACTCAGCGACGGGTGCAGGCGTTGGAGTAGGATCGCGGGTCGGCAACGGTTGCGTGTCTTGGGCGTCGGCCTCGACCTCGACTCCAGCGCCGGGGCCGTCTTCTTCGTCTGCGCCGTCTTCGTCTGCGCCCTCTTCGTTTGCGCCGTCGTCTCCGTCGTCCTCGGCAGAGGTCTCGACGTCTGCTTCGCCGTCTTCGTCCTCGATGTCACCTTCCAGAACCCCGGTCTCCGCCAGGGCCGCCGCCCGGGCTTCAGCGGACAGATTCCCGATGTCGGGCTCTTCGCCGTCTTGGTCGTCCATCGCAGCCTGCGGCTCGGTCTCGGGCGACTCGCGCGATTCCTCCGTAGCCACCTTCGGCTGCGTCTCCGGCCTGGCGTCATCGCCTCCACGGCGATCTTTTCGACGACCGCGGCCACCACGGCGACGACGTCGACCTCGGGCCTCTCCCTGCTCGGCGGTTTTTTCCTCCGCTGCAGGCGCTGCCTTCTCTTCTTCGACAACGACGGGCTCGACGGGCTCCGGGACGAGCTCTGGGTAGCGCAAAAGGCCAAAGATACCGGGCTTGACCCTTACGAAGGGGGCACCGGGCGCCTTCTTCACCGCACTGGTGAGCTGGGTTTGCATGGTGACCTCGGGGGTGCGCCCAACGAAGGTCAGGAGCTTTCGCTCCATGGCTTTTTCGGTCAGCTCCTTATAGTGCAGGGGCTTCCGCTCGCGCTTTAGAATCTCCAGCGCTGCTTCAAGGAATGTCATGGAACTTGTTTCTTTACCACAAACCTTGGCTCCGTGGGGCTAGCAGCAATGTCAGTCGCGAATTGAGTGTTTTTTTTGACGCTGGCCCAGATGAACGGTACCCGTGGAGCATGAGTTCTAGCCGTAAGATTGGTGTCCTGCTCGGTGGTCTTTCAGTCGAGCGAGACGCCTCGGTTCGAGCGGGACAGGCAGTCACCAGCGCCTTGCGACGAATGGGCCACGAAACGTGTTCGATGTTCGTGGATCGAGACATCGACGTCGCCCTTCGGCAAACCAAGATCGACGTGGCTTTCTTGGCGGTGCGTGGTCGCTACAGCGCCGACGGCTGTTTGCAGGGGTTTCTCGAGCTGCACGGCATTCCTTACACCGGGTCGGGCGTTCTGGCTTCGGGCCTCGCGATGAACCGGGCCAAAACCAAAGACATCCTCCGGCTGTTCAATCTTCCGGTCGCGCCCGGCTATGTTCTGCGCAGCAACCACGACGGCAGCGTGATGGACGTCCACGGGTCGTTCGGTTTCCCCGTGGTGGTCAGACCGGTAAGCGCCTCCTTGCTTTGGGGCGGAACCCTGGCCCGCGACGAGATGGAGCTGGAAAGTGCGCTGGAAGATGTCTTCCGCCTGGAGGATTCCGCTCTGGTCGAACGATTCCTGCACGGCCGGCCCGTCTCGGTGGGAATTCTCGACGGCGCTCCCCTCGGCATGGTTGAAGTGCCACGGGCGTCGTCGTGGGTCGGCCTCCGCACGGTTGGGGCTCGAGGGCACGAGCTTTGCTCGCCGGTCAAGCTAACGCGCGAACGGCGCGATTCGGTCCTGCGCCTCGCCACACAAGCCTACGACGCCCTTGGGTGCGAAGGTCCCGCATGCGTCGAGATGCTGCTCAGCGAACGCCTCAACGAAACCATCGTCGACGTCGACACGTCACCCGTGCTTCTGGCGACGAGCCCACTCGGCATTATCGCCAGCCAGGCAGGCTACATTTACGACGAGTTCATCGAGGAGATCCTACAAGGCGCCCGACTGCGCGCCCACGGCCACCACAGCAACCGGCGTCTGGTGCAAGCATCCTTCGAAGGCCCCGATCGCCGCGCCAGCGCCGTCCCCGAGGCCCACTAAGAGCACCGTACCGCCGCGTGCCGTCGAAAAACGCGAACTCGCCGGTGAACGGAGACACGTCAGGACCGCCTTCGGGATAGGATACCGGAGTTGTCTTCCCGACGCCGAATTGCCGTCGTTTTCGCCCTGCTCCCCGCACTGCTTCTGCTGGCCTGTGCGGCGCTCGTGTGGCAGTGGAAAGTGCCGTCCCTGGTACAGCGGCGCTTGGAACAGGCCACTGGTCGACGGGTGAGGGTCGGATCGGTCGGTCTGACCTGGCGACTTCGGGTTATCGCACGCGACATCGAGATTGCGGGGGCTCCTCCCTTCGAATCCAGAAACTTCGCACGTATCGACCGCGCAGTGGTGGTGCTGGGCGGCCCCACGGGTGCCCTGAGCCCTTCCGAGGTTCTCGTCGACGGCATGGACATCGACTATCTGGCGACCGTCGAAGGCGACAACCTGCGAGGTCTGGCGAGCTCGCGCAAGTCGACGCCTTCGAGAGGACTTCGTACGGAGAAGGTCGAGTTGCCGCGCATCACGGTCCGCAACGGCCGTTTGCGCGGGAGCGTCGTGCTTGCGCTCGGGCCGCACGTCGCAATTCGAGCTCCCGAGGTCGAGGTTGTTCGCGACGGCAAGGGGCACGTTCTGGCCAAGCTGCACCGTCTGGTAGTCGACGCCGAAGGAATGGCTTCGCTCCGCGCCAACTCCCTCGGCCTCGAGCTCGAGCGGGGCCACGACACGCTGGTTTCCGGCACCAGCGTATCCGTCGAGATTCCAGGGGGCGGCACGTTGGTCGACAACCTGGCCATCGAAGGAGAGACGTCATCGTCGGCGTCGACCTTCGAGCTTCACAGCAACGAGACGCCTGAACGGCAGGTCGTCGCGACCGTGTCGTGGAATGCCCAGTCGGCAGAGATCTCGACCAAGCTGCGCGCGCTTTCCCTGCGCGCTCTCGGCGCGCTTGCAGGCGGGCGCACGCTCGGCCTGGAAGACGCCAAGGCGCAACTGCAGGCGCGCGCTGTCGTCGACCGGTCGGCCCTACGCGCTGACTTCGAGGTCGAAGGTAAGCTCTCGGCTCTCGACGTGCTCCACCCCGGAATCGACAGCACGCCTTGGCGAAACCAAGACGTGGCTTTTTCTGCTCAGGGTCAGGCAGACTTGAGCGGGGGGCGCCTCGACATCGCGGAGGCAAGCCTGAAAGCGCTCGGAGCCACGCTCAAAGTGAAGGCGTCCATCGAAGACCCGCGCGCGCCACGCGGTTCTATCTCTGTCTTCACGGCGCCGCACGAGCCCCTGTCCTGCGCCGCCCTGTTGTTCGCTCAGCCCGAGCCCGTGCAACGCGCGCTGGTCGGCTTTGAGCTGGAAGGATCAATCGGATTCAACGTCGCGCTGACGTTCGATTCGGCCGCTTGGCAGGACTTGCGCCTCGACGTCGCGATCAATCCGATTTGCTGGGTCAAGAGTGAAGCCCGCGCCCTGGCCGATCTTCTACCCGTGCTGCGCAAACCAAAGACCGCGCAGCCACCGGCGGGCATGAAGTTGCCTCTTGGGGCGTATCACCCCGACTATGTGCCGCTGTCCCAGATGCCGGTGCACTTGCCGTCGGCCTTCATCACGTCGGAGGACAGCAAGTTCTTCCATCACCGGGGCTTCGACACCGACATGATTCGAACCGCCCTCGCGCAAGATCTCGGCAACCGGTCGTTCGATCGCGGTGCCAGCACCATCACACAGCAGCTGGCCAAGAACCTCTTCCTGACCCATCGGCGCACTCTCGCACGCAAGCTCGAAGAAGCGGTGCTCACCTGGCGCCTGCAAAAGTTGCTCAGCAAGGACCGCGTGCTTGAGCTCTACCTTAACGTCATCGAGCTGGGCCCCGGCATCCGCGGCGTAAAACAGGCCGCCCGCACGTACTTCGGCAAGGAAGTTGGCGAGCTGGTGCCCCTCGAATCCGCGCATCTCGCCGCCCTCACACCCAATCCGCACGTGCTCGCGCGGCGGTTCCGCGACGGCGAGGTGGACGAGGGCTGGCAGCAGCGCCTCTTCGATCTGCTGGGCATGATGAAGCGGCACCGTCGGCTATCGCCCGAAGAATTGGCGACCGCGAGGTCGAGCAAGCTCGAGCTGCGCGACCTTGACCGCGATCGAGTCCTTCGTGGGCAGAACTAATGTATTCTTAGGGTTGTCATGAGAAAGTTTTCGCTGTTGCTGGTGCTTCCGACCTTCCTATCGGTCGCGCTGCCGCTTGCCCATGCGTCGCTGACACGTGCAATGGATTTGTCCGAGCTGACAGCGACGGCGGACCAGGTGGTAGTGGCTGACGTGGCCAAGGTGGAGAGCCACTGGGACGAAGATCACCGCAACATCGTGACCGCCGTCGAAATCCAGGTGCAGGAAAGCTGGAAGGGCACGCCGCCCGCCGACGGAAAGGTTGTCTTGCGGCACCCCGGCGGCTCGGTCGGGGAAATAGAGATGACCGTGATTGGCATGCCGCGATTCTCTGTGGGTGAGCGCGCGCTGCTGTTCCTCGACCACACCGGCGTGGTTGGAATGGGACAGGGCAAGCGCCCGCTCCGCTGGGATGCGGGCGACAAGCGCTGGGTGGCGGAAGCTGCCGATGCCGCAGGCGCCGTTCGCATCGATCGGCAGGGAAAGGTTCGCGCCCAGGGAACTGCAAACCGGGAGACGCTAGACTCCCTGCGCAGCAAGGTTCGCGCACTGCTGGGGAAGTAGCGGATGTCTGCCCGAGCGACTTCTACCTTGATCTTCTTCATCGGCGCCTTGTGGGTTGCTGCGCCAAAGCCGGCAATGGCGTACGTCCGGGAATTGACCACCACTGGCATTCCACTGGCATGGAAGAGCCCTTGCGTGTCTATGCACATCTTCCTCGGCGACACCCCGCCCGTACTGACCAACGATCAGTACCTGAAAGCCGCCACGCTGAGCGCGCAAACATGGAGCCAGCCCTTCCTAGCATGCTCAGACCTCCGGCTCTCCACGACCCCCGACGTCGACGCCAACGCAGACGTCGGCTACGACGGGCGAAACATCATCGCCTTTCGCAAGCAGGCGTGGTGCGCCAGCTCCTCGCCAACCGCGACTTCCGCGACCTCGACCTGCTATTCCCACGCCGCTCTCGCGGTCACCACCTTGTTCAAGAACAAAAACACGGGGGAGATTCTCGACGCCGACATCGTGTTCAATGCCGTGAAATTCAGCTGGGGGGACGTCGTGACATTGCCGAATTTGGGCGATGGCGATACCGTAGATTTTCAAAACGCCCTCACCCATGAGATGGGCCACGTCATCGGCCTAGATCACTCCTGCTACGCTCCCGCCGACGACCAACCCCGTCAGCTCGACAATACCGGTTCACCCGAAGTCGATTGCTACGCCAATCCGCTTCTGTCCGAGGCAATTTTGGCTTCGACCATGTACCCGTCCGTCACGCTCAAAGACACAGAAAGGCGGGATCTGGCGCCAGACGACCAGCAAGGCACCTGTGACATCTATCCCTATGCCCACGAAGTCTGTCCGGTCGCGACGGATGGCGGGGGGTGTGCCACGCTCGCTGGCGTTTCAAGCCCAGAGCACGGCCGATCGCTTGCCGCCTTCTTGACGACCAGCGCGATCGCCGGACTGATGTTGCTTCTGTACCGACGCCGCACGAGGCGCAATTGAAGCCTGCCGCCGGCCAGCTTATAGTATCCGATGCGGCTTCTTCGTGATGTCGAGCAGACCAACGCAGCGACGAGCAGTTTTCCGGGCACTCGGCCTGGCCCTGCCGCTGGCAATGGGCTGCCAGATGACCAGCGCCGACGAGGTGTCTCGTCCGCCGGTGCTTGGGCACGGCAGCGGGGGTGCGGGAGGCCGAGACGTCGCGCTCCCGGATGAGACCGCCCCTGACAGCCCTGCGGCAGGCCAAAACGATGCCCGCTCTCTTGACGGACAGACTGCCGAATACGACACCGCCATCGACCCTGGTGGCGCCCGACTCGATTCTGCTCTGGGCGGCCAGCAAGCCTGCAAGAGCGACCCAGCCTGCAACGACGTGCGGTAGCGGTTGGTTGGCTCCCGCCGGACTCAGGGCGCGGCCCCAGCAGCTCCTACTGGCCTCTGTTGCCTCGGGACCAATGACAACGTGCAGGTTTCTGGCACCACGTCCGAGCGAAGCGAAAGAGTCAGCGGCTGGGGCGATATCAGCTTTTCCGTTTGGGCGCTGAGCAAATACTCGCCGAGCGGCAGTCGGACGAAAAACTCGCCTTTGGGATCGGTGGTCGCCCGAAACACTGGGCGTGTGCGGTTCCCGGAAAGCCGCGCCTCGACCAGAGCGCCCTCTATGGGCGTGCCCGCTTCGAGGACCCTGCCCGCGACGGGCGCCCCGGCCAGCATGACCAAGTCGCCCAGCTCACGCTCATCGCCTGGTGCTATCAACAGCGGCTCCCGCCGGAACGGAAGCTTGGCCGCGTGACGGATTTCGAGCCTGGTCCTGCCGGGCGAAAGGCCCGTGATGACGAATCGTCCCGCACGATCGGTTGCGGCCGAGCGGACACCACCCGGCCGAAGCAAATTTCCCGTCGGCAGCTCGGCAGCCTCGGCGGCCAGAGGCAGCGCGCCCGGAATCACCACCAGGTCATCGTGCCCGCCGATGAGGGAGATCGCGGACACCGCCACGCCCGTCATCGGTTGTCCGGATTCGTCCAGAACCCGCCCCGCCACCTTGGCAGTCCTGGCCAGCCGAAGGTCGAACGACTGTACCGCGCGAGAACCGAGCTGCGGCTCTGGGGCGTCGAGGGGAACGTAGTCCTCGATGCGCGCGAGGATTTGATACTTGCCGGGAGCAACCGGCCCGGCCCTGAACTTGCCATCGCGTCCCGATCGCCCAGACACCGGCAAGTCGTCCGAAGGCATGGCCATCACGTCGACACCTGCGCCCGCGAGGATGCGACCGCTGTCATCGAGAACGCGCCCTTCCACCAGAACACCGGGCTGAAGCGACAGGCGCACGTGGGCAGCTCGAAGCATCGCCTCGTTGAGAATCACGACCGAGGTTTGCGACACGCGGTCGCCGAGCCGCGCGCGCAGGGTGAACCGGCCGCTGCCAAGGCCGGTCATCGAAAATATCCCGTTGGCGTCGCTGCGAGCCGAACGGGTCCAGCGGAGCCCCGGGCTGCCGAGCTCCACTTGTGCGCCAGCCTGCGGCCTGCCGGTGCTGTCGGTGACGATACCGGTTAGCGCACGGCTGTGACCCTCGAGCATGAGGGTAGCCCGGCCGTCCTCGGGGACTTGCCGCTCGGTTTCAAGAGTCCCGAGGCCCCCGGCCTCGACCAGCAACATCCATCGGTCCGGGCGAAGACCGGGCAAAATGAAGTGTCCTTCTTCGTCGGTTCTCGCCTGAGCGACGGCCTCGCCACGCTTGCCCTTGGGCCAGGCAATGACCAGAACGTCGGGCAGCGGTGTGTTCGCACTGTCGGTCACCGTGCCTTCCAGGTTGCTCGGCAACAGGGGCCGGGCGTCGGGGTGCTGAAAGACCGCTGAATCGGGGTGAGCTTGCCGACCTTTGGCCGAGCATCCCCCGACTGCGCAGAGGGCCACCACCTGCACAACAGCATTTAGTCTTGAAAGCGCGCTTGCGGAGAGCATCAACCGGTGCTAATGGTAGCCCCCTCCGGAGAAACCATGCCAGCGCAGTGTGAAATTTGCGGCAAGCAACGCCAAGTTGCCAATCGAGTAAGTCACTCCAACATCAAGACCAAGAGCCTGCAGCGGCCAAACCTGCAGCGGGTTCACATCGAGGTGGGCGGTACGCGCAAGCACGTTCGCGTGTGTACCCGCTGCCTCCGCTCGGGCAAGATCACCAAAGTGGTCTGACCCGCGGATCGCGTCACGGCGATGCGAACATAGTCGAAGCGCTCCGGCGCCTGGCGTCTGATTGGTTGCCATGGCGAGGGCCTTTGCCCCGCGAGGCCCGAACGTGGCTGGGTTAGGAACCCCTCTTGGGGTTTCCATATCAACCAACGGTTGCAACGGCGTCAATTTCGACTTTCGATCCTCGTGGCAAAGCCGCGACCTGAACCGTGGCACGGGCAGGTGGCTGGGCCGGGAAGTACGAACCGTAGACCTCGTTGACCGCGGTGAAGTCCGCCATGTCAGCAAGATAGATGGTCGTCTTAACCACCGATGCCAGCGATGCACCAGCCGCGCGCAAAACGGCGTCCAGGTTTCGCATGACCTGATGGGATTCCAGGCGCACGTCGCCGCCACCCACCAGTTGGCCAGTCTTGGGGTCCAGGGGTATCTGCCCCGAGCAAAACACCCATCGTCCCGCCGGCGCGACGACGGCTTGGGAATACGGGCCGATGGCCTTGGGTGCGTTGTCCGTTTCGACGACCTCGTTTGCCATGCCGTGACGATAGCGCTAGCCGCCGCGCTTGCCAATCACTGATGGCAGGGTATACGTTCCCGCGGTGAAGACCATTCGTCCCCGTCGTCGCAAGAGCGAGCCCGTGTCTGCGGCCGATGTGATCTCGTCGGTGGTCGCGAGCATCGGGGGCGACCGCCGTGGGCGCGAGCAGAGAGTGTTTGCCATCTACGCCGACGTGGGTGGGGAATTCCTGCGCAAGAACAGCCGCGCGGATGCGCTGCGAGACGGAACGCTGGTGGTGCGAGTCCCGAGTTCGGCCATCGCACACCACGTGACCCTTCTGCGCGGGGATATCCTGCGCAAGATGGCAACCTTGCTTCCGCCGGGCATGGTTACCGACTTGCGCACGCGGGTTGGAGATCTAGGTTAGATTTCGCGCAATCGCCCAGTCGGGCGCACAATGATCAGCCAAGGCTCAATCACCATGACAGCCAGCGACGACAACGAAACAAGCTTCAACCCGCGGCGCAAGCTGTGCCCAGACGGAAGTTGCGTGGGGATCATCGGCAGCGACGGCAAGTGCACGGTCTGCGGCCAGCCGGCGCCAGGCGGCGAGCCTCCGAACGACTCCACGTCGGATCGGAATTCCCAGAACGACGACGCCACCGACGACGCCAGCAACGATGAGGTCGGCAGCGATGAGACGGCCGAAAATGCCGCTGGATTCGACGCCACCCGCCGCCTTTGCGGCGACGATACCTGCATCGGAGTGATCGGTCCCGACAACCGCTGCACAGAATGCGGAAAGCCGGCCGAGGGCTAGCACCCGCAATCCAAGTCGAGTCGCCAGTTCGGCCGGTTCGATGTAGAACCCGACCATGGATTCGCTCTTCATAGATGCGTGCCGCGGGAAGACCACCTCTCGTCCGCCTCTGTGGCTCATGCGGCAAGCCGGGCGCTATTTGCCCGAGTACCGGGAGATCCGGCAGCACGTCACCTTCCTTGAGCTGTGCAAGACACCGGCCCTCGCCGCCGAGGTTACCTTGCAGCCCATCCGCCGCTTCGGCTTCGACGCAGCCATTCTGTTTTCGGATCTGTTGATACCCCTCGAGGCAATGGGGCTGGAGGTTGTCTTCACAGAACTGGGCCCCACCCTGCCCGCGCCTATTCGCGCAGCCGCCGACCTGGCCCGCATCAACGTCTTCGATCCGTGGGAAAGCACGCCCTTCGTGTACGAAACCATCCGCCGTCTCCGCGGCAGTCTCGGCGAAACGCCTCTCATTGGTTTCGCCGGCGCGCCCTTTACCACGGCCACCTACGCCATCGAGGGCAAGACCGGCAAGCACTTCATCGAGACCAAGAAGCTGTTTCACCGTGACCCCGAGACGGCCCATCGCCTGCTCAACACCATCGAATCAGCGACCCGATCCTATCTACTGGCCCAGGTCGCTGCCGGCGCCCAGGCGATCCAGCTCTTCGATTCTTGGGTCGGCGTGGTCTCGCCGGAAGAATGGGACGAGTTCGTCTGTGGCCCAACCCGCGCGCTCATCGCCGCCATCAAAGCCACGGGCGTACCGGTGATCTACTTTCCCAACGGCGCGACCACCATGCTGGACCGCATCGCTCGGGTCGAGGCGGACGTCTACAGTATCGATTGGCGACTGTCCTTGGGTCAGGCGCGAGAGCGACTGCGCGCGGGAGGCGCCAAGACCTTCGCGGTGCAGGGCAACTTGGATCCTGCCTTGCTGCTCGGGTCGCCGGAGCGGCTACGAAAGCAGATCGACAGCGTTCTCAAAGAAGGCGCTGGTGGCGGTCACATCTTCAACCTGGGTCACGGAATTTACCCCGAAACCCCCATCGAAAATGTCGAGCTCCTGGCTAAAGCCATCCGCGGCTGAGGCGAGCCTCGCTACAAAACGGGCTCGCCGCGGCCGGGCTTAGTTGGAGCAACGCAAGTCGCCGGGGCTACCGGGGTAGTTGAAGTAGGTCAGGACTTCAGAGCCGGATGTGGCCCATGGCACCGGGTTGGGGCCACCAGCGGCGCTGCAAACCTGCGTGTTGAACTCGAGGCTTCCGAGGCTGTCGCCGAACACGCCCGTGGGCGCGTCCTCATTCGAATCGAAGAGGTTTGCCCACGTGATCGCGGCGGCATCGCCTGACACCCCTCGCGCCACGTCGAGCAGCGTTACTGCGCCGGCGCCCGAACGACCGTTCACCAACGCGGTGGCATCAGCGACCATCAAACGTGTGCCGATCGGCTTGGGGAAAGCAGCCATGCGCTTGCCGAAGTTGTTGGAATTCGGACTGCCGATGCTGACGAAATCACCTGCGGTGTCGAAAGGCCCGAAGTAGACGTACGCACGATCCGGCGGTGCGCCCACCGCCAAGTCCATGTGGCCGTCGCCATCGAAGTCCGCCGCAACCAGCGATGTCCCGAAGTTGGCCATCGTGCCCTGGCTGAGAGCCGTGGGCAGGCAGACCAGGCTCGAGGTGGTCCGATCGTATTGCACAAAGACCACGTGACCCAGTCCAGATAAGGCAATCTCGTCGCCGCCACCGGCAAAGAAGTTTGCCACCGCCACGGGACGATACCCGTAGGCACCCGCGGTCGGATCGTACAGTTGCACTGCTGGGCACGACGTCGATGCGATCACAGTCCTGGCATCCGCGCCGAGCAATTGCACCGTGTCGTTGGAGACCACCACGAACTCACCCGGGCTGGCCGGATCGCCCGTCACCTTGCCCGCGGCCACTGCAATTCCGTAGTGCTCGGTCTTCTGCAAAGTAGGCTGAATGGCGAGGGACGACGTGCCATCGGGAAGCAAATTCAAGGTCATCAGGGCCACCCGACCAGGGGCCGTGTCGGTGCCGGTGAGTCCGTATGAAGGCGTGCCCAAGATGAAGGGGCCGTTCGGTCCCAGCGCCGCAGCAGTCTGAACGGGTGTGTTGCCCAAGTTGCCAAGGTCGCTGTCGCTGGCCTGGTGCAGGGCGACCTTCCCGTTCTTGTCGTAATCGGCGATCGCCAGATACGCCTTGTCCTTGCGCGAGACCAGCATGCGTGCCGCGACCGTTCCTCCCGACGGAGGTGAGGACAACGGCAGGATCAGCGGCGCGGAGCCGGTGTCGAAGGCGACCACGGGCGCCTTGTCGAGTTCAGTGTCGAAGACGCTCGGGTTGCAACCGGCGCCTGCCAGCGTCGCCATCAAGCCAAGATTGATTGCCTTCACGAAGCGCATCTTAGAACCTCCCCGTCGCGGCCATACCAGCGCCACTCGGTACTTCCATGGGAACGAAGCTGAGCTTGTTGCCGCTCGGGTTGGCGACGTTGGTGGTCTTCAGGGTTGCCGTGCTGGGCGGTCCCTTTTCGAGGAAGTTCCACACCGCGAGCCCCGCGGTGATGATGCCGGCACCCAAACAGACGTCGGCGCCGACGTAGTAGATTTTGCCTGTTGTCTTTCGTGAGTCGTTGCTGCGAATCATCTTGGCCGGGTCTTTGAGGTCCTTGTCGATCTCATCCTTGAGCTCGTTACCCTTGAGGCCGAGGTAGATGCCACCGGCGAAGAACGCAGCGGAGAACACTGCCTCAGTCCAGGCTTTCGCCCTCGATGGCTTGGGCGAATAGCTTAGATCCATCATGGTCAGATCCGCGCGACTCACCGTTAGCTTCCCTTCGTAGTCCTCCATGTCCTCCTTGCGCACCGCCAAAGCGTGATCACCTGGCTTGAGCTGCTGCTCGCAGGGCAGCGTGCAAGCCGCCGCTCCGTCCACGAACAACTTCCCCCCTTCACTGGCCTTGCCGCCCGCCTTCAGCGTGCCGTAGCTGACCATCTCGAGGGTCATCGAATGCGTATTGGCCGTTCCCGGCTCGACCTCAATCTCCTTGCGCGTGGCCTCGAATCCCGCTTTCTGCACCCACAGCGTATGCTTACCGGGCTTCAAGTGTCCCGTGTAGGGCGTCTTGCCGATGGCGCCGATTTCTTGGCGGTCGATGTAGACGTCCGCGCCGGGCACGTTGGACACGACCTCGATCCAGCCGAGAAAGTGCTGCTCCGACATGGAGATATACATCTCGACGATCTTGTCCGTGCGCGGAAAGATCTCACGTTCTTCCGGCTTGAAGCCCTTGGCCTCGAAAAGCAGCTTGATGGGCCTTGGATCGAACGAGCCCTGCCATGGCGTCTTGGCGAAGACGCCCTTGGACTTGTCGTCGAGGTAGATGCTCGCGCCCGAGGGTTTGGACTCGATGATGACCAAGCCCTTGGTGGCGATGTCAGGCAGAACTTGCGCCGGCTTCTCCGCAGGCTGTCCCGCGGGTGGAGCCGAGATAACCGCCTTCAAGCTGTCGATGCGCCCCTTGACCTCGACGGCGTCCCGCGCCTGGGGGTCGACCTCAATGTATTTCTGGAAGGTGGAAATGGCCTTGTCGAACAGCTTGGCCTTTTCGTATGCCACGGCGGCGTTGAACAGGAACGAGCTGAACGGCTTCTTGTCGTAGGCCACCATGAATTTGGCGGCGGCCTCTTCGAACATGTCCTTGGTGTAGAGGACCTGCGCCTCTTCGAAGGCAACCTTGGCTTCTTGGAGAACGGGATCGGCGGGAGCTGTAGACGGCGTAGAGGACGCGGAAAGGGACTCTGCCCGGGCGGCGGACGGAGAGAGGGAGAGAAGACCTATCAGTAGAAGGGGAAAGCTGGATACGACGCTTACTATGCGCATCATGATGGATCAGATTGCGCCAAGCTCCATCGGGGATCAAGACCCGACTTGCGCAGTCCGAATCCCCGAACAGTCGCGCGGCGGCGAATAGAAAAGGGCCCCGGATTTCTCCAAGGCCCTTGCTTCGGACGTGAACGTCGCGACTACAGCTTGCTGGCGGACTACAGCTTGCTGGCGATCATGGAGGCGAGCTCGACGGTGCGGTTGCTGTAGCCCCACTCGTTGTCGTACCAGCTCACCAGCTTGAAGAAGCTCGGGTTCAGCTCGACGCAGCTGCCAGCGTCGAAGATGCTGGAGCGCTCGTCGTGGACGAAGTCCATGGAGACGACCTCATCCTCGGTGTAGCCAAGGATGCCCGAGAGGTAGGTCTCGGAGGCCTTCTTCATAGCAGCCTTGATCTCGGCCAGGCTGGTCGGCTTCGCGGTCTTGAAGGTCAGATCGACCACGGAGACCGTCGGCACGGGCACGCGGAAGGCCATGCCGGTCAGCTTGCCCTTTACCTCGGGGAGAACGAGACCCACGGCCTTGGCGGCGCCGGTGGTGGACGGGATGATGTTCTGGGCGGCGGTACGGCCACCCTTCCAGTCCTTACGCGAGGGACCGTCGACCGTCTTCTGGGTCGCGGTGTAGGCGTGCACGGTGGTCATGATGCCCTCGGTGAGACCGAATCCTTCTTTGAGCAGGACGTGGACCACGGGCGCGAGGCAGTTCGTGGTGCAGCTCGCGTTCGAGATTACGTTGTGCTTGGCCGGGTCGTACTTGTCGGCGTTGACGCCGAGAACGACGGTGATGTCCTCGTTCTTGCCCGGGGCCGAGATGATGACCTTCTTGGCGCCCGCGGTGATGTGACCTTCGGCCTTGGCCTTCTCGGTGAATAGGCCGGTCGACTCGATGACGATGTCGACGCCCATGGCCTTCCACGGAAGCTCGGCCGGGGTCTTGGCACTGACGACCTTGATCTCCTTGCCATTGACCACGAGGATGTCGGGATCCTTGTCAGGGGCGGACTTCTTCGCCTCGACGGTGCCCTTGAACTTGCCCTGGATCGAGTCGTACTTCAGGAGGTACGCCAGGTTGTCCGCAGGAACGATATCGCCGACGGCGACGACCTCGAGCTCCTTGCTGTACTTGGGCGAGTCGACGAGGGCGCGGAACACGAGCCTGCCGATGCGGCCGAAACCATTGATTGCGATCTTCGTAGCCATTTTGTTCTTGCTCCTATGTGGGGTTCGAGAGACTGGATCTCCATAAACCGCGGGGAATCTAGCACACCTCTTCGGCCCGTTTGCCACACGATTTTCTTTTCTAGATCGCGTCGCGGCGAGCACTCTGGTGCTGGTTGCGTGGTACTTTTCCACCATGTTTCTGCGAAGGATGATCCTTCCACTCACAGCGACATGGCTGGCTTTTGGCTGCGGCAAAGGCGACGACAACTGCCCCGGTCTTTGCCCGGACGAGA
>Ga0302323_100001626_pt1 | contig 18284 bp, 14 predicted proteins | sample Fen_T0_3_FD_201950 | JGI IMG/M metagenome (GOLD analysis project Ga0302323, IMG submission 201950) | Peat permafrost microbial communities from Stordalen Mire near Abisko, Sweden - Fen_T0_3 | ecosystem: Environmental > Terrestrial > Soil > Wetlands > Permafrost | place: Sweden: Abisko... | reverse complement strand
GCGGACAGCGAGCTCCGCGGCGGCGATCATCCCGGGCCGGTCTGTCCGCTGCGTGTCCGAAGCGTTGGTGCCGTCCACGACCCAGGCGTAGCCCTCGGACCGGGCGATGGCCGTTGCCGCCCCGTAAACCTCGGTCTTGCAGAAGTAGCAGCGCGACCGAGGGTTGTTGGCGTAACGCGGATCGTCGAGCTCCTTCGTTGGAACTGTTCGCCAGCGCGTTCCGTGCCTTGCAGCGTCCGTGGCGGCGACCGCGGCATCGGCCCGATCCCACGCCGGGACCGCCGCCGATTCCGCCGTGAGGGCAAGGCAGCGGTCGCCGAGAAGGGGCGATGCGATCGCGAGCAGGAAGCTCGAATCGATGCCGCCGGACAGGGCCAGCACGCAGGAGCCGAGTCCATCCAAGATGTCGATCAGGCGCTCGAATCGCTCGATCGCGACGGCCTCGACAGCCAGCGGGCTCGATTTCACCGTCTCCAGCAATGCCTCTCGGGCATGCCGTCGGTCCGGCGGGGCGAACGCGGCCGGCGCGGGACGGAGACGGGGCGTGGGGTCGCGGGTGACTGGCTTTGACATCTGGCCTGACGATACATCCCGCCGGCCGATCGCGCCCCGCCGTTCACCGAGAGACCGATCGCCGGTCCGTGTAGAGTTAGGGGGTCGTACGCGCCCGCGCCGCGCACGTCGACGAGGCCGGGATTGGGCCGGGAATTCGAGCGAGGCGCGTTCCCCGATGCAAAGCAACCAGATTCCACACGCAGTGGTCGCGCCCGACACGCTGGCCGACCCGCCGGCTCACGAGGCCTCGGCCGCTCACCAGACCGCCGCCGGCGGAGGCGCATTCGCCGAGTTCATGGGTGGCAAGCTGCCGCGCTGGGCGCTCGTCCGGCATCGCATGGATCCGGCCGAGGTGGGAGACGTAGCCGAGGCCGTCGGTGCCGCCCTCGACTCGGTGAGGGCCTCGATCAGGCCGGGTTCGCGTGTGTGCCTGGCCGTGGGAAGCCGCGGCATCGACAGGATCGCGGACGTAGCCCGCGAAGCCGTCGTCTGGCTGCGAGCCGCGGGAGCGGAGGTCTTCGCCGTGCCGGCGATGGGCAGCCACGGCGGCGCTACCGCCGAGGGCCAGCTCGAGGTTCTGGCGTCGTACGGCATGACGCCCCAATCGCTCGGCTGTGAGATCCGTTCGAGCATGGAGACCGTGGAAATCGGCGAAGTCCGCCCCGGCGTCCCCGTCTTCGTCGATCGAAACGCCTACGAAGGCGCCGACGTGATCATCCCAATCAACCGGGTGAAGCCGCACACGGACTTCACCGGCGAGGTCGAGAGCGGCCTGATGAAGATGATCTCAATCGGTCTTGGGAAGCAGCGCGGCGCCGACACATTCCACCGGCAGGGCTTCGCCTCCTTCCACGAGCTCATCCCGGAAGTCGCCGAGTTCACCGTCTCGAAGGTCAACATCCCATTCGGACTGGCCCTTGTCGAGAATGGCTACGCCAGGCTCTGGCATGTGGAGGCCGTGCCGAAGGCCCGAATCTGGGACCGCGAGCGCGAGCTGCTCGTCATGGCAAGGGAGCGGATGGCGCGGCTGCCGCTTGCCCAGATGGACGTCCTCGTACTCGACTACATCGGCAAGGACATCAGCGGGCTCGGCATGGACTCGAACGTGGTGGGACGCTACTACCAGGGCCCCACCGGCGCCGGACCCGAGATCCAGCGGATCGTGGTTCGGGACCTCACGCCCGAGACTGAGGGAAACGCCGTGGGCATCGGGATGGCCGACGTGGTCCTTCGCCGTGGTGTCGAGAAGATGGACACGCACAAGACGTACATGAACTGCATCACGGCCAAGACCCCGGAAGGCGCGCGCGTGGCCCTGACCGTCGACACGGACCTGGAGGCCCTCTCGGTGGCGATTGCGTGCTCCCTCAAGGTAGTCTCGAGCGCGACTCGCATCGTCCGCATCCGCGACACGAAGCACCTGGAGATGCTCTACGTAAGCGAACCGGCACTCGACGAGGTCATGGCGACCGGCCGCTGCGAGATCGTGCGGCCACTCGAGGAGATCGAGTTCGACGCCGCCGGCATGTTCGTCTCGGAACTGTAGGCAGGCGCTCTACCAGGTCTGGCCTTTCAGCTGGTCGGTGAGCCTTCATGCGCCCCGGGCCCTAGCGGGCGAGTAGCGTCATCGCCTCGGCGGGCGTGATCAAGGCCCTGGCCTCAGTCTCCTTGTAGTACGGCTTCCAGCCGGCAAAGGCGGCCTCGAATTCGGCGCGATCGCGCGCCTCCCAGATGCTGAACCCAACGGCCGGGTCATCCGCAAGGCAGTAGGTTTCGCCGCGGATCGCGCTCCTGTCGAGGGACCCTTCACGGAGCTTCGCGCCGAACTCGGCCATCTTCGCCACGTCGACACGGACTCGGACCTGGAAGTACATCGTTGCCTCCGGCGGGGCGAGCCGGTCTCCAGGGCCGTTCGACCCTGCGCAGGGCTCGCGCTCCTACTCTTGGATACGGGGCGAGCCGATTCATTTCACGCAGGTCGAGAAGATGGCGTACCGTCCGCTCTCGATGAGGCCGGCGATGGCGGCCTCGTGCCCCGGGAGGGACCGATAGAGCTCGACTTCGTCGGAGAAGCGCCGAAGCTCAGCCTTGATCTGCGAAATGCCGGGCTCCGGCCGGTAGGTTGCGACCAGATCGTGCTTCAGCGAGAACTCGACCATGTTCGCGCACGAGCACTTCCTACCGCCCATGAGCGCGCAGTTCGCGCAGAGGAAGTCGCGCATCCTGGAGCGAGCTCGGGACAGGAGTATCCGGACTGAGTTCTGGCTCTTCCCCATGATGCTTGCCACGTCGGCGATCGGGAGTTCGGTAAGCAGGTGAAGCACGAACACGCAGCGCTGGGACGCGGGCAGGCACTGGAGCAGGCCCACGAGGCAGCCTTCCTTTACCTCTTCGATGTAGAAGCGGAGTTCGCTGTCCGGGTGGTTCGGCGACGGTTCCTGAGCGTACCCGGTCATGATCGCTTCGAAGTCCTCGAACCTCCTCGGGCGTGCCGCGTCGAGCCTTCGCAGGCAAAAGTTTCTGGTAATTGACAGCAGCCACGTGAGGGGCGAGCTTTCGCCACGGAACGACGCGGCCCCGGCGACGGCAGCGGCGAAGGCATCCTGCGCGGCATCGAGCGCGGCCTCCCTGTCGCCGAGCATCCGGAAGGCGAAGCCGTAGACACGCGGGAGGTATTCCGCGTACAGGGCCTCGACGTCGAGAGGAAGGTCCGACGCGCTCAAACCCGGACCCTGCACCGGGAGGCGGATCGCCCCACTCGTCGCGCGACAGTGGGGGATAAATGGCCGAGTAGCTTGATCACCGAGTCGACACCTGCCTGCCAGCGTGTTCCGCGCGACTGAGGATATCGCGCATAAACGAAGCACCTCCCGCGAAGGCTACCGAGTCACCGTCGACTGGATGCCCACCGGGTTGCGTGGGCCGGCACGTTGGGCCACATCTCGGGCCAGGCAATCGGGCGGGACCGGGCTCTGCCAAGCTTGAGTCACGTCCGATCACGGACGATTACGGCCACAAGCCTGGAAGCACTCAGGCGAGGAGCGAGATTGTGAGGTCCAGAGCCTGTCTCCGCACCCTGACCCTGGCGGTGGCGTGCGTTGCCGTCCTGGCCGGCTGCGCCGGAAAGGCCGTCCCCACGCCGACCTTCGTCGACCCGATCCCACTGGTCGCGGCGCCCACGATGCCCTCCTGGTTCGGCGTGCAGATGGTGGATGTGAACACGGGCAAGTCGTTCAGGATCAGCGATTTCTCGGGCAAGGTCATCCTGCTCGACACGATGGCGACGTGGTGCCCCACCTGTCAGGGCGAGATGAGCCAGATACAACTTCTGCCCGGCATGCTCGGCGCGAGCGGCAGCAACCTGATCAGGATCAGCCTGGACGTCGATCCCAACGAGGACGCGGCAATTCTCAAAAAGTACGCCGCCACGAACAACTTCGACTGGTACATCGCGATCGCGCCCTCCGCAGTCGGTGAGTTCCTGGCGAAGAACTACGACATCGACTACCTCAACCCGCCGCTCCAGCCAATGCTGTTCATCGACAAGACTGGCGGAGTCTACGGGCTCCCGACCGGGATCAAGTCGGCAATCAGCATCGGGAAGACCCTCGCCCAGTACCTGGGGCAGTAGGGCGATGGATGCCGCCCTGACTTCTCTTGGGTTCGGCATCCTCGCCACGCTCAGTCCGTGCGTCCTGCCGCTCTACCCGGGGTTCCTCGCCTATCTGAGCGGTCAGGCGGGATCTCAGAATGGCCGGCTTCGTTACGCGCTCGGCCTGTATGTCCTGGCCGGAGTCCTCACCGCGATGCTGATCGTTGGCGCCGTGATCGCAGCCCTGTCTCTGTCGATCGGGCACGCGCTGGCGATCCTGATCCCCATTGCGATCGTCGCGATCCTGGTTCTGGGCCTCTTGCTCCTGTCGAATCGAAATCCGTTCTACCGGCTCCCGCAGGTCAAAGTGCCGCTCCTGCGTCGCCCGTCGCTGAATGCCTACGCGTATGGACTGCTCTACGGTCCGATCGCCATGCCGTGTTCGGGGCCGCTCGTTGTCGCCATCTTCGTCTACTCGTTCACGTTCGGCGAAGCGGCCGCGAAATTGTGGGTGTTCTTCTGGTTCGGGCTGGGGTTCGGGATCCCGCTGCTGGTCATGTCGCTGCTTTCGGGGGCGCTCCAGCGGCAGCTTACCCGCTGGTTCGCGCTCCACAGCCGGGCCGTGAATCGAGCCGGCGGACTGCTCTTGATCGCAATCGCGATCTACGACCTGGCCGAGAACTGGGAGATGCTCCGCCTCTACTACAGTTGATCGCAGCCGAGGCAGCAGCGACGGCTCGTTTGGCGCAAGCTAGCGGCCATGGCAGCCAAGAGACTCCCGCTTCGACAGGTGCACCTCGACTTCCACACCCCTGCGTGCGTGACTCCGATCGCCGAGCAGTTCGACGAGCGGTCGTTCGCCGACACGATGCGGGCGGCTCACGTCGAGTCGGTAAACGTCTTCGCTCGCTGCCACCACGGCTACTCCTACTACCCCACGGAGGTCGGCACAACCCACCCGGGATTGGGCTCGGACCTGCTGGGCCGCCAGATCGAGGCGTTGCACGCCGTCGGGATCAAGGCGATCGTCTACATCACCATCGGCTGGGACGACCTCGCGGCGGCACGGGAACCGGGCTGGGTCGTGGTGGATCGAAACGGGCGGCTGGACGCGCGGGCGCCGCTCACCGCGCCCTCGATCGCTGGCGGCCTGTCGCCGGACGACGATCCGATGGCGCCACGCTGGAGCCTCCTCGACCCCTCGACCGCCTACGGCGACTACGTCTGCGACCAGATTCGCGAGCTCTGCTCACGCTACGAGATCGACGGCTTCTGGTTCGACATCTGCCTGGCCGTACCCAACTACTCGCCCTGGGGCCGAGCCCAGATGGCCGCGGAAGGGATCGACGCAGCCGACGAGGCGGCGGTCGTCGCCTTCGCCCGGAGGCGCGAGCTTGCGTACCTCGAGCGCGTGAGCGGACTCGTGCGCGAACTGGCGCCCGATGCGGAGGTCTTCTTCAACGGCACCATGGACGCCGCGATGGGGGAGGCCGTTGGATTCCAGACACACCTGGACCTCGAGAGCCTCGCCACGTCGCCGGGACTGTGGGGCTATCTGCACTACCCGATGGCGGCCCGGCAGGCACGCGTGCACGGGCTTCCCTTCACGGGCATGACCGGGCGATTCCACAAGTCGTGGGCCGATTTCGGTGGGCTCAAGACGTTCGACCAGCTCGACTACGAGGCCGCGACCATCATGGCCGCCGGTGGCGGCGTCTTCGTCGGCGACCAGCTGCATCCGTCGGGCGTGCTCGATCCGGCCGTGTACCGGCTGATCGGCCGGGTCTTCGAACGTGTGGAGAGCCTGGAGCCGTGGCTGCGAGGCGCCGTGTCGCCCGCCGAGGTCGCCATCGTCTCCGACCCTAGGGTCGAGTCGTTCGGCGGCCACCGGGCCACCGTACAGAACCCCGAGGTGGATGGCGCCGCGCAGATGTTCCTCGAGAGCGCCATCCAGTTCGACATCGTGGATCCCGGCGCCGACCTTGCTCGATACCGCCTCGTCGTCCTGCCGGACGGGATCGCCGTGGGGGGCGCGCTCAAGGCCGGTCTCGAAGCCCATCTCGCGCGCGGCGGCGCGCTGCTGTCGAGCGACACCGCCGGCCTGGAGCCGAGTGGCAGGTTCGCGCTCGATGCCGTGCCGGTCGAGTACGTGGGGCAGGCGCCCACGATGCCGTCGTACTTCCGCGTCGATGAAGGCCTGGCGGCCTCTTCCGAACTTGCCACGGACTACGACTACATCCTCTACGACCGCGCCTCGGTGGTTCGAGCGCGCGAGGGCTCGGAGGCGCACGGCGGCATTTCCGCGAGCATGTTCGACCGAACCTGGGAGCACTTCTTCAGCCACGCCCAGTCGCCGGTGGGGGAGCGGCTCGGCGGAGAGACCGGCGCGCCGCTCGTCGTGCTGGGCGGCCGCGTTGCGTATGTCGCGGCGCCGCTCTTCCGCGCCTACCGCGATCACGACTACTGGCCGTATCGAGATGTCGTCCTTGCGGCCGTTCGGAGGCTCATGCCCGATCCGCTGGTCCACTTCGCCGGCCCGGCCTGGGTCGAGGTTTCGGTCCTGCGCCAGCCCGAAACACCCGACACTCCCGACCGGCGCGCAGCCCGGTGGATCGTCCACTTCGTCGCCTATCACCCGCGCCGCACCGTCGGGTCCGTCCCGCACGTGGATGGCTCCTGGAAGACGGCCGGCGTTCGCGTGTCCCTCAGGACCGGCACTGCTCCTCGCCGCTGCTACCTGGCACCCGACCGGGTTCCACTCCACTTCGTCTTCGACGGCGGCTACGCGACGGTCGATCTACCAGATATCGGCACGCACACAGTCCTCGTCATGGAGTGATCGGCCCCTACGCCGGAACCTCAGGCTGATACGCAACTTCGCCCGCAACGATCGTCGCCTGTACTTCCCAGGCTTCGTCCACGAGGACGATATCCGCCGGGCTAATTCTGGACTACGAGCCGGTCACCGGGCCGTACAGTTCGGCCGACGCCAAAGCCGCCTTGCCGTCGCTCCCGCCCACGATCAGCACATAGCTGCTGAGCACGAGCGTGGCGGTGTGATTGGTTCGCGCGGTCGCCATCGATCCGATCGACCGGAACTTGCGACTGACACTGCCATATATCTCAGCCGTGGCCAGGACGCCCGTCTGGTTCCATCCACCGGTAATGAGGACTTCCCCGTTCGGCAGCAGAGTGGCCGTCTGGCCGGTCCGGGCGACGCTCATCGCCCCGACTGTCGCGAACTTGCCCATGGTGGAGTCGTACAGCTCGGCCGTAGGCGCCTTGTCGGACCCGCCGACGATCAAGACGTCGCCACCGTTCAGGACGGTCGCTGTGTGGCCGGCTCGGGGCGACTCCATCGATGCCGTCGCTTTGAACTTGCCCGTCTTTGGATCGTAGATCTCGGCGGACTTGAGCGGTCCCGCGGTGCCCGTCCCGCCCGCGACCAGTACTCGCCCGTCGGGCAGCAGTGATGCCGTCTGGTCGCGCCGGGCCGTGATCATCGATCCTGTCCCGGTGAATTTGTCCGTGGCGGGGTCGTATAGCTCGGCGGATGCCAGGAGTGCCAGCCCGCTCGTTCCTCCGGCAACGAGGACGCGGCCGTCCGGCAGCAATGTCGCGCTTTGACCGAGGCGGTAGATGGCCATCGCCCCGCCCAACTGGAACTTATTGGTCGTGGGGTCGAGCAGCTGTGTCGTCTGCTCTACCGTCTTGGGCCCCACCGTGCCCCCGGCGAGCAGGACGCGACCGCTGGTGAGCAGCGTTGCCGTGTGTGCGCTGGCCGCCTCCTGCATGCTCGAGGCCGGCAGAAACGTCTTGCTGTGGGGGTCGTACAGCTCGGCCGAGTCGTAGGCGAGGCCTCCGGTCGAGGGCGCTCCTCCGGCAACGAGGACTCGGCCGTTCTTGAGGAGTGTCGCACTGGCGTCCACGCGCGCCGTGGCAAGCGAGCCCGTGGCCGCGAACTCGGGCGAAGCGATCGTCGGCGCCGGCTTCGGTGAGGCGGTTGCGGCGGGTGCACTCGTAAGCTGCACCGTACCCGTGGTTACTGAGGGTGCCGTCGAGGGGGCGAGGGTCGCCGGGCTCGTCGTCCCAGCCGCACCGCAGCCGGCCGCGGCTATGGCCAGGATCAGACCCGCAACGGCAGCCCGGGCATGCAGTCCGGAGGCGCGGCGTGGATGCGGGCCGCGCGGCGCGTTCCGCGCCGCGGTTCCGGTGTCGCTCGAGTGCGAGTCCGCAGATGCGTGGGCGCGACGATACGAAGCCATCCGCTGCTTCCCCTGTATGACCTGCCGTCGGCTGCTCGGAATCGGCTCCGGCGCGACCGCAGTTAGGCGTGAGTGTAAGCGCCGCGGACGCCGAAACCTGTCACGCAACGGACGGCCCGGCGTAGCAGCCGAACGCTACTTGGCGATGTCACGCCGCCGGATGCCGATCGCGCCGACGGCTACGCCGCCGGCTGCCAGTGCCAGACAGGCGACGACGCCGGTCGCGTCCCATTGACCCACCATGGGCTGGCCCAGGTGAACTGTGAGCGCGAGCTGGTGGAACCATTCGGGCAGCTTGAGCGGCGGTGCCAGCAGGTCAATCAGGTAGGTGACGAGCACCACCACGGCGGCGACCTCGGCGGCGATGGACGTCCGCCAAACACCGCCGACGGCGAAGCCGATACCCACGACTGCGAGCGAGAACAGGCCGAGCGACGTGGAGCCTAGTACCGCTTCTCCGGCCGCCACGTTTCCGGATACGCAACCGATCCAGATACCGGCGGCGAAGAGCACGCTCATCACAGCGACGCCGAGGATCGCGGCGACTCCCCCGGCCACAACCCATCGAGCTCGAGACAGGGGAGTCGCGAGGACCATCTCGAGACGGCCATCGGTCTCGTCGGAGGCCCACTTTGACACAAAGGTCGCGGCCGCGAACCCGGCGGCAATGTAGAACAGCTGCGCGTACAGCTGGAACCAACCCCCGGCGGTTGTGAGGATCTGAGTCGGGAAGATGGCGCCGAAGGTCTTGACCAGACTCGTGTCCTTGCTGATCTGATCGGCGAAGGCCCCAACGAGCGACCCCAGGAGTCCGCCCATCAAGCCCATTCCGATACCCCAGGACAGGGCCCGGGGCAGCTGCTCGCCGAACGCGCGGCTCGTGGAACCTCTGACGCCCATGACCGCGGCGGGGAGTGTCGGCAAGGACAGTCCGGCGGTTACACCCAGGTCCCGTCGGGCGAACAACTCCACGCCGATCGTCAGGAAGACGGCCGCCACCACACCTACCAGGGCCAGGCCCGGCCAGTCGAACTCGCCTACCAGAGCGATGTGATTGACGGTCCAGTGAAATGGGCTGAGCCTGGCCACCGGAGCGAGCGCGTCAAAGCCGTTGGCCACCCACAAGAGGATCATGAGCACGGCCGTCACCCCGGCCGCTCCGGAACGGCCGAGGATCGGTCCCAGGGCGAAGGCCAGTCCCCCGAAGAAGAGGGCGATGAAGCCCACCCAGAGCGCGAAGCCGATGGCCGAGAGTGGCGGGATCGGGTCGCCCATGGCCGGATCGCCAAAGGCATTGGAACTGATCACGGTCATCGCCGCGAGAACCGCCATGGCCAGCCCCATGACGGTGAGGTGGGCGGCGAGCTTCTCGAGCGCGATCCGTCGCTTGCCGAACGGCGTAGAGGCGACCATGTCGAGGTTGCCCTTGCCGGCCTCGCCGGCGAGCGTCCCGGACAGGGCCATGATCGACCACAGCGCTGTGCCGAGCGCAAAGATGGCGCCGTACTTCCAGCTCATGTAGCCGCCGAGCGTGCCGAGCTTCTCCGGCTTTCCGAAGAGATTCACCATGGCGGCCGGCATCGCGCCGATGAGCTTGTCGATCTCCAGCCGTGATGCCTCTGTCGGGAACACCGTTCCGATGGCGGCGCCCATTACGAGCGCCATCCCGCCGAGCAGGCCCGCCGCGATGATGAACGTGAGCCGGGAATCCCGGACCGTCTTGCCGTAGATGGAACCGAATCCGTAGAAACGGCTCCGCAGCGAGATCCCGGCGGATCCGGCCAGTGCGGGTGCTTGGGCGGCCATCACTTCACCTCCGCCGGGGCCGACTCGCTGCGCCCGTACTGGGCCAGGAACGTCTCTTCCAGGCTGGGCTCGCGGCTGAGGAAGTCCGTTACGCCAAGTTTCGCGGCCGCCTGTACCACGCCCGTGATCGGCCCCAGCACGCGGAGGCGGATGAGGTGATCTGTCACCTCGACGTCGCTCACGCCGGTGAGCTTCTCGAACTCGCCGGCCGGCGGCTCTCCGGCAAATCGCATCTCGACCTGGTGATGCGCCAGGTCTCGGAGCGCGTCGACGCGATCCAGGCGGACGATTCGGCCCTCGCGGATGATCGCGACGCGGTCGCAGCTCTTCTCGACCTCGCTCAGGATGTGGCTGGATAGAAAGACGGTGGCCCCGTCCTTGACGTGCTCGCGAACTGTGTTGAAGAAGGTCTGCTGGACGAGCGGGTCCAGTCCGGAGGTGGGCTCGTCGAGCATCAGCAGTTCGGGCTTGTGCTGGAGCGCGGCCACGAGCCCCACCTTCTGCTTGTTGCCCTTCGAGTACTCGCGGAAGCGGCGGCTCGTGTCGAGCTCGAACCGTTCGATCAGCTGGGCCTGGTAGGCACGGTCGACACCGCCGCGGAGATTGCCGAAGTACTCGAGCGTCTGCTTGCCGGTCAACCGGTCGTAGAGCGCGAACTCACCCGGCAGGTATCCGATCCGCCTGTGGATCGCGGAAGGGTCCGCCGTGGATTCGATGTCGAACACGAACGCCTTGCCCGACGTCGGCCGAATGAGGTCGAGCAGGATGCGGATCGTGGTGGTCTTGCCGGCGCCGTTGGGACCGAGAAAGCCGAATATCTCGCCCTGCTGGACCTCCAGATCCACGTCGACGATCCCGCGGTGCGATCCGTAGTTCTTGGTCAGCTTCTCGGTTCGAATGACGGAGGCCATGGCCGCTCCTTGCCCTGGTTTGCGGTTCGGCTCAGCCGAACCAGATCTGGACGGTTTGTTCGTCGATGTATGTGAGTGAGCCGCGCGGAGCGGCAAGGATCCGTTCGAGTGACTGCTGGTACGTGGCCATCAATGTCCTCGCGTCTTCGATCGTCGCGGCGCCGCGCTGGCGTTCGAGGAAGAGGCGACTCGCGGCTTCGCCGGATCCGGCGATGAGGGCGAGCAAGACGCCGGCAGTGGTGGCGGGGTCATCGACATCGAAGCTCCCCTCGGCCTTGCCTTGCGCGATGATCCGCGTCAGCAGCGGGCCGAGGCGGCCGCCCACCGAACTCCGGAAACGTTCGCGTACGACGATGTTGTCGTCCGACAGCCATACGTCGAGGATCGCGAGCATCAGCTCCTTCCGGGCGTTCTTCCACCCCGCTATCCCCGAGAACAACCCCACGAGCTTCTCGATGGCGGTGCAGTCCGTGGCGCCGGTGATGGGTGACACGGCCGCCAGCGCGGCGTCTGTGATCCGCTCGATGACGGCCTCGAGGAGGGCCTCTTTGGAGTCGAAGTAGTGGTAGAAGGCGCCCTTGGACGCTCCGGTCTCGACCAGCAGGTCGGCGATGCTGAGCTGCTCGTAGCCTCGCGTCTGGATGAGGCGCTGGGCGGCCTCCACGAACGTATCGCGGCGAACGGCGTGGGCGTCGACGTCGAGTGTTCGGGCCATTTCCTGGGCTGCCCTCCGGGCTGCCGTCGGCCTGCTCCGATAATCGGACCGACGGTCGGTCTAATAATAGACCGGCGGTCAAGAGGTCCCGGGACCGGCGATCACTCGCGAGGGGTCAGCACGCCGCCAGAAACGCGAGCACGCGCTGGCGCAGAAGCGTCGCCGCGCTCGGGTCGTAATCGGGCAGGCCCTCCTCTGCGAACAGGTGCTGCTTGCCCGGGTAGAGGAACAACTGCGCCTGCGGCGTCGACGCCACGAGTGCGCGGGCCGCATCGATGTCGCCTTCGTCGACGAATGACGGATCGGCGTCCATACCGTGGACCTGCACCGGCACGCCCTGCGGCCACGAGGTACCGAACTCCGATACGGGCACGCACGCGTAGAACAGCAGCGCCCCTCGCGCGCCGGTCCGGGTTTGAGCAAGCTTCTGGGCCGGCAGGACTCCGAGCGAAAAGCCGGCGTAGACGAGCCCGGCTGGGAGGCCGTCCGCGGCACGCACCCCGCGTTCGATGATCGCGCCGAACCCCACCTCACGGGCGTGCTGGACGCCCTTTTCGATGTCGGGGAACGTTCTGCCGTCGAACAGGTCCGGTGTGTGGACGGTGTGCCCGGCGCTGCGCAGTTCATCCGCGAACGCGAGGACCCCCGGGGTCAGTCCAAGCACGTGGTGGTAGAGCAGAACCTCAGCCATGTCGCTCCTTTGGCCAGCCGATGGTTGCATTGGCGCGAGCATACGGCGCCGAAGCGCTCGATCCGAACCTGTTTCACGGCGTGGCTTGTCCGGCTCGGCTGAGCCCGCGCGGCTCTTGCGACGCGTTCGGCAGGAGCGGGCTCGGAGGCGGCAGCAGCAGCACGATTCCGCTCGGGTCCGGCGTGGAGTCGCCCACGCTGCTCAGCGCATCCGGGTGCCTGGGTGCGGCGAATACGTGCCTAGGACGGATCGCTCGGCGCTCCCGGAACGGAAGCTCGAGTACGGGCGTCCGAGCAGTGCACCCGCTCCGCCGGCTGCGGCAAGCGCAAGGACGCCGCCGAGCACGAGGCCAACAGGCGGATTCGAGTCTCCATTCGATGGGGCAGCCGGATCGGCCGGCGCAGACGAGGCTGACGGGAATGCGGATACCGGTTCAGACACGGTCGCGACGGGGGTGACGGAGGCACCGGCGGACGGCGTGTCCAGCGATGGCCTCACTGTCCGGGTTGGGTGCCGCGAGTATGTCCCGGCAGGTGCGCGGTGAATGACCGCTGCTTGTCAGCCCCCGAGTCGGGGCGGCGACTCAGGCGGCGGACGCGCCGCAGGGGTCGCCGCCGGGAATCAGAAGCGGCCGGCTCATGGCGCCCGGAGTGGACGCCGCGAACCGGCCGCGTTTGGTCTCGAGAGTTATGGAGTGACGGTCAGTTCGCCCGACGCGATCTCGGTGCCGTTCTCGGTTGCCGTGACCTTGATCTTGCCCGCACCCCAGCCGGGAACATCCTTGCTCAGGTTGGTGGTGTCCGATAGGCAGTCCAGACCCGCGGTGGTTGTGCTCGGCAGATCGACCTTGAGGAGGCTGGTGCCGTCCTTCGTGATCTCGACGCTCACGGTCGCGCCCGGCTTTGACTTGAAGTCGTACGTCGCGTAGACGTCGGCGCTTGCGGCGACGGTGGTCACGGCCTTCGCGGGCACGCATGCCGCGTTGCCGGACGGAAGGTCACTCTGGAACAGGATCGTGCCCGGCTGGTTGCCACCGCCGCAGCCTGCGCTGGCGGCGGCCAGTGCGAGAACGACGAGAGTGGCCGCGACCATTCGACGAACGGACCGGTGGGCGGCGAACATAAGTGTGCTTCTCCCTGAGGGCGCAGTGACGTGGTTGTCGGGCGCCTGTGTTCGCCAGTGTAGTTGCCGCGTGCGGCTGTAATCGGCCGCCCACCGCGAGCCTACGAGGTCCGCTCGCATGCCTCAGGATGGGAGGGTCACATCGGGGCGCCGATCCGCGTCCTGACCTAAGCTTCGGAGGAACACTAAATAGGATCGGGAATGATCCGAACCGGGCACGAGAGACCAGATCGAGCCGAGCAATTCCTCTGGGACGAGCCGGCCGATACGCCTGCAAGACCGCCGCACGAGTTCGTGCCGCCGCGATCCTCCGAGCGCGCCCAGTCTCCACGCGGATCCAAGCGGCGCTTGACGGCCGCGTCGGTGGCGCGTTTCATCGCGGGCTTCCTTCTCGTGTCCTTCCTGGTGTTCGTCGGCCTTCTGTTCGTCGGGGGTGCGGCCGTACTCGGATTCACACAGACATACGACGGACGGATCCTGCCGCGGGTCCATGTCGGAGCGGTCGATCTCGGCGGGCTGACGCGCGACGAGGCGATCAAGGAGCTCGACAAGGCGTACGCCTCGCTCGGTCAGGGCCAGATCGTGATCTCCACGCCGGGCGGCAAGGGCACGATCAGCTATGGGGACGCTGGACGGGGCCCGAACTCCGCCGCGATGGCCGATGCGGCGCTCGCCGTAGGCCGCACGGAGAATCCCCTCGCGGGCCTGGCCTCGGCGTTCCGAACCGTCGCGGTCGGTTCCGACGTCCCGGTCATGGTGAAGGTGGATCCAACGGCGCTGGCGGCAAGGCTGCGCGAGGTGACGAAGACCACCACGTTCCTGCCGAAGGATGCGTCGGTCGTAATCCAGGGCGCCGATCAGCAAGTCGTCCCTGCCACGGCCGGCGGCGGAATCGATGAGCCCGCGGTCGCGGCGGATCTGGTCGACAGGCTCACCAGGGCGGATGTGCCCACCGAACTCCGAATCGACGCCAAGGTCCTGGCCACCCAGCCGGAGATCACGGACACCGATGCGCAGGCCGTAGCAGCGAGCGTCGCGAGGATGACCGTTCCCGTCACGCTCGTATCCGGTGACAAGAGCTGGACGATAGATGCGGCCACGGTGCACAGCTGGATCTCGATCGGCGTCCAGTCCAACGGCAAGTACGGCGCGGACGTGGACGTCGCCAAAGTCAAGCCGTACGTCGAGACCCTGGCGGGGGACGTGAAGACGGCTCCGATCGAGCCCACGGTGATCTACGTTGCCAGCCTCCCTACCGGCTTGACCGCCGGTACTCCGGGCAAGGCGCTCGACGTGGATGCAACCGCGCTGGCGGTCGAGAAATACCTCGACGATCTCGGTTCCGGAGTCTCGGTCACCACGGCCCCACTTACCGTCGTGGTGGACGAGGTGCCGCCCACGCTGGGGCCCAGCCCGGGTCTGGCCGGCTTTGTGCGGATCGGACAATGGGCGACTACCTACTTCCCGGGCGAGTCGAACGGCGACGGGGCGAACATAGAAGTCCCGGCGAGGTTGCTCAACGGTCTGGTTATCGGGCCCGGGAAGCAGTTCAGCTTCCTTACGCTGGTTTCACCGATTGACCTGGCCCACGGCTGGAAGATGGGCGGCGTCATCCTCAACGGCAAGAGCGACCACACCGGTGCCATCGGAGGCGGCGTCTGCTCGGCCTCGACCACCTTCTTCAATGCCGTGGTTCGGGCCGGACTCCAGATCGATGAGCGGCACGCCCACTTCTACTACGTCAACCGATACCCGGTGGGTCTGGATGCAACGGTCTATTCGGACGGTACGAGAACCTGGGACATGCGCTGGACCAACGACACTGCCAACCCGATCGTCATTCGCAGCTGGACGAGCGGATACAGCACCCGGGTAATCACAGTCGAGTTGTGGAGCCTGCCGACGGGACGCACGACGACGTTCGCCGGCGGGATCAAGACCGACACAGTCACCGCCAAGGACACCACTCAGTACGTAGCATCGCTTCCCGGTGGTCTGAAGTCCTACCGCGCTGAGTATCCGACCGACGGCTACACAACCACGGTGACGCGCACGGTCAAGGGGACGGGCGGTGCGGTCGTTCACAGCGACACCTGGAGCTCCGTGTACACGAAGGTGGATGGGATCCTTCAGATCGTCGGCACTCCACCTCAACCGCCCACGCCCACGCCGCACGCCCCCGCGGCCACGCCTACGCCTGCCCACACGCCCGTCCCGACGCCGGTTCCCACGCCGGTTTCCACGCCGGTTCCCACGCCGGCGGCAACGCTCCCGCCCGCGCCTGCGCCGACCGCGACGCCCGCAAGAAGGCGTCCGGACCGCCGCTGAGCCTCTGGCCTCCGTGCTGGTCGCGCATCGATGCGGAGCGTGGTCGAGCCGGGTCCCTCGCCTGACAGAAACTCGATTCCCGGGCACCATTTGCCACATGGCAGAGCCTGGAATTCGGCACCGGGTAGTAATCGTAGGCGGCGGTTTCGCCGGGCTGTACGCCGCGCGGAAGCTCGGGAAGGACAAGGCCCTGGAGGTCTCGCTCATCGATCGGCGGAACTATCACCTCTTCCAGCCGCTGCTCTACCAGGTCGCCACGGGTGCTTTGTCGCCGGGCGACATCGCGCAGCCCCTCCGGGCCATCCTTCGCCGCCATGAGAACACTCGCGTGATCCTTGGTGAAGCCGTGGGCCTGGATCCGATCGAGCGGAAGGTCACGCTCAGCGACGGGGGCACGGTCGAATACGACAGCCTGCTGGTGGCCACCGGCGCGCGTCATGCCTACTTCGGCCGGGACGAATGGGCGGCGCTGGCGCCCGGGCTCAAGACGATCGAGGACGCGACGGAGATCCGCCGTCGAATTCTGATTGCCTACGAGGCGGCCGAACGGGAGTCGGACCAGGCTCGGCGCAAGGAATGGATGACATTTGTCGTGGTGGGCGGCGGTCCAACCGGCGTGGAGCTTGCGGGAGCGCTCGGCGAGATATCGAGGGACACACTCCGGCGCGACTTCCGCTCGATACGCCCCGCGGACGCCCGCGTACTCCTCGTGGAGGCTCTCGACCGCGTTCTCCCCACCTATCCGGAGAGTCTCTCGCGGTCGGCCCGTCGGCAGCTTGAACGTCTCGGCGTGACGGTTCGCACAGGTTCCAGGGTCACCGCGATCGATGACGAGGGCATAGCCGTGTCCGTGAAGGACGACGGCGTCGAGCGCACCGAGCGCATCCCCACGCGTACCGTCCTGTGGGCTGCGGGCGTGCAGGCCTCCAGCTTCGGCCGCAAGGTCGCCGACGCCCTCGGCGCCGAGGTCGACAGGGCCGGCCGGGTTCCGGTGGGACCGGACCTCACGGTGCCGGGCCATCCTGAGGTGATGATCCTGGGCGACCTCGCCGTTGCGCGCAGGAAGAACGGAAGCGCGGTGCCCGGAGTGGCCCCGGCCGCGATCCAGGAGGGAACCTACGCGGCGTCGGCGATCCTGCGGCGAGTGCACGGCCGGCCGCCGGAACCGTTCAGGTACAGGGACAAGGGTGACGTGGCCGTCATCGGCCGGCTGTCGGGCGTGGCCGACATTCGGTGGATGGGCCGATTCGGCCGGACGAGCGGCTTCCTGGCCTGGGGCATGTGGCTCGGCGTCCACATCGTCTATCTGATCGGCTTCGCGAACCGGCTTGTCGTGGTCATCCGGTGGGCCTGGAGCTTCCTGACGCACGGCCGCGGAACGCGTCTGATCACGGGCGAACCGCATCTGCCGCCCATCAAGCGGCCCGAGCACCTGTAAGACTCGCCGCAACGATCGCCCAGCTTCCCGCACGAGAGGCTTCGGCGGGACCGTGCAGGCGGGGAGGACATGGAGTTACGCGTATGACGGAATCGAAGGCCGCGTTCGGCGCGATCCCAAGCGCGGCCAACCTCGCGGCGCTTGCCCACGTTCGGACGATCGCAGAGGCAAACCGCGTCCGCGACGCCGCCCGCATTCTCGACGTTCTGCGTTCCGCCTCGATCTCGGCGGACGTGGACGAACTCTGTGCGGGCCTTCGGCGGACCAGCGCCATCACCGTCAACTTTCATCCCGACCGTTTGGCTGCGGACGGTCGCTCGGTCGCCGAGGCTCTTGCCTCGGACGGGATCTACCGAAACCAGTTCGAGACGCGGATATCCAGCGGCGGCCTTACGGCCTACCCCGGCGGGGATCGTGATCGCTGGGAGGACGTTATGTTCGGCGGCGCCTACCAGGCCCCCGGCATCGATGCCGGCGAGCGGCCGCGGTATGGGGGCCTCGACCTCTTCGGTTTCGCCAACGGCGCCTGTCCGCGCTTCGGCTCTTGCCATCTACGACTCAGCGCCGCCGCGTTGGATCGGTCGACTTTCTTCGTTGGCGACAGCGTGCTCGATCCAAAGGACGGCGGCGTGATCGACCGGCTCGAACCGGTGATAGCCGGACTGCTGGAACGAGCCGTCCGCGGAGACGGCTTCACTGTCGAGACGCTGGTTGGTCGCCTGATGGCCGCAGATTCTGGTGCGCCCGGTTCGGCCGGGATGAACCACGCTCTCGATGGATACGTCGAGACCCAGGTTCATGGTCCGATCACGCTCTCGACCGACGTCGAAGCGGTGGTGCTCGACCCATCATTCCGTGGCA
>Ga0302323_100001625_pt1 | contig 18294 bp, 11 predicted proteins | sample Fen_T0_3_FD_201950 | JGI IMG/M metagenome (GOLD analysis project Ga0302323, IMG submission 201950) | Peat permafrost microbial communities from Stordalen Mire near Abisko, Sweden - Fen_T0_3 | ecosystem: Environmental > Terrestrial > Soil > Wetlands > Permafrost | place: Sweden: Abisko... | reverse complement strand
GATCTCGGCACTGGCACCGGGATTCTCGCGGCGTTTGCGGCCCGGCAGGGTGCGGCCAAGGTCTATGCCATCGACCACTCCGGTATTTTGAAGCACGCGCGCCGACTCGCCGTGCACAACCAGATAAAAAATGTGGAGTTCGTGGCGACGCATAGCCGGGATTTTAAACCGAACGAACGCGTAGATTTAATTTTGCACGAACAGATGGGCGACTTCCTGTTCGACGAGGCGATGGTGCCGAATGTCATCGACCTGCGCGAGCGATTGCTCAAGCCCGGCGGCCGGATCCTGCCTTCGCGTTTCGAGTTCTTCTGCGAGCCGATCAAGGTGAAGGACGACCGCCACATTCCGTTTATCTGGGAGCTCAACGTGCACGGCTACGACTATTCGTGCCTGGAACGAAGCCGTCCTCAGGAGACGCAATACTACCAGCACGCCAGCTGCGATCTTGGCGTGCTTGAGCACTTCCTCGGCAAACCCGCGCCGGCGCTCACGCTGGATCTGCAAACCTTGCAAGAGGCGGATCTCCCCGGGGAAATCCGCCTCTCGCGCACCGTTGAGAACGCCGGCCGGCTGGATGGCTATGCCGTTTACTTTCGCGCCCTTGTCGATGGCGACTTGGCCCTCAGCTCCAGTCCGCTGGATCCCGGCCGTGCGCCGCATTGGGGTTTTCGCATCCTGCGCACCGATGCCGCAACCTTCGCGCAGGGAGACGTGATCGAGTTCACTCTGACCGTCGAACAATGGACGAAGCCGAACACGTGGCGCTGGCAGGTTCGAAAGGCCTCAGGCTCGGGCGCCGCCACCCTCCGCCAGAATGGCGCTTGAACAACGGCCCGACTTTCAAGAAAACGCTCGCGATGACCAAACCCGCCTGCCCGGCCTGCACCCTTGAAGACGTTCTCAGCCATCCCGATCACTGGGAATGTGCGACCTGCGGCCATGAGTGGCCCAAGGAAGCCGCACCCGAAACTGCCCGTATCGTCAAAGACGCCAACGGCAACGTGCTGGCCGATGGCGATACCGTTGTCTTGATCAAGGACCTGAAATTGCGCGGCGGCTCCGGCGTGTTGAAAGGCGGCACCAAGGTCAAAGGCATCCGCCTGGTCGACGGCGACCACGAGATCGACTGCAAGATCGAAGGCTCGGCCATGGCGCTCAAAGCCTGTTTCGTGAAGAAAGCTTGAGCGTTGGGTGACCCCGCACGCGACCGGGGCCAGAATCCAAGCCCTGCCTTCTGTCGAGAAATCGTAAACAATGCCGGACGGTCCGGCTTTCCTAGGCCCACTTCTTGTCAGGGGAGCGCCAACCCCTTTTTCTCCCAGCCATGACGATCGCTCCCTCGGCCCGGCGTCGGTGGCTCCTTCCGCAACTCTTATTGGGGACGCTCGCGTTCGCAACGAACCTCTTCGGATATACAAAAACTGGAACGATCTACGCCACCAACGGTTCCCAGTCCGACGTGACCGCAGCCATCGCCAATGCGGCGCCGGGCAATACGGTAACCATTCCGGCCGGAACGTTCACTTGGGGAGCCAAGGGCACAGCGATCTACGTCAATAAAGCGATCGTGCTACAGGGTTCCGGCACTGGTTCGACCACGATCGCCATCGCCAGCGACGGCCCCACTTGGGGGAGCGGAACCATTCAAATATCCGCCGCCGCGACCGTGGAGGATTTTACGATGACGCAACCCGGCTCGGGCAACACCACAGCGCTTGCCACCGGAACGGCCAACGGCTGGCGCATTACCAATATCGTCTACAATTCGGCGGCCACGTCGGGGTATTTTGTTTACGCGGGCTCGTACGGACTGATCGACAATTGCACGATCAACGGCGGCGCCGGAAGTGATGAAACGATTTTCAGTCGCGGTCCTACAAACTCCTGGCAAACCGCATCGTCGCTCGGCACCGCCAATGCCGTCTATATCGAAGACTGCACCTTCAACAATCCTGGCTACGTCTGCGACATGAATTCGAATTCCCGGGGCGTGGTTCGATTCTGCACGATCAATGGTTCAATGAAAATCGATGGTCACGGCGTGGCGAGCAATAGCCCGGCTCGAAGCGTGCGGCATATGGAGATTTACAACAACCACTGGACATATCCTAACGGTTATTTCGCCGAGATCGAACTGCGGGGCGGCACCGGCATGGTCTTCGACAATATCAGCGACAACACGCAATCCGGCTGGTTTGCATTGAACGAATATGGCTGCCTGGCCACCTGGCCAAACTTCAATAATGTTTTCCAGACTCCGGCCAACTATCCGGTCGCTGATCAGATCGGCGTGGGGATGGATCCTAAGGCAGCAGCGTCCGAACCCATGTATATCCTTCACAATACGCTCAACGGCGGCGAGTGGGTGCCAGGCGGGCAGGCCATCCCCGCCGGTGCGATCACGCAGAACGGCGGCGTCGGCTTCACCATGGCCGACATCATCAAAGCCGACCGCGACTATTTCACCACCACCTCACCGTTCAACGGCTCGTCCGGAGTAGGCCGAGGAACCAAGGCACAGATGCAAGCGATCACCCCCACCAGGACAAACGTCGGTTATTGGGTCACCGATGAAGGCTCGTGGCGTTCCGGCTTTTCCGGAACCAGTGGACAGCTCTATCGCTGGAATGGATCAGCCTGGGTATTGAAATACACCCCCTACACCTACCCGCACCCGCTGCGGTCCGTCGGAGCCCCACCCGCCGATACCACCGCTCCTTCCGTCCCCACCGGCCTCACCGCCAAGGCGACCTCGATGACTACCGTCACGCTAACCTGGACCGCCTCGACCGACGACACGGGCGTAACCGGCTACGGCGTTTACCGCGGCACCGGAAGCGCCGTGCCAACACTCACCGGTAACGCCATCCCGAACAGCATCTATACCGATTCCGGACTCGCCGCCCAAACTTCCTACACGTACGTCGTCAACGCCTACGATGCTGCAGGCAACGTCTCTGCTAAATCCGCCAGTGCCAGTGTCACCACGTCTGCCAGCAGTTCCTCGTCGTCCTCAAGCTCGAGTTCGTCCTCATCGAGTTCCAGCAGCTCGTCCTCCTCGTCCAGTTCATCATCTTCCAGCAGCTCAGGGGTGTCTCCTTCGATCACTAATACCGAACATGGTGGCGGCGCATTGAGCTCAATTTTTCTAGGCCTGCTCACCTTACTCGTCGGAGCACGCTGGTTCAGGAGGCAGTCACTACACGGTAGCCGCGCCCATTAAGCGCGGTGCTTAAGAAGTAACCGAGGGATTTTAAGCCGCCCACTACTTAGGCCCGGCAAACTCAGTGCGTCGGCTTCTTGTCGGTTTTAACCGGTTTTACTTCCGCGGGTTTTTGCACCTTCGGCCGGGCCGCCTGCTTCTGTTGGAAACGCTGACTGGCCTTCAGGTCTTTGATCGTCGGATAATATTTCGCACCCATGTCAGCAAGGCCGTCGATATTGCAGACGCCGGGCAATCAGAATCGCACCGCCGAGGAAAAAAACGCCCGGCTCCTTTCGTGCCCCCCGCCGCCAGTTTGATTGTGAGGAAAAAATGAGCCGCAGAATTTGCGATCTCCTCATTTCGGGAAACATTCAAAAGCTCTATGCCGTATCGATGTCATCCGCTGCATGGTTCCGCGACAAGATCCAGTTGGTTTGTCTTGAGAGGACAATGGGTTCTCCTCGTCTGCTTGTTCGAGCTCGTGACTGGCACCGCCTTTGCCGCAAAGAAGCCGCTCCAAATACCATTCCGGGACGAAGCCGAACTTAAACTCATCGGCCGGCAGCCAGCAATAACGTCGCCCGCTCAACTTCAGCAGGACGTCGACCAGATGATCAAGGCGTTGCGCGCCGGGCTCGATGATGAAGACAAGGATGACGCCGATCGCACGCTGAAGGCCTTTGGCAACAACCAGCCCGCGCTGAACAATGCCGCGGCGATCGCGTGGGTCCAGAGCTGCCCTGGCACCGCGCTCCTGCTCGCGGCCGAGGCAGTTCATATCAACCCCAAAGATACAAACTCCGCGAACACGCTGGCCGCGTTACTGGTCCAGGCCGGTTATGTTCACAAAGGCATCCCAATCCTCGAGCACCTCGTGAACCTTTTCCCGAACGATCCAACGATTCTCAACAACCTCGGCCAGGCTTGGTTCGATGTTGGCGAAAAGGAAAAAGCCAAAGGGTTTCTCGGTCGCTGCATCGCGACCGCTCCCGACCATGGTGCCGCCCAGGCCTCGCTCGGCGTAGTCGCGCAGGCGGAAGGCAAGGCGGCCGAGGCCACCGAACACTTCAAAGCCGCCGCCGAATCGAATAGTTCGCCCGCAGCCTGTTATGAGCTGGATCGCAGCAATACTCCCTCCGCCACGCCTTCGAGTTTTCTCCGCCTGCTGCGGACGCACGAATACTTCAACCCACACCATTTTGTACCGCCAGCGCCACAAGGTGACCTGGACGAATACAACACGAAGCAGACCGAGATCGAAACGTTCCTGCAGCTCGTGACGTCTCAGCACGACATTGCCGCCAAACTGGCAGTCGACGGCCTGGTCGCCGGGCAGCGGGAGTTGATGAGGGAAATGATGCTCGCGCAAAATGCCCCAGCCAGCGGCGCCCAGTTCGGTTACGGCACGCTGGACAGCAAACGACTCGGCAAGCCTTACACCGATTTTCTAGAGCTGATCTCTCATATTCCCGGCAAGGTCACCCAGCTTCAGGACGGCCTTGGTTTTCTCCGGGCTGAGGCAGCCGACAAACAAGGCAAGCTGGAAGCAGACTGGGAAAATACGTACCATGATCAGTTCGGTGAAGGCAAAGATCCCACTGCCGCGCTCGAAGCCAAGAAGAAGCTGTGCGACAAGAAGCGCGAAATCGCGCAAGCCTGCCTTAAGGCCATGTCGGGGCGGTATGCAGAATTCGTCGAACAGACTTTGCCGCCGCTGCGGGTAGCCACCAACGACGCGCTCAACTGCCTGCCGCTCGTCATCCCTGCCCCGATGATCAGAAACCAGTTTTATACCATAACCTCGAGCTACCTTCAAATGGCTGCCCTGGTGGGCGCGGTAATGCCCACGGCCGGACCACCCTGCGTCAATTTGCCGCCATCTAAAGGTTCGGCGCGCGACGACAAACTGCCCGACGCGAACGATTGTCCGCTCAGCCTCAAAGCCAACCTGATCGTCGCCAAGTTGAAGGCCGACTGCAAAAGCCTGAGTTTTGAGTTTGAAGCCGGACTGGATTTCAAGGCGAAGAAAGATTTCCGCTCCGGCGAAACGACGCTGTCCGCCGGCGTTGGAGCCAACGTGGGCGTAGCCGATGTCTCCGGTGGTTTCGTGGCCAGCTGGAACAAGGACAACAATCTGAGTTATGTCGGCATGCAGGTGAGCGCGTCAGCCGGAATTTCGGGCATCTCCGGATTGTCTGGGACGGCAAACACCTCATCCAGCACCTCAGTCACCGCGTCGACGAGTTCGTTGACGCCCGACGTAGTGAACGTGAAAGCATCGTCGACCGTGGGTGTTACGATCGGCCCGAGCGGTGTCGAACCCTCCGTGGGTGGAGGCGCCGCCGCCACCGTGCTCGGGCAGGATTTGTTTGAAACCAAACTATAGGCAAGCGCTTCAACGCTGCTCACGTCATGTGGAGGCGATGCGCCCGACCGGGGTGGCCAAAAATAATTTAGTCCTTCCTGATTGGTCGGGAACTGCCAAAGCCTAAGAGCTGTACGGGAAATAGCGACAGCGACGCTCCGAAGCGCGTTGGCAGGAGGTGGAGCCCGATCTCCGAGCGGGCTATTCGACGTTGGGGTTTGACCGAGCTCAACTGCGCGTTGGGGGACAACGCGCACCACCTCATCTGCATGATGCCCTAGGTCGTGGATATTTCTCAATCAGAGCCGGCCATCTCCAATTCCCGTGCAGCTCCTAGTGCATATCTAATAATTAAGTAGCCGCCTCTATTAAGACGCGGGTTTGCGTGCTCCTTCGATTCACCTCTGTTTAATGGCAGCGGCTACGCCATTTTTTGAAACGCGCTAGTATGGTGTCCAGCAAGTAACCGGAATAAATCGGAGAAGAATTTGAATGAGGTACCGAGCGAAGCGACAATCTGACACTCAGGAAAACAGGAACGAATGAAAACGCTCCCTTCTCTTCCTGCTTTCCTGAATCCCCATTCTAATCCGGCATTGAATCTTTTTGCTGCAGTTACTTGTGGGACACCGCACTGGCTTGGTGCGCCGTAAGTAGCCTTATAAAAGCATCCCGGAAATTGAATGCCCACCGAGCAAAAGAGCAGTCTGACATTTAGGAAAAAGGGAATAGGCAAAGCGTGGAGGAGTACGGAGCCCTGTCCGTTCCAGCTTTCCTGGGTTCCTTATTCAGAATCCGCTTCCGATTTGCTAAAATTATTTGTGGGACCGGACCCTAGACGTGGAACTGCTCCAAGACGATTTTCCCGTCTTTCACCTCGTACACACAGAGCTCAGTCATATCCATGCGGCCCTTCCCTTTCATGGTGACGTCCATGTGCATGGTGCAAGCAAACGAATTGCCCGCCACCACCGGGTCGGAAACTTCCAGCGTATGCGCAGCCTCAATCATCGCGGTAAATTTGTGGCCCTTTTCAATGATTGCGGGCAGGCCGTTGGTTTCTTTTTGAAACTCCGGTGAGGCGTATGGCTCGATGCTGATCGCATCGGCGGCAAAGAGTTCGGTTTGGGCCGCTTCCCACCTGGCTTCCCGGCAGAGGGAGACGAGCCGCTCGGCAATTTGTTTCGTCGTCATAGAGGGACCAGTTTGCCGAGATAGAGCCGCTCCTCAAATGAGTGCGGCGTTTTTCGGAAAAGCCAGCGGTAGCGGCAGCCGCCCAGCATGCCGGCATATTTAGGTCTTCGTCAATGTTCGGGCTCAATTCGAAGACTCCTCTAACGTCATACTAGCATCGGGGTCGCTTAAGCGCATCAGCTCCGCCTAATCAGGGCTTTAATCCCATGCCCACCGTCGAAAATCTAGCCCGGCAACGACCTTCGACCATTCAACACACTGCGCATCTGAATGATCGGTCTGGCACTTGGCACAATTCCCACGCTTCTGATTTCGTCACAAACACTTTTCTCCCCCCAGTCCTGCACGAAGCATTCCTTTTCCGCCCCACGTTCCCGCCACATCATCACCCCGCTCAAGCCTCCTCTTCGAATTGGCCTCATTCTCACCAGCAAATCTCAAGTTCCGCCGTCCGCCGTTAAACGGCACCGTAGTCCTTTTTTTCTTCATCATGACGGCGCACGTTACTTTAGCGGCCACCGCGATCTGGGAAAAAACGGTTTGGAACGGCGAAAACGCCTGGGTCTCCGCTCAGGGCGAGGTGCAGGCAATCGTGACCGAAGCCCGGGCTAGATTGATTTACTTAGGCGCATCCGATGGTTCGTGCAATTTGCTGAATGCGCCTGTGTCGCAGGTCCATCCGAGCAAAGACAACCCCTGGCCCAACTTGGGCGGGCACCGCTTCTGGCTCGGGCCGCAAACCCGCTGGATCTGGCCCCCGCCCGCCGAATGGGAATATTCCGCGGTAATCGATGCTAAAACCAAAGATGGCGTCCTCACCCTGCGTCACGCTCATATCAATCCGGAATATCCCGCTATTGCCCGTGAGTACGCTTGGGAAGGCAATCGCCTCCGCTGCACCGCCTCTTGGCAGGACGATGGCCGGCCCTATTTCGGTATCCACGTTGTCGCCGTAAACACGCCGGTCGAGGTAGTCGCGCGTCTGGAGAAAGCTGCCTTTGCGCCTGCCGGGCTGGTCGTTGCCCAGATAAAAGATCCGGAAGGCCCCATTCGTTTGCCGCATCCGTCAGTAACCCTGCAAGATCGGGCCGCCACCATCCGTAGCGGTATTAAGACCGTTAAACTGGGCTTCGCACCTCAGCCGCTGACAATTTCGCGCCCGCTCGGCTGGACACTTTCGGTGCAACCAGGTCCTTACGCGTCCGCGACCACCGTTTCTCCTGATCATGGCTTCCTCAGCCAGATCTGGGCCGGAGACAAGACACACGACTTCAACGAACTGGAACAGCTCACGCCGTACTTGAAAGGCGAGGCCTCCGGCCGGTGCACCAGCACGATCTATCTTGAAGCGACTCCCCCTCGCATTTAATTCTGCCGAGCATTTTTCACACCTAACCTCCCCTGTTTATGGCTAACTACGGTCACTTCGACGACGCCAACCGCGAATTTGTCATCAATCGCCCGGACACTCCGTTGCCCTGGCTCAATTACCTCGGCCAGGACGAGTTCTTCGGCGTCTGCACGCAGACCGCCGGTGGGTATTCATTTTGGAAAGACGCCAAGCTGCGCCGAATCACTCGCTATCGGTATAATAACAACCCGATGGATAACGACGGCCGCTTCCTCTATGTGAAGCAGGGTAATTCCATTTGGAATCCGGGCTGGAAACCCACTCGCACCAAGCTCGACGCCTTCGAGTGCCGCCACGGCCTCGGCTATTCGCGCATCACCGGCAAGAAAGACGGCATCGAGGTCGAGCAGCTCATGTTCGTGCCGCCGCAGGAAAACTTGGAGATCTGGAAGGTTTCGGTCCGCAACAAGACCAAGAAGCCCCAGAAGCTTTCCCTCTTCTCATTTGTTGAGTTCTGCTCCTTCGAGGCGCTCAACGACATGACGAATTACCAGCGCACCTACTCGATCGGCGAAGTCGAAATCGAGGGCAGCGCGATCTACCACAAGACCGAGTACCGCGAGCGCCGTAACCACTACGCCCTCTTTGGTTGCACCCGCAAGGTCGACGGCTACGACACGTCACGCGACGCCTTCGTCGGCGTGCATAATGGCCTCGGCGACCCCAAGGCCGTCCTCGCCGGCAAGTGCACCAACTCCCGCGCCTATGGCTGGAATCCCGTTGGCGCCCACCAGATCAATCTCACGCTCAAGCCCGGCCAGGAGGAAACTTTCGCTTTCGTCCTCGCTTACATCGATCAAGGCGACCTGCCGAAGTTCGACGCACCGTTCGTCATGAACAAGGTGAAGGGCCGCGAGATTCTGAAGAAATATTCCGATCCCGCCGCCGTTGAAGCCGCCTTCGCCGCCGTCAAAGCGCGCTGGGAAGAACTACTCTCCACCTACCAGGCGCCGAGCCTCCCGAACGAGCACCTGCAGCGCATGGTCAACACCTGGAATCAGGTTCAGTGCATGGCCACCTTCAACCTTTCCCGCTCCGCTTCCGGTTACGAAACCGGCATCGGCCGCGGCATGGGCTATCGCGATTCCAACCAGGATATTCTCGGCTTCGTTCACCTTCTGCCCGAGCGCGCACGTCAACGGATCATCGACATCGCATCCACTCAACTTTCCGACGGCACCTGCTTCCACCAGTACCAGCCGCTCACCAAGAAGGGCAACGCCGACATCGGTGGCGACTTCAACGATGACCCGCTTTGGCTCGTGCTTTCGACCTGTGCGTACATCCGCGAAACCGGCGACGTCACGATCCTCGACGAGGTCTGCGGTTACGCCGACAAACCTGGCTCAAAGGATTCGCTCCTTCACCACATCGAGACCTCCATCGCCTACACCTTGAAGAACCGCGGGCCGCACAACCTGCCCCTCATCGGTCACGCCGACTGGAACGATTGCTTAAACCTAAACTGTTTCTCCAAGGAACCGAACGAATCGTTCCAGTGCACCGGCGACGTCAAGGGTTCCAAGGCTGAGTCCGTCATGATCGCCGGCCTCTTCCTCTACGCCGCCCGCGACCTCGTTGGCCTCTACAAATTCATGGGCCAGGCCGCCGACGCTACCCGCGTCCAAGGTTACTACGACGACATGCTCAAGACCGTCGAAGAGCAGGCTTGGGACGGCGCTTGGTACACGCGCGCCTTCGATGCCAACAGCAACCCGGTCGGTTCCAAATCCTGCAAGGAAGGCAAAATCTACATCGAGAGCCAGGCTTGGTGCGTCCTCGGCGGCGCCGGCCAAACCAATGGCAGAGCCAAAAAAGCTCTCCAGGCGGTCGACAAATATCTCTACACGCCCGAGCACGGCTGCGCTCTCCAGTATCCGCCGTACTCCACCTACCACCTCGAGCTCGGCGAAGTTTCCAGCTACCCTCCGGGCTACAAGGAAAACGCCGGCGTCTTCTCGCACAACAACACTTGGATTCACATCGGTTGGACGATGTTTGGCGAAGGCGAGAAAGCGCTCGAGTATTACCTCTCCATTTGTCCGTCCGCCAAAAAGGACCACGACAAGTACCGCTCCGAACCCTACGTCTACGCCCAAATGACCGCCTCGCAGTTCTCGCCCACTCCCGGTGAAGGCAAGAACTCCTGGCTCACGGGCACGGGCGCCTGGTCGTTCGTTGTCGCCAGCCAGTCGATCCTCGGCGTGCAGCCGGATTTCGCCGGTCTGCGCATCGATCCCTGCGTGCCGAAAAAGTGGAAAGGCTTCAGCGTCACCCGCAAATTCCGCGGCGTCACCTATTCGATCACGGTAAAGAACCCGAAGGGCAAGTCGAAGGGCGTGAAGAGCCTCATCGTCGACGGCAAGAAAATCGCCGGCAACGTGATCCCGCTACCCACCGACGGCCGTACCGCAGTCAAGGTCGAGGTCACGCTCGGCGCTTAACTTCACCGCCCAGCCAAAAGTTTGCTGACCACAGCCGCACTCTAATCGGTGCGGCTGTTTTGTAGGCAAACCAACAACACCTCGTCTGAATATTCCACACCGGAGCGAATTAAGGCATGGGCCACAGAGAGCACAGAGTGCCGAAACAGAGGCCGACGGAGCGCATAGAATCTAAGGTATTCTGGTTTCCACGTGACGTTTTGAAACGGAGCGCTTCGCATCTCGAATTGGGGTTTTTACCTCTGTGTGCTCTGTGTCCGAACTCCGTGAACCTCTGTGACCCAAAGGTCTTCTTCGTTTGAGTATGAATCATCCGACCTAACTTCAATCCATGCCAACCCTCATTGAAGCCGTCCAAGATTTCCTGGCGCAAAGACGCATCGCCGTGGTTGGTGTGTCTCGGAAACCAAATCAAGCCGCCAATCACGTCTTTAAAAAATTGATGCGGCCGGGCTTCGAGGTCTTTGCGGTCAATCCACGCACGGAAGAAATCGCAGGAGCCGTTTGCTATCCTGATTTGAAGTCGATCCCGAATGGCGTCAGCGCCGTCGTGATCGCCACTCCGCCGCTGGCAGCCGAAGCCGTCGTGCGCGATTGCATCGAGCTAGGCATCAGCCGCGTTTGGTTTCACCGTTCGTTTGGTTCCGGTAGCTTTTCAGAAGACGCGCTGCAAATCGGCCGTGAGGCAGGACTGTCAGTAATCCCCGGCGGATGTCCGATGATGTTCTGCGCGCCGGTTGACGTCGCCCACCAATGCTTTCGCTGGTTTCTCGATCTGACAGGGAAGCTCCCCAAAAACATTCCACCCGCCACACCGTAAACCAAGGCTTATCCGAGGCAGATGCAGCCAACCTGCTCGGCCTTTAAAAATCAATTCTCGCGCAAAGAAACTCAAGCTGCTGGCGTTGTCGTCCCCCGAAACGCCCGGCTTACTTTTACTTCCCCCCATGAAATTCGGACACTTCGACGATACCGCCAAAGAATACGTGATCACCCGGCCCGACACGCCTCGCGCCTGGTCCAACTACCTCGGCTCACGCCGCTACGGCGCAATCATCACCAACAATGCCGGCGGCTACAGCTTCACGCGCTCGCCGGCCTCGGGTCGCTTCTTACGCCATCGTTATAACTCCGTGCCGATGGATATGCCCGGCCGCCAGTTTTACCTGCGCGATGCCGCCAGCGGCGATTTCTGGTCGGCCGCGTGGCAGCCGGTGGGCAAGCCACTCGATGAGTACAAAACGTCCACGCGCTTCGGCCCCGGTTACGCCGTCATCGCGAGCGACTATCGCGGCATTAAAACCGAGGCGACCTACTTTGTCCCGCTGAATCAGGATTTTGAATACTGGCGGCTCAAGATCACCAACACGGGCGACCGCCCGCGCCAGCTCAGCGCTTTTTCCTTCTGCGAATTTACGACCGAGTGGAGTCTCGTGCAGGACACCCTAAATCTTCAATACACCCAATACATCTCCGAGGCCACGTGGCAGGACGAAACCATCGTCGCCTCCTCGTGCAAGCGCCTGCCGGACGACCCGGCAAACTTCGCCAACGGCGATCAGTCACGCTGGTGGTGGATGACCCAGGTCGGCGGCAAGATCGCGGGCTTCGATTGCGAGCGTGAAAAATTCCTCGGCGTCTATCGCAGCTACGACCGGCCCGAAGCCGTCGAACGCGGCGCGTTGGGCAATCACGAACATTTCTCTGACAACGGTTGCGGCGCCATTCAAAGCGATCTGCAGCTCGCGCCCGGCGAATCGACCGATGTCATTGTGCTCCTTGGAATCGGTAAACAACCGGTCGCAAAACGCGCACGCGCAAAATTTGCCAACGTTGTCGCCTGCGAGAAAGAACTCGCAAAGTTGAAAAGCCACTGGCACGGCCTGCTCGACACGATGCAGGTTCAAACGCCCGACGCCGACTTCGATCACATGACCAACGTCTGGGGCGCCTACAACGCGCTGATGACGTTCGAGTGGTCGCGTTCCTGCTCACTCGTCTACACCGGCGATCAACGCGACGGCTTCGGCTTCCGCGATACCGTACAGGATTTCCTCGGCGTCACCGGCATGATGCCCGACGCCGTGCGCGAACGCATGATCCTCATGCTCTCCGGCCAGGACTCGACGGGCGGCGCACAACCCGAAATCCGCCCGTGGTCGCACGTGCCGGGCAAAATGAAACCGACTCCGCCGAGCCACTATCGCAGCGACGATTGCCAATGGTTCTTCAACTCCGTGCCAGCTTACGTCGCGGAAACCGGCGACGTTGCCTTCTACGATCTCGTCGTGCCGTACGCCGACAAAGGCAAAGCCACGGTGTTCGGACATCTGCGCCGCGCTCTGGAATTCAATCTCGAACGCACCGGCAAAAATGGTCTGCCCTGTGGCCTGCTCGCCGACTGGAACGATTGCCTTAAACTCGGCTACAAGGGCGAGTCGGTCTTCGTCACTTTCCAACTCCGCCTCGGCCTCAAAACCTATGCCGAGATTGCAACCAAGCTCAACCGGCCAAAAGAGGCTAAGTGGGCCTCCGCCGAGTTGGCCAAGCTCGACAAGAAAATCGACAAGGTTTGCTGGGACGGCGGCTGGTTCATCTGGGCCATTAGCGAGGACGGCGTCGTTTTCGGTACGAAGAAGGCAAAGGAAGGCCAGATTTATCTCAACACGCAGTGCTGGGCGATTCTCTCCGGCGCAGCCACACCGGAGCAAACCGACAAAGCGCTCGCCGCGGTCAAACAACGGCTAGCCTCCGAGTATGGTGTCGCGCTCTGCAATCCGCCTTTCGACAAGACCTCGGTGAAGGTCATGCGCGCAGTGCTTTTCAATCCCGGCAATAAGGAAAACGGCGGCATCTTCTCGCACACGCAAAGCTGGGCTGTGCTGGCCGAAATCGCGCGCGGCAACGGCGATCAAGCCTACGATTACTACCGCTCGTTCATGCCCTCCGCGCAAAACGACCAGGCCGACGTCCGCGAAATCGAGCCCTTCGTTCACTGCCAAAGCACCCACGCGCCCGCCTCGAAAAAATACGGCAAGTCCCGCGTTCCCTGGCTCTCCGGCACCGCCTCGTGGGCACATTACACCGCGACGCATTTCATCCTCGGCATCCGCCCGGAGATCAACGGCCTGCGCATCGATCCGTGTATTCCAAAAACGTGGCCGGGCTTCAGCGTGAGGCGCGTGTTCCGCGGCAAGACGCTCGCCATTGAGGTGAAAAATCCCTCGAGCGTCTCCAAAGGCGTGCTATCGCTCACCGTCGATGGCCAGCCGGTCGAAGGAAACCTGATCCCGCTCAAGCGCCTCAAGCCCGGCGCGAAGATCGTGGCGACTCTCGGATAAATATCCGCGCCATCTCGTTAGGAGGTAGGGACGACCCGCCGGGTCGTCCGTTTCCGTAGCACAACCAGCCGCTCTTGCCAAACCGGACGGCCACGGCTGGCCGTCCCTACCTCGGATTTGTCGTTCCTCGCGTTCCCCAGAGAAACCGCCAAGCGAGCAACACCGCCGAGCAGGCCAAACCAATCGCTAGGGCCTTCCACACACCGACCGGGCTGTGTCCCACCACACCCAGCCAATACGCCACTGGCAGCATGAAACACCAGTAGGCCACAAAGGTGATCGCCGTCGGCACTTTCATGTCGGACAGCCCGCGCAGCAAACCCGCGCCCACCACCTGACCGCCGTCGAAGAGTTGAAACAGCGCCGCCACCGCCAGCAGTTGTCCCGCCAGTTTTACTACCGCATCGTCATCGACAAAACTTCGCGCGATTACCGGTCCGGCCATCCAGAAGATCGTTCCGAAGACACCCATGACGACGAACGCCATGCCCAACGCTCCATAACCGATCGGTCGCACCCACTCCCGCCGCCCCGCGCCCAGCGCCTGACTCACGCGCATGCCCGAAGCCATCGACAGTCCCAGTGGAAACATAAACGTCATGCCCGCGCAGCTCAGCGCGATCTGATGCGCCGCCAGTGCCACTGTGCCGATGCGGCCCATCATCCACGCCGCCACCGTAAACGCGCCGACTTCGAAAACCAGTTGTCCTGCCGCCGGCACGCCGATGCGCAACAATTCCTGCACCCGTGCCCACTCCAACCGACCCCACCAGTGCGCCGGCCAGCAAGGCCTTAACGGCTCGTGCGTCCTCAAGCAGAGCCACAACACCAGCAGGTCGACGCAACGCGCCGTGAGCGTAGCCACGCCTGCGCCCGCCAGTCCCAACGCCGGTGCGCCGCAACGCCCGTAAATCAGTATCCAGTTTAGCCCGACATTGAGCAGCACGCCGCCCATCATGATTCCCATCGGCAGCCACGGCCGGCCCAGTGATTCCGCAAATTGCCGCAACGCTTGAAATGCCAGTGCCGGCAGCAACGACGCCGCAATGAGCAGGAAGAACGGTTGCGCCGCCGCGACGACTTCCGGCGGTTGACCGAGCCGTCCCAGTTGCGTGCCGAGGATTTCCATCGCGATCAGCGCCACGATTCCCGTGAAAGCCGCCAGCGCCAGGCCATGCCGCAACCATTCGCCACATTCTTTCGACTGACCAGCCCCATGCGCTCGCGAGACCAGCACCGCCACCGGAAAACACAGCCCCAACCCGCTCACGTAGAAAAATGCGAACACGCTGCCGGCAAACGCCGAAGCCGCGAGTGGCACCGTGCCCACCTGACCAATCATGAGACTATCGATCGCACCCATGAGCATCTGACTCACCTGTCCGAGTATAATCGGGACGGCGAGCAACAGCGTAACACGAGCCTCAGAGAAAACGCGGGACATAAACCAGCCCTCATTCAACCGCCGTTCCGCCCACACGCACGGCAAAACCACCGATCTTTGCCCGACCACTCTTGATCGGACTTATGGATCCTTCCCATCAAGAACCGAAACTGTCTCTGCCTGTGACGGCATGGCCAATTCCTCCGTCGGCCGGCGTCTTATTCGACGCGCGAGGTTGTGTGTCGGCTTTTCAGCGAAACGATAAAAAAGATACGCAGCGAACACACATCCCGTGAGCAGCAACAAATCTTGCAGCAGCGACGGTCCAAGACCGCGGTCGAGTTTGAACGGAAGATAATGGAGCAGCAGGTAGCAGCCGATCGGAACGTGGATCAAATAGAGGCTGTAGGAGAACAAACCGACCTGCCTCAGAGGCTGAAAAAAGGAATGATGCATGACAGCCGGCGGGAAGAGGATAAGCAGCCCCACCAACCCACCCGTCACCGCCACAGGCCAGCTCAATTGCATAAAATTTTGGGCGAGACAAATCGCCCCCAGGATCGCCGCGACCCAATACTGCTTCGAGGTGAAATAGTAACAGGCCACCCCGAGCCCGAACAAACCCCATTGATCAAAAGGGTAGCTGCGAACGAAAAACGTCAGCAGCGAAAACGGTATCAACGCCCAACCGGAACGGCGCAGCACTAACGCCCCCAGCACGAGATAAAATGCGAGCTCGTAGCCAAGGCTCCAGTAAGCCCAGTTCACACTAGCGATATTCGACGCCGGTTTGGTCAAAGCCGCCAACGTATAGAACCAACCAACAAAATCTTTGGGCAGCACCGTGACATCGTTCGTGCCCGAGGTGACGACGCGCAACGCAACCGCACCGAGCACCACGCATACACTTGCCCAGTATGACGGAAAAATCCGCAACAGACGGCGCCACCAAAACGAAATGGCATCGTCTTTTTGGCGTGCCGCCGCGATGCAAAATCCACTCACCACAAAAAACACAGAAACTCCGAGCCAGCCCCATTTCACCACGCGGTGATAACCATCGGAAAGCGAAGGAAATGGTTCGTTGAAGTGAAACAGTGCCACCGCCAACGCCGAACCACCACGCAGGCAGTCAATCATCCGGTTACGAGCAGCTTCGTTCATCGTTTCCCCGACATTCATTACGCGAGCCCCGCCGGGAGCAAGCGCAGGGAAGACGGCAAAAGCAGACTGCCCTGCACAAATCAACTACTTGCTCCGGCGCCCTACTCCCACTTCACAGACGCTGCTGCACCTGACTTCCCTCGTAGTTTAGCTCAGCATCGGCGCGGGGCTCGAAACTGAACGGCACAGGTTTGTCGGGAGCGATGAGAACGAAACGGAAGTGGTGCTGCATCAGCATGCCTTCGAAATGGCCTTCGCGAGCGCCAATCGTGAGCGTGCGCGCAGCATCGTTCCACGTGATCGGGATGCGGGCAAAGGCACCTTTCTCGTAGCCGTTACTCAGACCATCGTCCTCATAAAGGCTGAACGCGGCGTCTTTACCGGTATAAACCAGCAGCGTAATCGGATCGGATGGTTTCTCCGCGGCGTACTGCAACTCAGGGCCAAACGGGATGATTGAACCCGCCCGAACCATGAGCGGCAGGCGCTCAAACGGAGCGGCGGCCTCGATCGTCTTGCCACTGCCCAGCGCCGCGCCGGTCCAGAAATCATACCAGCCCCCCTCAGTGACCGGCAGATAAACAGAGCGGGAGCGGGCCAGGTACGTCGTCACCGGCGATACCATCAACGCAGGACCGAAGCTGTATTGGTCAGTCAGCGTCCGTGCCAGCTGGTCTCCCGGAAAATCCATGACGAGCGGGCGCATGAGGGTACCTCCGTCCTGAGTGGCCGCGCCAGCGAGCGAATAGATGTAGGGGAGAAGTCGATACCGCAGGCGGTCGAAGGTCAGCATCGTGTCGTAGGCGGGCTCGCCCTTGTCACCGAAAAACCACATTTCACGACGCGGCACCTGGCCATGCACGCGCAGGAGGGGCACGAAGGTGCCAAACTGGAACCAGCGGGTGTTGAGTTCACGCCACTCCGCGGTCTGTGGACCACCCTTTGCATCAAGGCTGAAACGCTCGGGCACGGAGAAACCGCCGATGTCCATCGTCCAATACGGCACACCGGAAATCGAGTAGCCAAGGCCCGCAGTGATCTGTTTGCGCATCGCGGTCCAGGTCGAGGTGATGTCACCCGACCACGAGGCTGCGCCATAACGTTGCAGGCCCACATAACCCGAGCGGGTAAGATTGAAGACGCGCTTGTCGGGTGCCGCTTCGCGCTGACCATCCCAGACGGCGCTGGCGATGAGAAGCGGGTAACCGAGCAGCGTGCGTGCGCCGCTGCCCATGTGGTTGGGATTGATGTGAGTTTTCTGCGCTTCCAGTTCAGGACGCGGTGTGAGGTCGGGCTCGGAGGCATCCATCCACCAAGCATCCACGCCGGCGGAATAGATGTTCTTTTTCATCTGGCGCCAGAAGAGCTTCCGCGCGTCGGGGTTGTAAGCATCGAAAAACGCGAAGGGGTACCCGAGAAAATCGACCGCCTTTTCCTTGATATTGGGTTCGAAAAGGTAACCGGCCTTGAGCATCTCCTCATAGTTGGCGGTGCTGGCGTAGTATTTGCCCCAGACCGAGATCATCACCTGCGCGTGCCGGTCGTGAATGCCTTTTACCCAAGCGACTGGATCGGAGAAACGGTCCTTGTCGAACTCGTGCGAGCCCCACTGGTCCTTGCGCCAATATTGCCAGTCCTGAACGATGTTATCGAACGGGATGCCGCGGCTGCGAAATTGGTCGATGGCGTCGAGGCTCTGCTGGGCGGTTTCGTAGCGCTCGCGCGATTGCCACAGACCGAAGGCCCAGCGGGGCATCATCGCAGCGCGGCCCGTGATGGTCCG
>Ga0302323_100001623_pt1 | contig 18300 bp, 18 predicted proteins | sample Fen_T0_3_FD_201950 | JGI IMG/M metagenome (GOLD analysis project Ga0302323, IMG submission 201950) | Peat permafrost microbial communities from Stordalen Mire near Abisko, Sweden - Fen_T0_3 | ecosystem: Environmental > Terrestrial > Soil > Wetlands > Permafrost | place: Sweden: Abisko... | reverse complement strand
CGAACCCACGGCCTCTTCGTCCCGAACGAAGCGCGCTACCAAGCTGCGCCACACCCCGGTACAGCGCCGTCAGCATAGCGGAGCCGATGCCCCGGCACGAAACCGGTTCGCGCGCCGTCCGGCCAGGTGCCCACCGGGAGGGGGGAGGGCGTCCGGCTCAGGCCAGCGCCTCCGGGGCGACCAGCGTCAGCAGGGCCGCCTCCGGGCGGCAGGCGAACCGGACGGCGGTGTACGGCGACGTCCCCATGCCCGCGCACACGTGGAGCCAGGCGCCGTCGTCCGAACGGGTCGGCCAGCGGGACACGCCCCGCGCCTGGCGCCGGGGCAGGTCGCAGTTGGTGACCAGGGCGCCCACCCCGGGCAGCCGCAGCTGGCCCCCGTGGGTGTGCCCGGCCAGTACGAGGCCGATGCCGTCGGCCGTCATGGCGTCCAGCACGCGGCGGTACGGGGCGTGGGTGACGCCGACGGTCAGGTCGGCGGCGGGCTCCGGCGTCCCGGCGAGCTCGGCGTAGCGGTCGTAGTGCAGGTGGGGGTCGTCGACGCCGGCGAAGTCGAGCAGGGTCGTCCCGATCTTGAGCGTTCCCCGCCGGTTCGTCAGGTCCAGCCAGCCGGCGTCGCAGAAGCCGCGCACCAGCTCCTCGGTGGGCAGCCGGCGACCGTGCACGCGCTTCACACCGCCCTGCGGCAGGAGGTAGCGCGCCGGGTTCTTCAGCCGGGGCTCCCAGTAGTCGTTCGATCCCAGCACGAAGACGCCGGGCCGGTCCAGAAGCCGGCCGTGCGCCTCGAGCAGGGCCGGGACGGCGTCCTGGGCGGCCAGGTTGTCGCCGGTGGAGACGACCAGATCCGGCTCGAGGGCCGCCAGCGACGCCAACCAGGCGCGCTTGCGGTGCTGGCGGGGCACCAGGTGGATGTCCGACAGGTGCAGCACCCGGATCGGCGCCGTCCCGGCCGGCAGCACCGGCAGGGTCGAGCTGCGCAGGGTGAAGGTGCGGGCCTCGACCCAGGCGTAGCCGAGGCCGGCGGCTGCGGCGCTGGTCAGGGCGGCGAGGGCGGTCGAGGGGCGCATCGCCCCAGTCTCCCAGAGGCGGTGCCAGGATGAGGGCATGGCCGACCCCACCGCCCCCGTCCTCAAGGACCGCCTGCAGTCCGAACTCACCGAGTCCATGCGAGATCGTGACGAGCTGCGCACGGCCACGCTCCGGATGGCCCTGACCGCCGTCCGGTCCGAGGAGGTCGCCGGGAAGGTCGCCCGGACCCTCTCGGACGACGAGGTCGTCACCGTTCTCGGCCGCGAGGCGAAGAAGCGACGGGAGGCGGCCGTGGCCTTCGAGGGCGCCGGGCGCGCCGACAAGGCCCGGCGCGAGCTCGAGGAGCTCGAGGTCCTGCAGGGCTACCTGCCCGCCTCGATGACGGACGACGACCTCGCCGCGCTGGTCGCCGAGGAGGTCGCGACGGTGGCCGCCACCGGCGCCACCGGGATGGCGGCCATGGGCCGGGTCATGAAGGCCGTCCAGCCGCGCGTCGCCGGCCGGGCCGAGGGCGGCCGGGTCGCCGCCGAGGTGCGCCGCCAGCTCGGCTGACGGCGCCGCGCACCGCGCAGCGCCCCGCCGAGCGCGCCGGGTCCGGCGAGCTCGGCGGGGCCATGATCACACCTTCGGTGGTTTCTTCACCCCGGGCACCAGACCGCCGCCCGGTTTGACCGGCAGGCGGGTGGCGATGCCCTGGCCCTGCCCCTGGCCGCCCTGGCCCTGGCCACCTTGCCCCTGGCCGCCCTGACCCGGTTGCCCCTGGCCGGGACCGCCCTGCTGGCCCTGGTCGCCCGGACCCGGTTGCCCCTGGCCGCCGCCCTGCCCGTTGCCGGGATGGAGGACGACCTTGGACTTCGGGGCGACCCGCGAACCGGCGGCGGGCGTCGTCGACTCCACCTGGTCCGGCTGCAGGTCGGAGGCGACCGGATCGCCCACGGACACCTGGAAGCCCCTGTCGGTCAGCAGCCCCGTGGCCTGGTCGATGGGCATCCCGTGGACGTCGGGCAGCTTGACGCTGGACCCGGCCATCACCTTGCCGGTCGGGTTCGGCCAGTCCTTCTCGGGCAGCCCGTCACTGGCCTTCTTCATGATCGTGGCCCAGATCGGGGTCGCGATCGTCGCCCCGAAGACCGTCCCGTAGGAGTGCCCGCCGAGCTTGTGGCCGCTGATGCTGCTGCGGCCGTCCTTCTGGGTCGGGTTCGGGTTGTCACCCACCCACACGGCCGTGCTCCGTTGCGGCGTGTAGCCGACGAACCAGGTGTCCACGGAGAGGTCGGTGGTGCCCGTCTTGCCGGCGGCCGGCCGGCCGATGCCCTGCCCGGCCGCCGTGCCCGTCGTCAGGACCGTCTTGAGCGCGTAGGTGACGCCGTGGGCCACGTTCGGGTCGATCGCCTGGGAGCACTGCGTGCTCGGCACGGGCAGCGCCTTCTGGTCACGGTCCACGATCGAGGTGACGGCGACCGGCGTGCAGTAGGTGCCGTCCGCGGCGAAGGCGGCGTAGGCGGTCGCCATGGTGAGCGGTGCGATCTGCATCGCCCCGAGCACCATGGAGGGCACGCAGTCCGGCAGCTTCGTCGTGACGGGGTCGCACCCGCCCTGGCCGCCACCGGGGTACTGGAACGCCTTGTGGACGCCGAGCTTGGCGCCCATCGACTGGATGTCACACAGGCTGATCTTGCTCGCCATGTCCATGTAGGCGAGGTTGACCGAGTGGGTCGTCGCGTCCAGGACGGTCATGGAGCCGCTGCCCTCGCCGTCCGAGGAGTTGTGCACCTTGAACGCCGGGCCGTGGAGCGTGCCCTTGCAGCTCTGGTAGTCCTCCATCGGATGCTCGGTGACCGAGGCGTCGACCGCGTCGAGGAGCCCCTTGCCCTTGCTGAGCCAGGCGGCCAGCACGACGGCCTTGAAGACCGATCCGGTCTGGAAGCCGGTCCCGCTGCCGAGGTCCTGGTCGACGTTGTAGTTGATCACGGTGTTGCCGATCTTGGGGATGTTCTCGTAGGTCCGGTCCTGGACCATGGAGAGCACCTTGCCGGTGCCCGGTTCGACAGTCACCGCCGCCGCACCGATCTGGTAGGGGTTGTCCCGCGGGACCTTCTCGTCGACGGCCTTCTGGGCGGTCTCCTGGATGCCGGAGTTGATCGTCGTCCGGATGGTGAGGCCGCCGCGGTCCAGCAGGTTGGCGCGGTCCTGGGGGCTGGCGCCCAGCGAGGTGAAGGTGCCGCTCTTGATCAGCAGGTTGCGCACGTAGGAGCAGAAGTAGGCGTACCCGGAGCTGATGCACCCCTCCTGCGGCTTGCGCTTGACGACGCCGAGACCGGAGGCGGCGGCGTCCTTGAACTGCTTGTCGTCGATCAGCTTCAGGTCGTGCATCCGGCCGAGCACGGTGTCGCGGCGGTTCTTGGCGATCTCCGGGTGCGCGAACGGGTTGTAGCGCTGCGGCGACTGCACGAGCCCGGCGAGCAGCGCCGCCTGCGGCAGGGACAGCTTGGCGGCCGACGTCCCGTCGAAGAAGTACTCGGCCGCCGCCTCCACCCCGTACGTGCTGTCACCGAAGTTCGCGATGTTGAGGTAGCCCTCGAGGATCTCGGGCTTGGTCTTCTTCTTCTCCAGGGAGATCGCCATCCGGATCTCCTTGAGCTTGCGCGTGTAGTCCTTGCGCAGGGCCGCGTCCTGGCCGGCGGCGTCGTCGTTGGTGACGGCCTGCTCCAGGATGCGCAGCTTGATGTACTGCTGCGTCAGCGTCGAGGCGCCCTGCACGCTGCCGTCGTTGACCTGGTTGTTGACGACGGCGCGCAGCAGGCCCTTGGGGTCGATCCCGCCGTGGTCGTAGAAGCGGCTGTCCTCGATGGCGACGATCGCCTTCTGCATGACCGGCGAGATCTTGGAGAGCGGAACCAGGATGCGCCGTTCGTCGTACATGTACGCGATCGGGCGTCCACCGGCGTCCAGGACGGTCGACTGTTCGGCGAGCGGCGGTTCCGCCAGCTCGTCGGGAAGGGAGTTGAAGAAATCGACACCCCCGCGGGTCGCCGACCCGGTGGCCCAGGCGGCCGGCAGGGCGAGGCCGGCGAGCAGGAGCCCGACCACCGCGCTGACCGACACGAAGGCGACCAGGAGGGCGAGGGCTCGTCCGCCCGCTGCAGTGGCACTCCTCATGGGGCACAAGAGTACGTCGCCCGGACGGCCGTAACGCCCGATGCCTCCACGGCGATGGGGTGGCCGGCAGGGACGGCGGTCCCGGTGGCCGGTGCGGTGACTTTCCGCAACGGCCGTCAACCGCAGCACTCAGAGCACACGCCCACCCTGGGCAAACGTCTGAACGTATCCACGCATTACCTAAAGTAGTCACACGGGGAGCGGCTGCGGTGGATATCATCCGTCTGGCCCGTATCCCCAGCACGCGCAGTCACGTAGATTTCTTCGCACGGAGCCGCAGTGGGGGACACGGACGGCGGATCCACGGGGGTCGACAGGAGGATTTTGTGATGACCAGCAGCACGTACGACTGGGCGGCGAAGGGTGCGTGCCGGACCACCGATCCGGACACGCTCTTCGTGCAGGGGGCAGCCCAGAACCGCGCCAAGGCCATCTGTATGTCGTGCGTCGTGCGTACGGAGTGCCTCGCGGACGCGCTGGACAACCGGATCGAGTTCGGCGTCTGGGGTGGCATGACGGAGCGTGAGCGTCGGGCCCTGCTGCGCCGTCGCCCGAACGTGGAGTCCTGGCAGCGTCTGCTGGAGACGGCACGTGCCGAGCACGAGCGCGTCCTGGAGATCGCGGCGGCACGCACGGCCGCGGTCGAGGCGTCGGAGCGCGTCGCAGGCTGACCGACGCCGACGGGTCGATGGATCGACCGTTCGACGGTTCGAACCGGGGCAGGACGCTCGCCGTCCTGCCCCGTCGTCGTCCCCGGTCTCCCCCAGGCGCCTCCGGGAGGCGGCGGTTCAGCCCTTGGCGAGGCTGATCGCGATCTCGCGCAGCCCGGCCAGGTCGTGCACGTCCTCCGCCCGGGCCGGCACCTCGACGACCTTCACGCGCGGGTGCGCCCCGGTGAACCGGGTCGTGAGTCCCCGCTCGCGCTCCCGGCGCCGCATCCGGTCCGCGTGGACCCGCAGCAGGCCGGCGGCCAGCGCATGGCCGCCGACGTCCTCCAGATCCTCGGCGGCGGCCTGGGCGCGCTCGGCCGAGAGGTCCTCCACCTGCGTCAGGGTCACCCGGTTGAGGACCAGGCCCGCGAGCGGCATCCGCTCCTGGGCGAGGCGCTCGACGAAGTAGGAGGCCTCGCGCAGGGCGTCCGGCGCCGGCGCGGCGACGACGACGAACGCCGTCCCCTGGGCCTGCAGCAACTGGTAGGTCCGTTCCGCCCGCTCCCGGAAGCCGCCGAACACGGTGTCCAGCGCGGCCACGAACGACTGCACGTCCCGCAGGATCTGGCCGCCGAGGAGCTTGGTCAGCACGCCGGTGGCGCCGCCCACCGCTGCCGAGACCACCCGCATGTACGCCCGGCCGCCGGCCTTGGCGGGCGCCGACAGGATCCGGATCAGCCGCCCGTCGAGGAACGAGCCGAGCCGCTGCGGCGCGTCGAGGAAGTCCAGCGCGGACCGGCTCGGCGGGGTGTCGACGACGATGAGGTCCCAGGAGTCCGGGTCGCTCTCGGCGCGGGCCCGCAGCTGGCCCAGCTTCTCCATCGCCATGTACTCCTGGGTGCCGGCGAAGGAGCTCGACATGGCCTGGTAGAAGGGGTTCGCGAGGATCTGCTCGGCCTTCTCCGGGGTGGCGTGCGCCTCGATCACCTCGTCGAAGGTGCGCTTCATGTCGAGCATCATGGCGTCGAGGGAGCCGCCCTCCCCGAGGTCGGCGCCGGGCACCGGCCGCGGGGTGTTGTCCAGCTCGACCAGCCCCATCGCCTGGGCCAGCCGCCGGGCCGGGTCGATCGTCAGGACGACGACGCGCCGCCCGCGCTCGGCCGCCCGCAGGCCCAGCGCCGCCGCCGTCGTCGTCTTGCCCACGCCGCCGGCGCCGCAGCACACGATGACCCGCATGTCCGGGTCGTCGAGCAGCCCGTCGACGTCGAGGCCGGGGGAGCGGCGCGGCGCTGCCTTGCCGGCGCCCGCCGGGGACCCGCTCATGCCATCCCCTGCTCGGCGAGCAGCTCGGCCAGGTCGTAGAGGGCGCCCAGGTCGATGCCGCCGGCCAGCGCGGGCAGTTCGACGGTGGGCCGCTCGAGGACGTCGAGCTCCTTGCGCTGCTCGTCCTCCAGCCGGACCCGGGCGGCGTGCTCGGCGGCCTCGCCCAGCAGGCCGTCCGCCAGGACGCCGACCCGGGCGGACCGGGCCGCGGACGTCGCGCCGGACCGCCGTCCGAGGCCGGCGGCCTCCAGGCCCGTCACCACCTCGTCGCGGTCGAGCCGGCCGGCCAGCGCGCCGGCCAGGGTGCGGGCCGGCAGGTACGGGTCGCGGACCATGTTGACGACGACCCCGCCGATCGGCAGCCCGGCGGCGCGCAGCTCGGCGACGGCGTCCTGGGTCTCCTGCACCGGCATCTCCTCCAGCACGGTGACCAGGTGGACGGCGGTCTGCGCGGAGCGCAGGAGTGTCATGATCGAGCCTGCCTGGTTGCGGATGGGGCCCACCTTCGCCAGCCCGACGACCTCCTCGTTCACGTTGAGGAAGCGCCCGATGCGACCCGTCGGCGGGGCGTCGAGGACGATCGCGTCGTACGTCGGTCCGCCCGGGCCGCGGCGCCGGGCCGCCTCGTAGACCTTGCCGGTCAGCAGGACGTCGCGCAGCCCTGGCGCAACCGTCGTCGCGAAGTCGATGGCGCCCATCCGCTCGAGCACCTTCCCGGCGCGGCCCAGCCGGTAGAACAGCTCCAGGTACTCCAGCAGGGCGGCCTTCGGCTCGACCGACAGCGCGAACACCTCGCCGGCGCCGGGTGCCACCGCGATCTTGCGTTCCTCGTAGGGGAGCGGCGGGACGTCGAACAGTTGGGCGATCCCCTGCCGACCCTCCACCTCCGCCAGCAGCGTGCGCCGGCCGCCCGAGGCGAGCGCCAGGGCCAGGGCCGCGGCCACGGTCGTCTTGCCCGTGCCGCCCTTGCCGGTGACCACGTGCAGCCGGACCCCGCCGAAGGCGGACGTGGCTGCGGGGGAGGAGCGGGGGTCCTCGTCGTCGGGGGGCACCTTACGAGGGTAATGACGCCGGGGCGGCCCCGCCCGGCGGCCGCCCCGCGCCCGTGCGGCGTGTCCGGGCGCGACCGGTCGCGCAACTGTTCGGGCGACCGGTCCGGGCGACGGCACCCGTCCGTTGCTCCCGACCCGCTGCCGCCGTCTAGGCTTCCGCCATGCCGCAGAAGTGGGAGTACGCCACCGTGCCCCTCATCGTCCATGCCACCAAGCAGATCCTCGACACCTGGGGCGAGGACGGCTGGGAGCTCGTCCAGGTCGTCCCGGGTCCGGACGGGCAGGGCATCGTCGCCTACCTGAAGCGCCCGGTTGAGCGAGCGTGAGCGCGGTCGAGAAGCGCCTGGCCGAGCTCGGCCTGGAGCTGCCCGAGGTCGCGGCGCCGGTCGCCGCGTACGTGCCGGCCGTCGTCCACGGCGGCCTCGTCTGGACGTCGGGCCAGCTCCCCTTCGTCTCGGGGGCGCTGCCGGCCACGGGCGTGGTCGGCACCGGCCCCGGCCAGGTGCCGCCGGAGGACGCCGCCCACCTGGCCCGGATCGCGGCGCTCAACGCGCTCGCCGCGGTGCGGTCGGTCGTGGGCGACCTCGACCGGATCGTGCGCGTCGTCAAGCTGGTCGGCTTCGTCGCCAGCGACCCGGCGTTCACCGGACAGCCGGCCGTCGTCAACGGCGCCAGCCTGCTGCTCGGCGAGGTGCTGGGCGACGCAGGCCGGCACGCCCGATCCGCCGTGGGCGTGGCGGCACTGCCGCTCGGCTCCCCGGTCGAGATCGAGCTCGTCGTGGCGCTCGCCGACTGACCCTGGTCGCCGCACCGGTGACCTCAGCCGGGCCGGGCCCCGCCGACGACGTGCCGGACGACGCAGACCGCGATCTCCCCCAGGTGCGAGGGGGCCGTGGCGGCCGTCGCGCCGGAACCGGCCAGGGTGGCGCGGACGGCGTCGACGATCGGCCCCGCCGCCGTCATCGCGCGCTCGGCCACCCCGAGGGCGAGCTCCACCGGCAGGCCCTGGCGCTGCAGCGCCGTCATCGCCGCCGCCAGGTCACGCGCGGTGTAGACCCGACGTCCCTCCAGCTGGAAGACGCCCGCCGCGATGAGCTGCTCGAGGCTGGTCCGCGCCGCCGGGTCCCGCTGCTGGTCAAGGGTGGCGAGCATCCCCGCGACGTCCGTCCGACGGGCCCGGCCGGTCCGCCGGCCGGCACCGGGTGCGACGGCGGCCTCTCCGGTTCCCGGCGGCCGCCGGGGGGTGGGGTCCCACCCGATGAGGGTGTCGTCGTCCAGCGGGTTGCCCTCGGCCAGGTGGCTGGCGATGAGCGAGAGGGACGCCCCGCGCGCCCGGGCCCGCTCGATGGCCTGGAGCCGGCGCAGGTGCTCCCCGGAGTAGACCGAGCGCCGGCCCTGCCGGGTCGGCGGGGGAATCAACCCCTTGGTCTGGTACGCGCGGACATTGCGTGCCGTCATCCCCGTTGCGGCGGACAAGTCCTCCAAGGTCAGTCTCTGTTCCTTCTGCACAGCCCTTCGTCCCCGTGTCGGCGCGACCCATCCCCTGGTCGCTGTCGGTGCGGCCGCCCGGCCCCCAGGCCGGCCCGGACCGCGACGTCTCCCGGGTCCTTCTTCCCCGGACCGGGCACTGTAGTGCAGCGATTCCCAACGATCGAGAGATCACGAGATCTTGTGACGATGTGCACGCCGCCAGTGGACACAGTGTGAGAGGCCGCGGGATCGTCGACGGACCGACGGGACGAGGCCTGGACGACGGGGTGGAGGAGGTCGGGCCGTGCTGCGGGACTTCCCGCTGATGAGGGCGCCGACGCCGCCGCGCGAGGCCGCCCCGGTGGCGGTGCGTGACGCGGCCACCGTGATGCTCCTGCGCCGAGCAGCGGGCCCGGGGGCGGGGGTGGAGGTCTTCACCCTGCGCCGGGCACCGCGGATGGCCTTCGCGGCGGGGATGCTCGCGTTCCCGGGCGGGGCGGTCGAGCCGGGAGACGCCGACCCCCGCCTGCCGTGGCGGGGCCCCGGTCCGGCGGACGTCGCCGCTGCTCTCGGCACGGACGCCGCCCAGGCCCGGGCCCTGGTCGCGGCCGCGGTGCGGGAGACGTTCGAGGAGTGCGGTGTCCTGCTGGCGGGGCCGCCCGAGGAGCAGGCAGACGTGCCCGGGGGCGCGCCGGGGGACGACCGGCAGCACGACCGGCAGCACGAGGAGTGGCGGCAGGCGCTGCTCGCGGGGTCGGCGACGCTGGCGGACGTCCTGCTCGACGCCGGTCTGGTGGTCGACGCCGGGCTGCTCCGCCCGTGGGCTCACTGGATCACCCCGCCGTGGGAACCGCGGCGCTTCGACACCCGCTTCTTCGTCGCGCCGCTGCCCGGCGGCCAACAGGCCCGCCACCTGCCGGGCGAGGCGGCGCAGGCGTCGTGGCGCGACGCGGGCGAGGCGGTCCGCGAGCACCGGGCGGGCCGGCTGCCCATGCTGCCCCCGACGCTGGTGATGCTGGAGGACCTGGCGGCCGCGCCGTCCGTCGCTGCGGTCCTCGCCACGCCGCGACGGCTTCGACCCGTCTCGCCGTGGCGGGAGCGCGTCGACGGGACCGACGTGCTGCGCGTCGACCTCGACGGGATCGGCGGCGGCGAGCCGGCGCCGGATCCCGGACGGGTTCCCGGGGCGGGGAGGGCGGGCGCATGAAAGATCCTCAGGGCGGGGTGGGCAGGGTGGGCGGGGTGGGTTGGATGGGTTGGGCCGGCGGGCCGGTCGGCGTGGCGGCGGAGGCGGTCCTCGCGCCGAACCCCGGACCGATGACCCTGGACGGCACCAACACCTGGGTGCTGGCCGCGCCCGGGCAGGACGAGGCGGTCGTCGTCGACCCGGGGCCGGCGGACGAGGGGCACCTGGCGGCCGTGGTCGCGGCGGCCGGGCGGCGCGGCGTCCGGATCGTCACCGTGCTGCTCACCCACGGTCACCTCGACCACAGTGAGGGTGCGCCCCGGCTGCGTGACCTCACCGCGGCGCCGGTGCGGGCGCTCGACCCGCGGCACGTGCTGGGGTCCGAGGGGCTCACCGGCGGCACCCGGCTGGAGGTCGCCGGGCTCACGCTCGAGGTCATCGCGACGCCGGGGCACACCGCGGACTGTCTGAGCTTCGTCGTCGCCGAGCACGGGCTGCTCCTCACCGGCGACACCGTGCTCGGCCGGGGGACGACGGTCGTTGCGCACCCGGACGGCCGGCTCGCGGCGTACCTGGAGTCGCTGCGCGCCCTGGAACGGATCGCCGTCGAGCGGGAACTGCGCGCCGTCCTGCCCGGCCACGGTCCGGTGCTGACGACGCCGGCGGCCCCGCCGGCCGACGTCCTCCGCTCCTATCTGGCCCACCGGCGGGAGCGGCTGGAGCAGGTGCGCGCGGCCGTCGCCGCTGGCGCGGTCACCCCGGCGGACGTCGTCGAGCGGGTGTACGCGGACGTCCCGCGGGAGGTGTGGCCGGCCGCCGAGCTGAGCGTCCGGGCGCAGCTGACGTTCCTGGGGCTGCTGCCCGAGGACGGATCCGGGGACGGGCCGGACGTCGATCACGGAGAGTGACCAGCTCGGTGGGACACGCCGCACCGAGTTGGACCCCCTGGGCACCGCGGGTAGCCTCGGTGAGGTCGCCCGCGGTGAACCGGTTCAGCTGCTCCGGCCGGGACGCCGGGCGACGGTCGGCGCAACCCGCTGTCCGGCGGCTCGCGGCCCGTCCGGTGCCGCCCTCGGTGGCCGGCCTCCGCAGTGGCTGGTCCGCTCCGATGTGGGCGGGGCGGACCGGCCCGACGCGGGCGTCAGCGCGCGCGCTTGCGCAGCCGCTCGATGTCCATCAGGACGACGGCACGCGCCTCCAGGCGCAGCCAGCCGCGCGAGGCGAAGTCGGCGAGGGCCTTGTTCACCGTCTCCCGGGACGCCCCGACGAGCTGGGCCAGCTCCTCCTGGGTGAGGTCGTGGGCGACGCGCAGGCCGTCCTCGGTGGGCCGACCGAACCGCTCGGAGAGGTCGAGCAGGGCCTTGGCCACCCGGCCCGGGACGTCGGAGAAGACCAGGTCGGCCAGGTTCTCGTTGGTGCGCCGCAGCCGGCGGGCCAGGGCCCGCAGGAGCTGCCGCGCGACGTCCGGGCGGCCGCTGAGCCAGGCGGTGAGGTCCTCGTTGCCCAGGCCGATGAGCGTGGTGTCGGCGACGGCGGTGGCGGTGGCGTTGCGCGGGCCCGGGTCGAAGAGGGACAGCTCGCCGAACATCTCCCCCGGGCCGAGGATCGCCAGCAGGTTCTCGCGCCCGTCGCCGGAGGCCCGGCCGAGCTTCACCTTGCCGTCGACGATCACGTACAGCCGGTCGCCGGGATCCCCTTCGTGAAAGAGCACCTCTGACCGCGCGACCTCGAGCCGGGTCATCGTCGCTTTCAGGGCAGCGGCGGCCTCGTCGTCGAGCGCTGCGAACAGGGGCGCCTGCCGTACGACGTCCTCGTCCACTGGAGCCCTCCTCACGTCGCGCCCTGCAGCGCGTCAGTTGCACGAAGTCTGCCGTACGGCGCCGGATCGCGGCAGGGCGGGTCCGCAGGAAACGCCGGTCAGCGGTGGGTTTCGGGACCTTGAGCGGTCGTGGCGGGGTCCGGACCGTCCGTGGCGGGGGTCGGGACGACGCGCAGCCGGGCTCCGCCGGCCGGCCGGGTGTCGGACCGGCCCTCGGCGCGGGTGTCCGGCCGGGCGGGTCGGGGGCGGCGTTCGGGGCTCCGGCCGGCCCGCTCGGCGTCCAGGAGGGCGGCCAGTTCCAGGGTGGCCAGGTCGCTCGACTCGCGCAGCGCCCGGGCGTACTCGTCGAGGTCCCGCTGGGCGGCCCGCAGGCGCAGCAGCATCGACGCCTCGGGCAGCGCCTGGGCGCACTCCGGGAGCCGCAGGATCTCCCGCAGGCCCTCCGGCAGGCTCCCGACGACGCCGGTCGTCCCCGCCTCGTAGCGCTCGGCGTCCGGCTCGTCGATGGAGGTGACCGCCGCGACGGCGAGGTCGAGGCGGGCCGCCACCAGCCGGCGCCAGTGGTCCACCTCCCGCAGCTGGGCGAGCAGGTCGTGCCGTCGGCGACGCTTCTCGTCCAGCGGGATCACGGCACCTGCTGCGATCGCCACGCGGACCTCCTCCGGCCTCGCCCTCGCGCACCGGTCGGTACCGGCGGCGTCGGATGAGCGGTCGTCGTTCCGGCGGGCCCGCTTGAGAAGCCCCCGACGGGGACCACCCTTGCGGCGCAGCAACCTCACCCGTTCACCCGTGACCTCCGCCGTGACCTCCCCCGGGACCCCGGCGGGGACCTCGGCCGCGACGCGGGCGGGACGGCGTTTACCGGGGACGGGGTCGGTTCGACGTAGGCTGTCCGGGTGACCAGGGCGGGCGCCGGGACGGCGCAGGAGTCGGCCGTCGCGCTGACCCGGCGGGCACGGCGGATGCACCGGATCCTGGCCGACCGCTACCCCGACGCGCACTGCGAGCTGGACTTCACCACGCCGCTCGAGCTGCTCGTCGCCACGATCCTGTCGGCGCAGTGCACGGACGCGCGGGTGAACCAGGTGACGCCCGCCCTCTTCGCCCGCTACCCCGACGCCGCGGCGTACGCGCGCGCCGACCGGGCCGAGCTCGAGGCGATGATCACCCCGACGGGGTTCTTCCGCGCCAAGACGGACTCCCTGCTGAAGCTGGGCGACAAGCTCGTCACGGACTTCGGCGGCGAGGTCCCGAACCGGCTCGACAAGCTGGTCACCCTGCCCGGGGTGGGTCGCAAGACCGCCAACGTCGTGCTCGGCAACGCCTTCGGCGTCCCCGGGATCACCGTCGACACGCACTTCGGGCGGCTGGTGCGGCGCTTCGGCTGGACCGCCGAGGAGGACCCGGTCAAGGTCGAGCACGAGGTCGGCGCGCTCTTCCCCCGCAAGGACTGGACCATGCTGTCGCACCGGCTGATCTTCCACGGGCGGCGGACGTGCCACGCCCGGCGCCCGGCCTGCGGTGCCTGCCCGGTGGCGTCCCTGTGCCCTTCCTACGGCGTCGGCGAGACCGATCCGGTGGCGGCGGCCAAGCTCGTCAAGGACCGGCCGGGTCCGGGGGTGGTCGCGGCCCCGACGGGGGCGGTCGTGCCGGAGTCGGTGTGAGGCGGCCTTCCGGCAGACCCCGACCCGGCTGGGTGGACCAGCTCGTGACCGGCACCGCCGCCACCCAGGCGCACCACCTGTCCCGCTTCTTCCCGCCGCCCGGGCACGAGCGGCGGTCCGCGGTCCTCATGCTCTTCGGGTCCGGGTCCGGGTCCGGGTCCGGGTGGCCGGCCGCGACCGGGACGGCCCCGGCGGGGGTCGACGTCCTGCTCACCGAGCGCGCGTCCACGCTGCGCTCGCACGCCGGCCAGGTGGCCTTCCCGGGGGGCCGGCTGGACGACACGGACGCCGGGCCCGGCGCCGCCGCGCTGCGCGAGGCGCAGGAGGAGACGGGCCTGCGGCCGGACGGCGTCGAGCTCCTCGCCGAACTGCCGGACCTCTACCTGCCGGTCAGCGACTACGCCGTGACACCGGTGCTCGCCTGGTGGCACACTCCGTCGCCGGTCGGGGTGCGGGACATCGGGGAGGTGGCGCGCGTGGTGCGGGTGCCCGTCGCCGAACTGGTCGACCCGGCGAACCGGTTCTCGGCCGTGCACCCGAGCGGCTTCACCGGACCGGCGTTCACGACCCGGGGCCTGTTCGTCTGGGGATTCACCGCCGGCCTGCTCGACCGCCTGTTCCACCTGACCGGCTGGGAACGTCCCTGGGACGTCGGGCGTCTGCAGGACGTACCGCTGCCGCCGGCTGACAGGAGCGCCCGGGCGTGATCGACATCGTCATCGGGCTGGTGATCATCGGCTATGCGATCTCCGGCTTCCGGCAGGGCCTGGCCGTGGGCGTGCTCTCCCTCGGCGGGTTCGTGCTGGGCGCGGTCGCGGCCATGAAGGTCGTGCCGCCGCTCGCCGACAGCCTGGAGCCGGGGCTGCAGCGCTCGTTCGTCGTGCTCGCCGCCGTGCTGCTCTTCGCGTGGCTGGGCCAGTTGGGCGGCGCGCTGCTCGGCGGCCGGCTGCGCGAGCGCCTCACCCTGCCCGCGGCCCAGGTCGTCGACCAGGTGATGGGCGCCGTCGCCGGCGTGATCGCGGTGTCGCTCGTGCTGTGGTTCGTCGGCGGCGCGCTGCGGGCCGGCCCATCGCCGGACCTGCGGGCTGCGATCACCCAGTCCCGGCTGCTGCGCGCCATCGACGCGGTGGTCCCGCAGCCCGTCGCCACGGTCGCGCAGAGCTTCCGGGAGGCGGTGGCGGGCAGTTCCTTCCCGCGGGTCTTCGCCGGCGTCGCGCCGGAGGAGATCGCCCAGGTGCAGACCCCGAACCCGGCGGCCATGCCGAAAGCGGTGCTGCAGCGGGCGGCGCGCAGCATCGTCAAGGTCACCGGTGACGCGCAGGCCTGCAACCGCAGCGTGGAGGGCAGCGGCGCCGTCGTCGGCCCCGGCCGGGTCGTGACGAACGCGCACGTCGTCGCCGGGATGACGAGCCCCTCGGTGCAGGTGGGCGGGGTGGGCACCCGGTACCCGGCCCGGGTGGTGCTGTTCGACCCGCGGCGTGACATCGCCGTCCTCGCCGTCCGCGGCCTGACCGCGCCGGCGCTCGCCTGGGGCGAGAACCTCGGCCAGGGCGCGGACTCGGTGGTGGCGGGCTTCCCGCGGAACGGCGCGTTCCAGTCCGGGGCGGCACGGGTGCGGCGGGTGCTCAACGCGACCGGCAGCGACATCTACGGCCGGCCCGGCGCCGTCCGGCAGGTGTACCAGCTCTACGCACTGGTGGAGCCGGGCAACTCGGGCGGCCCGCTCCTCGACCCGGCCGGCCGGCTCGCCGGCATCGTCTTCGCCAAGTCGCTGGACGATCAGAACACCGGCTACGCGCTCACCCTCGACGAGGCGCGGGGCGACCTGTCGACCGGCCTGTCGGCCCAGGGCACCGTTCGCACCGGCGGGTGCGCGGCCGGCTGAGCGGCCCGCCGAGCGCGGTGGCGCGGCCTGTCGACCGGGACATTCCGGGTCGGTCCGTCGCGGTGCCGCCTGCTGATCCGGGGATCACCCCGTAGGCTCACCCGCAGGGTCGGCTGCAGGAGGGGTGGGGCGCATGGCTGAGGAACGGGCCGAGGAACGCACCGTCGGTCAGCTGGTGGCTCAGGCCTCGCAGGAGGTGTCGGAGATCGTCCGTGCCGAGATCGCCCTCGCCAAGGCGGAGCTGGCCAGCAGCGCCAAGAACGGCGCCGTCGCCGGCGGGCTGTTCGGCGCAGCCGGTTACCTCGGCTTCCTGGCGTCGATCCTGCTGACGATCGCCCTGGCGTACGGGCTCACCGCCGCCGGCCTGGCGCCCTGGCTGTCGTTCCTGCTGGTGGCGGTGCTGTTCCTGGTCCTGGCCGGGGTGCTGGCGCTGATCGGCCGGTCCCGGATCGGGCGCGTCGGGCCGCCCAAGCGCGCCATCGAGTCCACCCGGCTCACGCTCGCGGCGGTCAAGCCGGGCAACCACGCCGGCGATCACACCCCGCGGTGACGACGGACGTCGCGGAGATCCTCGTCGAGGGGCCGTGGCACCACCGGTTCGTGGCGGCCAACGGCGGCAGGTTCCACGTCGCCGAGGCCGGCGACGGGCCGCTGGTGCTCCTGCTGCACGGCTTCCCGCAGTTCTGGTGGGCGTGGCGGCACCAGCTGGAGGCGCTCGCCGGCGCGGGCTACCACGCCGTCGCGATGGACCTGCGCGGCTACGGCGCCTCGGACAAGCCGCCGCGCGGCTACGACACCCCCACCCTCGCCGCGGACGTCGCGGGCGTCGTCCGCGGGCTCGGCCACACCCGCGCGGTCGTCGTCGGGCACGACTGGGGCGGCTGGATCGCCTGGTCCATGCCCGGGCTGCAGCCCCGGGTCACCCTGGCGGTCGCCGCGCTGTCGATGGGCCACCCCCTGACGATGCGGCACTCCGGCTGGCGCCAGCTGCGCGCGGCCGGGCGGCTGGCCCGGTTCCAGCTGCCGATCACGCCGGAGCGCCTCCTGGGCGATCGGGACGGCGTGGAGATGCTGCTGCGCGACTGGTCGGCGACCGGCGACGTCGACCCGGAGGCCGTCAAGCGGTACGGGCGCGCGATGCAGCTGCCGTTCGTGGCGCACACCTGCATGGAGTACTACCGGTGGGCGGTGCGCTCGCTGCCCCGGCGGGACGGGCGCCGGTTCGCCGACGCGGTGCGCACGCCGATCGCCGTCCCGGTGCTGCAGATCCACGGCGGGCGCGATCCGTGGATCCTGCCGGAGACGGCGTACGCCTCGCGCCGCTGGACGGGCGGGCCGGCGCGGTACGAGGTGGTGGGACCGGCGGGGCACTTCCTGCCGGAGGAGGCGCCCGAGCGCGTCACCGCGATCCTCCTGGACTGGCTGGCCGGTCTCGACCTGGAGTCCGCCGGCTGACCCGAGCGGGATCGCTCGGGCCAGCCGGTTCGGCCGGGGGCCGGCCGAGGCCGGTCCTCAGTCGGAGGCGGGCTTGGCCAGGCCGTGCGCGATGAGATCCATGACGGTGGAGTCGGCCAGCGTCGTGGAGTCGCCGATCTCGCGGTTCTCCGCGATGTCGCGCAGGAGGCGACGCATGATCTTGCCGGACCGGGTCTTGGGCAGCTCCGGCACGACCATGATCTGGCGCGGCTTGGCGATCGGGCCGATCTCCTTCGCCACGTGGTTGCGCAGCTCCTGGACGATCTCCTGGCCGGCCGCGGTCGCGGCGTCCACGGTGCCCCGCAGGATGACGAAGGCCACCGGCGACTGGCCGGTCGTGGCGTCGCTCGCGCCGACGACGGCAGCCTCGGCCACCTTCGGGTGCGAGACCAGCGCGGACTCGATCTCCGTGGTGGAGAGCCGGTGCCCGGACACGTTCATGACGTCGTCGACCCGGCCCAGGAGCCAGATGTCGCCGTCCTCGTCCTTCTTGGACCCGTCGCCGGCGAAGTACAGGCCCGCCCAGCGGGACCAGTACGTCTCCCGGTAGCGCTCCGGGTCGCCCCAGATGCCCCGCAGCATCGACGGCCACGGCTCGGTGAGGACCAGGTACCCGCCACCACCGTTCGGCACCGGGTGCGCCTCGTCGTCCACGACGTCGGCGACGATGCCGGGCAGCGGCTTCTGCGCCGAGCCGGGCTTGGTCGTGGTCACGCCGGGCAGCGGGCTGATCATCATCGCGCCGGTCTCGGTCTGCCACCAGGTGTCGACGATCGGCGTCCGGTCGCTGCCGATGACGCGGCGGTACCAGATCCACGCCTCGGGGTTGATCGGTTCGCCCACGCTGCCGAGCACCCGCAGCGACGACAGGTCGTGCCCCGCGGGGATGTCCTCGCCCCACTTCATGAAGGTGCGGATGGCGGTGGGCGCCGTGTAGAGGATCGTCACGCCGTACTTGGCGATGATCTCCCACCAGCGGCCCCTGTGCGGGGTGTCGGGCGTGCCCTCGTACATCACCTGGGTGGCGCCGTTGGCGAGCGGGCCGTAGGTGATGTAGCTGTGCCCGGTGACCCAGCCGACGTCCGCGGTGCACCAGTAGACGTCGGTCTCCGGGTGGAGGTCGAAGACGTTGCGGTGCGTGTACGCGGCCTGGGTGAGGTAGCCCCCGGTGGTGTGCAGGATGCCCTTGGGCTTCCCGGTGGTGCCGGAGGTGTAGAGGATGAACAGCGGGTGCTCGGCGTCGAAGGCCTCGGCGACGTGGACGTCGGACGCCGAGCCGACGGCGTCGTGCCACCAGACGTCCAGGCCCTCGGTCCAGGCGACCTCCTGGCCGGTCCGGCGGACGACGAGCACCTTGTGCACGGACGGCGAGGCCTTGACCGCCTCGTCGACGGCGGGCTTCAGCGCGGCGGGGGCGCCGCGGCGGTAGCCGCCGTCCGCGGTGATGACGACCTTGGCCTCGGCGTCCTCGATCCGGCTGCGCAGGGCCTCCGCGGAGAAGCCGCCGAAGACCACCGAGTGCGGGGCGCCGATCCGGGCGCAGGCCAGCATGGCGACGACCGTCTCGGGGATCATCGGCATGTAGATC
>Ga0302323_100001622_pt1 | contig 18306 bp, 12 predicted proteins | sample Fen_T0_3_FD_201950 | JGI IMG/M metagenome (GOLD analysis project Ga0302323, IMG submission 201950) | Peat permafrost microbial communities from Stordalen Mire near Abisko, Sweden - Fen_T0_3 | ecosystem: Environmental > Terrestrial > Soil > Wetlands > Permafrost | place: Sweden: Abisko... | reverse complement strand
GTCGAGGCGGCGTGGCCCCCCGGGTCGGCGCCCGGGTCGGAGCTCGGGTCGCCGGGCTCCACGTGGCTGCTGCTGGACTGCAACCTGCCGGCGGCGGTCCTGGCCGGCGCCCTGCGGCGGGCCGCCTGGGACGGCACCCGGATCGCGGTCGAGGCCGTCTCGACGCCCAAGGTGGTGCGCCTCGCCGACCGGGCGCCCGGGGTCGCGGGTCCGCCGCTGGCCGGCGTCGCCGTCCTGTTCGGCAACCTCGACGAGGCCTTCGCCCTCGCCGGGGCGCTGGGCCTGCCGGTGCCCGGGGCCGGCGGCGACGGCGGCGCCGAGGGTGGTGCGGAGGGCCTGGCGCTGGCGCTCGTGGCGGCCGGTGCCGAGGCCGTGGTCGTCACACTGGGTGCCCGGGGAGCGGTCGTCGCGGACGGCGCCGGGGCGCGCGCCGTCCCGGGCCGGCCCGCCCACGTGGTCGACGTCACCGGTGCCGGTGACGCCCTCGTCGCCGTGACGCTGGCCGCGCTGGTGGCCGGCGCGCCGCTGGACGACGCCGTCCGGGCCGGTACCGAGGCGGCGGCAGCGACCGTCGAGAGCCCGCGCAGCGTCGTCCCGCGGCCGTCCTGACGAACACCCTGCTCACTGAGCGTCATGTTTCGCAGGTAATTCGTGGTGAGTGGCACGGGTGGTGGCTGGAGGAAGCCCCGCGAGACCCCCGCGTTACCGTCCCTCGCTACGGTTGGTGGGTGCTCTCCTCCCGCGGCGTGTCCGTCGCCCCTGACGTGGCCAAGGCCCTCGCCTCCGGTCGGGCGGTCGTGGCCCTGGAGTCGACGATCATCACCCACGGCATGCCATACCCGGCCAACCTGGCCACCGCCCGCTCGGTCGAGGCCGTGGTGCGCGAGCACGGGGCGGTCCCGGCAACCATCGCGCTCGTGGACGGCGTGGCCCGGGTCGGTCTGGACGACGCCACGCTGGAGCGCCTCGCGTCGTCCGAGGGGGTCGCCAAAGCCTCCCGCCGGGACCTGCCCGCGTTCGTGGCCGCCACGGTGAGTGCCGGGACGACGGTCGCCGCGACCATGTACCTGGCCCACCTGGCCGGGATCCGGATCTTCGCGACCGGCGGGATCGGCGGCGTCCACCGCGGCGCCGAGCACACCTTCGACATCAGCGCCGACCTCGACGAGCTGGCCTGCACCCCGGTCGCGGTGGTGTGCGCGGGCGCCAAGTCGATCCTGGACCTGCCCCGGACGCTGGAGGTGCTGGAGACCCGCGGCGTGCCGGTGATCGGGGTCGGCACCGACGAGTTCCCGGCGTTCTTCTCCCGCACCTCCGGGCTGCCCGTCGACCACCGCGTCGACAGCCCCGAGGAGCTCGCCGCCGTCCTCGCCGCGCACGCCGCGCTCGGGATGCGCGGCGGCGTCCTGGTGGCCAACCCCGTCCCGGTCGAGGACGCCCTGGACGGGACCGACATCGACGCCCGCGTCGACGAGGCCGTCGCCGACGCCGAGCGGGCCGGGGTGGGCCGCAAGGACCTCACCCCGTACCTGCTGGGCCGCATCAACGAGCTGACCGGAGGGCGCAGCCTCACCGCGAACATCGCCCTCGTCCGCAACAACGCCGCCCTCGCAGCCCGGGTCGCCGTGGCGCTCGCGCAGGGAATCGACCTCGGGGGAGACCGATGAGTTCCACGACCACGCCCACCACCACGCCCACGACCGGGCGGGCGCCGCGCCTGCTGGTGCTCGAGGGCGCCCTGCGCGAGAACGGTGGCCTGCGGGTCACCCACGGCCTGGTGCGGCAGTGGACCGCCGACGGGACGTCGGCCATGCTGCTCGTGCTGGAGAACGTGGCCCCGGACGCGCCGATGTTCGCGCCGGCGCCCGGCGTGCCGTGGACGTTCGCCAGTACCCGGGTGCGCCGGTTCCGGGTGGCGCTGCCCTTCGTGCTCGCCGGACTGGTGCGGTTCTGCCGCCGCGCGGACATCGTCGTCTCGGGCAGCGAGGTCGGCTGGCAGCTGCTGCTCGGCCGGGTCGTCACCTGGGCGCTGCGCCGGCCGTTCGTCACGCTGGTCCAGGCCCCGCTCAACCAGGCCATCGACAGCTGGCAGCCGGCGCGGCTGCGCCCGCTGCTGCGCCTCGTCCACCGGCACGTCGACCAGGCGATCTGCGTGTCGCCCGGCCTGGTGGCACAGGTCGTGGCCAACGGGCTCCCCGCGGACCGGGTGTCCGTCGTCCCGGTCGGGATCGACGTGGACGACGTCGTCCGTCACGCCGTCGCCGCGCCGGCCTCCCCGGCCACGACCTCGGCGGTCTCCCCGGCCGCGGGCGACGCGCCGGCGCTGCCGGTCCTGTTCGGCATGGGCCGCCTCCACGCGGCCAAGGGCTTCGACCTGCTGCTCCAGGCCAGCGCCAAGCTGCGGGCCGAGGGCGTCGAGCACCGCGTCCTGATCGTGGGGGAGGGGCCCGACCGCGACCTGCTCGAGCGGCGCATCCGGGACCTGGGCCTGTCGGACGTCGTCGAGCTGCCGGGCTTCGTCGGGCAGCCGCAGCCGCTCCTGGCCGCCGCCGACGTGTTCGTGCTGCCGTCGCGGCACGAGGGGAACGGCAGCCTGGTGCTCCTGGAGGCGCTCGCCCAGGGCAAGCCGATCATCGCCGCCGACTGCGAGACCGGCCCGCGCGAGCTGCTCAAGGACGGCGAGCTGGGCGACCTGGTGCCGCCGGAGGACCCGGACGCGCTCGCCGCCGCCCTCGCCCGGCACCTGGGCGACCCCGGCCCGCTGCTGGCCAAGGCGGCCGGCGGCCCCGCCCGGGCCCGGGACTTCGACCAGACCGCGACGGCCCGCGCCCTGCTGGCGCACCTCCTGCGCACGGTGCCCCACGCGACGAGCTGACGTTCGGGGGCGTGGCGTTCCCTGGGCGGAACGTCCGGCTCGCGTAACCTGCGAACCATGGCGACCCGTACGTCTTCCCCCGGCGGGCGCGTGCGGAACCCGGTGACGGGTTCGGGGCGCGCCACCGCGCGCGGTTCCGGCACCTCGGGCCGCTCCGGTCGGGCCCCGGCCCGCCCGGCCACCACGCGCGGCGGGCGGACCGGCCCGAACACGCGGCACGCGCGCCCGACCGGGCTGCCGCTCCCGCTGCCCCTGCGGGCGCTGCGCGGCCTATGGATGGGCACGGCCCACCTGATGGGCGGCACCGCGCGGCGGATCGGCGAGGGGGCGCGCGAGCTCGACCCGGCGCACCGCCGCGACGGCCTCGGCCTGTTCCTCATCGCCCTGTCCATCGTGGTGGCCGCCCGTGAGTGGTGGCAGCTGCCGGGCCGGGTGGGCGTGGCCATCCACGTCGTCGTCGCCGGCACGTTCGGCCGGGTCGGGCTCGTGCTCCCACTCGTGCTGCTGGGCCTGGGCACCCGCCTGTTGCGCCACCCCGACCGCGTCCGCGAGACGAACCGGGTCGTCATCGGGCTGTCCGCCATGGGCGTCGCGGCGACCGGCCTGGTCCACCTGGCGTCCGGCATGCCCAGCCCGGGCGACGGCGCGCCCCGGATGCAGGCCGCGGGCGGCATGATCGGCTACCTCGCGTCGTCCCCGCTGGAGAGCGCGGTGACGGCCTGGGCCACCGTGCCCATCCTGTCGCTGGCCGCCTTCTTCGGCCTGCTGGTGATCACGGCGACCCCAGTCCACGCGATCGGCGACCGGCTCCGCGAGCTGCACGACGCCCTCACCGGGATGCGCGACGAGCACCCGGACGACGGCGAGCCGGTCTCCGCGGGGGCCGCCGCCCTGCGACGCCGGATGCGCCGGCGCAAGGAGGGCGACCCCGACGACCTCGACGGTCCGCTCACCGGCGACGAGGCGTACGAGCAGGCCGTCGTCACCGACCCGCCCGGCGGCGGCCGGCGCCTGCGCCCGGGGGAGAAGCGGCCCGTGGCGACCGCCGGGGACGCCGCGGGCCCGGTGGCCTCCGGGTCGACGTCCGGACTGGCGTCCGGCGGGATCGCCGCCGGGGCGACGCCGGCCGCGTCGTCGTCTGGCGCCTCGTCGTCCGGTCCCTCGGCCTCGGGCCCGTCGACGGCGGCAGCAGGGACGTCGACGCCCGGGGCGATCGCCCGGCCCGGTGCCGCGCCCGGTGCGCCCGGTGCCGACGACGCCGCCGCACGGATCACGGCGGGGCTCGCCCGGCCGCCGCTCGAGGCCCCGCCGACCGCGCAGCTGCCGCCGCGGGCCGAGCAGCTCATGCTCTCCGGGGACGTCACGTACCACCTGCCGCCGTCCGACATCCTGGCGCCCGGCACGTCGCCCAAGAGCCGGACCGCCGCCAACGACAAGATCATGGAGGCGCTCACCACCGTCCTGGACCAGTTCGACATCGACGCCCAGGTCACCGGCTTCATGCGGGGGCCGACGGTCACCCGCTACGAGGTCGAGGTCGGGCGCGGCGTCAAGGTCGAGCGGGTGACGGCGCTGTCGAAGAACATCGCCTACGCGGTGGCCAGCGCCGACGTCCGGATCCTGTCGCCGATCCCCGGCAAGTCGGCGATCGGCATCGAGATCCCCAACCTCGACCGCGAGATCGTCAGCCTCGGCGACGTGCTGCGCAGCGACAAGGCGCGGACGTCGGAACACCCGATGATCATGGGTGTCGGCAAGGACGTCGAGGGCGCGTACGTCATCGCCAACCTGGCGAAGACGCCCCACCTGCTGGTCGCGGGGGCGACCGGGGCCGGCAAGTCGAGCTTCGTGAACTCCATGATCACGTCCATCCTGATGCGGTCCACGCCGGACGAGGTGCGGATGGTCCTGGTCGACCCCAAGCGGGTGGAGCTGACGGCGTACGAGGGCATCCCGCACCTCATCACCCCGATCATCACCAGCCCGAAGAAGGCCGCCGAGGCGCTGCAGTGGGTCGTCAAAGAGATGGACATGCGTTACGACGACCTCGCCGCCTTCGGGTTCAAGCACATCGACGACTTCAACAAGGCCGTGCGCGCCGGCAGCGTCACGCCGCCGCCGGGCAGCCAGCGCCGCCTGACGCCGTACCCGTACCTGCTGGTCATCGTGGACGAGCTCGCCGACCTGATGATGGTCGCCCCCCGGGACGTCGAGGACTCCATCGTCCGGATCACGCAGCTCGCCCGGGCCGCGGGCATCCACCTGGTCCTGGCGACGCAGCGGCCCAGCGTCGACGTCGTCACGGGTCTGATCAAGGCGAACGTGCCCAGCCGGATGGCCTTCGCGACGTCGTCCGTCACCGACTCGCGGGTCGTCCTGGACCAGCCGGGCGCCGAGAAGCTCATCGGCCAGGGCGACGGGCTCTTCCTGCCGATGGGCCAGAGCAAGCCGATGCGGGTCCAGGGGGCCTGGGTCACCGAGTCCGAGATCCATGAGGTGGTGGCCCACGTCAAGGGCCAGCTGTCGGCCACCTACCGGGACGACGTCGCGGCGGTCGTCGTCAAGAAGCAGGTCGACGACGACATCGGTGATGACCTGGAGCTCCTGCTCCAGGCGGCCGAACTCGTCGTCACCACGCAGTTCGGCTCCACCTCCATGCTCCAGCGCAAGCTCCGGGTCGGCTTCGCCAAGGCCGGCCGGTTGATGGACCTGCTGGAGAGCCGCGGGGTCGTCGGGCCCAGCGAGGGCAGCAAAGCCCGGGACGTGCTGGTGAAACCTGACGACCTACCGGGCACACTGGCCCTGATGCGGGGCGAGGAGCCGCCGGACCTCTCCGGCGGCGACGGACCTGACCTGCCCGACGACGACGCCGGGCGGATCGAGGACCTGTGGGAACCGGGACGTGACGATGACTGAGGTTCCGTGGCCACCGGCCGACTCCGCGGATCAGGGGACGACGGAGGTGGTGGTCGTGCACGAATCGAGCGAGGCGGCTCACGACGAGCAGCCGGTGGAGCGCCCGCTCCTCGACCTGCTCGTCTGGGACGCGCCCAACATCGACATGACGCTGTCCAACGTCATCGGGGGCCGGCCCACGCCCGCCTCCCGGCCGAGGTTCGACGCCGTCGCCCGCTGGCTGCTGGCCGGCGCCACCGACCATGACGTCGAGGGCTGCGTCTTCGCCAACGTGCCGCCCGGCGGCGCGGTGTCGATGCGCGGCTGGATCGAGGCGATCCGCTCCTTCGGCTACGCCGTGTTCGCCCGGCCGAAGCTGGGCCCGGACGACGACGTCGACGCCGACATGCTCGCCCACATCGCGCTGCGGCAGCAGACCCACCAGCTGCGCCGGGTCGTGGTGGCCAGCGGTGACGGCCGCAACTTCCTGGAGCCGCTGGAGAAGCTCGCCCGGGACGGGATCGACATCGTCGTCCTGTCGTTCGCCGAGGTCGCCGGGTACGCGCAGGAGTCCGACGCGCTCACCTTCCTCGACCTCGAGGACGTCCCCGGCGCCTTCACCCAACCGCTGCCGCGCGTCCGGCTCGACAACCTGCCCGTCGGTGGCGCCTGGCTGCCGCCCACCCGCCCGATGCGCGCCCTGCTCGAGGAGGCCCACGACTGACGGCCGCCCGGTTCGGCGGGTGTGCACATCTTTCAGTGTTTTCGTCACATCGACTGATGATGTGCTGCAGTTCGATGCCTTGAGGCACTAATGTCCGCGAGCGACGCCCTCGCTCGACGGATGGAGCCCCTGGTGCCCCTGCCCTCCCGACGCCTCACCGGTCGGTCGCTGACCGGTCGATCCCGGCCCACCTCCCGGGTGCGTGCCCGTAGCACCTGGGCGGTCGCCGCCGCCGGTGGTCTCGGACTCGCGCTGGTGGGTCTGACCGCGGCGCCGTCCGTGGTCGCCGCCACCACCTCCACCGCCGTGGCGGGCGACCTGGCGGTCGGCGCCGACTTCGTGGTGGTCGCCACGGACGTCGCGTCGCTCGCCGCCGCCCGGACGGCGGTGCAGGCCGCGGGGGGCACGGTCACCGGCGAGGACACCGAGCTCGGGGTGCTGACGGCGACGTCGGCGCGCGCCGACTTCGCGGCGAAGGCCGACGCCAGCACGGCCGTCTACGGGGTGGCCGCCAACCGCAAGGTGGGAGCCGCGCCCAAGGTCGACCACCAGCGGGCGGACGGCCGGGACGGCGCCCCCGGATCCCGGACGGCCCACCCGAAGCCGGTGCCGAAGGCCGAGCCGTTCGCCGCCGCCCAGTGGGACATGGCCGCCATCGGTGCCACGACCACCGGTTCCTACGCCAAGCAGCAGGCAAGCCACGCCGTCCTCGTCGGGATCATGGACACCGGGGTCGACGGCAAGCACCCCGACATCGCGCCGAACTTCAATGCCGCGCTGAGCCGCAACTTCGTGACGGACATGCCCGACATCGACGGGCCGTGCGAGTACGCCTCCTGCGTCGATCCCGCCGACGAGGACGACAACGAGCACGGCACGCACGTCGCCGGAACCATCGGTTCCCCGATCAACGGCATCGGGATCGCCGGTGTCGCGCCCAAGGTGTCGCTGGTCAACATCCGCGCCGGTCAGGACGCCGGCTACTTCTTCCTCACCCCGATGATCAAGGCCTTGCGGTACGCCGGTGACGTGGGGATCGACGTCGTCAACATGAGCTTCTACGTCGACCCCTGGCTCTACAACTGCACCGCGAACCCGGCGGACAGCCCGGCGGCGCAGGCGGAGCAGCGGGCGATCATCGAGGCGACCCAGCGCGCCCTGTCGTACGCCCACCGCAAGAACGTGACGCTCGTGTCCGCCCTGGGCAATGAGCACACCGACCTGGGCAAGCCTGGCCTGGACGCCACCAGCCCCGATTACCCGGACGGCGCCTTCTACAACCGCACGATCGACAACTCCACCTGCCTCAACCTGCCCACCGAGGGGCAGCACGTGATCGGCGTGGCCTCGGTCGGCCCGAGCGGCAAGAAGGCCGACTACTCCAACTACGGCCTGGAGCAGAACGACGTCTCCGCCCCCGGCGGCTGGTTCCGCGACTACGTGGGCACGGACAAGTTCCGGACGCCGCAGAACGAGATCCTCGCCCCGATGCCGCACAACCTCGTCGTCGGCACCGACCTGATCGACCCGACGACGGGTGAGTCCGTGGACCCGTTCGTGCTGTCCTCGTGCACGGCGCCGGGCCCGCAGAACTGCGCCTACTGGCAGTACCTGCAGGGCACCTCGATGGCCTCCCCGCACGCGGCCGGGGTCGCCGCGCTCATCGTGGCCGAGTACGGCCACCGCGACCGGAGCGGGCTGACGCTCGACCCGGACGTGGTGGAGCGGATCCTCAGGCGGACCGCGACCGACGTCGCCTGCCCCGCGCCGGTGATCTCCTACGTCGCGGAGGGCCGGGACGCCGGGTTCGACGCCCCTTGTGTCGGCGGGGCCGGTCGCAACTCGATCTACGGTGACGGGGTGATCAGCGCCGCCCGGGCCGTGGGGGCCCGGGCCTGACCCAGCGGTGCCGCTCCGGACGCCCTCACCCGAGCCGGGTGGGGGCGTCCGGCGCGTGCGGCGCCCGTTCGGCGGGCGCGGGCCAGCACTTCGTCACCGCGGCTAGGCTTCGGGGATGGCACCGGCTCAGCGCGACCCCGAGGTGGCGCCCGCGCGCACCGTGGCCCTGGTGACCCTCGGGTGCGCACGCAACGACGTGGACTCCGAGGAGCTGGCCGGGCGGCTGCATGCCGCGGGGTGGCAACTGGTGGACGACGCGGCGGACGCGGACGTCGCGGTCGTCAACACCTGCGGGTTCGTGCAGCAGGCCAAGAAGGACTCGATCGACGCCCTGCTGGAGGCCGCCGACCTGCGCGACGACGCCACCGCCCGGACGCGGGCGGTGGTCGCCGTCGGGTGCCTGGCCGAGCGGTACGGCACCCAACTGGCGGCGGAACTGCCGGAGGCGGACGCCGTCCTCGGGTTCGACTCCTACGCCGGCCTGGCCGGCCATCTGGACGCCGTCCTGCACGGCGAGCGGCCGGCGTCGCACGTCCCGCGGGACCGCCGCGAGCTGCTGCCGCTGGCGCCGGCCGCGCGGGCGGCGGCCCGGGCCGAGGTGGTGGCGGCCTCCGCCGGGGGGCCCGCTGAAGTCCATGATCACGCTGAAGTGCATGATCACGGCGAGGTTCGAGGGCGGCCGGCGTCGGGGCCGCCCGTCGTGCGCCGGCGGCTGGGGTCGGCGCCGTGGGCGCCGCTGAAGCTGGCCAGCGGCTGCGACCGGCGATGCACGTTCTGCGCGATCCCGGCGTTCCGCGGGTCGTTCGTGTCGCGCCGGCCGACCGAGGTGCTGGCCGAGGCGGCCTGGTTGGCGGGCGAGGGCGTGCGGGAGGCCTTCCTGGTCAGCGAGAACTCCACCTCGTACGGCAAGGACCTCGGTGACCTGCGACTGCTCGAGACGCTGCTGCCGCAGCTGGCGGCCGTGCCCGGGCTGGACCGGGTGCGGGTGTCGTACCTGCAGCCGGCCGAGGTGCGGCCCGGACTGCTCGAGGTGATCGGCGCGACGCCGGGCGTGGTCCCCTACTTCGACCTGTCGTTCCAGCACGCCTCGCCCACAGTGTTGCGGCGGATGCGCCGCTTCGGCGGGACGGACGAGTTCCTCACGCTCATCGAGAAGATCCGGTCGATCGCACCGGCAGCCGGGATCCGGTCCAACGTCATCGTCGGCTTCCCGGGGGAGACGGAGGCGGACCTCGAGGAGCTCGAGCGCTTCCTGACCGCAGCGATGCTCGACGTCGTCGGCGTCTTCGGGTACTCCGACGAGGACGGCACCGAGGCGACCGGGCTGGACGGCAAGCTCGACCCGGACCACGTCGCCGAGCGCGCCGCGCGGGTCGGTGCGCTGGCCGAGGAGCTGACCGCGCAGCGTGCCCTGGACCGGGTGGGCGAGGTCGTCGACGTCCTCGTGGAGGAGATCGACGACGATCCCGATGAGGACCTGTCCGACCTGGCGCCCGACGCCCCGACCAACTCGAACGGGCCGGCCGTGGCGTTCGGCCGGGCCGCGCACCAGGGTCCGGAGGTGGACGGCCTGGTCCTGCTGCCCGCCCACGGCCCGGACGGCGCCCTGCTCGCCGTGGGCGACCTGGTGCGCGCGCGGGTCGTCGAGTCCCGCGGCGTCGATCTCGTCGCGGTGGCGGAGCCGGCGGGGTGAGCGGGATGGAGCACCCGGTGGACCCGCTGGCCATGCCGGCCGTTCCGCGCGTCAGCGTGTGGAACGTGGCGAACGCGCTCACCGCCCTCCGGATCGTGCTCGTGCCGCTGTTCGGCTGGCTGCTGCTCGCGGGGGACGGGCGCAGCCCGTGGCGCTGGGCGGCCGCCGCCGCGTTCGCGCTGGCCGTCGCCACGGACCGGTTCGACGGCGAGATCGCCCGCCGCTGGCAACTCGTCACCGACGTCGGGAAGATCGCCGACCCGATCGCCGACAAGGCGCTCATCGGGACGGCGCTGGTCTGCCTGTCGGTCATGGACGAGCTGACTTGGTGGGTGACCCTGGTCGTCCTCGTGCGGGAGGCGGCGATCACGGCGCTGCGGTTCGTGGTGATCCGCCGGGTCGTGCTGCCCGCCGGCCGGGGCGGGAAGGCCAAGACGGCGCTCCAGTCGCTCGCGATCACGCTGTACCTGCTGCCGCTTCCGCACGGCTGGCACCCGGTGGCGGCCACCGTCATGGCCGCCGCTGTCCTGCTCACGGTGGTGTCCGGGGCCGACTACGTGATCAGTATCGTGCGGGTGATGCGCCGGCCGGGGCCCGCCACGTGACGTCCGGGTACGCCCGCGAGGGCGTTCCGCGGGACGGGCTCGCGGGGGAGGTGCTGACGCGGCTGACGGCTGCCGGGCAGACGCTGGCGGTGGCCGAGTCGCTGACGGGCGGCCTGCTGGCGGCGCGGCTGGTCGACGTCCCGGGGGCGTCCGCCGTCCTGCGCGGTGGCGTGGTGGCCTACGCGACCGACCTCAAGCACACCCTTCTGGGGGTCAGCGCGGACCTGCTCGCGCGCGTCGGGGCGGTGCACCCGGAGGTGGCCGAGCAGATGGCGGCCGGCGTCCGGCACCGGCTCGGCGCGACGTGGGGCCTGTCCACGACGGGGGTCGCGGGTCCCGACCCGCAGGACGGCCAGGCCCCCGGGACGGTCTTCCTGGGGCTCGCCGGACCCGACGGCGTGCGCAGCGTGGGCCTGCGGCTGGACGGCGACCGGGCGCAGGTCCGGGCGGCGACCGTAGACGCGGCCCTGACCCTTCTGCTGGGATAGCGGCGAAGGAACGGTGATGTGCCGAATGTTCTGCTCTTGGCGGAAGGGGCTGTCGCCCCGGCCCGGTGGCGGAACACCATGGGGCATCCAGAGGTTCCCCTGGTGTGATTCACGACGCGCCTGCGGAGCGGGCGAGGGTTCACCAGGGTAGCGTTGGGGCATCGGAGCCCACGGGGCGCCGGCCGTACGTCGGGCCGGTCCAGCCGGTCAGGAGAGTGGTGGGCAGGCTTCAGGTCCCGGCGGTCGGCGCCGAGACAGGCATGACGCAGGTGAAGGCGAAGGGAGGGCGGGCCGTGGTGCTCTTGCGACAGGAGATCGGTGACGTGCTCCGTCACGCCCGCCGCCAACAAGGCCGGACGCTCCGCGAGGTGTCGTCGGTGGCCCGGGTGTCCCTGGGTTACCTCAGTGAGGTCGAGCGCGGGCAGAAGGAGGCCTCCAGCGAGCTGCTGGCGTCCATCTGCGGGGCGCTCGAGGTGCCGCTGTCGTCCGTCCTGCACGAAGTGAGCCAGCGCGTGGCCGCCGCCGAGACGCCGATCGGCTCGGTGCACGTCCCCGACATCGTTCCCGACGACCTCGCCGAGGACGTCGCGCTGCGCGCGGCCGGCCTGGTCAGCGCGGCCTGAGCGGTTCAGCTCCTCGGCCCGGCGCCTCCTGGTCCCCGTCGACATCGAAGGGGCCGAGCCCTCGCCTCCGACCGCTCGCGCGGATCCGGAGGGAGGGATCGGCCCCTTCGTCGACAGTCCTGCTGTCAGCCCAGCCGTTCGGCCAACCGGCTGGCGTGCGCGGCGCGCTTCTCCTCGAAGCGGGCGGCCTTGGAGTCCAGCCCGGCCATGAAGCCGGCGAGCTTCTCGCGCGCCTGCTCCGCCTCGGGCGACAACCCCTCGAGCTCGAAGAGGCGCCAGAACTTCAGGACCGGCATCAGCACCTCGTCGTGGTGGATGCGCAGGTCGTAGATGCCCGCCATGGCGATGCTCAGCGACCGGCGGGCGAACCCGTCGATGCCCGAGCCCGGCATCTGGAACCCCTCGACGATGTCCCACACGGCCTGCACCGTCTGGTCCGGCGCGATCTCCAGGGCCGCCTTGACCATGTTGCGGTAGAAGATCATGTGTAGGTTCTCGTCCGCCGCGATCCGGGCCAGCAGCTGGTCGCAGAGCGGGTCGGAGGTGTACCGGCCGGTGTTCCGGTGCGAGATCCGGGTCGCCAGCTCCTGGAACGAGACGTAGGCGACCGTGTGCAGCATGTCCAGCTCGTGGGAGGTGTTGAACCCGTTCGTCATGTGGACCATGCGCTCGCGCTCCAGCGCGACCGGGTCCACCGAGCGGGTCGTCAGCAGGTAGTCGCGCAGGGCGATCCCGTGGCGACCCTCCTCGGCGGTCCACCGGCCGATCCAGGTGCCCCAGGCGCCGTCCGCCCCGAAGGAGTTGTAGATCTCCCGGTGGTAGCTGGGCAGGTTGTCCTCGGTGAGGAGGTTGACGACGAGCGCCGTGCGGGCCGTGGGGCTCATCCGGGACTGCTCCGGGTCCCAGGCGGTGCCGCCCAGGGGGCCGTCGAAGTCGGTGCCCTGGCTCCAGGGCACGAACTCGTGCGGCATCCATTCCTTGGCGGCGGCCAGGTGGCGGTCGAGTTCCTTGGCTACGACCGGTTCGAGCTCGGAGATCAGCTGAAGTTGGGTCAGACCGGCCACGGGGCCTCCTCGGGTGGTCGAGCGGGCAGCAGGTTACGCAACCGTAGCTTGTGCCGGGCCGGACCGCCTCAGCGCCCATATCGCGGACGACCGCCCGGCGCCCGGGACGTCGGTCCCGGACCGCGGGATGCGGGGCCCGGAGCGCGGGCCGTCGGTCCCGGCGCGCGGGCCGCTCCCAGCGGGGCCTGCCGCCTGCCGTCGTCCGTGGGGGTCGGGCCGGGCTGGCAGCGGGGGCAGTAGAACGCCGTCCGCTCCTGGGGCGGCTCGCCGATCGGCGCCACCCGGATCGTCGTGCCGCAGCGGCGGCACGGCCGCCCGGACCGGGAGTGCACGTACTGCTGGCGGCCCGGGCGCAGGTCACCGGTGGTCGACTGGACCGCGCGGTCCCGGTTGGCGGTCAGCAGGCGGTGGACCAGGGCGACGAGCGCGTCCAGGTCGCCGGCGCCGCGCACCGCCGTCCACGGGGACACCCCGCGCAGGAACAGGCACTCGGCCATGAAGAAGGTGCCCACCCCGGCGAGGACCCGCTGGTCCAGCAGGGCGGCACCGACCGGGCGGTCGGGGGCCGCGGCGAGCCGGCGGCCGGCCTCGGCCGCGTCCCAGCCAGGACCGAGGACGTCGGGCCCGAGGTGCCCCACCAGACCGCTCTCGGCGTCCGTGGGGACCAGGTCGAGCATCCCGAGCTCGTGACCGACGGCGGTCCAGGCCTCGTTCGCCAGGACCGCCCTCACCCCGTTCTCCGGACGACGGCGCGCCCAGGTCTCGCCGGTGCGGTGCACGTGCCACGACCCGTCCATCCGCAGGTGGCTGTGCAGGGTGAGGCCGCCCTCGACCCGGGTGAGCAGGTGCTTCCCGGCGGCGACGACCTCGAGGACCTCGCGGCCGGTGAGGTCGGTGGTGGCCAGGGACGGCCAGCGCAGGTCGCACAGGGTGAGCGTGCGCCCGGCCAGCGCGGCGTGCAGGCGCTGGGCGGTCCGCCAGACGACGTCACCCTCGGGCATGGGACCACTCTGCCCTGGGCCGTCCCCTCCGTCGCGCCGGAAGCCGGGCTCCGCCGGCCGCTGCGCTACTGCTGCGACGCCGGGGCGGGGCCGCAGCCGTCCGCCACCCATCGGCCGAGGGTGTCGGCGGCCGAGGCGACCGCCGGGTCGGCGAGGTACTTGAACGACAGGACGACGACGCTGGTGCGGTCGTAACCGTGGCGCGCCAGGTCCGACGCGAGCCCCGACCAGGCCCGGTCCAGGGCACCCACGGCCCCCGTCAGGGCCTGCGGGGTGGCCTTGCGCAGCTCGGTCATCCCGGTCAGCGCCGACTCGACGAGGGCCCGCGCCTGCGGGGCCGCGTCGCCGCTGCCCGTCGCGAGGGCGCGCAACGCCGAGGCGCCGTGCTCCCCGACCGCCGACAGCGCCGAACCCGCCACTCGGCAGAAGCCGTCGCTCCCGCGCCGGGCGGCCGCGTCGCCGCCCGTCGAGGCGCTGCCGGTGGGGACGCCACTGGTCAGGTCGCTCCCGGTCGATGCCGCCGCGTCGCTCGGCGTCGTGCCGGCGGCCCCGGTGGGCGAGGGCGGGGGAACCGTTCCCGGCCACGGGGTGTCGGCCGGCAGCGAGGTGGGGGACTGCGCCGGTGCGGTCGGCGGCAGCGCGAAGCCGGCCGGTGTCGTGCCGGTTCCGCTCGGGGGCGCCACGATCCACAGGGCGAGGACGGCGGTGACCGCGGCGGCCAGGACGACGAGCAGGGGCAGGGCGCGCCGGCCACGACCACGCCCGGCGCCGACCAACGGTGCCGGGACGCTCGCCGGATCGGGTGGGGGCGGCGTCGCCGGCGGCTCGTACGTCAGGGTCGGCGGCGGGTGCGGCCCGGGAGAGGGCGGCGGCTCGGGGGATGGCGGCAGCTCGGGGGATCGCGGCAGTTCTGGGGATGGCGGCAGCTCAGCGGTCGATGGCGGCAGCTCAGCGGCCGTCGATTCGGAGGTTGGTGGTCCGGATGCCGGGCCTGGCACTGACGACATGATGCTTCCCCTCCGGATCCCCGTCCTGCTGCCTCCTAGTGTGCAATGTCCGGCACGTGGTTGCTTGTCCGTTTGCGCGTCGGCTCGTACGTCACGTCGTGCGCGTCAGGTGGGCCGGTAGATCGCGCGGCAGGGTCGCGCGGTGTCTCGGGCGTCGGGGCGCGTGATGGGTCGGGCGTCAGGCCGCGTGATGGGTCGGGCGTCAGGCCCGGATGCGCAGGCCCTTCGGCGTGGCGTGGAAGCCGGCCGCGGCCAGCGCCGTCGCCAGCGGGTGGTCCGCGCGCAGCACGCCCTCGCCGTCCGCGCGCTCGACCGTGAGCCGCCCCAGCGCGCCCTCCCGCACGGCGAGGGCCAGGGCGTCGGCGGCCGACTGCAACGGCTCGGGGTCCTCGGTCCAGGAGAGCAGCGACCGGCCGCCCCGCTCGACGTACAGGACCAGCACGCCGTCGACCAGCACCACCAGCGCCCCCGCCTTGCGCCCCGGCTTGTGACCGGCGGTCGCCGGATCGGGGCGGGCCGGCCAGGGCAGGGCGGCGCCGTAGGCGTTGGCAGGGTCGGCCGCGGCGAGCACCACCGTCGGTCGGCCGGACGACCGCGCCGCTTCGAACGGGTCGGCACCGACCGGACGGGACAGCGCGCGGAGCCGGTCGACGGCACCCGTGGTGCCGAACTGGGCGGCGCCGAGACCTTCGACGAAGTACCCGCGGCGCACCCTGCCGGCGTCCTCGAAGGCGGCCAGCAGCCGGTACACGGCCGCGAAGCCGCCCGTCACCCGCTCGGCGACGACCGCGCCCCGGGTGAGCACCCCGTGCCGTTCCAGCAGGATCTCGGCGAGGGCGTGGCCGCGGACCGTCCCGTCTGGGTCCCGGCCCGGGAGCAGGGCCCAGCGGCCGGCGGCCGTGGGCGGCCCCGACCGGGCGGGCAGCCCCGGCCGGACGCCGGCGGCCGCCCGGGCCGCGCGCAGCCCGGCATACCGGCCGCCGCCGTACCGGGCCCGGGGCGCGGCCGCGCGCGTGCGGTGCGTCGTCCGACCGCCGCCCAGCCTGCTGCGGAGGGGTGCGAGGGTGTCGTTGGTGACCAGCCCGGCCCAGACGAGCTCCCACAGCGTCTGCACCAGGGCCTGGTCATCGGTGGAGGCGACCGAGTCGGACAGCGAGCGGAAGAAGTAGGCGCCGCCGCCGGCCAGCGCGTCGAGGACGGCCCGGTGGCGCTCGTCAGGGAGGAATTCGGCGTCGGGCTCGGGCAGGGTGACCGGCGCCAGGTCGGCCGGGTGCAGCGCCACCCAGCCGTCGTCGCCGGGCAGGGCGCCGTGACCGGACCAGATCACCTCGCCCGCCGCCGTCAGCTCGTCGAGGAGGGCGGGGGAGTAGCCCGGGACGCGCGAGGGCAGGACCAGGGTCTCCAGCGCGCTCGCGGGCAGGACCGCGCCGGCCAGCTGCTCGATCGCCCGCAGGACGCCCTCCGGCCCGCGCACCGCCGCCCCGACGCCCTGCCACTCCGGCAGGAACCGGGCCAGGTCGGTGGCGGCCACCGGCTCGACCTCGGCGCGCAGCGCTGCCAGCGAGCGGCGGCGCAGCGTGCGCAGGACCTCGGCGTCGCAGAACTCGGTGCCCTGACCGCCGCCCAGCTCGATCGGGCGCAGCTCGCCCTGCACGAGGCGACCGGTGCCGACCAGCCGGCGCAGCCCCTCGACGACGACGGCCACGCCGAGCCCGAACCGGTGCGCGACCTCGGCCGCGGTGAACGGGCCGCGGGTGCGGGCGTGCCGGGAGAGCAGGTCGGCGAGCGGGTCGTCGACGGGCTCGGTGAACGCCTCCGCGACCCCGACCGGCAGCGGGGTGCCCAGCGCGTCCCGCAGGCGCCCGGCGTCCTCGACGGTCGCCCAGCGCTCCTCCCCGGCGATGCGCACCCGGATGACGCGCCGGGTCGCCTCGAGCTCGACCAGCCATGACCCGGCGGTCCCGACCGCGACCGAGCCCCCCGCCGGGTCGTCGGTGTCGGCCTCAGGAGCAGGAGCCGGAGCCGTCCGGGAGGACGGGTCGGTGCAGCGCGCCGCGACCTCCGCCGTCGTCAGCGGCCCGAGCAGGCGCAGCAGGTCGGCGGCGCCCTCCAGGCCGGGCAGCCGGCGCTCCGGCGCCAGCCGCTGCAGCTGCGCCTCGGTGGCCGCGACCGCGGCCGGGTCGAGGAGGTCGCGCAGGGCTGCGCCCTCGCCGCGGCCGAGCAGCTCGGCGAGGAGCGCGGGGTCGAGCGAGAGCGCCGCCGCCCGGCGCTCGGCGAGCGGGGAGTCGCCCTCGTACAGGAACTGGGCCACGTACCCGAACAGCAGGCTGCGGGCGAACGGGGACGGCGTCGTGGTGTCGACCTCGACCACGCGCACCCGGCGGGCCGCTAGGTCGCGCATGAGCGCCGTCAGCCCGGGCACGTCGAAGACGTCCTGGAGGCACTCGCGGAGCGTCTCCAGCACGATCGGGAAGCTGCCGAACCGGGACGCGACCTGCAACAACTGCGCGGCCCGCTGGCGTTGCTGCCACAGCGGCTGGCGCTGCCCGGGCCGGCGTCGCGGCAGCAGGAGCGCCCGGCCCGCGCACTCGCGGAACCGGGAGGCGAACAGCGCGGAGCCACCCAGCTGGGCGGTGACGACGTCCTCGACGTCCTCGGCGTCGAGGGTGATCAGATCGGTGACGTCGGGTGCCCGGCCGTCCTCCGTCTCGACGTCGGGCAGGCGCAGGACCAGGCCGTCATTGCCGTGCATGGCCTGGACGTCGACGCCGAACCGCTCCCGGAAGCGCGCCGCCACGGCGAGCGCCCACGGCGCGTGCACCTGGCCGCCGAAGGGGGAGTGCACGACGACGCGCCAGTCACCGAGCTCGTCGCGGAAGCGTTCGACGACGATCGTCCGGTCGTCGGGGACGTGGCGGGTCGCCTCGCGCTGGTCGCGCAGGTAGGCCAGCAGGTTGTCGGCGGCCCACTCGTCGAGGCCGGCCGACACGGCGCGGGCGTGCGCGGCGTCGTCCGGCAGGTGGCTCAGCTCGCGCACGAACGCCCCGACGGCCCGGCCCAGCTCCGCCGGGCGGCCGAGGGCGTCGCCGTGCCAGAAGGGCAGGCGCCCGGGCTGACCCGGGGCGGGACTCACGAGCACCTGGTCGTGCGTGATCTCCTCGATGCGCCACGACGACGACCCGAGGGTGAAGACGTCGCCCACGCGGGACTCGTAGACCATCTCCTCGTCGAGCTCGCCGACCCGCCGGCCGGCGCCGCCGCGGTGCTCCTGGGCGCCGGCGAGGAACACCCCGAACAGCCCACGGACGGGGATGGTGCCCCCCGACGTCACCGCCAGCCGCTGCGCGCCGGGCCGGCCGGTCAGGGTGCCGGTGAGCCGGTCCCAGACGATGCGGGGGCGCAGCTCGGCGAACTCGTCGCTGGGGTAGCGGC
>Ga0302323_100001621_pt1 | contig 18314 bp, 14 predicted proteins | sample Fen_T0_3_FD_201950 | JGI IMG/M metagenome (GOLD analysis project Ga0302323, IMG submission 201950) | Peat permafrost microbial communities from Stordalen Mire near Abisko, Sweden - Fen_T0_3 | ecosystem: Environmental > Terrestrial > Soil > Wetlands > Permafrost | place: Sweden: Abisko... | reverse complement strand
CGCTAACGTCGTCGCCGACATTCGATTTGCCACCGCAGATTTCGGTCAAGGCGAGGTACCAAAGCCGACCGGTCTTCTGGTCATCAACCCGCCCTATGGCCACCGCTTGGGCGACAAGGGTCAGGCCTACCGTCTCGGGCGCGGCCTTGGCCAGACCTTGTTGGCGCACTACCCTGGCTGGCGGGCCGGCATCTTGTGCCCCGACCCGACCTTTGTCGCCGCGGTGGCGGCGGGGGCGCGGCGACCACCGGCCAAGACCCACGTGCTTCGTAATGGCGGCCTTCGCGTCCACCTAGCGCTCTGGCTTTTGTAGACCCAGGCGCTTCACCAAACGGTGAAAGTTACCGCGATCCATCCCTAGGGCACGGGCCGCCGCGGCCAGGTTGTCTTGATGCTGGACCAGGACTTGCTGCACGATCTCGCGCCGGTGGGCTTGAGCGGACTCCTTCAGCGTGCGGTGTCGCGTTTGCTCGCTCGGTCCCGGTTGCACCTTTGCCGCGTAGGCATCGCCCTGCTCCAGCGCGACCTTGCCGATGTCGGTTTCCAGGTCGCGCGCGGACAGTACGATGGCTTCCCCGCGCGGCACCACCCCTGTTCGTCGCAGAACCACGCGCGAGATGATGTTCTCGAGCTCACGCACGTTGCCCGGCCACGGGTAACCCAGCAATGCCTCGACCGCGCTGACGTCTAGGCGAACGGGGCCCACGCCCATGCGTCGTCGAGAGACATCGCAAAAGTAGCCGGCGAGCAAGGCTATATCTTCGCCGCGTTCGCGCAGGGGCGGCGAGGCAAGGGGATACACGTTCAGGCGATGGAAGAGGTCGGCGCGAAAGCGCCCCGCGGCCACTTCGGCGGCCAGGTCGCGGTTGGTCGCAGCGAGCACGCGCACGTTCACCGTCAAGGTGCGGTCGGCGCCCACGCGCTGGATTTCACCTTCTTGCACGGCCCGCAGAAGCTTGGGCTGGACCGTTATGGGCAGCTCGCCAATCTCGTCGAGGAACAGGGTTCCGCCGTCGGCTACTTCGAACTTGCCCGGTCGCTCGCCCGTCGCCCCGGTAAAGGCGCCGCGCACGTGTCCAAATAGCTCGGCTTCGGCCAGTGTCTCGGGCAGCGCCGCGCAGTTGACGTGGATGATGGGCTCGTTCCGGCGCGTGGAAGCAGCGTGCACCGCGCGCGCCACAAGCTCCTTGCCCGTGCCGGTCTCGCCACAAATAAGCACCGAGAAATCGGACCGTGCTACCAGATCGATCTCGCGCCGTAAGCGCACGATGGCCGGACTGGTCCCGATGATCTCGCTTCCTTGCATCATCGAATCGCGCATCAGATCGCGCACCACCAGGCCCTGGTGTTCAGCGGCGTGCTCCAGCGCGGCGATGAGTTGGCTGGTGCGCATTTCGGCCGCCGCCAGTGCCGCCACCGCCGTTAGAAAACGCAAGTCGATGCCATCGAAGGCATGGGGATCCAATGCGTCGGCGGTCAACGCACCCACCAACTCGCCATGCACGACCAGCGGACAACCCAGGCACGCGTGGACGCGATGGAGCGCGCCTTTGTCGTGTTCCAGCTGACCATCGAACGGATCGGGCAGGGTCGTATCGGCTGGGAAGAACACCGGCTCGCGCGAACGGCAGATGATTTCCAAACGTGGATGTTCGCGCAGGGGATAGGGCTTGCCACTAGCCGCCGGGGAAAGGCCACTTGTGACCACAGGGACCAGCGTTTCGCGGTCCAGTCGCATCACCGTGGCGGCGTCGTAGGGAATCACCCGGCGCAGGGAGGCCAGCAGACGGTGATTTCGGTCGGAGGCGGTGAGGCCGGTCGCCAGATCTAGGGCGATGCTCACCACAGCGTCGAGTTGATCCATCGTTGTACTTATGACACGAACGTTGTCGTTGCTACATCTCCGGGGCGGTTGTTATTTATACATCGTCCACCGTAAGTCGTTGGTTTCCCGCCGATATCCAATTGGCCTTGCGCTTGCTGATGTCCTTCCTCCGAGAGGAAGGCAACGGCGATGAGCACACGACCAATACCGTCCGGCAAGGCAGACGACAGCGATGGCACCGCTTGGGAGACGCGCGATCCGGAGGCCATCATCGCCTTCATCCTCGACCACTTTCACGCGCCTCTGCGCCGCGACTTGCCCAACCTGCTCCGCCACGCGCGGCTTATCGAAGGTGAGTACGGAGCCAGCGCGCTTTGTCCACGCGGGCTCGGCGACCATCTCGAGCAAGTCCACCTAGCGGTGGAAAGCCACCTGGCCAAGGAAGAGAAGATTCTCTTTCCGCTCATCTGCGCTGGTCGCGGCGGACGTGGGTCGATGGCGTTCATGCCCATCAAGGTGATGATGGCCGAGCACGAAGACCATGTGGCGGGCCTGCGGCGAACGCGCCTTCTGACCCACGACTTCTCCCTGCCAGCCAACGCCAGCCCGGCTTGGCGAAGTCTGTACGCCGATCTGCAAGTCTTGGAAGCGGACTTGAACCAGCACATCCATCTCGAAGACAATGTGCTGTTCACCCGGGTCATGGTCGGCGAGCACACGCCTTCGCTCTAGCGCAGAAAGGACCATGTCCGATGATCAGCTCGAAGACTAAAGCGATCTTTCCCTTCATGCTCACGCTGGCATTCAGTGCGTTGCTGTTCGGCGGCTCTGATGACGGTAGTCAGCCTGGTCCCGTCCGGTTTTTACCAAGTTTACTTCGCCGTCCGTGACGGCATGTGGTACGCGCGCAGCCCGGAAATCGCGTCGGGCGAGGTCATTCGGACGCTGGCCAAGACGCGCATTCTACCCGACATGATCTTCGCGTCGGGTGCGGTTCTGATGTTGGTCTTCGTGGTGCGCGCGGTAGTGTTGACAATGCGAAACTCGGAAAGAAGGAACTAGTCATGGGTCTCAATCAAGCACAGGAACAAACGGGGTTGCCGGCGGGTGAAACGGTGGAACTGGTAGCGCTGGTGGCTTACCAGGAGGGCGCCGTGGTCAGTCGCACCCTGGTGAAGAAGAGCGGCGGGACGGTGACGGTGTTCGCGTTCGATGCGGGGCAGGCCCTGTCGGAACACACGGCGCCGTTCGATGCCATCGTGCAGGTGTTGGATGGCGATGTGGAATTGGTCATCGGCGGCAAAAAGGTGGCGGCCCACACCGGGCAGACGGTGCTTCTACCGGCCGGCGTGCCCCATGCGGTAAACGCGCTGACCAAGTTCAAGATGCTGCTGACGATGGTTCGCGAGACGCTGGTCAAGGCGTAGGACCAGACGTCGCCATTCCCTTCAGCATGTTCCTTAGAAACTGGTCGCCGCATTCGCGGTAGTTGCGGTGGTCGGGACGACGGAAGAACGCACCAAGCTCGGCCTTGGAAACGCGCAGTCCGTTCTTCTCGACCAGCGCGACGATGTCGCTGTCCTTCAACTGAAAAGCGACGCGCAACTTCTTCAGCGTGATGTTGTTGGTGACAGGTATTTCGATCGGCTGAGCGGGCCGCCGCGGATCGACACCGCGCTTGTACAGCACCAAACCATTGAGGAAGTGGGCCATGACCCGATCGCCGCATTCGCGATAGCCATTCTCGTCTTCCCTTTTCAGGAAAGCGCTGACTTCAGCAGGCGTGACTTCGTATTTCGCCAGACGAATGATTTCGGCCAAGGTCGAGTCATTCACCTTCATGAGATAGCGAATGCTGCGTAGAACATCGTTATGGATCATTGTCAGCGCCAACCATGGCACCGACGTTGGCTGATTCACAGGAGCGAGTCAATGACCTGTCTCGTCGCTGACCGCCCTAGTCGCGCAGATAGTGGCAGCTGTAGCCGTCGGGATTGTGGCGGAGGTAGTCCTGGTGGTACGTCTCGGCGGCGTAGAAGGGAGAGGCCGGTACGATTTGCGTGACGAGTTTGCGCGGCCAGCGCCCAGATTGGTCGACCTCGGCGAAGACCTGTTCGGCGATGCGGCGCTGCTCGTCGTTCTCGACGAAGATGGCGGAACGGTATTGCGTGCCGACGTCGTGCGATTGACGGTTCAGGCTGGTGGGATCGTGCATGCGGAAGAAGAGGCGTAGAAGATCGGGATAGGCCAGCTTTTCCGGATCGAAGACGATGCGCACGGCTTCGGCGTGGCCGGTGCGACCGCTGCAAACTTGTTCGTAGGTTGGGTTGGGCGTGTTCCCGCCGGTGTACCCGACCTCGGTGTCCAGCACGCCCGGCTGCTGGCGCAGAATTTCTTCCATGCCCCAGAAGCAGCCACCGGCAAGGATGGCAATGGCACGCTTGGGATTCTCGGTGGGGGGCACTGTACGCTCCTTAGTGCGGGAAGAGATGACGGTAGCTGCCATAGCCCTCGGCTTCCAGGCGGTCGGCGGGGATGAAGCGGAGAGAAGCCGAATTGATGCAGTAGCGTTTTCCCGTCGGGTCCGGCCCGTCGTCGAAGACGTGGCCGAGGTGGGAGCTGGAGGCTGCACCGACGACTTCCGTGCGCTGCGTGCCGTGGCTGTCGTCGTCTTCTTCGACCACCGAGGTTGCTTCGACGGGCCTAGTGAAGCTGGGCCAACCCGTCCCCGAGTCGAACTTGTCTTTGGACGAAAACAGGGGCTTGCCGGAAACGACGTCGACGTAGAGACCATCGCGGTGGTTGTCCCAGAATTCGTTGTGGAAGGGCGGCTCGGTGCCGCATTGCTGAGTTACGTAGAATTGAACCGGTGTCAGTCGCTCTGCCAGCTCTGCTTTTGAGTCGTCGCGGCCCTGGGCCGATGTTCGTTGGCGCATGTTGTGTCCCCCGTCTCGACTAAGATGTTGCGTGCGCGGGGTGAGATTCCGTCTCAGCGAACTTGTTCTGCCAGCTTGTTCTACCGACTTGGGATGGTCGTGCCAGTACGCACAAGGAACGAAGTCCCTGGTCCGTCACCCACAATCGGCTATCATGCCGCGGCCTTGCCAACTGGTGTCTTCCCTTTTCGTGCGCGCGGCAGCTTCATGCTGTTTGGCGCAGTCTTGTTCATCTACCTATTCTCGACTAGTCGCGAGCGGCCGTGGGGAGATGCGACACCGGTATGGGAAGTGGCTGACAGCATCGCCCATTCGCACAACTTCCACGCAAAAACGCGCTGGCCCAGTACGTTGGCCAATGGCAAAGACGGTTACGTCTACGGCTTGGCCCCATTGCTGCAGTCGTTGGTCCACGTTCCCGGCGCCGCCATTCAGCGCAAGCTCGCCACCGCATTTCCTCCGTATTGGCAGATATCCTGGCGCTTCACCTCGCACCTTGCGTCCACTGTGCTCGGCACGTTGGCATGTGTACTTTTCTTCGGTTTGTGCAGGCGCCTTGGTATGCGTCCCGTTCCGGCGGCGGCTACCACCCTGGCGCTGGCTTTCGGCACGTCAGTTTGGGTGTACGCCCGCTATCCCTATTCCGAAACCTTGCAGCTAGCTTGTTTTACCGGCTTCTTTGCCAAACTGCTGGACGTGCGCGAGCAGCCCACCTGGCGTCAGGCGGTCTTGCTTGGGCTGTGGGCCGGCCTTCTGGTCAATGCCAAACCGGTCTTTCTGGTTTCGGGCTTGGGGGCGGGCGCCTTCCTGGTTTGGGAGCTTCGGCGCAACTGGCGGTCATTGCTGCTGGTTGCCGGCGTCTCCATTGCCAGCGCGGCCCCGCTGGGTGGCCTTTACCTTTATTACAACTACGCGCGTTGGGGCAGCATCTTCTTTACGGGCTACGGCGTGGCGCTGACAGGCTCGGGTCTGTCCATGACCAGCGGGGGGTTGCGTGAGACGCCCCTGGTCGGCATTTGGGGGATGTTTCTGTCGCCCGGCAAGTCGGCCTTTCTCTACAGCCCGCCTCTGCTCGTGGCGCTTGTTGCTTTCCCTCGCTTCGCCAGACGCTTTCCCCACATCGTGCTGGCCATGGTGCTGACCATCTTGCCCAGCTTGTATGTTCACGCGCAGATGATTTCCTGGGCCGGCGACTATGCCTGGGGACCCCGCTATGCCCTGTTCGCACTGGCCGTGTTGCTGTTGCCGGCCGGCTTTCTCGTCGAGGCCTGGTTCGGGCGGCTGCACCTGCAATTTTTGCGGCGCTGGTTGGGAAGGGCAGTCCTGGTTGGGATCTTCTCGTTCGGAGTCTTTGTCACCTACCTTGGCAACGGCATCTATTGGGATCATTTCATCCGCATCGAATCGGATGCCACGCAAGCCTGGCTGGGCATGCCCAACAGCACGGGCGACGGCATCAGCACGGTTGCGGCGACCTGTCCCGTGTGTTTCGAGACCATCTACTCTCTGCAGTGGCTACCGCCGTTTCAGCACATCATCGGCAACTACTGGCTGCTCACCCACATTCCTAACAACGATCCGTGGGTCGTGGCCGAGCAAGATGCGCCCTGGCGCCGCTACACCAACCTCCATCTGGATGTGCAAAGAAGCTACGCGCGTGCGCGCGTCGACTGGTGGTTCGTAGAGTACCGACACACCTTCCCCAGACTGGCATGGACGCTGGTCATCTTGCTGCCAACTCTGGCCGGCCTCATGCTCCTGTGCTTCTCGTTCGAGGTCCGCCGCGCGATGCGGTCTTTGCCTCAGGCGCCGGAAGACGGCGCCGCCTTGAGCGCTTCGACGTAGCGCAGGCGCAGGTCGAAAAGAAGACTTTCCAGAAGCTGATCCTCCTCTGCGCTGAGGTTGCCCTTGGTCTTCTCCTCGAGGACGGTCAGCAAGTCGATGGCATGCTTGGCCATGGGCAAGTTGCGCTCGGGTTGATCGGCTGAGGGTGCCTCGCCATCGCCGCCCAGGTACATCGCCGCCGAGCTGCCTAGCGATAGGACCAACGTCGCGAAGTCGGCAGGTGGCAAAGCACGGTACGTATCGGGCGAAGCGTGGGCCGGTTCGTTCGGCGCGCTTTCTCGCACGGTGGCCGGCGCTTCCGCTTTGGGCTGTGCGTCCGGTGTGTCGGTCTTTCGCTCACCGGTGGGGTCGAAGGTGCGCCGGTCCGTTACTTTGAAATTCTCGGGTTTCCGCTCTGAGTCAGCCATGGCACGCTAGCGTACCCACGCCTCGCCCCAGTTTCAACCGGGTGGGGCCGCCTTTTCATCCAACCGTCGCCGACACCTCGTGGCTATTCTTGGGATGTCTGCGTTTCTGGCTCGGCCAACGCGACTTTGTCCGTGGAGTCGCCAAGCGATTTCAAGAAGCGCTCGTACTCCTTACGGGTGATGAGACCACGCTTGATGTTGCGTTCAACCGTGCGGAGGTCGAACAGTCGTACATCTTTGACTTCTTCTTCGCGGTTCATGGCCCCCTGGTTAGCGAAGACCGACGGCCAAGTCAAGGGTGCTGCGCATGCCCTGCGCAGGGTCACGCGTCACGGCCTGGTCAAGTACGTCTGTCGCGACCTGGGTGGCCGGGTCAGGTCGTGGCGCCCGCCAGTCGCTCGGCGATGCCCGAGGAACGATTTTCGCTCGTCTTGATGCCTGCCTCGAAGGCCTGCGGGGCGCCACACAAGATGAAGCTTCTTCGTGCGCGCGAAACTGCCGTGTAGAGCAGCTCACGGTTGGAGAGGGGAGATGGAGAATCGGGAAGCAGCAAGATGACCTCGTCGAATTCCGAGCCCTGGGATTTGTGGACCGTCAGCGCAAACGCCAGACTGAAGGCTTCCCCTACGGCACTTGGGTCCACAGGCAGCCAACCCGTGCGCGAGCGAAAGACGATAGCGATAGCGCTGGGATGGCCGGGCCGCTGGACGCGAACTGCCACGCCTTGATCACCGTTCCACAACCCGCGCTCATAGTCATTGCGTAACATCAGAACCGGTTCGCCGGGCAAAAAGGCGGGACCGCCGCCGTGCAGGTCGTGGAGGAAGGCATTGGCGCGCTCGACACCGGTCGGCCGCTGTCGGGTGATTGCCAAGACCCGCGTGCGGGCAAGTCGAGTCGTCAGGGTCTCGAGACGTTGCGTCTCGGCAGCATCGAAAGCGCCGCCGTCGAACCGGTACAGATGCTCCATGTCAGCCTGCATGGTCCGGTCGGAAAATAGCCGTCGATGGTAGCGACGCAAGAGCTGGTCGCGTCGGTCTGACGCCACCAGTTCGACCCCCTGGTGATGCAGCAGCTCGGGTTGGGCACGCGCAACACAAAGCGCGAGGCACGGGCCGGCCTGGCCCGCCCGCACGCCAGCAGTCAGAGCTGCAAGCTGCCTGCCTGCGGAATGGGCGTCGTCGGTGCGGAAGCCGCGGACCAGGCGCGCGGCATGGCCGCTGATGTCGCGAAAGACGGCCCCGGCCGAGACCGATGGCAACTGATCCGCGTCCCCCAGCAGGATCAGCACGGCGTCGGTGGCCAGAGCGCCAAGGAGGCGATCCATCAGCACCAGGTCGATCATCGACGATTCGTCGACAACTATCACGCGGTAGGGAAGAAGGTGCGTGGCAGTGGCAAAGGAACCACCGATTCTGGGTACGCTGCCGAGCAAGCGATGCAGGGTCTGAGCCGGCGGACACTGGGCCAGCAAGGTCTGGTCGGCCAGGGGCGGCTGTGCCAGCGTCGCCAGGCGATTGCGAAAGCCCTCCTCGAGGCGGCTGGCTGCCTTGCCGGTCGGCGCACACAAGGCAATGCTTGCGGGCGAAGCGCCCAGGCGCACCAGGGTGCGCACCAACGCCAGCGCGGTAGTGGTTTTGCCCGTGCCGGGGCCGCCCGTGATGATGCCGAGGAAGCGACCTAGCGCCGCGACGATGGCTGCCCTTTGTTCGTCGCTCGGCACCCCAGGTCCGGCAGCCACCACGTCTGCCAAGGCGGCCACGATGTCGGCTTTGGGGTAAGGCCCGGGCCGCCGCAGTCGCTGGGCCAGCGCCGCCACGATACGGCCTTCGCTCGCATGGGCTCTCTGCGCATACAGGTAGTCTCCGTCGAGAACCAGCGGGCGTCCTGTCGGGAAGCCTCCGACCAACGGCTCGCTCGTTGCCGGCGGGGCGTTGTCGCGGCGGAAGGTGCCCACCAGGTCGGGGACGTTGGCGAGCAACGTGCGATCTTGTTCACCGATACGCAAACGCGTGCTGCCCAGGGCCTGCGCCACCAGCAAGCGGCCAAGCAGCAGCATGAAGGCCTCGCGCTCGCCCGCGGCAAGGCCGGGTGCAAGCTGGGCCAGTTGCCAAACCAGAAAGAGACTGCTCTCGTCCAGATCGCTATCGCGCATCAGATCCAGCAGGGCTTGCGGATAGGCCGGCGACGGCGCCAGTCCTTGCCGAGCGGTGCCGTGGGGTGAAAGTGAGGGTCTTGCTTCCGGGTTGTTCATGGGCTTCCCCAAAAATCACGGCCCAGCATGTCGGTTTCCCACGCCTGAATCTCGTCCCACGCCGGCTTGCGGAACTGGATTCCGGCGCTGTCGTCGTCGGGACGCAGGCCACGCAGGAAACAAAACAGGATGCCCCCGAAACGCCGTTCCCAGTCGGCGTGGGTCGTGATCCCGCACAAACGTGCAACCGCCATGGCGTAGATGCGCGCTTGCACGTCGTAGTTTTGTCGGCAGTGCAGGGCCAACGTGTCGCGGCCCCATTGCATCAGGTGGTCGCTCTTCCAGTCGCACACGAAGATCTTGCCGTCGTGCTCGAAGAGAAGATCGATGAAGCCCTTGACCACGCCGCGCTCGACCTTCCAAGCGGTCTCGCTTCTTGCCAACAAAGTGTGTGCCAAACGCGGGTGGGCTGGTTCGGGCATGGGGAACAGAAACTCCATTTCGCGACGGGCGTTCGCCACGCTGGCCAGTCCAGCGACGATCGACGAGCCCAGCCGAATCGGCGTGGTGTAGGCGCCAAAGACCAAGCGAGCCGCTGGTTGGCCGTGGCTTGCCGGCCTGCCGTGGCGGCGGCAGGTTTTCTCGACCAGCCGGGCCACCTGGGGTCGGGCCAACCAGTGCGCGAAGGAAGGGGCGGCCGCCAATTCGGGAAGCGCCACCTTTTCCAGCAGAGCGTGCAGAAAGATACCGGTTTCGGGACCGCCGGGCAGATCGTCCGCCAGCGAAAGCTGCCCGAGCGCCGGATCGGCGTCAGAGCGGGCCGAGAAGTCGGTGTGGTCTTCGACTGCGACGAAACCGCCGTGGGCGCGCTTGATGGCGCTGTACGAGGTCACCCGAAAACCACTGCGCTGCTCTTTGATTGCGGCGACCTCGGCGGGCTCGCGGACGTCGTCAAGTAGCGCGGAGAACGGCGCCGGCAACTGGGGCGTTGGCGTTGCTGGTGACGCTGGGACTGGCGGCTCGGGGCGCAACGAAGCCTCGACGGGGACGATGGTGAACGGACCGTGCCCTTGTTCGGGCCCGGGGTCCAGGATTGCCTCGAGACGCCGATTGATTTGGCGGTAGGGTCCCGAAAGGAACATCGGATATTGGGGAAGGTACAGACGATAGCGAGCGCGCGTCAGCGCGACATAAAGCAAGCGAGCGCTTTCGTCCTGCCGGTCCTCGTCCACCCGTTGCTTTTGCAAAGCGTTCAGCCGACCGACGTGAAGGACGCGCTGTCCACCGTCGTGAAAAACATGAACGGCCTTGCTCCGGTTCTCGCCGGTACCGCCATAGAGGAAGACCACGTCGGCCTCCAGCCCTTTGGCTTTGTGGACGGTCAGAATCTGAACGGCATCCTTGTCGGTTTCCAGCCGCTGCAAGTCCCTGTCCTGCCCGGGCGGCTTGCGCGTACCGCGAATGAAGGCGTCCAACGTATCCGCCAATTCTTCCAGCGAGCTGTGCCGGCGCACCCATTCGGCCTGCATGATCTCCAGCACGTGCAAGACATTGGTCAGCGCCCGTTCTCCAGCATGGGCGAAAACCTCGCGGCGAACCATGCCCGTGTTGTCGACCATGGCCGCAAAGAGGCCGGGGATGTCGCCCCGTCTCGCCAAGGCAGCGAAATGGAGCAGGCGTTGGGCCGGCCCATCACCCAGGCCGAGGTCGGTCCACACCGCCGCGTCGGCCAGATCCAAACCGAAGAAACTGGTCAGCAGGGCCTGTGCGCGCAGGTTGCGGTCGTCGGGGTCGGCGATGGCTCGCAACAAAACGAGAATTTCCGCCGCCTCGGGCGACGCAAAAAGGTCGCCTAGCTTGTAAAACGCATAGGGAATGCCGGCACTACCCAGCGCCTGTCCGATGGCATGGCTTTCGACATTGGTAAAGGTGAGGATGAAGATGTCGCGCGCACCAATTCGGCGTTGACCTGCTGCGCTCTGCAGACGCAAACGACTGGCCGGAGCGAGCAGGCTGCGCACTTGCTCCACGATGGCGGCCTGGAGCACCGCACGCAATCGCGTGACCCTGGGCGACGCTTCCTGGCTGGCCACGCGCAAGACCACCACGGCGGGAGCGGCGACGCCCGAGGTATCGACCAGCGCTAGGTCGTCGCGTCCGCAAAGCACGGGCTGATAGGTCATGCCGCTGGCCGGGCGGAAGAAGTTTGCTTGCTGGTCGAAAAGGGCGTTGGTCGCTTCGAGCATCGGGGCGCTCGAGCGAAAATTGCGGTCCAGGACCAGTCGGCTTCCACCAGCTTCGTGCAGTGCCTGGCTGGCTTGCAAGTAGGTGTGGACGTCGGCTCCACGGAAACCGTAGATCGATTGCTTGGGATCGCCAATGACGGTGAGGGCGTGGCCGTCGTCCGCTTCGACGAAGATGCGTCGGAAGATCGACCACTGGGTGTCGTCGGTGTCTTGGAACTCGTCGATGAGGGCGAACTGGTAGCGGCGGCGCAAGGTGGCCAGCAGGGCAACACCCGCCGGACTCGCATCGGCCAGGGCGGCGGCGACCAGATTCAGCATGTCTGAAAAGTCGAAGCGTCCGGCGCTGCGCTTTCTTCCGGTCGCGCACTGCTGGACCCAGGGCAGCAGCAGCTGGGTCAGAACCGCCCCCAGCGGCATGGCGTTGTCGTGAAGGGCGCGCGTGGTCTGGACAAGCGCGGCGATGGTCGGGTCTTGCTCGTCGTCGGGCAGGCGCCCCAGAACGAAAGCCAGGCCTTCTCCCATGCGCGGCTCGCTCGGGAAGCCCTGCATCGCCACCACGAAGCGCATGGCATCGCCCTGGCACGCGGCCACTATTTCCGAGACCCGCGCCAGTCGATTGAGCACAGGTTGAATCGAGTGGGAACCAACCCCGGCCCGCTTCAGTCGTTGTTTCAGGAGTTCGTCGCTGCTCGCCACGGGCTGCCAGGCGCGCAGGGCCGACGCCAGGCGTGCCTCGTCGAAAAGCGGGCGCTGGGTCTTCGTTCCCGCAGCGTTGCACTGGCACAGCAGCTCCTTGAGCGAGGCGATGGATTTGCCGCTTTCGAGCCAGCCTTCGATGGCAGTCGCCAGGCCCGCGTGCGATGCGATCTTGGTGCGCAGCACCTCGTGAAAGGCGGCGGCAAAGCTGTCTTCCTCACTGACCAGTTCTTCGTCGAAGAGGCGGCCTTGAACAAAGGCATGTTCGCGCAAGATGCGTTGGCAGAAAGCGTGAATGGTGAAGATGTTGGCGCGGTCGAACGCCAGCAGCGCCTGCCGCAGTCTGGCTCTGGCCTGGTCGTCGATGGTCCAGACATCTGCTGCCGGTGCGTGCGCTACTTCCACCTGGTCGGAGACGGCCGGTAAGTCGGCCAGACGGGTCAGCAGCCTGCGCAGGCGCAGCACCAGTTCGGCGGTGGCTTTTTCGGTGAAGGTGACGACCAGGATCTCTTCGGCGGAGGCCCCGCGGGTCAGGATGAGGTCGATGAAGAGATGTTCGAGCAGAAAGGTCTTGCCCGTGCCGGCTGACGATTCCACGACGTTGTGGCCGGGGCCAAGGGCCGTCAGCGAACGGGGCCTCGGGTAGTACACGGGCGGGCTCACGCGTTCTCCTCTTCGGCCAGCTCGAAAAATAGACCAAAACGATCGGCCACCATGCGCTGGGCGTCTTCTTCCGTCGGGGGCGCGTAGCGGGCCAGCACCCGTGGCACCGGTCCCTGCAGCGAACTGAAGCTTGCGGCGCGCGTTTCGTGCACACCGCACAGCTCGATGATTTCGTCGCGGATGGCCGAGCCCTCGCGCTGACTGGCGAAGACCGCTTCGTGAGGCAAAAGGTATGCATGAACGCCGGTGGGCGAACCTTTGGCATCGCGCACACCCGTCAGCAGATCGGTGCACAGCCCGGTCAGGTAGGCCAGGGCGCGTTCGCGCTCGAGAGGGCGGAAGCGCAGTCGCCGAACAGCGCCGGCGTCGCCGCGGGTGAAGAAAAGGGCACTGCCATGGCCGGGCGCTGTCCCTCGATCCGATGAGGCGCCCGATGCGCTCAGCACGACATAGTCGAGGAAGGCGTGCAATTCCTCGCGGCTCCGCTTCTCTTCCTCGATCTTGCGCCGGCACGAGAACGTCAACGTGGTGTTTGCCGCCAACTCGGAAAACGCGCACAGGCCAGTCTGCCCTTCGATGCTGATCTGAACGCTCCGAGCAGGTTCGCCGACCCCGCCAGCAAGCACCACCGACAGGCGTGGGGCCTGGCGGTATTCGACGTCGAGGCCGGGGTTGGCCATATCGCCCGGGCTCAACCGAACGGTACGGCAGGAAAGCCCGGGCTGGGCCGTTGTCCGCCCCAGCGCCAACGGCAGGTCACGGTGCCAATCGCGCAGGATGCTTTCCTCGACGCGTGCGCAGGCTGCGCGAAAAAGCCCGGTGGGGCTGCGGCCGGCAAGCTCGGCGTTCAGCGCCTTTTCGCCGTAAATCGCCGAGACCCTATCCCAACTGGGCAGGCCCCGCGCTGCCACGAGCGCGCCTGCCATGCTCGCGCGCAGAACGCCCGCCAAGACGGGCCGTTCGGCATCGAAGGACTCTTCCTCTGTGTCGACGAAGGCGCGGTCACTTTCCTCGCGCAGATGAAGGCGGAAGCGCGCAGAGCCCTGCAATGGATCTTCGAGAAACCGGCGTAAGGCGGCGAGGGGGACGACCATCGCGGATTCGGGTTCGGACGAAGCCGCGCTTGCAGCCGGTGGCAAGTTGAGCAGCCGCGACACGCGCCTTGCCAGTGCTTTGGGCAGGCTTTGCACCCGTTCGCCCACCGATTTCAGGTCGCGTTCGGGCGGCATCAAGCTACGGCCAAGCTCCTTGGCCCGATGCTCGCCCTCGGCGACCGGAAGGAACAGTCGGCGTTCGCTGGAATCGTCATAGCGACGCAGCGTCGGGCGCGCGGCCACGTCATCGCAGAACAAACGGGCCAGTCCGGCCGGGTCGAGATAGCCTTGCCCCAGGATGGTTCGCAGCTCGACCAGCACGGATGACGACGGCAATTCGTCGCCGGTGATCTCGTCGCGCGCGACGTAGGAGAGTCCAACGTGGCCGCGCGCCGACAACAGGGTTTCGAGAAACATGTAGAGATCTTGTTCCCGGCGATCGACGTCCCCGGGACGGCGCTCCACACAGCGCAGGTCGAGCTCGCGTTGGCCGACGGGGCGCGGGAAGGCCTCCTGTCCCAGCCCAAGAACGAACACGGCGCGAAAAGGGATCGCGCGCATGGGCACGAAGGAAGCCACCGTCACGCCGCTGGCCAGGTAGTGACCGCGACTGGATGGAAGCGCAGCCAGCGCTTGCTTGGCCAGCTCGCACGCCACCCGGTAGGAAACCGAGCGGTCATGGAGGCCGTTGTCCCAAAGCTCTTCAAGCTGGGCGATGAAAGCCGTTACCACGGCCTTGCCGGCGCTATCGGCATCGTCCAACACCAGGTAGGCCTGCACCATGTCGCGCACGAAGGCCAGCCATTCGTGCAGCGGCCGTTCGGCCGGACTGCCGTGGCCAGATGCAAAGTGGGCATCGGCGATAAGCGAGCGCGCTAGCAAGCCGAAGCCGAGGCTGGCTTCGTCGTCGTCTCCAAGCGGCGGGCCGGAAAGGTAGGGCTCGCCGCCAAGCGCGATTGGCGTTTCGTCCAGGGTGGTGTCGACCAGGGCTCCGAGAGCCAATCGACGCAATCCCTGGTCCCAACTGAACAGATCGCGCGCGATGTAAGACCCAGCAAATTCGTGGCGGTCGGCACCGCGCACGATGCCCAGTGCCTGGGCCAGGGCCCGCCAATGCTCGGGGGTGGCCTTGGGAAATCTGGCCATCAGGCACGGGTGGGTAAGAAGCGGAAGCAAGTCGCGACGGGTGAAGGTCGAGAAGGGCAAGTCGAGCAAGAGCTGGATCGCTTCCGTCACACGGCTGCCGCTGCCGGCCGGTAGGTCGGTCACGCTGTGGGGCAGCCCGCAGCTCTCGCCAAACACAGCCGAAAGCTGGGCCAGGTAGAGCTCTTTGCTGGTTTCGGGCACGACCACGGCGATGTCGCACAGGCGCAGCGTGGGGTTCTTGCGCACAAGCTGCCAAATTTCGGCCGCAACCACCTCCAGCTCGCGGCGCAGCGACGGACACGGGAAAATTCGCAGGCTGTCGTCTGGCTGGCTCGACTGGGCCGCGCGGTCTGCGGCCCGGCCATGAACGATGTCGCTTTGCAGTCGGCGAAGCAGCGTCGGCGACGCGTCGAGGTCTTCGCGAAAATCGGCCTGCACGGTGGTGCCGGTCAGCGCCGCCAAGAGGCGCAGGTTTTCTCGGCCCGGCCGGGCCCACAACGCCAGCGCTGGGTTGGGGTCGTGGAGCAGTCCGAAAGGATCGGCCGAGCTCGCCGTCGCTGTCGCCTTGGCCTTTGCTTTGGTGACCAGCGCATCGCCGTCCTCTCGACAGGGACTGAGAGTATAGATCCGGACATCGACATCGCCTTCGCGCGCCAGCGCGGCCAGCATGCGGTGGTAGGCCGTCGCAATGTAGGAAACACCGAACACGTGCACGGTCTTGCCGGCAAAGGGCAGCGGTTTTACCTGCATGGCTTCCTGGAAAAGCCATGCGAGCGGTAGCGTGCGCAACCCCGTGCGCTTGGCCTCCAACGCCAGTCGCCCCTCGCGACCGAAGACCTCCAGCCATAGGGTGCGCTGCCAGGCCGCCGACTCCGACTGGTCGGACGGGTCGGGCTTGCCCTCGACCCATGCGGTCAGCATGTCGGCGCGCGACGCTGCGTATTCGTCGAAAAGTTGGGACAACTTGCCGGCCAGCTGACAGCGGCGGCGATCCAGCGCGTCGCGGTCGGCGTGGGCGGCAGCCAGGTACGTGCGTACGGGCGCCAGCAACGGATGCGCCAAGACGGCATCGTCGTGCAACAAGGCCAGCAAATGGCCTTCGATGTGGCCCACCTCCGCTGCGCGAACATCGGGCAATGCCTGTTCGGTGATGCCCATCAGAAGCTTGCGCAAGAAGGCTATTTCGATGTTGGCGGCGATTCCGCAGCGCTCGGCGATCTTGAGGCGCAAATAGGTTTCCACGTTGCGGTTGGGTACCACGACGTAAGCGGGCGCAAGGGCTCCCTTCCGCTTGCGCTCGGCCGACAGGTTCTGCACGAAAGTGCCCAGCAAGAGCTCTGTACGATGAGACGTGCAGATATGGATCACGAAACAGAGAATACAGCGCGGCTTGTGCTACCGTTGGTGCGATTTCTTCCGGAGTACACTGACCGTGCCTGTTCTTGCCGTTCTCGCCCTGTAGTTTCCTGTTTTCGCGATGCTTGATTTCACCGAGAGAGCCTCCGCCAAGAGGTTCACGACCTACTTCGTGCCCCTCGCCCTGCAGGCTGCGTCGCAAAGTCTGAGCTATCCACTGGTTGCCATGGTGGCCTCGCATGGGCCAGGCGGGACTTTGAACCTGGCGGGGGTGGCCCAGTCGAACATCGTCATGTTCTTGATCGCGACGATGGGGGCAGGGCTGGTCACCGCGGGCCTGGTTTTTGCGAAAAGTCGCCTGGGCTATTCCCGCTTCGTCGCTATCAACAACCTGGTCAGCCTTGCGACGGCCCTGGTTCAGGCCGCGCTGTGTATTCCGGCGCTTGGTCATCTGGTCCTTGGCACCCTGCTGGGCTTGCCACCGTCCATCGAAATTCCGGCGCAGCAGGCGTTTCCTCTGACGATTCCACTCAACATCCTTTTCTATGCGCGAAACCCTTACCAGGTTCTCCTGTACAACAATGGCGCCGCCGGGCGCGCCAGCAGCGCCACGTTCGCGCGCATCGGCCTGACTCTAGCGCTGTCACCGCTGTTTTGTTCGGCTGGATTGGTCGGTCCCCGGTGGGCCATGGTTTGCCAGACCATTCCCGTGGCCTTGGAGGTCCTGGTCTCGTGGCATTACAGTCGTCCCTTCGCCGCCACCTGGGCCGACCAGGGCGCCAACGCACCAACGTCGGGCCGAATCCTGCTTTTCGCCCTTCCCCTCTCCCTCGGCGGCTTTCTCATGACGCTGTCGGGGATGATCCTTGGTGGCGTGATCGCGCGTTCAGCCCAGCCTGAACGCATGCTGCCCGCCTACTACCTCGCTGCCGGCTTGGCCAATCCTGCGGCCTATGCAGCCAGCCGCGTGCAGAACGTCGTGATCACCTTTCCGCCGCGGGCCCGTGACGATGCGTCGTCGTTACGCTTTTCTGCTATCGCCGGCGGCATCATCTCACTCATTCCCCTCATCTTTCTCTTGCCGGGGCTTTCCCACTGGTACTACGTCTCCGTACAGCGTCTTCCCGCCGCCGACTTGTCGTTGGTCTACACAACGGCTCTGCTTTTCGTAGGGTTTCCCATCACGGTGGCGCTGCGCTGTCACCGCGAAGGATTGGCTGCGCTGGAGCAGCGGACGCCCACGGTTCTGGCGGGGGACATCGCGTACATCGCCGCCTTGGCTGTGTCCGCTTCGGCCTGTCTGGCGCTGAAAGTCCCTGGCAATGTCATCGGGCCGCTGGTGGTTGCCGTCAGCAACCTTGCCAGTTTGGGCACCTTGGTGCTCTTGCTTCGCGAAAGGCGGACCAGCGTCGAGCCACCGGTAGCGCCGATCCTCAACCAAGAAGGGTAGTCGTCGCAGTCAGGGGGCCAGAAAGAAGCCCGAAAGTCGCCAGAAAAGCGCACGACGTGTCTCGTATAAGTGCTTGGGACAAGGTATGCTGGCTCTTCACACTTTTGAAGGAAAGCCATGCAGATAGCCGAACGAACCGTCGTGACCATCCACTACACGCTGACTGACGCCTCCGGCAAGATCTTGGATTCTTCCGAGGGTCAGGAAGACAACGAGCCGCTTTCCTATTTGCACGGTTCGGGGACCATCGTCCCGGGTCTCGAGCAGGCCTTGCTCGGCAAGTCGGAAGGCGATCAAGTCAAGGTCACCATTGGACCAGACGGTGCCTATGGGATGCGCGAAGAAAGCTTGGTCGAGAAGCTGCCCCGCGCGGAGTTTCCCGACGGCGATGTCGAAGTCGGCATGCACTTTCGCGCCCACGGTCCCCACGGTGCACGCGTGTTGACTGTCGTTGCT